>Ga0208191_1000270_pt1 | contig 42131 bp, 37 predicted proteins | sample June2015DPH_13_5_FD_184709 | JGI IMG/M metagenome (GOLD analysis project Ga0208191, IMG submission 184709) | Peatland microbial communities from SPRUCE experiment site at the Marcell Experimental Forest, Minnesota, USA - June2015DPH_13_40... | ecosystem: Environmental > Terrestrial > Soil >... | reverse complement strand
TTCGGGCAGCTGAGCCATCACGCGCGCCAGGCGCTTCGTCGTATGCGCAAGCGGCCTACCCTGGTGATCGCCTTCTGGCAGCAGGCCGATCTGTTTCCATTGTAACTATATTATGCAATGCTCAATAGGAGCGAAAAATACGCCTTATTTCTCGTTACTATCCGCGGACGGCGAGCAGTCCACACGTTTGGTGCGGTCGAGTGCTTCATGTTGCGGATCGTGTGTCAGGTGTAGGTGAACGGAGACTGTCGCATTGGGACAGTCCTCGAATAATTGCACGCCATTGGATGGGGTGAAGTCTGCCGGAAGAAGCGAGTGGTTCTTATCCAGGAAGGTTTCCACGTAGGACCGGTTGAAGACGGCCCCGGCTTCGAGCTCCCACCGGGTCTGAAGTTTCGCCGCAACCTCTGCGGGAGCTAAAACTTCGAGCTTGCCCATGCGATACTGTGGGCCCTCTCGCACCTCAATGTTTAGCTTCACCGTCGAACTGGAATCCAAATTCGTGTTCGGTATAAAAACAGAGTCCAAAAACCCCAGCGAGCCGTAGAGTTTTCGCATGGCCACCAAGCCTCCGGCAGTCTTGGCTCTTCTGAACGCGTCGCCCTCCCTCATCGGGAACTTTGCCCGTAGTTTTGCCGAGCTAAGAGCATGATTCCCAATGAACTCGATGCTGGACAAACGGCAGCGCGGCCCCTCGACAACCTGGGCTTCTAGTCGGACCGGCTTGGGGGAAGCCAGTGGGTCGATGACCTTGATGTCGAGTTTTTGCACGTCGACTGTGAAGTATCCACGGTCCTGGAACTGCGCTCCTATCCGCTCTCGTAACTCTTCCTTATCGTCGTTGAATCTCGATCCGGCGATACTGTTCGTGATCTCAGCCAATTCCGCCGTGTCGATGGATTGCGTACCGGAAATGACGAAGCCCTCGACAACAATCTTTCGATTGTCCGAAGACTCAATTTTGGTTTGAGCGACGCTGCTGTGATAGAAAACGAACAGAAGAGAGGAAACGACTATTACCCGTTCGAAAACCCAGCGAATCACGGACCTCTCCTCCCTCGAGGAACGTACAAGGCTACAACCAGCCTTAGACTAGGAGGAAACAACAGCCCAAAATAGATTGTACGACCTTCTTCGACTGTTGCCATCCACTGTTGAACGAAATCAGGGGTTTTCACTCACCACCCCTGACTGTGACTGAAGTGGTGAACCGAGAGCCGAGAGCCAAAAGCTAAGAGTAAGTAGCCAACAGCCGCCCTTCCTAGTTCTCACTCTCCACCGGCGCCGCCTTCGGAGCGGGCAGCGCCTTCGCCGGCTTGCCCGGCTTCGCTGGCGTGGCTGGCGGAATCGGCGGAGCAGCAGGAGCAGCGACTGCAACCGTTCCTTTGCGGATCTCAATCGCTCCCTTTTCGCAGTTCATCACCAGTTGCGGGCCGTTGGTTCCGATCGATCCGCTGGCGCTTGATTGGTGGTCGCGTTTGTCAACCTTGATCTCGTCGAAGTCACTCTGAATCTCTCCTTCGCGCGTGCGCGCCTCCACCTTGATCGCCGTATTCGGCGGGATCGAAACCTGCACGTCGCCCTTGCGGTTATCGATCTGGATATTCCCCGGCCTTTGCAGCCCGACCGAGACCGTCCCGTTTGAGTCTTCCAGTCGCAGATCGCCCGACAAGCCTTCCAGCGAAATATCCTTCGACCGCGTCTTCAGGCGCATCGGTCCGGTCAGCGAATCGGCGCGCAGGTCGCCGGAATCCAGATCCAGCCTGCCATCCAGGCGCAAGAATTCCATGTCGGTGCGCGAAGAATGAAAGCTGACCGTCTTGCTGACGCGTATCAGGCGGGTAGCCTCCCAGAACTCCCCATTCAGGCGAACCGCGCCATCCACATCCTCCACCGCTACTTCGTTCGCCTTGCCCTGGATGGTCACATCGCCCTTCACCTGTCCCAGCCGGACGGAACTACCGTCCAGGTTCAGCAAGACGTTTCCGGTCTGGTCGCTAATGTTGACAGCCTGCTTGCCGAACGGTCCGCCACCACGGTGGTTGACCTCGACATTGCCGATCAGGCCCGCGATGGTCACGTCGCCTCGGCGCGAGGTGATCACCAGCGCCGTATTCTGCGGCACATAAATATCCAGGTCCGCGGCCACGCTTTTATCGCCTGCGCCCTGGGTATTGGCGTCCAGCGTGACCACCTTGCCTTCCACCGTGATCCTCGGTTTGGTCTTGCCGTTGTAGCTCTCGGCGTCCTGTTGCTTTTCTGCGTGGATCTTCTTGCGCACCGAGACTTTCATCGTCTTGCCATCCGCCACATTGACCGTTATCGTGCCGCGGTCGTCATTCACGTGCAGCGTGCTGCCCGCCGGAATTTCCTGGCTCAGTTCGTCGCTGTAGTCGAAGGCAGACCCGCCAAAGATCTCGTCCAGTCCTTCAACATCGCCAATCTTGGTGTGCTCCCCGATGCTCTTCCAGTCCACGCGTGCCAATTGGGTTGCAGTCAGCCCCGCGCCGATCAGGAACAGCATCAGGAAAACGCCGCCGACCCCAATGCCGCGTGCCGGTTGGCCTAAGCGCTTGGCCTGTTCGTATTCGATCAGCTTGAGCACCCCCCACAGGATCAGCAGGGCAGGCCAGAAGCGGGCAAACAGCGTCCAGAGCCCATGCCATTCCAGAATGCCCATCGTTCCGAGCAGGAACAGCACTCCCACCAGGATCAGCACGACGGGCCCGGCGATCGAACGGTACGGAGGACGCGGAGTCGGAGTCATGATTGGGCTAGCCACGGTTCACCTCCCCAGTTGGGGGAACAGGCGGTACAGGCGGCGTTGGAGGCTCCGGAGGAATCGGCCCTCCCGCAACTGGCGATTTGGCGCCGAACCCCTTAAACGGAATGTGTCCTTCCACCGAAGCGCTTCCCTGCAGCAATTTGATCGCGCCCACCACCAGCAAAATTACCGGCCAGGTGCGGTGAAAGCCAAGGTGCCCAGCGTTCAGGTTCTGTAGCAGGAACAGCACGCCGATAGTGAAAACTATCGTCGGCCCCATGATCCGCCGGGTGCGGCAGCGCGCGCATTGGCACATTGTAAAAGCCGCCAGCCCGGGGCCTATCATCCGCCGGGTGCGGCAGCGCGAACAATCACAGTCCAAAGCATGCGAACTCAGCGAACCCCAGTTGCGCGCGAACATCCAGCCGCCGATAAAGATCAAAATCAACGGCCAGAAGCGGTCCAGACCGAATTCGGTCAGGCCCATGGTGTGCAGCAGGAACAGCACGCCCAGCAAAATGAGCATGATCGCGCCCAGCGGGATTTTGCTGGTCTCGATCTTTGCTCCGCCCCCAAAAGTTGCCGCCAGGCCAAAGGGATCCGGTATCGGTTGCGCCATCTGGATCGCCTTTGCCGAGCGCACCGAATCGATAATCTGGTAGACGTAGAAGAAGGCTATACCGAGCCCACAGAAGACGCCCAGAGCCGTGGAGTGGTCGCTGTCGGCGGCGTTAGCCCCGGCGATGAGTAAAACGAAAATCGCCAGATGCGCCAGTCCCTTCGCATATTGCCCGGTGTACACGGCGCCCACGCCGAAGGGAAAAAATCCGGCAAGAATTCCGGCCACGGTCGGATTGGGTCCGCTGCCTGCGCCAGCGACGCCCGCTGGCGTAGTTCCAGGAAATGCTCCGGGCATCGCCGATGGAGCCGTGCCGGAAACAAATCCAGCCGCCCTGCCCGGAGCGCCTTCCGTCTCCATCCTTGCTCCCAGGCAGTCCTCGCAGTAGATCACGCCCCGCACGGGACGTGTACAGCTCGCGCACAGTGCCTTTCCGCAAGTGCGGCAATAGGCCACTGCTGATGCATCAGCATGATTGGCGCAGTTCATACAAACCTCCGATTTCTGGTCACCGCCACGGCAGGTGAAGCATCCCCCACCCCATCCCGCAAAACCGGCGTGATGGGGGCCCCGGCCCGCAGCGCGGCTAACACCGGCTGGTTGTATTCCTGGGAGTAGTTACGATCCTGTCTCTGGTCTGGTTGCCCACTGGTATCGTTCTTGCGATTTTCTTTCTGTTGCTCGGGGCCGGGCTGGGCGGGAGTGTTGGCCCGCTTCAGTTCGCGCAGCTTCGATTCGATCTCGTACACGAAGCGGATATTGTCGTAGTACTTCACGATCTTGATTTGCGCATCATTGTACGCATGCCGCAACGCCGCCGGCCGCAGGTCGACCTTCGCCACGTCCGCCGGCTTGACGCCCGCTGCGTTCAGAGCCAGCGAGAACGAAAAGAAGATCATCCCGAACGACATCACAAACCGCGGCTGACGCACAAAGGCCGCCACCGGTCTGAAGAAAGAAGCTGAGAACGAATCCCACCACTCCCGCGCCCGCTCCCCGAACGGAGTCGTCCTGCCGTCGCGCGTCGTCGCCAGCGGCCGCGTGCTCACGACTCCACTGGTGGCCGCCAGAATGTTGTGCACCAGATTCACCGGAGGCTCGACCGGCTCCAATGCCAACGATCGCAGCCATTGCCGCCCAGCCTGCACGTCCGCCAGCAGCGGACCGCAAACCTCGCAAACGCGCCGATGGGCTTCGAAGCTCTCCTTGTGAGCGGGGCTCAACCGCCCTTCACCGTCCAGGGCGTCGCTGAGCAGCGTTTCGAACTCGGTGCATTCGATCCCGTGTTTTGTTTCACCTGGCATCAGATCACCTGCCTATATGTACGTTGTAGGAGGCGCGCAAGTTCCGCTCGTCCCCGGTTAATTCTCGACTTGACGGTCCCCTCCGGAACCCTCAGAACCGTGGCAATTTCGCGATAGTCCATGTCCTGCAAATCCCTCAAAATCACTGCCTCCCGCAGCTCCGGAGACAGTTTCTGCAGCGCCAAATGCACCATTTCCCGCGTTTCCCGGCTTTGCACCTGGGCATCCGGCGGCAGCCCCCTGTCCGCGATCCGCTCGCTCAGGGGCTGCGCATCTTCATGCTCGGAGGGCGCGGAATCCAGCGAATCCGTGATCCGGTCGCCTTTCGACTTCCGGAAGTGATCCACCAGCAGGTTGCGCGTAATGGTGGTTACCCAGGTCATGAACGCGCCCTTACCCGCGTCATACGTGCTCAGGGTGCGATACATCTTGATAAAGACCTCCTGGGTAAGGTCCTGCGCGTTGTCGGAATCCCCGGCAAACCGGTAGCAAACGTTGTAAATCCGCCGGTGATAGCGCTGCACAATCTCTTCCCAAGCCGCGGCATCGCCCCCAACGCAGCGACGGACCAGCAATCCGACAACGTGGGCTTCTTCCAAAACCAGACTCCGAGCTTTGAAGGGGTATCGCTTTAGCGATACCGTAAGCGCAACATAAATTACTCTGTCATCCTGACCCTGAGCTAGTCGAAGGGGAAGGACCTATGTATTTGCCCCCGCGACGGACAGACAACACAAGGGAACTGCGTTTCTGTCGGGCAGGAAGTTCCCTTGAATCATGGAGCTAGCGATTGTAGCAGGAGAATAGTGGGGGGGGGTCGCTCCTTGCGCTTTTTGCAAGGGGCGGGTGTCGGCGGGTTAGAGCCTTTGGGTGGCGCAGCGGTTTACCGCTGCGATCTAGGCGCCCAATTCCGACGGCTTTACAGGCTGCGCAAGAAACTCGGGTTTCGGCTTTGCTTTGAAGGGGCGCGGCTTTAGCCGCGCCGCATGTACCGCCAAATATAATGGCGGCTTTTAGCCGCTGAGGGAACGGTCTTGCTCCCACGAAAGATGTAACCGAGCCCACACCCGCCCCTCGCAAGAAAACCGCAAGCAGCGGGGCACCCAAGTTTCCTTAGGAGAATTGCGACAATCCCCGACATCGACGCCTTCCGCAATCGAATGAGTACTTCGGATCTAAGCCACGAAAACTTCGAGGCCGACGATCTTGCGATCATGCTGCTGGCCGCCCGTCCGCCTGCTGGTTGGGAGAGGAGCATCGTTCGCAACCTCTGGTCTAGCGTACCTCGATCTTATTAGTTTAGTTCTCATCCTGGCGGGTGGCCTACTTCTCTCCGGCGGTTAGATATAACGCCGCTTACCAATTATCAGCAAAGAAGAAAACGGGGGTGCCCCACTTCTCGCGTTTTTCGAGAAGTGGGCCGCTGCACGGACGACGCCAAAGGGGGTTCGCTTTTATGCCCTGTGCAGGGTGCACCTCGTCTCGCGGTTTTCGAGACGTGGGTTGCCGCAGGCGTTTCCACTTCTGCAATCTCACCCCTGATCCTTTTCATCACAAACCATCTGTGAGCCGCATCACAGACTTCCAATCCGCTCTGCGCGACAATGGAGACCTGATTGGGGCAGTTCAGAGGCGTGACCGTTCCCAAAACGGCCCTCGAAGCTGCCCCAACCCCATTTCAGCGCTCTTTGACAACCGTAAGTTGAGGCGCTCAGCGGGCGTGAGCGGAGCGGGAGCCCGCTGTCGAAATCCTGAGCGAAGCGAACGGATCTCGTAAGTCCTTATTCCGGAATATTTTACCTATAAGTCCTTTAAACTCAAAGATTTTGCAGGATTTCTTACGTAACTCTATGATTCCAAAAGATCGGGGTCAAAATTTTTTTTCGTAAATCCACCTAGTAACTAATGAGTAAACATGCACGACCGGCGATAAGGAGCAACGTAAAGTCACCGGCAAGCACAGAAGCGAAGCGCCCCGCTGAAGGCCGAAGGTTCTGCTGAGACCTGAGACCTGACACCTGAGACCCGACACCTGCCCTACGAGAATCTCACCTTCACATCCGGCCCCTTATCCAGATGGATGCTCTCAATAAAACGCACCCGTCCGGTCTTCAAAGTCAGAATCACCGAAGAAGTCCGCGTCCCTTCACCAAAGAAGCGGACGCCTTTGAGCAGCGCGCCTTCGGTCACGCCGGTCGCGGCGAAGATCAGTTGTTTCCCCGGGGCCAGGTCTTCCGCCTCGTAAATTTTGTTCTTGTCTTTAATTCCCATCTTCGCAATGCGTTCTTCCAACTCCGGCTTGTCGATCACCAGCCGTCCCTGCATGTATCCGTTCAGGCAGCGGATCGCGGCCGCCGTAATCACGCCTTCCGGAGCGCCGCCCGATCCCATGACCACGTGCACCCCGGTTCCGATCACCGCCGCGGCAATGCCCGCCGACAGATCGCCGTCGCCAATCAGCTTGATGCGCGCGCCCGCCTTCCGGATATCGGCGATCAGCTTCTCGTGCCGCGGACGGTCGAGCACGACCACCACCAGATCCTCCACGCCGCGATGCATCCGCCGCGCGATATTTTTCAGGTTGACGGACACCGGAGCGTCCAGTTCCACCACGTTCTTGCACGATGGCCCCACCACGATCTTTTCCATGTAGCAGTCGGGAGCATGCAGCAACCCGCCTTTTTCCGAGGCCGCCAGCACCGTGATCGCCCCCGGCGCGCCGGTGGCGCAGAGGTTGGTACCTTCCAGCGGATCGACCGCGATGTCGACGTGCGGAACATCGCGGCCGTCCAGATAAGAGCCGCCGACCTGCTCACCGATATAAAGCATGGGCGCGTCGTCGCGCTCGCCCTCGCCGATCACAATCGTGCCGTGCATCGGGACCGTATCCATGGTCTTGCGCATGGCCTCGGTAGCCGCCTGGTCGCTCAAAGGGCGGTCCCCTTGGCCCATGGTGCGCGCCGATTCGATGGCCGCGTTCTCCACCACGCGCAGAAATTCCAGCGCCAGGTCGCTTTCAATATTTTCCCCGAAATTCTTAGCATGCGGTTCGGGACGGGTTTGGGTTGCCATAAGTGCCTCCTGAATACAAGTGCGACTTGCAATATATTCCCTTCGGAGCGAAGAAGGAAGTGCAAGTTAGTGTGGCAAGTTCGTGTGGGCGCGGGCGCCCCCGCCCGCGCACTGTGCGCAGCGAGATGGACCGCCGGGCGTCCTTAGATTTCGGTTTCTTGCCGCAAGCCCAGCGCCAGCATCCTCGAGGGCAAACCGTCTGCTAATCTTCACTCATGACCACTGACCACGTGACCAAAGACCACAAAGAACCTGCCAATGTCTTCTCCGACAAGCAGGTTGCGGAAAAAAGCGAACTCGCCCGCCACTTTCTGGACAGCCGTACCCGTCTGAATGAAAACGTCGACAAAGCCGACAACTTCCTCGTCAAACGCTTCTATAACCTGGATCACAACACCTACCTGGAAGGCGCTCTGCCCGCGAAATACAAAGAATTGATGGGGCTGGTTGCCTCCGCCTGTTTGCGTTGCGACGACTGCATTTCCCACCACGTGATTCAGTCCTACCGCCTGGGCGTGACGCGCGCCGAGCAGGAAGAAGCGATCAACGTGGCGCTGGTGGTAGGCGGCAGCATAGTGATTCCGCACATGCGGCGAGCGTATGAACTGTTGGGGGAACTGTATTCCGCCTGAGGGGGCACCTCAAACAGTGGGGACTGGAATAAACATGGCAAAAGCAAAAATGAAACAAGCGGTCATTCCGAAGTTTTCCAGTGAGGCCGAAGAAGCGGCGTGGTGGGACGCTCATCGTTCCGAAATCGAGGCGGAAATCCGGCAGCGGATGAAGCAGAAGCAGCCGCTGACGCTGGACAACCTGTTCCGGGGAGCGAGGCCCTCGCAGCCAGTAACCCTGCGCATCCCGCAAGATGACCTGGAAACGGCGCGCCGATTGGCGGCCCGCAAAGGTTTGGGCTACCAGACCTATATCAAAATGCTGCTCCGGGATGCTCTGGCGGAGAATGCGGGTGACAAGCTTTACGCGGAAGAGTGCCCGAGCCGCACTCAAAACGCGTCAATCCCCGTCACGCTCGCCCCGATGATCAGCGTGTGGATATCATGCGTCCCTTCATACGTCTTCACCGACTCCAGATTCATCAGGTGGCGCATGATCGGGTAATCGTCGGCCACGCCGTTTGCTCCGAGTAGGTCTCGCGACAGCCGCGCGCACTCTAGCGCCATCCAGACGTTATTTCTCTTCGCCATCGAAATGTGCTGATGCTGCACTTTTCCGGCGTCTTTCAAGCGGCCAACTTGCAGCACGAGTAACTGCGCCTTCGTGATCTCGCTGATCATCCAGGCAAGCTTCTCCTGCACGAGTTGATGCGAGGCGATGGGCTGATTGCGGAACTGTTTCCGCAACAACGAATATTGCAGCGCGCAGTCGTAGCACGCCATCGCCGCCCCGACCGCGCCCCACGCGATTCCATAGCGCGCCTGGTTCAAACACATAAGCGGAGACTTCAATCCGCCCGTTCCCGGCAACAGGTTCGACTCGGGGATCCGCACGTCCTGCAGCGACAAGCCTGACGTCACCGAAGCGCGCAGCGACCACTTCCCGTGAATGTCGTCGGCCTTGAATCCAGGACGGTCGGTCTCAACCAGAAATCCGCGTATCTTGTCTCCTTCATCTTCAACCTTGGCCCAGATCACCGCCACGTCGGCGATCGTGCCCGAGGTGATCCACATCTTTTCGCCGTTCAGCACATACTCTTTACCAACCTTCTTTGCGCGCGTCCGCATGCCGCCCGGATTCGATCCGAAATCCGGTTCGGTCAATCCGAAGCAGCCGATCTTTTCGCCTTCTTGCAGCGCGGGCAACCAGGTGTTTTTCTGCTCGTCGCTGCCAAAGGTATAAATCGGATACATCGCCAGCGCCGACTGCACGCTGACAAATGAGCGCACGCCGGAATCTCCGCGTTCCAGTTCCTGCGTGACCAGCCCGTATTCGACGTTCGACATGCCGGCGCAGCCGTAGCCGTTCAGCGAGGCGCCGAAGAATCCCAGATCCGCCATGGGCTTGACGAGTTCGCGCGGAAACCGGCCGGCGCGGTTGCACTCCTCGATGATTGGGATGAGGTTGTCTTCGATGAACTTGCGCGCCGTGTCGCGCACCAGGCGCTCGTCGTCATTCAGCAACGCGTCGAATTCGATGAAGTCCACACCACGGAATTTGATGGCCGGCATTACGTCTCACCCCACAAAGTCAGCAGACAGCGAACGGGAAACTATTCAAAGTAGCAGAGCGGCGGGGAAGTCAGCAACGCGAGCCTGCCGATGGAGAGACGGGCGCCCTCGCCTGTCCCAAGGCGAGCACAACTCGGCTCCGGCTTTTCCCACTGCCCGCTAAACTCTGATTTTCGGGATCCAGCGCGGCACCGATGCGCGATAGCGATCGTATTCTTCCCCGAACTGCTTGCGCAGGGTCGGCTCCTCATAAAAGATGACAAACAGGTGGGCAGTCAGCAACATGCAGGCCAGGTAGATCGCGATGCGCAGTGAGTGGAACAACCAGGCTTGTCCTCCGATGACGAGCCCGACTCCGATGTACATCGGGTTGCGCACAAAACGGTGCTGACCTTTGACGACGAGGATTTTGGTCGGCGCGATCGGCGCGGGTGTTCCGCCGCCAAACAAAGCGAAGCCCGAGAAAGCGGTGTGGAGATAGGTCGCAATCCCGATGGCGATGACGGTAATCGCCAACCATTCTCCAGCGCCGGTCCCCGCTGCTGCGTTCTGCCTTAACCGCCACGGTACATAGCCAGCCACAGTCCCGGGCACGAACACGGTAAAAACCAGCGTTTTGGCAACTGCGGGAATGGCGGCACGCACAATAACTATCTTTGTCCGACATGATTCCGCCGTCAACCGCATCCTCCGTTCGGCCAGGGCGGAACCAACCAGAGCCTGCGCATAAAACTCGCCGGGACAAAATCCAACGTTGAGTGAAGGTGATAATCCCGTTTTGTAATTTGAAACCCTCACAGCTTCCTTCTGTTGCAAATTACAAAGTTACCCGATTACACAATTACCAAATCTTTTCCACGTTCCAACCGCTTACTTCGACCTCCGGCTTCGCCGCTCCCAGGGCGCTGGCGCGATACGTTGCCGTAATCTCCCGCTTCTCACCGGGCAGCAGGGAAATGTAATTGTCCTGCCAGAACACCGGCAGTATTTCCTCGCCGCCTTTGCCTTTGTCGAGCTTCAGGCGCACGAAAAACGCCACGGTCTTGCCGGGATTTTCCACGGTGACGCGGGTCACGGCATCCTCGCCACTGCCCTTGCGCTCGCTGCGGCTCCATACATTCAGCTTTACTTTTGGCAACTGAGCGAGCGAAGTGTAGTCCGCATAAGACGCGGTTGGAGTCGTATACCAGTTCGATTTTGCCCAGTCGAGCGTTTCCGGTTTCGTCGAGAGCCAATAAAAGTTCGACCCGACCAGCTTGCCGCCGCCATCGGTGATACGAAGATCCAGAAAGTATGCCGGCGACAGTCCCTCGATCTGTGGCAGCTCAAACACTTTCGCACTGCTATCGGCGGCCGCATCGAGCGCTGCGTCCCTGGAAAACTTCTGCGTTCCATCCAGATTGAACACCCTCGCCGTCAGCTTCAGCCCCTTGGCGTCCACATACTGGCTGCTCACCAGCCAGACTGAGTGATCGTCGTATCCATAGACGGGGTCGAGCGTCTGCATCGCTTTCTTCGCGCCGAAATATCCGCCGCCCGGCCGCAAATAGTAGTCGTAGAGATGCCAGATCATCGAAGGCCACGCGTTATTCAGCATCCACTGGATGACGCCTGTCGAAGTGTACTTGTTGCGGCTGTAGGCCTCGAACATGGCGCGCACGCCTTCGTAGGTCATGAGCTGAGATTTGCAGGTGAAGTCTTCCGCGCTGTCGGCCTTTCCGTAGCGCGCATTCAGCGCATCGGTAAACACCTGCATGGTCTTGAAGGCCCCGCCGCCTGCGTGGAAATTCCAGTACTCATCCACCGGCCCATCCACCATCCAAAGATGATCTTTGGGAACCATGAGCTTGACGCTCTCGATCGGCGGAACCGCTGGTCCCATGCTGGTTTCGGTGTTGAAACCGTAGGCGCCGCCGCACCCGCCGGGGTTGCAGCGATTCTCCTCCGTCTGAAGATATGGATCCGCTGTCCAATACGAAGGCGCGACGTATTCATAAGGCCCGCTCATCTTCACGCCGCTTTCGCCCGTCACCGTGGTCGGCTTCGCCGTGGCTGAAGACACCACCGGATTCGGCCACCGCAGGTCAGCTTCAATCTTCAGATACATTTCTTCCACGTCCGGCGGGGGAGGATTGTCGCTGCCATTCAGCCACATCACCAGGCTCGGATGGCGCCTCAGCCGGTAGATCTGGTCGTGCAAAGCGGCCCCTGCGATCGCGAAGTCCTCATCTTTCCAGCTTCCCCAGTGCTCCCAGAAATCGCAGCAGCACCATCCGGCCATCACCAGGATGCCCTGCTGGTCGGCCATCTCAAAGAATTCCTCGGTCTCAAGTTTGCCTTCCAGCCGGACCGTATTCAGCCCCATGTCGCGCACATAGCGGAACTCGTCGGCGAGCCGCTCCGAGGTCTCGCGCAGCATCATGTCGGGCGTCCAGCCGCCGCCGCGAATCAGGATGTTTTTGCCATTGACTTTGAACAGGCGTTTGAAGCGATCCGGCGCCTGCTCGGCGACTTCGGATGTGATCTCGCGAATGCCGAATTTCGTATGGGAGACATCGGAAACCTCGCTTCTGGCCTCGTTGCTCACCTCAAACGAAAGATTCAGATCGTACAGGTTTGGCGTCCCCATCTGCGCCGGCCACCACAGGCGCGGATTGCTCAGATTGAGCTGCGGATACCGATCCGGCGAAAAGACCACGTCTTTCGACTCTCCTGCCGCCAGATCCACCGGCTGCGCGAATTCGATGTTTTCGATCCTGCCTTTCAGCGTTCCTCTTACCGGGCGATCGCTGGCATTTTTCACCAGCGCCGTCACCGTCAAGTGGGCCGCACTGGCATTTGCATCGCCGGCGGGCGAATCCGCCTTCGAGAGCACTGCCGGATGCCGCAGCGCGACCGGTCCACTGGTTGTCAAATACACCTCACGCCACAGCCCCATGTTCTTGTCGGGCGGCGAAGGATTCCAGTCCACGAAAGTGATCGCCAGGCTGTTCTCGGTTGGCGCCCATACCTGCACCGCGAGCACATTCGTTCCGGGCTTGACGGCGGAAGTAATGTTGAACTCGTAGGTCCGCCAAGCGCCGGCGACTTCGTTCGAGTTGGCGAGCTGCTTTCCGTTGAGAAAAATGTTGGCGCGGTAGTTGATGCCGCGGAAGTTCAGCCAGACGGTTTTCCGGGCGTACTCGTGGGGCAGCGTGAACTCCTTGCGGTACCACCACGAAACCGCGTAGGGACTGTCGGGCGGCATCGGAATATTGGAAAAATTGAAGCCGACGGGATAGCTGACCCCCGGGTACTGCCGCAGATTCATGGCGTAAAAAGGATCGGGCAGCAGCCCGCTCTTTACTTGCGCGGCTACCACCGTTGTCGGAACATCGGCCTGGATCCAGTCTTTGGTCTGGAATGTGGCCTTAAATGACGCGCTGGAGATCGCTTCGCCCGTTGCCGTTACTTTCGCGGAGGACTGCAGTGCCCACCCTTCGCGCAAAGGGAGCGTCAGGGCAGGAGCCGGCTGGAAGCTGGGCTGGGCGGCTGCGACCGCAAGCGAAAAGAACGGGATCAAGAGCCGCAATATCTTCATGAAAGTGTCCTTGATGAAATAAAGATGAAAAAATGGAAAGCCGCGGTCCATTCTGCCGGAGCCACCCTACGTTCATAGCACCTTTATTAATTCGATTCAATAGCGGATTTCTGCGAGGCGCTCGTGAGCGACGCAGATGGCGACGCGATCACTCCGCCGGCACTCCAGCTCTTCCTCAATGGCTAGTTTATAATCATAAATTCGAGCTTCCAGCGCGGAGTAATCTGACGGAGTTATCTAAATTATGATTCGACAGCTTCAAAATGCAGGGCCGACCCTCAAGGTCATTCTGGGCGCATTGCTCGTCATTATCTGTGCCTCGATGGCGATCACGCTGATTCCCGGCGGGATCGGCTCCAGCTTCGGCATTGGCGCGCCTCCGGCTGGCGTTCTGGCCACGATTGGCGACCAGCAAGTGACCGTGACCGAGGTGCAGCGTGAGGCCAGGGCCATGATCCGGCAGCAGTTTCCTCGCGGCGGACCGCAGGCCAGCATTCTGCTGCCCTATTTTGCCAGCCAGGCTGCCGAGCAACTCATCAATGAGAAGGCTCTGGTTGCCGAGGCGCGCCGCATGGGTCTGCGCGTCAGCGACGACGAACTTCGCGATGAGCTCCAGCACGGGCAACTTGGCTCCATGCTCTTTCCCGACGGCAAGTTTGTCGGGCAGGAAGAGTACGAAAATTTCGTCCAGCGCAACGACCTGACGGTTCCTCAGTTCGAAGCGCTGGAGAAGGACTTTATTCTTGTCCGCAAGTTGCGCGCCCTGGTTTCAACCAGTGCCTTCGTGGGGGATGCCGAAGTTCGCGACGAATTCAACCGCCGCAACACCAAGGTGAAGTTCGAATATGCCGTGGTCACGCAGGCCGACATCCTGAAGGGGCTGCACCCCACCGACGAGGAACTCAAGGCTTTTTACGAACGCAACAAGGCGACTTACAACAACTCCATCCCCGAGAAGCGGCAGATTAAGTACGTCGTCGTTGACAGCGCGAAACTGGCGGCTGCGACGACTGTTACCGATCAGGACCTGCAGGCGTATTACGATCAGCACCGCGACGAATACCGCGTGCCCGAACAGGTGAAGGTCAGCCACATTCTGATCAAGACTCCTCTGCCTGCGCCCGGCGCCAAGGAAGATGAGAAAGCCGTCGCCGATGCGCGCGCGAAGGCGGAAGGGGTCTTGAAGGAACTCAAGGCGGGCGGAGACTTTGCGAAGCTCGCGGAAAAATATTCTGACGATCCCGGCAGCGCCAAGAGCGGGGGCGAACTCGGCTGGATCGGGCGCGGCCGCACCGTGCCTGAATTCGAGAAGGCCGCCTTTTCACTCGGCAAAGGACAGACCAGCGACCTGGTCAAGAGCAGTTACGGCGTCCATATCATCCACGTCGAAGACAAGCAGGAGGCTCATCTCAAGACGCTCGCCGAGGTGAAGAGCGAGATCGAAGAAAAAGTGAAGCAGCAGAAAACGGCGCGCGCCACCGAAGCGGCAGGGAACGCCTTGCTCAGACAGGCGCGTACTGACGGATTCGACGCGGCCGCCGCCGCCAAGGGTCAGACCGCGGTTACCACCGAATTCTTCGGACGAACCGATACCTTGCCCGGGCTGGCTGCGAATCCGCAGTTTATGGATGCGGTCTTCAATGAATCCGAGAAGGCCCCGCCCGATGTGGTGCAGGTCCCGCAAGGCTATGTGGTTTTCCAACTGCTCGCCATTAAGCCCCCGGCCACTCCCACGTTTGAAGAGATTCGTTCGAAGGTTGAGAGCCAGTTCAAGAACGAGCGCGCCGCCTTTCTGCTGCAACAGAAGACGCAGGAACTCTCCGACCGCGCCAAGGCTGGGCACGATTTGAAAAAAGCCGCCAAAGATTTGGGTGCGACCGTGAAGACGAGCGACCTGGTTCTGCCCGATGGCCAGGTCCCCGACATCGGTTCAATGGCTAGCGCGAGTGCGATCTTCTCACTGAAGCCCGGCGAGATTAGCGGGCCGATCACCGCCGGCGGCAATGGCGTGGTCGCTCAACTTCTGGAAAAGCAGGCACCGACGGATCAGGAGTTCACCGAGAAGAAGGACCAGATCCGGCAGTCGCTCCTCGAAGCCAAGCAGAACGATTTGTTCGGGCTGTTCGTTACGAACCTGCGCAAGGACATGGAAAAGTCCCACCGGCTCAAGGTCAATCAGGAAGAGATGAAAAACCTGACCCGCCAAGGTGGGCAGGAAGGTTCGTAAACTGCCGCGCACCCTGCCAGCCCCTAAAGGGGCGGCTGATTTCGAAGAACTTACGGCATCGCTAAAGCGATGCCCTGATACGAAACGTTAGTGTTTCCACAGCGTGCGAAGGAACGCCTAAGGGCTAAGAGCTAACAGCTAACAGCTGAGAACCGACAACCGAGAACTGAGAGCTGAGAACTGTATTGAATGTCATTCCCGCGCGCCAGCGGAATTTTGCTTCATCCCACGTCGCTGCCTTCGCGCGGCGGGATCGGCGACTTTGGTCCGTCGGCGTATGCGTTTGCGGATTTTCTCGCGTCCGCGCGGCAGGGTCTGTGGCAGGTGTTGCCTCTCGGTCCGCTCGGTTACGGGAACTCGCCCTATTCCTCCACTTCGGCGTTTGCTGGAAATCCGCTGCTGATCAGCCTGGAGCGGCTCGCCGATCGTGGCTGGATTGACCGCACTCGCGTCGACGCTTTAGTCGGCGGCGCCGAGTCCGTTGATTACCCCGCGGTTTTCCACCAGAAGCTGCCCCTGCTGTTTGAAGCGGCGCACAATTTCGTGCGCTCCGCTGCACCGAACGCCCGCTCCCGTTACGAGAACTTCTGCCGGCAAAACCAATGGTGGCTCGATGACTTCGTTCTCTTCGATGGTTTGCGCGCGCGTTTTAAACTGGAAAGCTGGAACCGCTGGCCCCGCAAACTGACTCATCGCGATCCGGTGGCGATCGAGAAGGCGCACGCGGAAATGCTCGACGAGCTCGATGTCCGCCGCGCCGTGCAGTTTTTTTTCTTCGAACAGTGGCAGGCGCTTCGAGCCCATTGCGCGCAACATTCGATTCGCGTCGTGGGCGACATCGCGATCTTCGTAAACTTCGACAGCGCCGACGTCTGGACTCACCCCGATCTGTTTCGCCTGAACTCCGACCTCGATCCCGAAGTCGTCGCCGGCGTGCCGCCGGATTTTTTCAGCAAAGATGGGCAGCGCTGGGGCAATCCTCTTTATCGCTGGGACGTGATGCAGGCGCAGGGATATTCGTGGTGGATCGACCGGATGCGCTGGCTCACGCACAATTTTGACTACATACGCCTCGATCATTTCCGCGGATTTTCGCAGTTCTGGGAGATTCCGGCGAGCGAACTAACCGCGATTCATGGCCGCTGGGTCGACGGTCCGAAAGACGATTTATTCCTGAAGCTGCGCGAGGCTCTGGGCGGGCTCCCATTTTTCGCCGAGGATCTCGGATACATCACGGCTGACGTGCACGCCCTCCGCGAACGCCTCAAGATTCCCGGCATGGCCGTGCTGCAATTTGGTTTTGGCAATGTCGGCGCGCACGCCCATCTGCCGCACACGTTCACAACCGAGAAGGTCGTATACACCGGCACGCACGACAACGACACGTTGCTCGGCTGGTGGGAATCGGGCGCAACGGAATACGAACGCCAGCAAGTGGAAGCGTACCTGGGCCGATGTGAAGACGGGATTAACTGGGCGATGATTCGCGCCGCCTCCGATTCCGTCGCCAGCCTTTGCGTGGTGCCGATGCAGGATGCGCTGGGGCTGGGAAGCGATGCGCGCATGAATGTGCCCAGCCGCGAACGAGGGAACTGGCGCTGGCGTTTTGACGCCGAGTTGCTGCGCCCGGAGTTGGCAAGAAAACTTGCCACGCTCGCCGAAGTCTCCGACCGGCTTCCGCAGCCGTTGCTGGCGACTGCACGTGAAGAGTGGGCGGCCTGAGTAGTGTATTCTCGCTTGCGAAGCAAATTGATCAAGCGTCTGGTCTCAGGTGCCAGGTCTCAAGCCGGGGATCTATTAGCGACTTTTTCCTGAGACCCGAGACCTTGGACCTGAGACCTTGTTTCTTTCTGGAGTACGATTCCGTGACCGAGCCCATCATTCGCGCCCAGGCTGTCGAAAAATTCTACGAGCAGCCGGATGGGAACCGCATTGAAGTCATCGCGCCCGTCGATCTGGATGTAGAGCCGGGCAAAATTATCACGCTGCTCGGGCCCTCCGGCTGCGGCAAGTCCACGTTGCTGCGGATTCTAACCGGACTCAGCAAGCCTTCGTCAGGCGAGGTTCTGTGGCATGGGCGCCCCATTACGTCGCAGAACGCTGGCGTGGCCATCGTCTTCCAGAGTTTTGCTTTGTTCCCCTGGCTCACCGTACTCGACAACGTCGAAGCCCCGCTCGAAGCTCGCGGCGTACCCGCCCTCGAGCGTCACAAACGCGCGTTGCGCATTCTCGATACCGTCGGCCTGGATGGCTTCGAGAGCGCCTACCCGAAAGAGCTTTCCGGCGGCATGAAACAGCGCGTCGGCTTCGCGCGCGCCCTAGTGGTGGAGCCCGAAGTCCTGTTCATGGATGAGCCTTTTTCGGCGCTCGACGTGCTCACCGCGGAAAACCTGCGCAACGAATTGCTCGAGCTCTGGCTCAGCAAGAAAATGCCGACCAGCGCCATCTTCATCGTCACGCACAATATTGAAGAGGCGGTGCTGCTGGCGGATCGCGTGATCGTGCTGGCAAGAAACCCGGCGTGGGTGCGCGCCGATTTTCCCATCGAACTCGCTCACCCCCGCGATCGCAAATCGCCGCGCTTTGTCGAACTGGTGGACTACATCTACAAGATCATGACGCAGCCCCAACTCGCGCTGGTTGTACCCGACGCTACGGCAGCCGTGCAAAAGTCCGTTCGTCAGAAATACCAGATGATTCCGCACGCGCGCGTCGGGGGCATCGCCGGTCTGCTGGAACTGCTGCAGGACCGCGGCGGAAAGGAATATCTTCATCGTCTCGCCGAAGACCTGATCATGGACGCTGAAGACCTGCTTCCGATCATCGAGGCTTCGGTGCTGCTCGGCTTCGCCACATTGAAAGAAGGCGATGTCCAAATCGCCGCCGAGGGCACTTGCTTCGCGGAAGCCGACATCCTCACTCGCAAGATTCTTTTCCGTCAGGCTGCGCTTAAGCACGTCATGATCCTCCAGCAGATCGACAGCGTCCTGCACGCCAAGACGGATCACTCCATTTCGCAGGATTTTTTCTACGACATCCTCGACGAGCACTTCAGCCAGGATGAAGTCGAACGGCAATTCGATACCGCTATGAACTGGGGCCGCTACGCTGAGATTTTCGACTTCGATCGCGAAGCGCACCGGCTGGTTCTTGCCGAGCCCGCCGGAGAGCCGCATCCGCCAACCACCGCTCCGGTGCAGTTGTGAAGCGTCCGGAACGAATCGTTTTCCGGCCACTGGTTCGTATCTGGTCGGTGTTGCCGCGTCCCAGCGCATCAGGCCTGCCCGACCTCATCATGTTTTCCGGAGGGCTGGCGCTTTTCTATGGCGTCGTGGAAGTCGGACGCAATTGGCTCGGCCCCTTCCATCCTCAGATTGAGATCAGCCGCAGCCTCGGCGCCCTCCCGGTCTATGCCGGATACTCGCTGCTGCGCATCGCGCTGGCTTATGTGCTAAGCCTGCTCTTCGCCGTCACCTACGGATACATTGCCGCCTACCGTCCGCGCGCGGAGCGTTTCATGATTCCGCTGCTCGACGTGCTGCAATCCATCCCTGTACTGAGCTTTCTTCCGGGAGTGATGCTGGCCATGTCCGCGCTTTTTCCGGGACGCCAACTGGGTGTCGAGCTGGGCGCGGTCTTGCTGATTTTTACCGGGCAAGTCTGGAACATGGCCTTCAGCTTTTATGCGTCGCTGAAAAGTATTCCGGGCGAGATGCGCGAAGCGGCCACGATCTACCGCTTCAACTGGTGGCAGCGATTCCTTCAGATTGAACTGCCCTACGCGACCATCGGACTGGTCTGGAATTCCATGATGTCGGTCGCTGGGGCCTGGTTCTTCCTAATGGCGTGCGAGCAGTTTGGCGACTTCCGCCTGCCCGGCCTCGGCTCTTATCTCCAGGCTGCCGCGGACAACGGCGACGCTCGCTCCATTCTCCTCGGCATTCTCACGATGGTGGCCGTGATTGTGCTGATCGACCAGTTCGTATGGCGTCCCGTGATCGCCTGGGCTGAAAAATTCAAGATGGAGCAAGTCGAGAACACGAGCGCTCCAACTTCATGGGTACTCGATTTTCTTAAGCGTTCCCGCGGCATCGCGCTCTTGCGCAAGCGGGCAATTCGTCCGCTCCGCGAACAGATGATTCGCCACTTTGCCCCCCGGCATGAGGTTCGCGCCGAGTCAGCAGGTGAGAACAAAGCGGTTTTGTGGCTCTGGCGAGTCGTGGGAATCGCGGTTCTCGGCGCGATCGGCTACGCCGTGGTGCGTGTCGTCATGATCTTGACCGGCCTGCACGGCTCCAAATTCCACCAAATTGGCTTAGGCCTCGGAGCGACCTTCCTGCGCGTGAATCTCGCTCTTGTGCTCGGCGCCCTCTGGACGATCCCGGCCGGTGTCGCCATCGGATTCAACCCGCGCCTGGCACGCATCGCGCAGCCGCTCGCGCAGATTGCCGCCTCGGTTCCGGCCACGGCGTTGTTCCCGGTTGTGCTGCTGGTCCTGATTCGCATGGGCGGAGGTCTGGGAGTGGGATCGATCGTTCTGCTGCTGCTGGGCACGCAGTGGTACATCTTGTTCAACGTGATCGCCGGCGCCATTGCCCTACCCACCGACTTGAAAGAAGCCGCCAGCGTTTTCGGCATCCGCGGCTGGGAGCGTTGGCGCAAACTGATCCTGCCGGGAATCTTTCCTTTTCTCGTTACCGGTATGATTACAGCCTCCGGCGGCGCTTGGAACGCCAGCATTGTTGCCGAATATTTCCACTTCAAAGGCCAGACCTATTCGACCGTGGGCGTCGGCGCCATGATTTCCGCGGCCACCGATGCCAAGAATTTCGATCTCCTTCTCGCCAGCACCATCGCTTTGGCCGCCGTGGTAGTCACCACCAACCGCTTGCTCTGGCGGCGTCTCTACCGTCTCGCCGAAACGCGCTTCAAGCTCGAAGGCTGACAGCCCACGGGCTGCTGGAAGATCCACCGCGGATTTTCCCCAGTATGCCCAATTGACCAAAGACCGCCTTTGCCAAATCCAGCCGCCTGTTGAACAATGAATAGTTGCCCTGGCCGCGGCGGCGGTGTTCGATTCCGCCGGCGTGCCAGAGAAAACGCAAGGAGCCTTCATGTCCGCAACTGGAGAACTTATCCGCCTGATGAATTACATCGACGACATCGCTACCACCCTGCGCCGCATCAGCGCCAGCATCCCGGCGATGACCAACGAGGAGTGCGCCCGCCTGGCCGAATATATCCGCAAGTCCGAACCCAGCTATGAGAGCGTGCTTCAGCACCTCGACCAGGCGGGCAAATAGTGGCTGAAGTCCACACGGTTGCCGTGATTGGCGCCGGCATCATGGGCCGCGGCATCGCGCATGCTGCCGCTCTCGGCGGCTATCGCACCATTCTCGAAGATCTTCTTCCGAACGCCCTGCGCAAGGCCGAAGCGGAAATCCGCGCCAATCTCGACAAAGCCGTCGAACTCGGCAAGGTCGATGCCGCCGACGCCTACGCAGCTTTTTCCCGCCTGGAGTATGCCGGTTCGGTCGATCAAGCCGCGCGCGAGGCCGATCTCGTTATCGAGGCCGTTCCCGAGGAAATGGAATCGAAGATCGAAATCTTTACCATGCTCGACAAGATCTGCCGTCCCACCACTATTCTCGCCTCGAACACCTCCTCGCTCAGCGTCACCGAGATCGCAAGCGTTACCTATCGCGCCAAGAAGTGCGTCGGCATGCACTTTTTCAATCCCGTGCACAAGATGAAGCTGCTCGAAATCGTGCGCGCGCTCGAAACCGATGCCGAAACGCTGGCCGCCGTCGTCGAAGTCGGCAAGCGCATGCGCAAGGAAGTTGTGGTGATCAAAGAAGCGCCCGGCTTCATCACCAGCCGCATCAACGCCATGATCGGCAACGAAGCTTTCTACATTCTTCAGGAAGGCATCGCCAGCGCCGAAGATATCGACAAAGCTCTCAAACTCGGCCTGAATCATCCCATGGGACCGTTCGAACTCGTGGATATGGTCGGCCTCGACACTCGCCTCCACATCCTCGAATACCTGCACAAAACCCTCGGCGAAAAATTCCGCCCCTGCCCGCTGCTGGCGCAATACGTGAAAGCCGGACGGCTCGGCCGCAAGTCGGGACGGGGAGTGTTCGAGTATCCGGAATCTCGCCGCTAACCCCGGGAGTCGTTTCCAGCGTCTAAACCCCATAGGTGAAGGGTGCTTTTTTCGGGAACCGCGCCGCATCCGATCCCGTACTACACAACAGAGTGCAGGGCCCAGGCTTCGCCTCGCAAATAAGGCGGCCTGGCGTGAATCAATCATGCGGATGCTCATCGAAATCGTTCGCCAGTCGCTGGCTACTCTCTGGGCGCACAAACTCCGCTCGTTTCTCACCATGTTCGGCATCGCCTGGGGCGTGGGATCGCTGCTCCTGCTCGTCGGTTTGGGCGAGGGCTTCCGCAGCGGTCAGGCGAAGCAACTTAAGAATCTTGGCCAGGACATCATGTTCACCTTCCCCGGTCGCATCCCCGCGGTCGAAGGTAGCACTCAGTCCGGACGCACCTACCATTTCACCTATCAGGATTACCTCGCCATCCGCAGCGAGGCCCGCTCGCTCAAGTATCTTTCCCCCGTACTCAACCGCGAGGACATTCGCGCCGTCAGCGATTACGGTTCCACCAACGGACAGGTCTTCGGCATCGCGCCCGAGTACAACCAGATCCGCAATATCCCTGTCGGCCCGCGCCGCTGGTTCAACGATGAGGACAATACCGAAACGCGCCGAGTGGCCGTCGTTGGCTGGGAGTTATTGAAGAACATATTCCCCGGACGCCCGGCTGTTGGCTCGCCCATCTTGCTCAATGGCATCCGCTTCGAAATTATCGGTGTGCTCAGCAAAGTCGGGCAAGACGGCAACAACGGCACCAATGCGCGCATCTTCCTTCCCATCGAGACCATGCGCAACTTATTTCGGCTGAAAGAGGAGAAAAGCGAAGATGCCATCTCATTCCTGAATTATCGTCCGCTTACGCCCAGCGGGAATTTAGTAGCTAAACAGGAAGTCCACGACATTATTGCCCGCCGTCACGGTTTCGATCCCAAGCTTACGGAATCATTCGAAGACTGGGACACGATCGAGGACAACAAGCGCGTCGCCAAGATCTTCGACGGCATGGACTGGTTCCTCGGCGTGGTCGGTGTGATCACGCTCGCCCTCGGCGCCATCGGCATCATCAACATCATGCTCGTCTCCGTCACCGAACGCACCCGCGAGATCGGACTGCGCAAAGCGCTCGGCGCGACCCATCGCGCCATCCTGACGCAGTTTTTTGTGGAAGGCGCGTTCCTGACCGCTCTCAGCGGCGGTATCGGGCTGGCCATCACTACCGCATTGGTCACGGTTCTCGCTGCTTTGCCGGCACCCGAAGGATTCGACACGCCCCGCATCGTTCCGTCGTCGGCTGCAATCGCCATTCTCTCGCTCGCGCTTGCCGGCATCGCTGCGGGACTTTATCCCGCGCGTCAGGCTGCGCTGTTGCAACCGGTGGAGGCTCTGCGCCAGGAGTAACTCGTCGGGAGTAACTATGATTCTCGAACTCGCCCGCCAGGCCTACAACGCGCTCAAGCACAACCGCCGCCGTAGCATCCTCACCATGCTCGGCATGGCCTGGGGCATTGCGACCGTCGTGCTACTGCTCGCCTACGGCTCCGGTTTCGAGCGCGGCCTCTGGGTTGCCTTCCGCTCCTGGGGCACGAACCTGGTCTTCATCTTCCCCGGACGCACCTCCCTGCAAGCGGGCGGCACCAAAGCCGGCAGCGAAATCAAACTCACCGTCAACGATCTCGATTACCTTCAGGCCGAAGTGCCCCTGCTTAAGCGCATCTCGCCTGAAGCCTTCAAGCAAAGTACCGTCGCTTATGGAACGCGGAGCGGCAGTTACGGAATCAGCGGAGTCTATCCGTACTATTCGCACATGCGCCGCATGGACGTCGAAGACGGCACTTTCTTCACCGACCTCGACGAAAATACGCGCAGCCGCGTTGCCATCCTCGGCGCCGATGTGAAGAAAAAATTGTTCTCTGGCCAGAACGCGCTCGGCGAAAAAGTGCGGGTCGACGGTATTTCCTATGAGGTCATCGGCGTGCTCAAGCGCGTCATCCAGAATGGCGACGACAACATGAACGGCAAAGTGTATATCCCGTTCAGCGCCATGAGCGACCTCACCAATACCTATTACCTCAATGCCGTCGCCATGGAATACGAAGGCGACCACGAAAAAGTCGCCGAGGCCGTGCGCCGCTCCATGGCTTTTCACCATGAATTCGATCCCAAGGACAAGCGTGCCGTCTTTGTCTTCGACGTCTTTGCCGATCTGCTCGACCTGCGCGTCATCACCACCGGCATCAAGATTCTGCTCGGGTTCATCGGCCTGCTTACGCTCGGCATCGGTGGCGTGGGCCTGATGAACATCATGCTCGTCTCAGTCACCCAGCGCACGCGCGAGATCGGTGTGGAAAAAGCCCTCGGCGCCCGCGGTTGGCACATCCTGGTCCAGTTTCTCGCCGAAGCTCTCGCCATCACCCTTCTCGGTGGGATTGCCGGCGTAGTTCTCGCATACATCGTCTCCTGGTCGGTCGGATCGCTCACCCTCTGGAGCGCCTTCGTAGAGAATGGCACCGAAGGCGATATCCATCTCACCATCGATTCCACCACCCTGCTGGCGTCCACCATGATCCTCGGATTCGTCGGCGTCATCAGCGGAATGCTCCCCGCCATCAAAGCCTCCCGCTTGGATCCCATCGAAGCCCTCCGCTACGAATAGAGACTCGTGTGCTATATTTCTGTCCACATTTGCATAGGAGGATCATTTATGCGCCCACTTGGTGTCACCTTCGTCGGTTTCTATCAGATTCTGCGCGGTGTAATAGGGCTAGTGTTCGGACTCTCCGTCCTGCTATTCACCGGACTGGCCGCCAAACTCGCTTCTCTGGCCGCTGAAGGCAACGCGGTCGAAAATCTTCTGGGCGGCTTCGGCCACGTGGCTGGCCTTATCATCATCGTGTTTGCGGTCGTGCACATGCTCGCGGGCTACGGCGTGCTGCAAATGGAGAACTGGGGACGTCTCCTCACGCTCCTGTTTTCCGCGATAGGACTCGTACTGGTTCTCCCCGGCCTCGTCCACGCGAATATTTCTTCCTGTCTCTTCGGAGCGATTAACGCGGCCTGCATCCTCTATCTGGCCATGCCCCCGATCAAGCGCGCCTTCCACGCCGAAGGCAACCCGATACGAATGGCGGCGTAAACAAGCGCCTATTTTTCTGCCGTAGAGACGCGGCTTGCCGCGTCTCGCTCCTCCACCTGAGTACAATGAACCCGTGTCAGACTTCAATTCCTTGCAGAAAGTACTCGATCACTTGCGGCTCTACGATCATCCGCTGCTCGCCTTTTCCGCGCGCGAGAACAACGGCGTGATCGAAGTTCTGATCGATCTGAAGAATTCGGCCGTCCCGGTTCACACCTACGTGTTCCCGATTCATCCGCGCGACCTCGATCATCCCCAGTTCGCCTGGCATCTTCAGCGCCAGCTCTACGACGCACTGCACGACTATTTCATCGAAATGTTTACTCGCACCCCTCAGGATCGAGCCGTTCCGCGCAGCCCGATGCCTGCCGGAGAGGGAAGCGAGGGAAGTTAGCACAGTGTCCGTGCGCGAACAAATCGAGCGCGAAATCCGCCAGCGCGGCCCTGTCCCGTTTTCGCGCTACATGCAGATCTGCCTCTACGATCCTTCCCATGGTTACTATTCCGCCAACGCCGAACAATTCGGCAAAGCCGGAGACTTCTATACCTCGAGCGACGTTCACGCTGTCTTCGGACGTCTGCTGGCGCGGCAGTTCGACGAGATATGGCAAGCGCTCGACCGTCCGCCTCAAATCGAGATCCTCGAACTCGGCCCCGGCCGTGGCCTGTTCGCCCGCGATGTGCTCGATTGGTCCAACAAGAAATTCCACGACTTCTTCGCCGCCCTCACTTACACGTTGCAGGAATCGTCGCCCGCGCTGCGCGCGAAACTGCAACATACTCTCGAGAACCACCTCGCCGGCGGCAAAGCGGTAGTCTCCGCGGAATCAGCACCGGAGGGACGGCCCACGGACATTCATCGCAGCCTCCCACCTGACCGGCCCCTGATTGTCTTCGCCAACGAATTCTTCGACGCTCTCCCGGTAGAAATTCTCGGGACTGCCGGCAAACTCCACATCGCGCTCGAAAACGATCGCGTCCACGAAATCTGGCTTCCGCCGCTCGCCGAAGAATTGGAATTTCTCGACCGCTACAGCGTCCATCCCGAACCCGGCGAGCGCATCGAAGTGCCCACCCTCGCGCAGAATTGGGTCCGGCAAATCGCGCACTCAATCCCACGCGGCTTGCTGCTGGTCATCGACTACGGTTACACGCGCAACGAGCAACTCGCGGGTCGCTACCGCGGCACTCTCATGGCGTATCGCCATCACTCCGCCAGCTCCGACCTCTACCAGGCTCCCGGCAAGCAAGACCTCACCGCCCACGTCAATTTCACCGTGCTCGCCGCTGCATCCGAGCAAGCCGGTATGCGGTTTGAAAAGCTGCTCACGCAATCGCAGTTCCTGATGGGCATTGGAGAGAGAAATCAGTTTGCCGACGCCTTCGAAGACTGCCGCATCCCGCAAGAACGGGCAAAAGTAGCCCTCCAGCTCAAACACTTGGTTGCGCCCGTCGGCATGGGAGAGAATTTTCAAGTGCTGATTGCCAGCCGAGCGGTAGACCCCCCAAAAATAGCCGCCCTCAGCGGCCTGAGCTTCGGAAGCGGTTCTCAGCTATCAGCCCTCAGCTCTCAGTAAATCGATGGTGTTGTCCTTGGTAGAGCCCGGTCGCTGAAAACTGACAACTGATAGCTGAAAGCTGAGAGCTAAGGACGTGGGTGCCGGGTACTAAAGGAGTAGGTACCAAAGGTGCCCACCATTTTCGTTGCTATTTAACATTCCTGAAATATCTTTGCAGTACACTGCGAATGATGAGCTCGCCTCGGGTCTCTCGTTTTGCGCTGCCCCTGCAGGTCGCTGCCGTCTGTTACCGGCGGGTGAATTCGCATGCCGAGTTTCTGTTGGTCCATACCAACGGCGGCAGCAAATGGACATTTCCCAAGGGAGCACCCGAACCCCGTCTCTCGCACAGCCAGGCCGCCGAACGCGAAGCCAAAGAAGAAGCGGGCGCGAGCGGGATCATCGAGCCCCGCCATTTCCACATCTACATTCACTCCAAGGGCGTCTTCTGGCAGGCCGGCGGTGTGGAGGAATACGTAGTCAAAGCTTTCTTGATGGACGTCCGCCAAACTCGCCGTCCCGAGGAAGACTACCGCAATCCCACCTGGTTCGATCCAGAAAGAGCGCGCGCTATCCTGGCCAAGGGCCGCGAAGTCAAATACGCCCACGAACTCCAGACCGTGATCGACCGCGCGCTGGAGCACCTCGGCGCGTCCCGCATGGCTGCGGCTCGCTGAAACACACGTCGCGACGGCCACTGATGGCTGAGAGCTGACAGCTGGCGCCAGCTCCGTCCTTTATATTTAAATAGAGACAACCATGATCCAACTCTCCGGCGCGGGCAAGCGCTACGGCCACAAGCTCTTGTTCGAGAACGCCGACTGGCTGATCACGCCCGAATCCCGCATCGGCCTGGTCGGAGCGAACGGCACCGGCAAGTCCACCGTCATGAAGATTCTTGCCGGGAGCGAGTCGCTCGACTACGGCACCATCTCGCGTGCCAAAGGCATCTCCACCGGATACCTTCCGCAGGACGGCCTCACACTCACCGGCCGCACCATTTTCGCCGAGTGCATGTCCGTCTTTGCCGAGCTCGATGCCATCGAAAAAGAAATGGAGTCGCTCACCCGCAGCATGTCTGAACTTGATCACGAGGGATCCGAATACTCGAGCGTCGCCGACCGTTACCAGAAGCTCGAACACGAATTCGTTGCCCGCGACGGCTACACGCTCGAAGCCCAGGTCGGCATGGTCCTGACCGGTCTTGGTTTTCGCCGCGACGATTGGACCCGCCGGACCGAAGAATTCTCCGGCGGCTGGCAGATGCGCATTGCGCTCGCAAAACTTCTGCTCCAGCAGCCCAACCTGCTCCTGCTCGATGAGCCGACCAACCACCTCGATCTCGAAGCCCGCAACTGGCTTGAGGAGTACCTGACCACCTATCCCTACGCCTTTGTCCTCATCTCGCACGATCGCTACTTCCTCGACATCACCGTCAAGCGCATCGTGGAAATCTGGAACAAGCAGATGCACTTCTACGCCGGGAACTACGATCAGTACCTCGCCGGCAAAACCGCGCGCAAGGAGCAGCTCGAATCCGCTTACAGAACCCAGCACGACCGCATCGAGCAGCTCGAAGTTTTTATTAGCCGCTTCCGCTACACGGCCACCAAGGCCAAGCAGGTTCAGAGCCGCATTAAAGAGCTCGAAAAAATGGAGCGCATCGAAATTCCGGAAGAAGAGAAGACCGTCCACTTCTCATTCCCGCAGCCGAAGCCGAGCGGGCGAATGGTCGCCGAGTTTGCGGACGTCGCCAAAAGTTACGGTGAACACGGGATAAACGAACACAAGGTTTTTGAGAACGTAAGTTTCATGATCGAACGCGGCGAGCGCATCGCGTTAGTCGGAGTCAACGGAGCGGGGAAGTCCACGCTCATTAAACTGCTGGCGGGTCAGGAGCCACTCACCGCCGGCGAATACAAGCTGGGCCACAACGTCGAGCCCGACTATTTCGCGCAGGACCAATATAAAGAACTCGATCCCAAAGCGCGCATCCTCGACGATCTCGGCGAACTTTCGCCCGCTTCCACGCAAACCCAGCTGCGCAGTTTGCTCGGCTGTTTTCTTTTCTCGGGCGACGATGTCTTCAAACGCATCGGCGTCCTCTCCGGAGGCGAGCGCAATCGCTACGCGCTGCTCAAAATGCTGCTGCACCCCGCCAACTTCCTGCTGCTCGACGAGCCCACCAACCACCTCGACCTGCGCGCCAAAGACGTGCTGCTCGAAGCTCTGATGAAGTACGCCGGCACGGTAGTCTTCGTTTCTCACGACCGCTATTTCATCGACAAGCTGGCCACCCGAGTCTTCGAAATCGGCGAAGGCAAAGTAGAAATCTATCCGGGAAATTACGAAGACTATCTCTGGCGCAAGCAGGGAAGAACCGCGGTCGCTGTAGAAATACCGAAGCCAGCCACTATCTCATCGACGGCATCTGCAGTGCCCGTTAACGGAGACAGTTCGCCTGCCGCCGAGGCAGCCGAACCCAAAGGCAAGCGCATGAATCCGATCAAACGCCAGCAGATGGAAGATCGCCTGCACGAAGTTGAAGAAGAGATTGCCCGCGCCGAAGCCGCGATTGCCCTGTGCGAAACCGAACTCCAGAGCTTTGTAAGCGCGGAAGAAACTCAGCGGCAGACGCAGGAACTTGCGCGCCGGAAGAGCGAACTGCAGAGCTTGATGAATGCGTGGGAGGAACTATCGGAGACACTCGGTACTACGGGCTAGACCACACCCGGTCACCCGCCCTAGTGACTGAGTTTGCGTAACTCCGGGGAGGAGGACATCTTGCTCGCTGATTGCTCGGCGGCATCCTTCACCGAATCCTCCACGATTAGCTTCAGGTTCTTTTTGTGAGTGAACAAATTGCCCATGTGATGCTTTGCAGATCTCTGCACCGTCTCGATCCAGACTGTCTTGCCGGACATGTCTTTCACGGTCCACTCCAAAAATACGTCCATTTCGCGGTTAGAAAAGGCGCTCATCGTCGTTGTCGCGGCGACATCAACGAATCTTGGCATCAACACAACTTGCACATCCCCCGACGAAGGGGTCGCCGTTACGTGGGTCAGGCTGGAGAAAACTCTTTCGAGCGCTGGCTCAAGTTCCACACAGGCAATTTTGCCGACTTCAAACGTTTCTTTGATGGTAGCCCAGGACCCCTTCGTAATCTTGGTCGCGCAGAATTCTGGGGTAACAACCAGTGCTGCTCTGAGCGCCAACTTCGTGTCTGGCGGCGATGCAGTTTGGGCACGGGCAGTCACGAACCCCACTGAGAGAAGAAGCGCGCAAAACAGCAACCCTGCAAGAAAGGAAGAGCGAGTCTGAAACACCGTAATCCTCCTCAAAAAACCAAATCCAAAACAAATGTTTCGTCCGCGCTGGCCCTCGTGATTGGAACCCGAAGGTGAATCTTCTGCCGGGGAGCATTCTTCGGCACCGGAATGTACAGAAAGCCGTGCGCCGATGCCCCTGGAGAAAGCGTCGTGCTCTGCATTTCCTTCTGCAGGAAGTTTTGCTGAACCTCTGAGGCGTTGGAGATTAACTTTAGGGCGAAAAACAGTCCAACCAGAGGGACCGCTGCGACAGCAAGCGATTCTCCCGCTTTCGATCCCTCCTTCGGAGTGGAAACGCTTGAATCGGCGGGGCCATAAGTAACTTTGGTTTTATCGAATAGGAAACTGTCCCCCTTCGATCCGTTTTGAATTACAACGAAAACGGGAACGAAACCTTTAGGCGCCACTTCCGTGTGGAAGTATGTTTTTTGCTCTTTGAGGTCCTCAACCGCCACCAGTCCAATCGTCAAACCAGCGGTCTGGGTCGAGACGGAGTAATCACTCGCTGGGCTCACTGGATAGTCTGGAAACGTGGATGCCGCGTAAACAGGCGGCACTAGAGACAAGGCAACGAGTGTGCGTAAGATTCTAACCAAATCGCTCCTCAGCACTGAAGCACCGTCCTCTAGCGGACCGTCAGGACCGCATCAAACCATGCCGAGACAAACCCGCCCGACAACCCGACTCTCGAACGTCATAGGCTACGCGACCTTTACTTCCTCGGCAACGGCGTTTTTTGAGACCGCGTTGGCCAGCGCAGTCGGCAGCGCGGGAATTTCCCGGCAGCCCTGCACCAAGCGGAGCTGCGCTCGGCTTGGACCCTTCGACTTCGCTCAGGGCAGGCTCGCGAGGGCTCCCGTCCCCACACGAGCATGGCGCTGCCCAGACGCGGCAAGCCGCGTCTCTACAGGAAGATTGTTTTGGGGCTTTTACTGAGACCTGAGAACTGACAGCTGAGAACTGGCCTATCCGCCCTGCTTCAACTCCGTGAGCACCTGCCGCGCGATTTCCTTCAGCGTTTCGAACACGCCCACGCCCTGGAAGGCCACGGCCTCCACCACCGGCTCGTTTTTCTTGCGCAGTTCCTTGGAGAGAGCGTCCACGGGCAGCACATTCGGCAGGTCACGCTTGTTCAGTTGCAGGACGTATGGAATCTTGTTGAAGTCGTAGCCGTGTTCTTTCAGGTTCGACATCAGGTTGTCGAGCGCCTCGACGTTCGCGTCCATGCGCTCCTGCTGGGAATCGGCCACGAACACGATGCCGTCCACCCCGCGCAGAATCAGCTTGCGGCTGGCGTCATAAAAAACCTGTCCCGGAACCGTGTACAGGTGGATGCGCGTCTTGAAGCCCCGCACCGTACCCAGATCCAGCGGCAGGAAATCGAAGAACAGGGTTCGATCGGTCTCGGTGGCGAGCGAGATCATCTTGCCCTTCTGCTGTTCCGATGTTTTCTGGAAGATGAACTGCAGATTCGTCGTCTTGCCGCCCAACCCGGCGCCGTAGTAGACGATCTTGCAGTTGATCTCGCGTGCTGCGAAGTTGATGAAACTCAAAAGGTTTCCTCAGAAACTCCTGCGAAAAAGACTCTCGCGAACCACTCCCTCAAAGCGCGAGCCTTCTCGCTACAAATCCACCTGACCACTAGTATCGGTTACTGCTGGTTTTTATACCACACCGGAAGGCTCTGGCGGAGGTTACCCACGTTACTAGATCAGTGGCCAGTGGTCAGTGGTCAGTGCTCGGGGCTAGTATCGGGCAGCACTGGGCAACATGCCACCCGCCTTCAACGAAGCACTCTTCTCATTTGTCCTGACACTGGTACTGGCCACTGGCCACTGACCACTGACCACCGGCCACTGCCCACTGATTATCGCGCGGTCGGCAGAGGATAATATCCGTCCTTCGCATACACCTTCACCTCCGGACGCCGCACCCGCACTTCGATCTGGCGATATCCGCCAATGCCAGACTTGGGCGTATAACCCAGCGTGTACTGATTGCGTGCGTCCCCCATCGCCCGGGCGTAAGCTCGCTCGATGTCGCCTTGCGCCAACTCGCCGTACACGGGGCCTCCTCCAGTTGCGGAGACGTATTTCGGCAGAATGTCGCTGTAACCCATCAACGCCCTCGTCTTCGGCAGGTGCATCCGCTGCAGCCTGTCATATACCGGAATCGCCGCGCCTTCCACTCCCACCGCGTACACAGTGATGTTCTGCGTCAGCAGCACTTTCAGCGTGTCTTTGTAGCTGGCGGTCGAGCCCTGCTCGCGTCCGTCGCTGATGATGAAGATGATTTTCCGCCGCGCCCGGTCGCGCTTCGAAAGATCGCGCGCTGCCAACAGGATCGCGTCATTCAGTACGCGTGCAACCTTCGGCGGCGTGGAAACCGGGGTTACGGGAGAGTCAACCGGACGACCATTGATGATCGGGCCCTGCGGACCGAGCGGCCCGCTCGTCACCGGAGGCCCATTATTTGCTCCGCTGTACCCCTTGACCTCGTTCAAAGCCACCGTCAACTGCTTGCCCACGCTGGTGAAGTCTGCCACCCGGCCTACCGTGCTGCTGTAGGTATAGAGCCCAACTTCATCGAACTGGCTGAACGCTCCCTGCAACGCCGACAGCGTCTCTTGTACCTTCTTCAAACCTACGTCCGCCATGCCAGTATCAAAGATAACCGCCGCTGACAGCGCAAAGGGATCGCTAGTGAAAAATTTCAACGTCTGCTTCTGCCCACTTTCCAGAACTGAAAAATCTTTGGGCAGCAAGCCGCTGACCAACCGTCCCTCGCTGTCCGTTACCGTAACCGGAACCAGCACCAGGTTTGTGGTCACCGTGATCTTGTAGAGATCTTCCCCGGTTTCTGAATCCCGCGGAACGCTACCCGCGGGCACCGTTCTGACCGGAGGCATCGGCGGCGGGGCCGGTTTCTCTTCCGCCGAATCTGGAGCGCTCCGGGGAAGTTTCTTCGACCCGGTGGTCACGCCGGATCCATCCGCCGGCGGCGTATCCGGCTTGGACTCCTCATCCGCTTCTTGCCGCGGGCTGGGCGGGGCGGGCGGCGGTATCGGACGCGTCGCCGACGGAGCGTCCGGAATGTCCTCAGGCTTCTGCTGTGCCGCCAGGGCGCCCGCCAGCAACAATGTCAGCCCCAGAATCAGTACTGTGCTAATTTTCGTGGCCATCCCCGGAATCCTCTATCTTTCTTTCTTCGACTTCTTCGACCGTGTTCAGCAGGGGGCCGCGCAGCGCCGGTCCGCGCACCACCGGTCTCTGCCGCTTTTTACTAATTCAGATGCCCAACCCCGCCGCTTTGGTGCATCTAACCATTACAGGCCCTTACAGGATAGACTAGCAAAGTCTCGGGATAATAACGCTGATGCCTAAAGTACATTGCAAATCGTGCCTGGCCACGGGCGTGTTCGCTCTGGCTATGGCCCTGTCGCTTTCCGCAGCCGCACAGAATTCGCCGGTTCCGACTCCCACCTCCCCGGCCACGCCCAACGGCCAGTCGCAAGACCAGCCCGTCGAGACCCTCAAGGTCAACGTCGAAGTCGTCCAGTTGTTCTTCAACGTTAAAGACAAGCATGGCGCGCTGATCCCGAGCCTCACCAAGGACAACTTCGACCTGTTCGAGGACGGCCGGCCCCAGACTATCAAATATTTTAAGGCCGAATCCGATCTCCCGCTGACCCTCGGCATCCTCATCGATTCCAGCGGCAGCCAGATGCGCGTCCTCGATATGGAAAAAGAAGTTGGAGGTTCCTTCCTCGATAGCACGCTGCGCGCCAAAGACGAGGCCTTCGTCATCAGCTTCGACGTCGACATTACCCTCCTGCAGGATTTCACCAGCTCCGTCAGCAGGCTCAGACATGCGCTCAACGAGGCCAAGATCAACACCGGCGGAGTCGGCTGCTCCGGGGGCCCGATTGGCCCGCAAGGCCCGATCCCATGCTCCGCAAGCGGCCAACGCGGCACCGCGCTCTATGACGCTGTCTATCTCGCTTCGCACGACGAATTCGCCCACGAAGTCGGCCGCAAGGCGATGATCCTGCTCACCGACGGAGAAGACGAAGGCAGCCGCCTCAAGATCAAAGATGCCATCGAAGCCGCCCAGAAAGCCGATGCTATCTGCTACGTGCTGCTCATCGCCGACCGCGGTTTCTACGGCTTCGGCGGCTATTCCGGCGATTCCGCCATGAAAAAGCTCACCCAGGAAACCGGCGGACGCGTGATCGAAGTTGGCAACAAGATCGAAAAACTCCGTCAGGCCTTCGACCAGATTTCCCAGGAACTCCGCAGCCAGTACAACGCCGGTTACGTGCCCACCAACACCACCCGCGACGGCTCTTTCCGCAAGGTCGAGATCAAGCCCAAGCAGTCGGATTACAAAGTCCAGGCCCGCAGCGGTTACTACGCCACAGCTCGCCACGAAGACTAGAGCTCGTACTTAGACGGGCGCTGGATCCCGTGTAGGGACGGGCCCCCCGCGAGCCTGCCCTGAGCGAAGTCGAAGGGTCCAAGCCGAGCGAAGCTCGGCAGCGACCTCAGACTAGAGGAAAGTTTCTGCAACATCGTGTCCTGGAACCGGTCTGTGGAAAACCCAAACCTCGGGTTGAGTTACACCGCCCTTAGGGATATAGTTATTGCTTACCTCTTACTTCCCCATCAACCATCACGCGCGACCATCAGGCGCGAGTCTGGCTTTGGTCGTGCTTGTCGCACTCAGCGGATACGCCTTTTCCGCTACAGTTGCCGTCGGCACCTGCACGGGTCTTGTCCACTTCGCAACCATCCAATTGGCGGTAAGTTCTGTTCCCGCCGGAACCACAATCAAAGTTTGCCCCGGCACTTACCCCGAACAGGTGGTAATCAACAAAAAACTTACTCTCGAAGGGGTTGCAAGCGCTACTCAAGATGCTGTCGTGATTCTGCCTCCCGCAGGGGGCGTAGTCCAGAACACGGTTTCTGTAGATCCGGACGCCAACCCCAGCTACCTTGCCATTGCAGCCCAGCTTCTGGTGCAGAATACAGCCGGCCCGGTCTCGATCAGCAATCTCACGGTTGACGGCACAGGGAACGGGATTCCCGGCTGCGGCCTTGACCTCCAGGGTATCCTGTTCCAGAATGCCTCGGGTACGGTGAATCATGTCGCTGTACGCAATCAGATACCAGGCGGTACCCTGCTTGGTTGCCAGACTGGCGTCGCTATCTACGTGCAGACCGCCGCTGGCTTGACCTCCGTTGTAACGGTCGAGAACAGTTCCGTTCACAATTACAACAAGAACGGGATCACGGGAAATGATACCGGCACTACGCTGAACGTCACCGGGAATTATGTCCAGGGAGCCGGCGCGCTTCCGGATGGGCTTGATGCTCAGAACGGCATACAGCTCGCTTTCGGAGCCGTGGGAACGATCAAAGGCAACACCGTGATCGACAATTCCTATGTGGGCCCAACCTATGGCGCAGCCGACATTTTGCTCTACGATGTGGCAGAAGACTCGGTCTACGTTGAGAGCAATATCGTCGGCAACAGCCAGTATCCTATCGGGCTGGAGACCGATACTCCTGGGACCCTTGGTGACGGCGTTTCCGTTACCAGCAACAAAATCTTTGGCACGTCAACCTGGGATGCCATCGATGTCTGTACCAGCTACAATAAGGTGACCGGCAACACCATCTTTAATAGCGCTGAATCCGGAGTACATTTGGATGCTTCCTGCGGCGCTGGCAACAACAATGCCGTAAGCACAAACACCATCCTGGAAAGTGCATGCGCCGGCATTCTGGTTGACGCCGGCACAAGCGGCAACACCACCGGTACTGAAACCTACCACACGGTGCCATTTCCCGCCAGTTCCACCGGCTCGTGCCCCTTCGTTGCAGGACCCACGCTCGCCAAGGCTAAGACCACGAGCAAGTTCAGCCCAGCAAGATAAGGCCGAGCAAGATAAAACGTCAGCGTAAGAAACAACGCCGGGAATCGGATTCCAGATTCCCGGCGTTTTCAGTGTCCGGTCACCGCGCCTGCGAAAAATCCTCCACTGCGAACAACTGCCTGCCCTGCTCCACCACACCCACTCCAATCGAATCCATGTCCCTGTCCAGAATGTTCGCGCGATGTGGAGGCGACTTCATGAACTGCGCGTGAATGAACTCCGGCGACGGCCCCTGAATCACGTTTTCCGAGAGCCAACTGAAACGCACGCCCGCCTGCTTGACTCGCGCCGACAGGCTCGGCTCACCCTCAAACCCGTGCTGCGCTGATCCGTGTTCCGCCATCACTTCCGCGTGACGCCGTGCCGCTGTCGCCAGCGATTCATCCCACCGCAGCGGAGCCAATCCCTGCTCCCGCCGCGCCTGGTTTACCGAAGCGAACAGTTCCCGCTCCATCCGCAACGTTGGTGTCTGGCCGTATGCCGGCCAACAAAGCATGATTCCCACCATCGCCACCGCCGCCAGCCGGGTTCCGATTCGCATAGTCGTCTCTCCACAATGAATTAATGAATAGAACCCGGCTCGCCGCGTCTCGGCAAGTTACTAATGCCGCGAACTTACTGGGGTATGGAAGTAACATACGCCTCTTACCGACGGTTCCAATACAAGTCGCGGCGATCCCGGTTCAAGTCGCGATACTCGTGCCGCAACTCCCTTCTTTCATGCCGCGCGGCGCCGTAGTTCCCGTAGTAGAGATCGCGCCGCAGTTCCCAGCGGTCATGCGCAATCCTCGCCTCATCGTGCCGGATGTCGCCGCGATCCCGCCAGTAGCCATCTTCGGCAAACATCGTTCCCGCACCGAGAACGATCAGCAACAGAACCCCAGCGATCATGCGTTTCATATTCCGTTCTCCTCTCGACCGTCGTTCCAAATGATTCCCGAGGTCTTGCCCCCGGGAACCGCGTCTACTATATGCAAACCCGGCTCTCGGATCCAAGTTGCGCGGTGTGTATTTTCAAGACATTTCTTTACAGACCAACCATTGCAGGCACGGCGGATCGTTCCAGTCCGTCAGGATAGACATCTCGGGTCAGAACGTGTACATCTCACTTAGTAGGGGGAATCACTTATGCGGACTTATCTCGCGTTGTTGATACTGACGCTGGCGGTCTCCTCTGCGCTGGCTCAGGACCCTGGCATGCAGGCGGCGCAGCAGGCGACACAGATGGCGGCGCAGGCGGCCCAGCAGGCGAACGACCAGATGATGCAGGCGGCGCAGCAGGCGAATCAGACGATGATGCAGAACGCTCAGCAGGCAGCGCAGAACACGCCGCAGTGCTATCGCTGTGCCGCGGCCAAACCAAAGTTTTCCGTGAAATCTGGCAAGTATTCTTCGGCCGTGACGTTGAAAATAAAAGACTCGACCCGCGGAGCGGTGATTTACTACTCGACGGACGGTTGGACGCCAACTGCGGCGTCAACCCGATACACCGGCCAGATTACGATTGATTCGACGACCACGCTTCAGGCCATTGCCATCTCGCCGTACGGAGGGCGCAGCCGGGTCGCCACTGCTGTCTACACACTGAATGGAGTGCCGGCAACCGCGCCGGTGGCGCAAACGGTGGTCGGGGCCCCGAACGCAGCTTCGAACTCGGCCGCAGCGCCCGCCGCGTCGGCGAGACTCTTGCTGGCTCGGGGCACGGCCGTACCTTTCGTATTCGCCTCAGACGTGAGTTCAAAGACAGCGGATGTGGGTGACAAGATTTCTCTGACGCTGGCCGAGGACCTCAAGGTCGGGGACGTGGTTGTGGTCAAGAAGGGAGCGCCTGCGGTTGCAACCGTTACCGAAGTTGACAAGACGGGAATGGCGGGCGCGCCGGGCGAAGTCTTCTTTCAGGTAGACTCCCTCCAAGCCGGCAGCGTTCTTATCAAACTCCACGGTGTCGCCGCAAAGGAAGGACAAGATAAACAGGGGAAGGCGGTCGGCCTCATGTTTGTCCCGGTTGTTCCGGTTGGTTTGTTCGTGCATGGCAAGGACGCGGAAATCAAGCACGGTGCGTCGTTCACCGCATTCGTAGATGCGGACACTTGGCTATCGCCTGCGGATTAGAGCGGGCTGTCTCGGCCGATTCTTGACCGGGATCACAAACTTCAATCCCGACCAGACGTCGGTGACCGCGCAGACTTTCACGTCCACCAAGCCTGCATCAAGCCCGCTCTGGCGAACCACATCTCCCGTGAGATCGGTGGCGACGCCTGAGCTTTTCTTCGGCCACGAGATCCACAGCATGCCCGCAGGCGCCAGCGCCTTCGCGGCCGGCAACAGCTCGAGTTCGAGCCCCGCCTGCGATTTGGCAAAAAGAAAAATGAAATCGAGATCGCTGCTGCGGTGTCCGCTGATGAGTTGGATCCGGCATTTCCCGAGCGCGTCGCGAAGTTCGGTCTTCACGTCGTCCGGCACATGCAGCAGGGCAGCGCGAAAATCATCCTTGATGCCCAACTTTCTCGCCAGCGGAGTTCCTGAATATCCAGGCATGAAGATAATGATGATGGCTTGGCGCGACGTTAGGGCTTCGGAGCGTAGTATCCCTTGCGGGTGCGCACCTTCAGGTTCTTATCCTGCGCCAGGATTTCGATCATGCGGTAGCGTCCATCCGCGACAAAATTCACCGGCTTGTAGGCCACCGCGTACTGGCTGCGCAACTCCTCTTGAATGGAGAGAAACGCATCCGACACGTCGCGCATCTGGAACGGAAAAAACGCGCGGCCGCCCGTCGCTTCCGCGATGCGCTCCAGCACCTTGTCGCCCTTGCCCTTCATGCCGCTGATGTTCGTGCTGATGGTGTAGACGATCACTTCCGCCCGCGCCGCCATATCGATGGCTTCCTCACGCGACACGTGGCTTGAATTGTCCTCGCCGTCGCTCAGCAGAATGATGGCGCGGCGCACCGGTCCCGTCTGCTCCTGTTTCAACAGCTTGTCGCGGCACGCAAAGTAGAGCGCGTCGTACATCGCGGTGCCGCCGCCCGCCCGCAACATGCGCACGCCGGCCGAAAGACTCTCCGTGCTATCCGTGAAATCCTGCGTAACTTCAGGCGTGGAGTCGAAGCCGACCACGAATGCCTTGTCATAGCGCGGGCGAATGATGGCGTTCAGAAACTCGATGGCCGCTTCCTGCTCGAACTTGAAGCGGTCGCGCACCGAGTTACTCGCGTCAACCAGCAACCCCACCTGCAGAGGCAGATCGGTCTCGCTGCGGAAGCTGCGCAGCTCCGCGGGCTGTTGATCGTCGATCACTCTGAAGTCGTTGCTCTTCAGATCCTTTATGTAGCGGCCGTGCCGGTCGGTAACGGTGAATACCACGCGAACTTCGTTGACGACGTGGACGATCGTCGCGACGGACTCATCGGAATCGGACTTAGGGGGATTCTCCGGCTGTGCCGGAGCCTGCCCTGCCGGTGCCGGCGCCGCCGGAGTTGACGTGGAGGAAGCCGGTGCGGAAGAAGTTGGCGTGCCCGCGACTGGTGCCGCCGGAGCTTGCGTCTTGCCGTCAGGCGGAACGCTCGTTTTCTCGCGCGAATTCCGCGCCGCCGTCGGCGTGGAAGCAGGCGGTGCCGTCTGGCCGATGAGCGAGCCAGCCAGTACATGAAAAGCAACCAGAAGCAGAAAGATGCGCGATTTCATCAGGACGACTTGATCAGAATTGATTTCTTCATTATAGCCCGCGGCCCCGCGCTGGAACGGCGCCTCGGTCTTACTGCCCAGGTTCCAGCCGAGGACCTTCCAGTCGAGCATTTTCCAGGCTATCCAGCAAGTTCTCCAGTTCCTCCGGTAACGGGCGAGAGAACTTGAGTAACTCTTTCGTCCGGGGATGCGCCAACTCGAGCATCGCCGCATGCAGAAAATTTCGATTCAGTGCTAGCGTCGCGGGCATGCCTGCCGTCCGGCGTTTGTTCGACTGGGACCGCAATTCGCCCGGCGCGCCATAGAGCGCGTCGCCCACCACTGGATGTCCGAGCGACGACATGTGCACGCGAATCTGGTGCGTGCGTCCCGTCTCGATCTTGAGTTCGACCAGCGCAAACTTGCCGTAAGGCGAATCGATCTTTCGCTGCACCGCGTAATGCGTTACGGCCTCGCGGCCACCGAAGCCCCGCGTTGTCATCCGTGTGCGCCGCTGCGAGTGGCGGCTGATCGCGCTTTGAATCGTGCCGCGATCCTGCTTCGGCCAGCCGTGTACCAGCGCAATGTAGGTCTTGTGCACCTCGCGCCCGCTGAACTGCTTCGCCAGCCGGCGATGCGATTCATCGTTCTTCGCCACCACCATCAGTCCGCTGGTCGCCCGATCCAGGCGATGCACGATCCCTGGACGAAGTTCGCCGCCGACTGCGGAAAGCTTTCCAAAGTGATGCAGTAGCGCATTGACCAGCGTTCCGCGGTTGCGCGCATCTTCGGTCGCTCCCGCTCCCGCATGCACCATCATGCCCGCGGGCTTGTTGACGATTGCCAGGTCGTCGTCCTCATAGACGATGTCGAGCGCAATCTCTTCCGGAATGGCGCGCAGAGGTGGAGCTTGCGGCGGCCCGGTGACCGTGATCTGCTCTTCGCCCTTCAGTCGCAGCGACGCCTTGGCCGCAGCCTCGTTCACCAGCACCTCACCCTTCGCGATGAGTTGCTGCACGCGGGCCCGGCTGACCTCAGAAAGTTGCGCCGCGAGATATTGGTCCAGGCGCTGCCCCGCGGCTTCGGGGGATGCGGTCAGAGTGAGGGGAAAGTCAAGCATTCAGCACTCAGCATTCAGCATTCAGCCAGCAAGTGCAAGGAGAATTTGTACGGAGTTTAGAGCCTAAAGCCCAGAGCCTGATTTCTGAGTGCTGAGTGCTGAATGCTGAGTGCTGCTCTTTAGCCACCAGATCAATCCACCGCCGACGACCAGCAGAATCGAAATCAACTGCGTTCCCGTCATCAGCCCGCCGAAGACTTCACCGCGTCCGGGATCGCCGCGCAGGAACTCGATGAAGTAGCGCTCGATTCCGTACAGGATCATGAAGCTGCCAAATACCTGCCCATCGAACCTCTTCCGTTTGAGCAGCCAGGTCAGCAGGAGAAAATTGCAGAACTCGGCTGCGGCTTCGATCAGTTGTGTCGGTTCAATCCTGACGCCGAGCGGAGTTCCACTAACGGCATTCGCCAAAGGATTCGTGAAGATGACGCCCCAAAAGTGATTGGTCGGTTTGCCGTAACAGCAGCCTGCTGAGAAGCAACCGAAGCGTCCGAGGACGTGGCCAAAGGCCAGTGCGGGAGCGAAGGCGTCGGTGGTGCGCAGCACCGGCATGCGATGGCGCCGCATGTACCACGCCGCCATGAGGAACGCGCCAATCAGTCCGCCGGAAAATACGCCTCCCGCCTGCAGCGTGCCGAGGCTGAATATCTCCCGCCAGTTGTTCGCGTAGACGCTCCAATCGTTGATGATGTAAAGCACCTTCGCCCCGATAATTCCGGCGAGGACAACGAGAATGCCAAAATTCCAGGCATCGTCGCCGTTGATGCCCTGCTTCTCTGCATTACGCGTGCCGATCCAAAGCCCGATCAGCACGCCCGAGGCGACCAGGACACCATAGGTGGGCAGGTAGAAACTGCCAATGTGAAAAAGTCGAGGGAACACGTTAGCTTGGATGCTCCGATTGGTCTTTAGTGTGCTCAAACGAGTTTAGCAGGAACCAGCTCTCAGCTCTCGGCTGTCAGCTCTCATCTGCTGGCTCTTAGCTCTTGGTTCTTTTTGCGTTCAGTATTGGCTGTTCGGGAAGGAAGTGTTCCTGAGAGCTGACAGCTGACGGCTGAGAGCTAAAACAAGCCGACCCACTGGGCCGTGTGGTGGGCCGAGAATGAACCCGTCTCAGACGGTGGGAACCCGCCGCGACCCATTAGGCTTTTCCGCATGGCGGAACATAGCACACAGGATCTTGCGAGTCGAGTCCCCGTTCATTCGGCATTGGTTCAAAAATCGGTTGCCACCATCACCAACTTGGCAGGTCGGCTTTCACCTAGGATGCTAGGAAACTACGAGGAGATTCGCAAGGGGAAAATGCAAAATAGTTGGCAGTAAGTTTGCTAGCAGTTGTGCTCCTATTGAGCATTGCATAATATAGTTACAATGGAAACAGATCGGCCTGCTGCCAGAAGGCGATCACCAGGGTAGGCCGCTTGCGCATACGACGAAGCGCCTGGCGCGCGTGATGGCTCAGCTGCCCGAA
>Ga0208191_1000245_pt1 | contig 45903 bp, 37 predicted proteins | sample June2015DPH_13_5_FD_184709 | JGI IMG/M metagenome (GOLD analysis project Ga0208191, IMG submission 184709) | Peatland microbial communities from SPRUCE experiment site at the Marcell Experimental Forest, Minnesota, USA - June2015DPH_13_40... | ecosystem: Environmental > Terrestrial > Soil >... | reverse complement strand
TTCGTAGGAGGACATATGTCGAGAGCGGCGCGGTTAGGAGCTTTCATCGTTGCGACACTGGCAATATTGGTGGCCGGTGTCTTCATCATCGGGAGCAAGCAGTATCTTTTTAGCTCCACGTATCAATTGAAGGCGCAATTCGACAATGTGGCGGGCTTGGATGCAGGCGGCGATGTGCGGGTGGGAGGCGTTCACAGTGGAACTGTGCGCGACATCGTGTTGCCCCACAGGCCGGGCGAAAAGGTCACGGTAGTCATGGATATGGCCAAGTCCACGCACGAGATCATCAAGCAAGACTCCGTGGCCTCCATCGAAACCGAAGGGTTGTTGGGCAACCAGTATCTGGCGATCTCGTTTGGATCCGCCGGGAAAGCCGACGTACGGGATGGCGATATGATCGCGAGCCAGCCGCCACTCGAAATGTCAGAGCTGTTCAAAAAGACGAGCGACATTCTGGATAGCAGCCAGCAAGCCATCCAGAACGCCACTCGGGCGACGGCGAATTTAGACTCGATCAGCGCCAAGATCAATGGGGGTCAGGGAACCGTGGGAGCGCTGGTCAACGACAAGCAGCTCTATAACAACCTCGCACAGACGACGAGCACCATGCATGACACGATGCTCCAGGCGCAAACAGGGGCTACCGACTTCCAGGAGAATATGGAAGCCATGAAGCATAACTTCTTCCTGCGCGGGTATTTCAAGAACCGTGGCTTCGAAGATTCGGCCGAACTGGCAAAAAATGAGATCGAACGGCTGCCGCAAGGCACACCGATCAAGGAGTTTACGTACTCGGCGAAGCAGCTTTTCGATAAGCAAGATTCGGCCAAGCTGAAGAACCAGAAGTCTCTAAACGCTGGCGGCGAGTTCCTGGCTAATAGCCAGTTCGGGTTTGCGGTGATCGTGGCATCCGCTGGCATGGAAGGCGATACCCAGAAGGACTTGGTGCTGACCGAAGCCCGGGCTATGGTTGTGCGTGAGTATCTGGTCGAGAACTTCGGATTTGATGACAGTCAACTTAAAACTCTGGGGATGGGCAAGCAGACGGACGCGAATCCGGATACCGGCTGGGGTACGGTGCAGATTTTCATCTATCCAGCCGGGACCGAAATTCCGCCTAACAAGCAAACGCGGGCGGGTGTCTCATCGAAAACAAGCTCGGACCAACCGGCTCAGGCTTCTGCGGCCTTAACAGCGGGACCACAGTAGTGTTTGCGTGATCAGCGAAAGCAGGAATGCTCCGCGAGAACGACCAATCTCTAATTGTTGGCCGGTGCACGGGGATCGGGCAATCAGCCGCTGATAATGCCGAAGGAGTCTCAAAATCAAAGTTCTTCTGCAACCTCAATGAACATCCCCGCAGACTCCCGAGAACTCACAAGGTGATCGTGCTCGGTGGTCATGTAACCAGCCGATTGGTGATGGAGATCACACATCAGTGTGTGAAAGAACGCACATCCAGGCACGACTCCGCTGGGTACCGAGCATAGCCGCATCTCAAAATATCAACTGATGCCACTTTTTTTTGTTATACTTAGGCGCTTTCAGGGGAAGTCTTGGCCCTGCCTAAGAAGAGTGGCGAGGGACTTGCCAAGATAGTTGTGAGCGGAGGCAACAAATGGCCACATACGCCGTAAACAATGCCCAGAAACTCGCGCCAACCGACAAAACCTTTTGTGATCTTCCTCCCGCTATAGCTGATGCCTTGGAGCAAGAAGCGCTCACCACCAGCTATCCCACGGGAGCGGTTTTGTTCGCGGAAGGGCAGGTTCCGCGGGGAGTGTTCATCGTGCGGCGAGGCCGGGTGAAGCTCTCCATCTGCGGCAGCGACGGCAGGACGCTGATTCTGCGAATTGTCGACCCCGGTAGCCCAATGGGAGTCGCCGCTGTGGTTTCCGGACGCGGGTATGAAGCGACGGCCGAGACCCAGGAGCCCAGTGAGATCAGCTTCCTACGACCCGTCGATTTGCTGCGTCTCATGCGCGTTCACGGTGAGCTTGCCCTGTGGGTGACCCAGCACATCAGCCAAGACTACGCCTCGACTTGCCGCGAAATCCGTGACCTGATCCTTTCCGATTCGGCCAGCGAAAAGCTGGCTCGGCTGCTAGTCGGATGGCTCGACCAGAACGTCACGTCCAAGAACCCCAGCCAAGTAAAGCTGGCTTTAACTCACGAAGAGATCGGGCAGATGATCGGCTCTTCGCGCGAGACCGTGAGCCGACTCTTCGCTGGTTTCAAGAAGCAGCAGCTCATCCAGCAGAACGGCTCTACGCTTGTGATCCCCAACCGCGTTGCCTTGGAATCCCTCATCACAGCGTAGGGGGAAACTGTTCGACATAGGCCGGTCATCTTCACCGGCCCGTTCTCTTCTAAGTCTAAGTTTTCGTCTTCGCCGGTGGATCGTCGCTTGGAGTGCCGGCAGTTCCCTGCTCATCCTCATAATCGGCAGGATCCGTGGGCAATTCGACCAGGTGGGCCCGTTCCAGGGCGCGGAAATATTCCGGGCGCGAATGGCGGTAATGGTCGGCCGGAATTTTGCCGTTGAGCCACGCGGTATCCATCGGATAGACCATGGGATCGAAGATCACCATGTAGAAGTGCCAGATGAGGATGGAGAAGGTGGCCAGGATCGCCTCATACCAATGCACTGCCGTGGCCGCGTCCGTCACCCATTTCGGATAATGGCGCAGCGCAAAATTGTTGAACCACAGCAGAAAACCGGAGACGGCCATGACGACGGACCCCCACATGAAGGCCAGGTATTCCATCTTCTCCGCATAGTTGAATTTCGCGAACTTCGGCTCCTGTTTTGTGAGGCCAAGGTTGTAGCGGAAGACGTCCAGCATGTCGGTGGCGTCTTTGATCGTCGGGAGCATGGCCCACAGGAAAGAGCGATCGGGCTTCTTCCGCGCCAGATGCAGGAAGTGGTAAAAGATGGCCAGGAGCATGACGATGGCCGCGGTGCGGTGCAGCCCGCCTCGCCAGCCAGCGGCGGACTCCCAGAGCAGCAGCGGCTTGGACCACCAAAACTCCGGATACTTCAAGGCAAATCCCGTGAACACCAGGGTCGGGAAACTTGCCATGATGCCCCAGTGCGCGATGCGGAACCGCAGGTTCATCCGCAGCACCATCTCGCCAGATTCCCTCCGCGGGCGGCGCCGAATGAGCTTCGCCAGAAAGTCCAGCAGGTTGTGCAGCAGCATGAAGCCGAGCGTCACCGGGATCAGCACCCAGTACGTCCAGCGTATCCACTGCACTACCGGGTTATTCGGGCCCGCGTTGGTCTGCACATGGATGGGACCGACGGTGAACTTGGCTTCGGCCACGCCTTTGTGACATTGCCCGCACGTTTTCCGGAGGTTGGCGGCATTGATGGTCGAGCGCGGGTCGCTCGAAGGGAGAATGTCGTGCACCCCATGGCACGAAGCGCAATTCGCCGCGGTCACTTTCCCTTCCTGGAGGGCCAGCCCGTGATAGCTGGCGGCGTACGATGTCAGGCGATCCACTGGCAACTCATAGCGCAGGGCCAAGCGGGGATCGCCATGGCAACGGCCGCAGGTCTGCGAGGAGACATTCTCGGCATTTAAGGGCGAGCTGGGATTTTTCGGGTCCATGATCAGGTGCTCGCCGTGGCAGTCGATGCAAACCGGCGCATCCCGCACGCCGTTCTTGACCGCTTCTCCGTGGACACTCTCGTTGAACTCGCGGGCGATTTCCTTGTGGCATTGCGCGCAGGTTCCAACCACTTTCCAGTGATTGACCCTGGATCGCGCATCGGTGGCGGGATAGATGTCATGAGTGCCATGGCAACTGGAACACGTTGCAGCATCCTTGCCGAGCGCGACCGCGCGCCCGTGAACGCTCAGCTTGTAGGAATCCACCGGATGCGCCACCGGAATTTTGTGCCGCGACAAGAACTCTGCGTCGCTGTGGCACTTTGCGCAAGTATCCGCCATGTTCTTGCGAGCAACGGTCGAGTCCGCTTCGCTGGAGGCTTTCACGGCGTGAATGGGACCGTGGCAGGACACGCAATTGGGCGCGTCGGGATCGCCGTGTTTCGCGGCCTGCCCGTGGATGCTGGATTCGAGGTCCTTCACTTCCTGCGCATGACACTCCGTGCATTTTTCCGGAATCAGTTTTTCCGCCGTGGTGAGCTCGTGCACGCTGCCATGACAGGAAGCGCACGCGGATTCGCCGAGGATGGAATGGGCGCTGGCGGGGAAGGACTTGGCCTCGTCCGCATGGCAGGTGGCGCATTTCACTTTGGCGATCTTGGCGGGATGCGGGAAATCTTTGATCGCGGTGTGGCAGTCTTTGCAGCCGAGAACCCCGTGTGCGCTGGCGGCATGCTTGCCGGGATCGATTGAAATGTTCTTCCCGGCGTCGGATTTCATTCCCGCCTGGCCATGGCACGCCAGACATTCCTGGTCTGCGGCGGCCAAAGCCGAAGCCGAGGCCAGAGTCAAAGCCAGGTACACCAACGCAACCCGAGTCGCGAGCATTTCAACACCCTTCTCCGCAGTTCAACCGCAAATCGGCTCTAGCGGTACGCGAACAACATCGCGTAGATGATCCACAGCACAATGCTGAATCCCACTGCCAGCGCTGCCCAGGCGAAGGCTCGAATCGTACGGGTGACGATTGGTTGATAAGCCTCCTCCATGTGCTCCTCCAGCTGCCCGCTGGCGACCAGCGCTTCATATTCTCTTGGCTTGTCCCTTTCCAACTCTTCCAGCGGCATGCGCCCGGTAAATACCGTGATGTCCATGGGAAATTTTTCGGGCCGCAAGTGGGTATTGAAAAAATGCACGGTAAAGATGAAACCGGTGGCGAGCAGCGCTTCGTCGCTGTGAATGATGGTCGCGACGTTGAGGAAAGACCCCGGTATAAACCGCGTGAAAAACACCGGAAACCACAGCGTGAGGCCGGTGGAACCGATCACCGCGATTCCCCAAAACACGGCGAAATAGTCGAATTTTTCCCAGTACGTCCAGCGGCCATAGGCAGGCCGCTCGCCCCGGCCCACAAACCACTTCAGCGTGCCCACCAACTCAGTCAGGTCCCGTCGGTTAGGCATCATGCTGTCCGGTCCCAGCAGCAGCGCGAGCCACGAACCGTGCTCCCTTTTCTTCGACCGGTACAGGTCCACCAGATGGGTAATGAAAACTCCGAACATCACGACAGCGGCACTGCGGTGAATGTAGCCCGCGTTCTCGAATCCCCCGAGCAGATGAGAAAGGACCGCCGCCCATTTCGTGTAGGAGAACTTCAGCGTTAACCCTGTCAGCGCCAGGCACATGAAGCTCACGATCATGCAGATGTGCAGGATCCGCTGCAGCCGGCTGAACCGGACGAACTGAAGTTCCGGAACCTCGCCCTTAGGCATTGGTGCTCTCCTTGGCATCGCTCTCCTTGCGCTTGCCCGCGAGAGTTTCAGGCGTTGCGGCGAGTTTCGCTTCAGCGGCACGCAACTCGCGGCGCATCTGGAAAGCTCGGGGCAGCCAGAGCAGTGTGTGCATGCCACCGACTACGAATGTCACCAGGAGCAGCGTGGTCATGCCCCAGAAGGTATAGAACAGGAACGGATACTTTTTCGGGTCATGGTGGGTGGCGTGCGTCAGGTATCCGGCGAAGCGCCGTGTCGCGCCCGCATGGCACTTCCCGCAGGTGGCCGCCACGTTTGCCCGGCTGAGGTGCGAGCGTGGATCCGTCACCCTAAGCACATCGTGAGCTCCATGGCAGTCATAGCACTTGGCCGCTTTCGTGTACCCAAGCTTCGAGACCTTCCCGTGATAGGTATCAAAATAGGTCTCGGCAATCTTCTCGTGGCAGCGGCCGCACGTGGTCATGACGTTCAGCCGGAAGCTGTTCTCATCGGTGCGGTGGATGGCATGAGCGGTGTGGCAATCGTTGCAAACCGGCAGTGGCTTGCTGTATCCGCTCACTCGCTTGGAATGGATGCTTTTCTCGAACTGCTCCTCGATGCCGTGGTGACACTGGCCACACGTGGTCGGCACGTTGTTTGCGTTAACACTCGATGCCGGATCGCTCCGAGGAAGGATATGGTGAGCGGTGTGGCAGCTGGTGCAAGTCGCCGTCACCGTCAGGCCGTTCTTTAGCAGGGTTCCGTGAATGCTCTCGGTGTAGTTCGCAATGATTTCGTGTTGCGTTCCGGTATAGCGCACCGCAGCCTTATTGCCTTCCCTGTGACAGCGCGCGCAAAGCCCGGGAACATTGACCGCAAAGGTCGGCGACTGCGGATCCTGTTTGCCAAGCACGCCATGGGTGCCATGGCATTCCTTGCAGCTCGGAGCATTCGGATTATTCTTGCCGGCAAGTTGTCCGTGAATGCTGCCCACGTACAGCTTGCCAATTTCATCGTGGCAAGCGGTGCAGTCCACTTCGTGGGTGATGGTCTCGCAAGGCCGCACGCGGGAGGCGTTGACCTCCGAGTGGCACTGGCTACAAGCAACTTTTTTTAATCCTTCCAGGCTGTGACGCGAGTGGTTCACCTCGTCTATGTTGACGTACATGGATCGCCCGTCGCGCGCGCGGCGCAGTTTCTGGTCCGCGTGGCAACGCATGCAGTCCGCATTGGCCATACCCAACTCATAGAAGACGTTCCGGATCTTATGCGGCTGATGGCAGTCCACGCAGGCGGGCAGGACGTTAGCCTGTTTTTCCCAAAGCTCTCCGCGAATAATTTTCCGGTGGACGGTTTCGATTTGCGAGTGACATTTCGTGCAGGTGGCGGCAATGTTCCGGCGATTGATCGAGGAAGCGGGGTCGGTATGTGGCAATATCAAGTGCGCGGTGTGGCAAGTGGCGCAGTTCGGGGCCACCGACAGTCCCTTCTTCAGCAGCGCCTCCCCGTGGATGCTCTCGGAGTAGTTCTCCAGAATATTGTCCTGGGGAATGGGGCGATTGCGCGAAACAGGAGTTCCTTCCTGATGGCACTGGCCGCAAATGAAGGGCACTTTCAGCGGTGCCACCGCTGATCGTGAGTCCTTCACCGGAACGATGTCGTGGTTCCCGTGACAATTCACACAGCTTGGTGCGAGTGGATCGCCGCGGGCAATTGCCTTCCCGTGGAGGGACCGGGCATATTGCTCCTGCTCGGTTGCGTGGCACGTGCCACACTTGACCCGCGCCGGCTTTTCGTGCGGCAACTCTTTTCCTTCCAGGTCGGCGTGGCAGCCCGTACAGCCGAAGCTGCCATGTATGGAAGTTGCAAATTTCTTCCCGTCCACGTATAGCGAAACCGTTCTGCCGGCTCGCGTCGTGCTCATGCTCTTCTCGCCGTGGCACGCGAGACATTCCGCCCCAGGCTGGTCGGCGGCGCGGGCGCGGCATTCCGAAAACACAAGCGCGAAAACCGTGGCGAGGAGCGTCGCGACGATAATTCTCAGACCCGCACACCACTTCATTCGCGCAACATTTCTTTCGGCCATGTCAAACTCGGACAATGCTTACTTCATTCCCAGGTCGGTCAGAACCTTGGGATTTACTTCACCCGCTGCCAGAATCTGATGACACGTGGAACAATCATTGGGGATGGTCTGGCCATCGGCGCTGGTATGACTGCCGTCATGGCAGCGGAAGCAACCCGGCGAATCATTGTGCCCAATGTTATTGGGGTGAGTGCCCCAGGTCACACGCATGTCCGGGAAGACGTTGCGCAGGTAAATCTTCGCCACCTCCGCGCCAGCTTGCTCCACCACCGTGCGCTGCGCCTGATAGATTGCCGGGTAATTCGTCTGATAAAACTGGTCGATTCCGGCAGTGATGCTCTGCTGGGCTGCATCGCGGGTCGGATAATTCACCTTGAGAACCTCGACCGCCTTCTTCCTGATGTACGGAAGATCCGGGCTAATACGCCCGAGCGACATTTGCTTGTCCACCGCGCTTTCGGGCAAGTCGAAGGCATGGGTGGGTCGGTTGTGGCAATCCACACAATCCATCACCCGATGGTCTCCCTTGTCCAACTGCTGTTGGGTGGGCTTCGCATCGGTGGAAATGAATTCAGTGGTCTTCCCGCTATCGTCGGTGTAATCGACGACGGGGATAACCTGCCGCGCGACGTCGGTCGAAATGTAGCGGATGCGCGCGTTGTCGGCGAGGTGGTGGCCGTGGATGCCGACCGAGCCCTGCCACGTTATTCCGCCCACTTTCAGCACCAGCACGTCGGTCTGCGGCGTATTTTTTTCGTCGTCCTTGTAGCTGGTGTTCACCAGGAACTTGTCGCCGGTAAAGCGCTGTGGCCAGTGACATTGCTCACAGGTCTCGCGCGCCGGGCGAAGGTACTTTACGGGCGAAGGAATTGGACGCGAATAGGTGTGAAATGTTACCGCGAACACCTGCCGCAGCCCGGAAAGCTTCGATCGTACAAACCACCCCGCGCCCGCCCCGATGTGGCACTCGACACATTCCACACGCGCGTGTGGAGAATTCTGATAGGCCGTATACTCGGGGTCCATCACGCGGTGACAAACCGTCCCGCAGAAACTTGTCGAATCCATGTACTGCACGCCGCGGTACGATGCGGTCCCAAAAATAAGAAGATTGAGCATGGTCGCCACGGCCACGTACTCCAAGGTACGTCGCACCACGGGCAGCCCCAGATCAATGGCGGGGAAAACCTCCGGCAGTTTCCCGCTCGCGCGCAGACTTCGCCGCCGGAGCCAGATGCCAAGTGGAATCAGCAGCAAACCGAGTACAAAAATACCCGGGAGGATTAGAAAGACCAGAAGGCCAATATAAGGATGCGGCGGCCCCGGCAAGAAGATTTCATAGAACCAGAAGGCGATGGTAGTGAGCGCGGCGCTCGTCGTGACCACGGCGCCCGTAAGTGTGATGGGATTCTGCCCCAGAAAATAGATTGGCTGCGACCAGTCTCGGAAGCGTTCTCGCCGATTCATTTGAAACCTGCTACTCCCTTTCTTCTATGCGCCGTTGCGGAGACACACTACACAGTCGGCCGCGGCTCCTCTGCAGCGTTGGACAATCTCCCTAGTCTTGATGGCAAGAATCAGCCGGAACTATTTCAGAGTACGGATGTAAGCCACCAGGCCCTTAATCTCTTCCGGCTTCAACTTATCGCCATACTTGGGCATTTTCGGGGGCTTGCCGTTCGTAATCACTGCCGTGAGATCGGCATCCGATTCCTTTTGCACGCCGGCAGATGTGAAATCGTGGCCCGCCGCTTTCTTGCCGTCTGCGCCATGGCACATGGCACATTTTGATTTGAAAAGTGCAGCGGACGCATCTTGCGCATTCGCCGATTGGGGAAGGCTGAGAACAACAGCCAATGCTGTTGCGATGGTGAACACTGGGACGGCAATCTTCTTCATCTTTAAGCTCCATTCAAGTTTTAATTGGCCCAACGTTGTTGCAATATTGAACTTTTTGAGGGCGGAGGTCCGTGACTCAGGTCACACGTGCTTGTAATGGCAATCCTTCGGCAGATTAGACAAAAGAATGGAGGGTAGCGACCAACTTCTTCAACTTGATCTTAAATTGTGATTATCGTCCAGTGGGAGTTGGCGGTTACCAGGCGAGATTTGTGCTTCGCATCACTCAGGTTCGCTGGCTGAATCACACATTTCCCGCGGCCATACAGCTAGACAGCATAATTCAATAGTGCTTCTGTATTATTGCAACTGATTAGATTTTAGATTGGAAGTCATTGAGTCCACTGGGACTTGCGTCAGTTAAAGATACGCAAATTGCAAATCTGCCCAGGGATCAGACCGCGGCGAACAGAGAAAGCTAGCGTCGAACAAGCACGCATCGTGGCCGGACGGTGGTCCGCAATAAGATCTAATTTCTCTTGGGGTATATCTCGGTCAAACTTGAAATGGCGGGGACGACGAGACTCGAACTCGCGACCTCTGCCGTGACAGAGTCGCTGGCCGATGTAACTTATTGGAACTTAACGGTACTGACAGCCCGTTCTTAGTCCTCTAAGGAAACTCAAAGGAACTCTTTGGCCGGCTTATCGGACCCAGATCGGACCCAAATTAACCGATCCGGATTAAGCCGACCTTTGGGTTATGAGCCCAGGCGGTCAATCTAACTTGTTGTTGATTCGACGACTCTTACACCCCTCAACACCTGGTTTTGACCCTTTTCGGGGTCGATTCTTTGCCCAAGTTCACCCAAGTTTTTCGCGCTGTCGCTTTTTCTAAAGCGGAAAAATTGTCACCTCGGGAGGCCAGAGAGGAGCAAAGATCACTTGTTCCTTATATGGGCGACGGGATTCCCGATCTGTATCGGTGCGGTATTCGTGTTGGAAGGCCTAGCTCAGCCGCGCAAATCTGCGGCTCGACTCGGGAAAGTCGATGCCACTGACGAACCACGCGGCAATTCCGCAGATCAATGCAACAAGAACCGAAGAAAGGTGCATGATCGGTTCGGGAGTAGGAGGAGTTCTCGCTAAAGTTGTAATCGCCGCACCCAGAAACACGGTGACCATGGCGATCCACTGGTACAGCCGCAGACCCCAAAATATTGGCGTTTGAGGCTCTCCCCGATAAGCCTCTTCCATAAATCTTCCAATGCCGGAGAGGATCAGGTAAACTCCGCCAACCATCGCTGTCGTCGTATGCAGGAAATACAGCCTCGTTACAACTAGAGCGACCGCGACGTTCCAAAGCAGTGAGTACAACGGCGTGGGGTGAATCGGAATGCCCCGTAGCGACGCTATCCGGCAGACCCGGGAACGAGGATGCTCATAGCGGATGCCCAAGTGCTCGCTCGCTGGCCGTCCGTGACAGCATCCCTGAACCAAGCAGCGTAGTCGGCCAATCCCTTGAATCCAAGGACCAGCGACAACTAACGTGCTCAGCACCTGCCAGACGCTGGCGCCAGACAACCACGCGGCGGCCACTCCACCAATCGAAGTACCGATCACCCCTCCATAGAATCCTAATGGCCGCAACAGAGCTGGCGAACCCTCAATGAATTGTGCCCAGAGTGCGGCTCCGATTGTTCCCCCCAGGAAAATGGCGAGTGGGATCACGCTCTTGCCTGGCCCCAGCAGCGTGTCAAGAATCCAGATTCCGAGGAATACTCCGGCAGCGGCGTAGCCTCCGTGGTTTATGACTCGCACTGGTCCGATTCGCCACTCCCGCCAGGAGTTTGCAATGGCCTCCGACAGATGGCGCAGGAAAGACCAAGCCCGATCCATCCGCACGACTAACCAGACGACGAGCAAACCAGCGAGAACATCCATCAGAGCGTGCATTCCTGTCGTCAAGCAGCTCGCCGCAACCAAGACCGCCCAGAGCTGCCACAGTCGCTTTTGCCAGGGTCCCCGGCCCATGGCCCCGGCAGCCAGGAAGGCCCATATGACGTGGTAGGAGGGGAATGCTGCCGTGGCACTGTCGTGGGACCGCTCGAAATTCAACAGAGTGCCCAATGCTCCGTTCGAGGCAAACGGGCGCGGTGGAGCGATCAGCGGCACTGCAAGGTACAAGGGGAAGACGATCACCATAGAGAGCAGGGCTCGACTGGAGAACCAGCGAAGAGCATGCCGCGTTCGGGCCATCAGCGGAACCAGTACCGCTACGACGTAGACGCTGCCATAAGAAATCTCTGTCCATGGCCACACCCGCAGCCGCGATTCAAACGGGAGATAGGCTACCTTCGCGTCCACCGGAATTCCAAGCGCGATCACAGCCTCATAAAGAACGAACCAAGGCAACAACACAGTCAGGTAGCAACGTGACCGCTCCAGAGGGGTCGGCTGAGATCGATCATCCGGCGGGAGCAAACGTTGTTTCAGAAGTGCAGCGCCGAAGCGTTCTTGCATGTCGGGAAGTTCATATCCGAGAACCAGCGCCGCACTAGCGAGGATCACAGTCGTCGATACCAGCCATAACCCGCTGGGCGAGCCCACAGCGATCGCGATTCCCACGCACACAGACGCGAACCCCACGTAGATCGGGTGGGAGAACACATGGTAGATTCCGCCGGAAACATAGCGCGGAGGAGGAAACGCATTCATCGGCAGGCCGCCGCCAAGCCACCACAGCGACGCGGATCCCAAGGCCATCAACAACAGCCCAACTCCGGCCGTGACCAATCCCCAAGGCAAAGAGTGCACTGTCCGCAACGCAACAACATCCCTCGTTTTGGACGCCCAGATCACCAGCAGAAAGGGCAGGAGGCCCACGAAAAGCAACCCGTAGAGCAGCTTCGCCACTGCGAGCTTCCTCAGTCTGTCCACTTCACGACCTCGTGGATCGCATAACCGGAACTCTCGGCACCCGAGGAATGCATGAATCCTCTACTCAGCCACTTGCATTCATTTACTGACAGCATGCTTCGGGGAAGCAACTTCGCTAGACGAGAGATCCCTGGAAATACGGTGTCCCCCAGCCGACCCTGACGGAGAACCAATCCGCGATCAAGTTCTAGCCGCGCGTCCGAGTCAGCGAACACGATCCTCGATTCTGTGATGGACTTAACCTGGCGTTCCTCGCCGTTGTGGAAGACGATACTCTGTTGGTACGGACCCCGCCAATCAATCCAGACAAGAGCATCCGGGTCGGAAAGAAACCTGCCCCAGCGGAGCTCGTGCATAGGTAATTTCCATGGAAGAATGGAAAGGGTTAAGCATTCCGCATACCCGCGCCCAGTGACTCTGGTTGTACCTCTAAAAAGCAGGTCGACCTGAGACATCGGTTGCAAACAGTGCCAGTAGACTGAACCATGTTCACTTTCAAAGATTGTTCTTTGAATGGATGGTCTCAACACTTGCCATGTGCCCTCAACATAGAGCTGAGGCAGGTTGACTAGTATCATTCCGTCCTGAACGTCAGGTATCGCACCGCCCCGCAGGGAAGACATAGAACCAACCCTGCCGCCGAGGACCGTGAGTAAGCTTCCGTAGTGGACTGTGAGGGCGTCCCAGCGGAGATCGGCCACGTACAAAATCACTGCATCGCCGCTCTCTGCGACGCAGTCCAGGTACCACTTCGTGAGGAGAAAAGAATTCTTCAAGGAATTCCTTTTTGACTTCGCAAACACCCGGTGTTGCGCACTCGTTGGCTCAAGAACAGAAATTTTCTAACCGCGTACGCCTAATTCTAGTTCTCGGCTGGGGAGAACCTCGGGTAAGTCTAGATCTTCTCCCTCCCGCGACTTTTGATGGAGATAATCAGTAACACATGGAGACCACGCGTCGCCCTCGGTTATCATTCGCTGGCTCTGCTGATTGCCTTCTCCGCGAGAACGATGTGCATGCCACCCATTTCGAGTGTGCCCACAAGACTGAAGTTGTCGCGCTGGTCCTTTTCAATGTCCTTTTGAGCGTTGGAAACCTGCCTGGCTGCATGTATTCGATACTCATAGCGGGTCTTCGGAACAGTGGGCTTCTCGCTAATCGCGACAGCCACACCTCCTATCTGAGCCAGAGTGTGAGGGCAATAGCGATATCCGTCCAGCGCAGCTTTGTTCATGTCTTTCTGCAAGTTCGACAACAACAGCACGTGCAGCACGCGGTACTGGTAGACCTGCAGAGCTGTAGCTGAGCGTTCCATGGAGGCATCGGCACTTTTCGGCCCTTTCGGCGTAAACGCGACGAGCCGGTATCCCGCCGCCGCTTCAACATTTAAATCAACTTGCGCTTGGTCAAATTTGCCGCCCGAGATAGTCACCACCTTGTGATCAGCAGCCTGTAGTGGAGTACCGGCGGCCTCCGGCGTAGCAGACCCGCTCGGTGAAACCACTGGTCTCTCCAGAAGTAGTTTTGTGGTGGGTGCAAGCCTTTTCGCGAACTCGCGGGTTATCCCTTCGGCCTTGCCGCCAAACGCGCCCCCGGACAGGGTCGCGGTGATTTGCTCGGAAAGCAGAGTCTCGCCGGTAGACCGGTCCCGATAAGCAACTTGGGCGACGATTTGCCCCGCTCCGAGGCCGAATCCAACGTAGCGTTTGCCGCGGTTGCCTGGATCAAAGTAAGTCACGGTGCCTGTCAAGCGCAGCATGGAGGCGGTGGCGTCCGCCGGGTTCTGTCCGGGAAGGAATACTTGATCGAACGTCTTCGACCGTTCGAACTCCTTCACAATTTCGTCCTGCAACGACTGGACGTACTCCGTAGGGAATTGCAGCCCTTCGAGGACGTCGAACTTCTCCACCTCCACAGCGCGGTACTTCTCTTTCAATGCGATTGAAGAAGTGGTCTGAGGTTCGGGCGCTTGCTGCAGAATTCCGATCTCATGATGAGAGATGGCACTTTGGACTATACGAGGCAATACCCACTGCTTCTGGCTCCAGTCCAGCGATGCAAAACATGAACATAGAATGAAAGCTAGAATCGTGATGCGTTTCATGATTTTCCTCCACAAGCAAAATCTTGCAAAGGGTAAAGGCGCTTATACGGCTTTCTCTGCCGGTACGACCGCGCCATTTCGAGGTAGATTCCGATGTCACGGTCGAGGTCGGATTGTTGCCCGTCAAAATAGAAATTACGGATGGGGATGTTGCTGTAGTCTCGGCTGAGCTTAGGATAGATGGCTTCGCTCACAACTCCGTTCATGCATGTGAAGGGGCTGATGTCCACGATCCCGTCGGCTCCGCGCAGGGCCAGACAGACGCTCCTACCCACGTTCGTGACCATCTCCCCTTCCGCTCCGGGAAAGGGAAGATACGGTTGCGCCCGCTTCAGCACCTCGTCAACCTCCGGTTCTTCGTAGCCAGCGAAGTCCTCGACGAATAGTGACCGCAGCGTGTGCTCGTCGGCATGCTGGATTCGGGAACGTAGCTTCGACTTGATCATTTCCCAGGAGTACGTCCGGCGGGCCAGGCGCAGATTGCGGACCTCTTCCATGTTGGTGTAGGCGATCCACTCGGAGATGTCCGCCATCCAGCACTCGGCACCCGCGGCTTCCAGGCGACGCACGAGATCCTGGTTGCTGAAGTTATTCAGTCGACAGAAGATCTCGCCTACTATGCCGATCAGCGGCCGGCTGCCATCGAAGCGGGTGGGTACGACGCGAAAGCGAACTCTCGCGCGTAACAACGATGCGGTCAGCGAACGCATCTGGCAGGTAGAGTCGGAACAACTCTGTTCGAGCGTCTGGCAATAATCTTCAAGGGATTCGCGAAAAGCCCGGTCGGCCGTCCCCGGCAACGTTTCGTATGGTCGCGTCTGCAACAGGAATTTGCGCAGAATGTCCGCTGCGACCACAGCCCGCCAGGCCGCCCGCACGAAAGCGGTATCAAAATCCTCGAAATCGCTGTAGCCGTGTTCTCCGTGCGGAGAGAGAACCACCACGTCACCGTAGCCCTGTTCGCGCAGGACCTTCCGCAAAAAAGGCGCATACTGCCCGAAACGGCAGGGCCCGTCGGTAGTTCCCATGAAAAAAACAGTGCGTCTGGCATCGAAACCCGGCTGCTGGGCAATCTGTAGGAAATCTCCGGTCGTAATCTTGGCGGGAAAACACTCGTCACCGCTCGTGTAGTTGCCGCCCAACTCAAGGGTTCGTGGATTCGAGGGCGGCGTGGGACGAGCATCAATACCCATCCAGCGCAGTACGGCGCACAACGCCTCGATGCTGCCCTCGGCCATGGCGGGAATGTAGACCGTTTTCCCAGCCAGTGGATGGTCGGCGCCAACCTTCCGGGTTACGCAGCGATGTTTGCGGAGCTGCATCGCAAAAATCCCTTGCTGTCGAGATAAGCCTCACACCGCGTGATGTAGCCCGCGTCGTTCGAATGCCCGTCAAACTGCAGCACCAGGCTCGGTTTGCCGCAGGCGTCGTCGAGAAAAGACTTCAGGTAAGAGTCCGGACCGCACTTAAAGTTCGAAATGTAAATCAGATGCAGGCCTGGCACGCGCCTGGTGAACTGTGCAGCGGCCAGAATCAGCCGGCCGGAGTGCCAGTACATGTTATCGTTGATGGGAGAGATATCTTCGTCGTCGAGCGGCAGAAAATCCAAAGGCAGCACGTTGATGCCGTACAGCGTCCGCAGCTTACGGGGAATGTCGCAGCACACCGCCCGGTCGTAGATGTTGTAGGGCCGGCCTAGCAGCACAATCGCAGGCTCGTGCGTCGCGCCCAGCACTTGCAAACTGGCATCGCCTGCCCTCCGCACCGCCTTGCCAAACTTCTCTTGCGCTCGGCACGCATTCTCCAAAGCGGCATCGCTGGCTGCTTTGTTCCGCCCTAAGGTGCTGGCCAGCATGCGCAGTTCCTCGCGCACATGATGCGGTCCCTGACGGAAATGGATGGTCGGGCACAGCAGCTTGCCGCCCAGATCCTTTTCCAACTTCTCTACTGCACGCACCACAAAGGGCAAGGTCTGGTTCCACGGACACAGCTTCGACTCTGTCTGCATGAACGGAGTCTCCGCGTCCACTGCGTTGGGCAACAGTATGTAATCCACGCCTTGCTTCAGCAGCGCGTGCACATGCCCGTGCGCCACTTGGATCGGGAAGCAGGGCTGCGCAAAGGCCAACTCTTCGCCGCTGGCCGTGATGCGACCGTCGGTTGGAGGCGAAACAGACACGTTGAAACCCAATCCCTGCAGGTAGGTGCACCAGAAGGGGAGGCGATCGTAGAAGAACATGGCACGGGGAATACCGACCGTTTTCCGTCCTGCTCTTGGTGGCTCCAATGCCGCTTCCAGTAACTTGTCCCGGCAGGCGAGGAGATCTTCAATCACCGGCGGCCGATCAGTGCGTGAGCGCTTGCGAAACTTGTCGGAGCACTGGTCTCCCCAGTAGCTCTTCTCACCGTCAATGTGAAACTCCTTCATCTCGCAGCAGTTGGAGCAAGCGCGGCAGACAAAGTCGCGACTGGTGAAATTCACCTGGTTCAGGTCAAAGCCGCGGAACCTGCTGGTCTCACCGCTGCCTCGCATGCGATCGCGGGCAATCAGTGCCACACCTATTGCGCCAATTACTCCGTTATGTGGGGGAACAATGATGGGTTTTTGCAGGATGACCGAGAATGCGGCAGCAACGGCATCGTTATAGGCGGTACCGCCCTGGAAATAGATGACGTTCCCGAGGTGTCGTCCCCGCACCACGCGATTCAGATAGTTCAAGGCGACCGAGTAGGCCAATCCAGCGCACAAGTCGGCGACGGTCGCACCCTTCAGCATCAAGCTGCTAACATCCCGCGCCATAAAGACTGTGCAGCGTTCGCCTAACCGGATCGGGTTTCGCGAAGATAGGGCCAGCTGCGCAAATTCGCCTTTGATCGCAACTCCCAATTTTTCGGATTGCTCTTCCAGAAACGAACCGGTCCCCGCGGCGCAAGCTTCGTTCATGGTGAAGTCCACGACTACACCATCGCGGATGCGAATGAATTTCGAATCCTGCCCGCCAATCTCGAAGATTGTGTCCACCAGTGGCATCCCCAGTTGTCGACAGACATGCATTGCACCGGTTTTGTGCGCAGTGATCTCGTCATTTATGGTGTCGGCTCCGGTGAGCTCGCCAATCAGTTCCCTCCCGGACCCTGTCGTGCCTACACCGCAAATATGGACTCGCGCACCCAGTTCGGCCTTGATCTCACGCAACCCCGCAGAAACTACTTCGATCGGACGGCCCGCGGTGGGAACGTAAATCTCCTTCAACAAGTGTCCGCTGGAGTCAATCACAACCAGGTTCGTGCTGACCGAACCCACGTCAATGCCAAGGTAGGCATCCACGCGGCTTCCAACATCTGGTAGTTGAAGGGGCGGCACTCGGTCTCTTAGCAACGTGACGTGGTCGAGGGTCAGTGCTTCGCTGGTTGGAAACTCTTCCGCGATTGCGGTCCCCGCCCGCACGCGGCGCAATGTGCCCGAGGTGCCGTGGCCATTTCCTTCCGTCGCGAGAATGCTCGCGCCCAGCGCAGTCATCCAGCAGTGCGTTTCCGGAACCAGAAAATCTGATTCCGGCAGCTTGAATGCTTCCCGGAGCGCTTCGCGCACTCCAGCGTTCAGCGCCACGCCACCGATAAATGCCACGGGTGAGACTACCTGCCGGCCCTTGACGATGCTGGACTTGAAATTTCGTGCCACCGCCTCGCACAGTCCGCGCAGTATCTGGTCCGTGGCGTATCCCTTCTGCTGGGCGTGGATCATGTCCGTCTTGGCAAACACCGAACAGCGGCCCGCCACCCGGGCGGCACAACTGGCGCCGCGGGCGGCCGTGCCCACATCTTCTACCTCATAGAGCAGTCGCGAAGCCTGTTGATCAATAAACGATCCCGTCCCGGCAGCGCACTCCGTGCTGCATTGGTAGTCCAGAATACCGAGACGATCTGCGCCATCCGTTGGGCTGAGGCGGACATATTTCGAAGTGTCCCCGCCCATTTCAAACACGCTTCGCACATGCGGATAAAACGCATGCATGCTCCGAGCCAGCGCACGAAACTCGTTTTCAAATTCGGCGTTGAGGACATGAGCCACAGTTCGTCCACCCGACCCGGTAAGGCGAATGCCCGCGATCGCTTCTTCGGGTACAAGTTCGCAGAACTCCCGCAACAGGTCCGAGGCAGCTTCCCGCGGATTGCTCTGTAGTCGCCGGTAAGTGGAAAGTGCAAGGCAACAGTCAGAAAACCTATTGCTTTTGGGCAGCTTCGGAAGAAAGAATGACGAGGAGGCCCGGACCAAGTGGGCGAGCAAGGGACGGTCTTCGGGCCCACCCAAGGCCGCCAGCTTCACGCTGACTGCTCCTACATCCAAACCAAGGCTGATACTCATGCGACCGCACCTTGAGCTTTCACAAATGTTCCACGCTTCATTCACCGAACCCGCGGGCCACGGAGCGTGACGGAGTCAACCGGCGGGGCAAACTAGCGACTCTGTTACAGATGTCTGATCCTAAACTGCCTACGTCACCTCCCCTCCCGACGGCTTTGCGTGAAGCCCCATGCCAAGAGCACCGAACCAAGCAGGAAAAACGCGTAGGCGGGCACCAGAATGAGTGCGAGGGGAACGAGCGCCAGTCCTGCAAAAACGACCGGCATATAAAGAATCATTACCGCAATCCGGGTCCGATCCCAGTGTCCGCTGTCGCCTTGCGCTCGCCACACCCAAATCGCAATCGGCAGGACCCAAATCATTCCGAGTACGGCAAAATTCAGCACACTCGGCACCATCGAATCCAAACGAGCCACTCCCAGGGTCAGGTCGCACGCCGCGAACAATGCGATCGCCGTTGAGAGAAATACGAGCGCATAGCTTCTGCGCAGGCGGTCTCCCAGACGTCCCATCGCAACCGCCGCCAAGCCCAGCAGCGCGATGCCGAGCGCTGCAACATACATCCACCGACCCACCTGGGACAGGATCGCAAACGCCGGATCTACTAGCGTGTATTCAGCCATCGGCCAACTCTGACGTCCCGATACCACTTGCAACCCATAGCCTTCAAAGAGATCCATTCGTGCAACTAGGCTAAACAACAGGAGTCCACTTCCAAGCACCAACCCCCGTTTGGCACGGAGTCGTGCGCCCAGCCAGGTGCCGCACTTCCCGACGGTCCGCCTCACAGTGGTCCGCCAACCCGTTGCAGGGCATGGACCCATCTGCTCCATTGTCCGGGCCAAGTATTCCTCGCTTGCCACCACACACATTGTCATGAGAGCAGCAGCGAGCAGTGCGCCGATCACGCATAGATCCGGTCTAGTGGTCAACGTCCCGAGAACGAAGAGATCCACAACCGAAGGCATTTGCTTCAACGAGAGCACCATGCCGCGGAAGTGCTTTACGATAATTGCGGCCCAGCACGTCCACGTGATGACTATCGCGACTGCCGACGTCAGGCGGGCGAAGTCCGACCACCGCTGCAGTAGCGAACTCCTCTGCGCCGCGCTTTCTACCCCGAGCACCTCCGGCAAGGCGCGAAAATAACCAAATGCGTATGCCGCCGCTGGGGCCCATGTGACCATGAGTGCGAATAGGACTCTCTCCAGACCGAAGGGATGTGCTGCCTTCCACGCAGTGAGGATTCCGATACCTGCAAGAATCAGAATCGCACTCGCAGCGAAAAGCCGACGCCAAGTCATTTCGATGCGCATTCGGAAGGGTTCATGCACGTGCAGTCCAACGTGAGCATTCATAGGTGGAGTCTCCTTTCGAGACTTGACAGCTGAGTGCCGGCAACCGGCAACTTCGCCTCAAATCCCGTATGTAACTCACCCTTGTGCACTATGGTCGTCACATGTCGCCAGACTATTCAGAGGCAATGACAACCGGTGATAAGAACTGGCCCGGGTTAGCGGGGTCTTGCGGTCGAATCTCAACTCCGTTGGCAACAATCACTAAATCCGGCTTGTTGTCTCCGTTCATGTCGCCAACAGCTACCCAGGAGACAACGTTGTTTTCCGCATAGTTCGTTGCCAACGGAAATGTTCCCGGCGCGAGAGGATCCTGAAGGAACACCGAGACACTGCTTCCGCTCAAGTCGCCGCTGTTTGCAACAACAATGTCGGCCTTGCCATCTCCGTTCAAGTCAGCCGCGACTACGACGGATGAGCGAATCCCAGTAGTGTAGTTGGTTGCGGGCAGAAAGACTCCGGCACCCGAAGTACTCTGCAGCAGCACCGAGAGGCTGGCAGTCGAGCCGTCGTCGGGAGTTCCATAATTGGCAACAGCGAGATCGGGGCGACCATCGCCGTTGAGGTCTTGGATCGCTATGAAGATAGGCTGTTCGCCTGCCTTACAAATCATCGGGCTCAGAAACCTTCCTGGCGAAGTTGGGTCCTGCAGATAAACGTTGACCCCGGAAGAAGTCGACGCTACCAAATCAGCTCTGCCGTCTCCATCCAAGTCAGCGATCGCGACCGCCGATGTCCCACCATTTCCAACGCTGATTGTGGTGGCCGCCATGAATGTTCCCAGTGCAGCGGGATATTGCATGAGGAGCGAAATGCCCGTCGTGTCCGCGACTGCCAGATCGGGCATTCCGTCACCGTTTAGATCCCCAATGGCTACGCCGACTGGGGAGAAACCTGTTGAATAGCTCGCCGCCGAAAGAAACTGACCCGGATTGGCGGGATCTTGCAGAAGAACCGAGACGCTACTTGATCCCGTACCATCCGCGTTCATGATTGTGTTGGCAGTAACGATGTCTGGCTTGCCGTCGCCATTCAAATCGCCAATCGCGAGCGCGACCGGATCGTTCCCGACATCGTAGGTCACAGGGGGGAGAAAATTACCGGGACTGGCAGCATCCTGAAAAAGGACTGCGACTACGCCCGGGTGCGGTGGCGGGCCTGCGATCTTCGAGTAAGACACAACAATGTCGAGTCTGCCATCACCGTTCAGGTCGGCCACAGCCACAGACCAGTACATATTAAATGGCGGCAGCACGACGGTCCCTTCGCCTGCACTCGCACCGCAAGAAGCCAGGCCTCCGAGGGCGAGAATAGCGATAAGCATGACGACTATTTGAATCAGACCGCACTCCGCCATGCTCCTGACGACCGTGAACGCAGTCGCGCCCAAGAGACAAAGTGACCTACGCAGCTTCATGGCTGCAGCCTAAAAGCGGCAGCGACTCCGGCATGGTCAGACGACCACAGTCCATTCCGCGGACTAAGACCTGTCCGCACAATGCGCATCGGAGTGGTGCCACTACCATGAGTCAGAATCAAGTCAATCCTCTGTTGCGCCGACGGGCCAATTCCTGAATCCTCCACAAAGAGTGGCCAGGTAAATCCTGCATTGTTCGGATGGATGTTGCTCCAAACGTCTATGAACCCAGCGCTGGTTAGGATCCCGTAGGCCGGGCCGCTCTCCCAACTGGGTGCATGAGCGTCAGAATTAAGATCGCCTGCCAGAATGAGCGGCAAATCCGTGGCGAGCGGGCCGCTCAGTAGCTCGTTGGTCTGCGCCGCCTGATAATCGGGGCTGAAGGTTTCCAAGTGCGTCGTGACAAACCGATAATTCTTGCCGCGTATCTTCATATCCACGGCGATCCATCCGCGCAGGAATGGGATCGACTGGCCAGCAACGGTAAAATTCAGCGTCGCGGCAGAGCTGAAGTGATCCGCTTGCTGTTTGACCACTTTAAGATCCGCTGCCGGAAGATCGGTACGCACCAGAACTGCATCGTAGTCCGTGAGCCCGACCTGAATCATGTTCTGGTAATTGGTATCCAACGCCGGCAGCGAGATGTCGGCATTCTTCTGGACAATCACCGCCTTGTAATGCAGCCCGCGGGCTTTGAGCGCTGCCATCAACGAGTCCAACCCACTCACCACGACCGTCAGCTCGGTCGATCCGTACGGTCCCGAACTTAAAGTTGTGACTTCCTGCAGAGCTACCATGTCGGGATGATGCCTTTGAATTTCGGCGGCGATGCCGTCGGCGCGCTGAGCAATGTTGCTGTTGAGCATCTCCTGATAGGTTTGCGTGATCGCGACCAGGACTGCGGAAAGATTATTGGGGTCCGCCGTCAGCACGTACCAGAAGTCTGAGCCCGCATCCATATTTCGAGTCATGACATCCAGTTGCCGAGGTGCACAGGCGCTTACAGTCTGCACTCCAGCGCTTAGGAGGACTAAAACCACGAACAGGGATACTAATTTTCGGATCATAGCTTGCTCCTCATTTAGTGGTATCGGAAGCGAACAACCAGGTTCTCTTATTTCTCAGCAAGGCCCTAGCCATCAGCGCCAAACACAGGAGGAGAGCGTCCTCCATCACTGTCTCCGTTGTGAGTCACCTCCGTTACTGTGGAAGTCCTTACCAAGGGGCAGTACCTCACTGCCGCTGGACGGACCGCTGGACTTCCCTGCGTTGAGGACACCCTCTCTTTGCATCCGCAGATGGGACACGCGTCCAGGTCGGCGTCGTAGTACGCCTTGCAGCGAGCGCACGGCAGTCCAAGAAGGACGTGGTTAAGGTCGCTTAGGTCGTCCAGCATGGACTCCGGATTGTTGTCGCAGCATGGTTTGAGTTCAAGCCCTAGAGTGTCGAGTGTTCGGACATCGCATCGAGGCATATGTAGCCTCCAACAACTGCTGCTGGAGATTCGCGATAAGTCAAAACAAATCGTTCAACTCTCCGGTGGGAGAAAATCCAGTCCAGAATCGGTTCCAAACAAGTCTGCGAGCATCAAGGTTATTCACTCCAATTGCCGTGCTCCAGTCACCGGTGAAGCCGAGGACCTGCGGGTTCTCGGGATCCCTGGTCAGCCAATGTGTAGCCTTCAGTGGAGCTGGATAGCACCTCCGCATGTGTAGACCCACGGTACGCTTGCTGGGCATTTCTGGCCGCCAGTATAGGTGACTGTGGCAATTCGGTTGTTGTTCACTCCCCAGGAAAAACTCCAGTCGGCCGGGAAGTTGAGAAGCTCAGAAAAGGTCAGGTCCTTCGTAGTCCAGCGCACAGCCAAGTCGACCGAGCCGTCGTCGTTCCAGCTATCGCCGACTATATCGCCTAGATCGTTGATGCCCACGGCTTCGGCGTTTGTGAATACGCCTTGGGGCAGTGGAAGCATTATCACCCGAGAGTAAGTGGTTCTTGTCCTGTCGAGCGGCTTCCACAACGTAGGAAGCCAAATGCTCCAGTCATCTGAAGCGACCATGCCTGCGATTTCTCCGCTTTCGTTGATGCCATAGGGCTCAGTGAATGGATAGGCTGTGGACGGTGGGAGGGAGATGAGTTTCCTCCAGCCTGCTCCGTCAACGCGCGGGTTCCACAGCGCACCAATGACAGTCGTCTGAGGGTTGTTGTTGTCCCCACCTGCGCCAACGATCTGGCCATAGTCGTTTACCCCCCAAACTACCCACGAAAAGTCAGGGTACGCTGCGGTGTCGAGCGCGTGAATTTTCCACTTCGTGACGAACTTTCCGTTCCTCCATTCCTTCGATGGCGTCCAGACGACGGGCGCAGCGAAACCCGAATTGGTATCCTGGTCCACGCCGCTCCCGCCCACGATCAGTGTTCCGAGTTTATTTGTGCTGATTGCATAGCTGGAGTTATGGTTTGCGTACCGCGGGTCGCCGGTATCCGCAAGAGTCCCCAAGTCAACCATGCCGGTTTCCTGGGTCCAGGCCACAGCGTGCATGTACCCGTCCGATGTGATGGAGTGACTGACCACCAGCCCGGTGTTCGAGATGCCGTCAAGCGGCTCTTCACACCCGATGGACTGCTCGCCAGGCAATGTGCCAAGGTCGGTCCATTTCCCGGCAGTCGGCCCGAACAAAGGCACCTCCAGCGTGTGGGTATAACCTGAACCATCGCCAATAGCGGATGCATCGCCGAGGCCGACGATCACGCCGAGGTCATTGATCCGCCATGTGGTAACCCAGGTGCCGCCGGGGTAGGTACCCAGTTCCCAAATTTTCGCTGCGTGATCCGGATTGGCCTGAGCATTCAGGCTCTGGCTTACTGTTAAGCCCGGAGTCCTTGATGTCTGGCTGGCCATTCGATGCGGTCCGTACTTGGCAGAGGGTGGCTTGGTCGCAGGCTGCTGCGCCCATGCCGTCGAAACGAAATACATACCTAGAATGCAAGCGAGAATGCTGATGCGTTTCATGATTGATCTCCATCTCTTTGGCGGGGAGTTCCTGCCCGCACCGTTATTCGTGAACGCTAGTCAAACTTGGCGGTGACTGCCGCACAGCTCAGTCACAAGGCTCGGTGATCCTCTTTGCCGTAAAGGTCCCTACATCCATTGTGGGGATCTTGGAACATGCCCCAGATTTCCTGCCCGCTACGAGCGATGACTGTGCTTTGCACGACCATCTGGGTGTTTCCGACATCGTGGAAGCTTACCTGCCCTCTATCTCACGTCCCTTGCTACGCTCACAATGAACAGCGTCTGACCGTTGCATGAAACCTGTCTGAATACGGTCGCAGCGGAGAAACGCAACAATCCTCCCACGGCGTGCAATCACAGTCTTTTCAACAACTTTGTGCTAAACTTCGCGCAAAATGAAGGGCGGCACCGTGCCTGTTCCTGTCCAATCTCCGCCGCGAGTTCGTTTTCGCAACTTCGAGTTGGACTTAACCTCTGGCGAACTCCACAAGGACGGTCAGAAAGTCTCTCTCCCCCAAAGCCTTCGAGGTGCTCCGCTCTTTGGTCGAACGTCCCGGAGAAGTCGTCACGCGCGAAGATTTGCGCGCTCGCCTAAGAGCCCTGTCCATGAAGCGGTCGTCTGCGGTGGGCACGATGGGCCGCTCCAAAACGCACAAAAAGCCGCCCGGCGTCCGGGCGGCCGAGGAAGCGACCCATTCCGATGCTACTTCGTTACCGTGATGTTGTAGGTGATGTCCAGAACGAAGTTCCACTGGGGATAGGCCCCGTGGAAATGAATCTGGTGCTGGCCGAACGGCAGGGGCGAAAGCATGACATAGACGCCGTCATCAACTGCCGGGAAGTAGGAACCGCCCGGGAATGGGCCCTCTCCGATCGCAGTAAACAGATTGTCGTCCGGCATGGTGAAGGTAAACGCGGTCGACTGGACCCGGTAGTTCTTCTTCAGTCCGCTCACTTTCATGTGGTCGAGCGTAAAGCTTAGGTTGGCCGATCCGTCCATGGCGGAAGCGTTCATGGCGCGCAGGTCGGCGATTTGAGTCTGTGGGTTTGTCTCCAGTACCGAGTTCTCGGCGTTCAGGACCGCAATGTAGAGCGACTTCCCGGACGGCACGGTGCAGCTGCGAACAATGTGGTTAGTTCCGCAATTTGGATCGTTGTTGGCGCAGAACTTGCCGCCGAGGAACCATACGGGCCCTGACTGTCCGACACTGCAATCACCGTGATCAAACAATGGGTGGGTCGCAACGGGAACTGAGAGCGCCCACTGCCACCACTCTGCTGACCATTCGCTATAGGTTCTGGAAAAGTAGGGCGTATTTGGATCGACCACATACTGGGCCTGGGCGGCGGGCACGACGAGCGCCGCCAGGAACAACAGAACAACCACCAAAGCAATACGTTTCATGATTTCTCCTCCGTAATTAGGGTCCGGTTATCCGAATCGTGCAGCAGACATTGCGCTGCGGCAGGTGGGCCCTTAGTACCCTCTATCTCACGTCCTTTGCTACGCTCACAATGAACAGCGTCTGACCGTTGCATGAAACCTGTCTGAATATGGTCGCAGCAGTGAAAAGCAACAGTTCCTTCTGTGTCGTGCAATCACAGTCTTTTCAACAACTTTGTGCTAGACTTCGGCCGAATTGAAGGACGGCACTGTGCCTGTTCCTGTCCAATCTCCGCCGCGAGTCTGTTTTGGCAACTTCGAGTTGGATTTAACCTCTGGCGAACTCCACAAAAGCGGTCGGAAGGTCTCTCTCTCCCCCAAAGCTTTCGGAGTGCTCCGCTCCCTGGTCGAACGTCCCGGAGAAGTCGTCACGCGGGAGGACTTGCGCGCCCGCTTGTGGGCGGCCGACACGTTCGTCGAGTTCGACGACAGCCTGAACCACGCGGTCAAGAAACTGCGCGAAGCGCTGGAGGATCGCACCGATGCGCCGCGCTACATCGAAACTCTACCCAAGTGTGGCTATCGGTTCATCGCTAATGTGGCAGAGGCTGACGTGGCAGAGGCAGGCCCCGCACGGCGCATCCAGGGGAAGGCTGTCGTCGTGGTTGCAGTTCTCATCGTCGCCGGACTGATTGCCAGCGTCGTCTATCGTCGCTCTCGCCCCGCCGAGCGGTTGACCGAAAAAGACACCTTGCTCCTAGTCGATTTCGTTAACACCACCGGTGAGCCCGTCTTCGACGACACGCTCAAGCAGGCTCTCAGCATCTCCTTGAACCAGTCCCCCTTTCTCAACGTTCTTTCCGAAAACAAGGTGATCGCTACTTCGCGCATGATGGGACGTCCGGAAGGCAAGCCGCTCACGCCCGATATGGCTAGCGAACTTTGCGAGCGAGCTGGCGGCAAAGCTTATATCGCAGGGTCCATCGCGAGCCTCGGCTATCAGTATGTCGTGGGCATGAAAGCCGTCAATTGCGCGAATGGAGACACGCTGGCGCAGGGCCAGGCTTCCGCCGCCTCCAAAGAGAAGGTCCTGGATGCGCTGAGCGTAGCCGCGGCCAAGCTCCGCACCGAACTGGGCGAATCGCTGACTACCGTGCAGAAATTCGATGTGCCCCTCCAGCAGGCCACCACGTCCTCCCTGGAAGCGCTGCGAGCGTATAGCCTGGGGCGCAAGGAAGCGGGGGCGCAAGGTCCTCGCGTGGCTTTGCCTTACGATCAGCGCGCCATCCAGATCGATCCCAACTTCGCCATGGGCCACTTCGCCGTGGGCTACGACTACTTCATTCTGGGCGAAGTCGGAAGGGCGAGCGAGTATTTCAGCAAGGCCTTCGAGCTCAGCAGCCAGGTGAGCGAACGCGAAAAGCTGGCCATCGCTGCCGCCTACTATCAAAGTGTCACCGGCGACCTGGACGAAGCCGCTCAGACCTACAAGGAGCAAATTGCCATCTACCCCCGGGAGTACTGGGCTTATCTTGACCTTGCCATCGTGTACGGACAGCAGGGGCAGTACGAGGACGCGGTAGCGGCGGTCCGGCAGGCGATCCGGCTTGCGCCCGATGATGCGGCTTCTTACGGCATCCTTAGCTATGACCTCGTCGCTTCGCAGCGACTTGATGAGGCTAGGCAAGCCATTGAGCAAGCTCAGGTACGGAAGTTGGATGATCTCGTGCTTCGTCAGGTTCTATATGCTCTGGCATTTCTGAAAAATGATCCCTCCGCAATGAAGGAACAGGCTGCATGGTTCACCGGCAAAGCTGCGGTGGAGAACTCCGGGCTTTCGCTCGAATCCGACACTGCAGCTTACACCGGACACCTCCGTCGAGCACGGGAACTGACTGGCCAATCCGTGGACTCCGCTGTGCGCAACGGACACAAAGAGAGCGCAGCCATCTGGCAGGCGAACGCGGCTCTGAGGGAAGCTGGTTTTGGCAATACGCACGAATCACGAAGAATCGCGGGCGAGGCTCTAAAGCTGCTTCCCACCGGTCAGGTCGTGGAGACTGAGGCCGCGCTGGCGCTTGCCATGACTGGCGATACCGTACGCTCCGCTTCGCTGGCCCAAGATTTGAGCCGGCGTTTCCCCCTGGATACTCAGTTGCAGTCCCTCTGGCTGCCGACTATTCAAGCACAGCTAGCGCTGGACAAGAAAGAACCGACTGTGGCTCTTGCGAACCTTCGCGTTACCGCGCCTGTCGATCGCGCAGCGATTCAGTTTCTCGCTAATGTCTCTTGCCTGTATCCCATCTATGTGCGGGGCGAGGCGTATTTGGCTGCGGGCAACGGCGTAGCAGCGTTAACAGAGTTTCAGAAGATTCTCGATCACAACGGCATCGTCTGGAACTGTTGGACGGGAGCGTTGGCGCATCTGGGCGTGGCTCGTGCGAATGCCTTGCAGGCGAGAACCTCGCGGGGTGCGGACGCCGATGCTGCCCACGTCCGGGCGCTCGCCGCCTACAAAGACTTCCTCACCCTCTGGGAAGACGCCGACCCCGACATCAGCATCCTGAAGGAAGCCAAGGCGGAGTACGCGAAACTGCAAGTTTGAAGCTTCTTTGGAATAGCTTTCACCGCCATCGAATGGGTAGGGTTCTGTTAAGCGTGTCCGGGAACCTCCTTCTCCGGCAGTGGTCCGGCAGCTATCTTCTCGCTGAGTGTGATTCCGGGGATGTACTCCATCACCAAGAAGTCCACGCCCTGTTGAGTATCGAAGTCATGAATAGTGGCGACATTGGGGTGATTGAGTTGCGAGAGAATCAGAGCTTCTCTGTGGAACTGCTTGCGGGCTGATTCGTTGATGAGCGTACCGGGCGGAAGGATTTTGATGGCAACATCACGGGCGAGGTGCTCGTCGCGGGCGCGAAGACTTCGCCCATGCCGCCGGCGCCGATCTTCTCGACGATGCGGTAATGGCCTAGCTTCTGGTCAACCACCTGATCTTAGCCGACTGCGTGGTTAGCCATAGGGAAAATACTCCCTTCCCCTGCCCTCTAACGCAAATCGTAGGCTCGACCGCAAGACACGTCAACGCAAAGGAACAGGTAACAATCCTTCGCGAATGCCCGACCGTAGCTCCGCTAGGGCACTCAGCCGCGGATTGGATCTGTCTCCGAGTCTCTATATCACGAGATACTGCACGTCCCTGCTCATCGTTTCTTTACGTCCCCTGATTTTGTAACTCAGGCTGGGAACCTCATGCCGCGCAGAAGATCTTGGAAGCGTGGGTCGGTTCTCAGGAAGTCCCAATCCCACGCCACGCCGAGATGAAGCAAGGGGGATTCCTGGTCCTTGTAGGCTTTGTTGAGCCATCGCAGGACTTCATCCTTGTCTCCGGCGTGCGCGTACAACCGTGCAATACGAACGGCAGGAACGTGTGAGCGCTTGGAGTGCACTGCCAATACCTCCGCTCCTAGATGCATGGCTCGGGTGTACCCACCCTCGGTGTAGCCGTGCCTCAGTGCGTCTGCCACTTCAACATCGTGCAAGACCACAAAGAACTTGATGGCTTCTGCCAGAGCCTCGTCATGCATTCCCTTCTTGTAGTAGGCGCCCCAAAGGCCCATGTGCGCCGACGAAAAGTCAGGTTCCGTGGCGAGAACCTTGCTTAGTTGTGCGATGGCCTCGTCGTATCGCCGCACGTATATCAGTTGCCAGCCGTAGAAACACTGAAAAAATGGATTGAAGGGGTCCAGGTCGAGCGTTCTGTGAATCTCCCTGTTCCATTCGTCCGCGCGTTTCATGGAGATCAGAAAATCGGCATACATAAAATGGCCATCGGCGCTGTTCGGGTTGAGCTCGATGCCACGGCGAAACTCGCGCTCGGCGGCGAACCAATTGTGATCGTAGAGACTTTCAATGTTGGCGAGAGTGATGTGGGCTTCGGCAAGTGAGTCGTCGAGCTCCAAGGCTCTTGAGACGGACGCTTTCGCTTTTGGGAACGCTTCGCTGGGCGGCATCCATCCGGAATCTCCGCGCATCATCCAGACGTTGGCGACGCCCACATAGGCGAGGGCGTAGTTGGGATCCTTTGTCAGCGCAAGCTGAAAGTATTCAAGAGCGGTGTCCAGATGCTCGCGAGAAAGCCAATACCAATGCGACCGGCCCTTGAGATAGGCCTCGTAAGCCTCAGGATTAACTGGACGGGTGCGGGACAGGTGACTGGATTCCTCCGGTGTTAGCACGACGTTGATCTCCCGCGCAACTGACCGGGCTACCTCGCCCTGCAAAGTGAGCACATCGCGCGAGTCGCGTTCATAGCTTTCTGCCCACAAATGTGTGTCGGTCGCAGCTCGGACGAGTTGCGCCGTGATTCGCACTCGCCCGCCAGAGCGCTGCACAGAACCTTCAAGGATGCCGTCCACTCCCAACGCTTGCGCGATCTCTGGCAGCGGCTTGTTGCTCCCCTTGTACCGCATCACCGAAGTGCGGGAGATCACTTTCACCGTCCGGATCTTGGCCAGGTCGGTAATCAAAGCGTCGGTCATTCCGTCGACAAAGTAGTCCTGTTGCGGGTCGCCAGTCAGATTGGACAGCGGAAGCACGGCCAGCGACCGAATCGGTGGGTCGGCTAGATGGACCCATAGTCGCCGCCGCAAGCCGCCGACGTCGTAGGTGACCAGCGCTGCCATTAGTGCCAACAATGCAAGCCCGGAAACGAGCATTGTGACGGGGTAGCTGCGCTTCGGTCTCGTGGCACCGTCCGGGGTGTTGTCCGTATTCGTGGAGGCGACGAAACGGTACCCGTGGCGGGGCAAAGTCTCAATGAACTCAGGACTCTCGGCCGAGTCGCCCAGTGCCTTCCGGAGTTTCTTGACCGCGTGGTTCAGACTATCGTCGAACTCGACGAACGTGTCTGCGGCCCACAAGCGGGCACGCAGATCCTCCCGTGTAACCACCTCACCGGGATGTTCAACCAAGCAGCGGAGCACCTCGAAGGCTTTGGGCGGGAGAGGGACTTTCTGACCGTCTTTGTGGAGTTCCCCGGAGATCAGGTCCAACTCAAACTTGCGAAAACTGATTCGCTGCGGAGATTGGACAGGAACAGGCACGGCGCCGCCCTTTATACGGGCAGAGTCTAGCACAAAGTTATTGAAAAGACTGTGATTGCGCGATGTGGGACAGACTGTTGCGTTTTGTTGCTAGTCGGGATTCAGGGAGATTTCATGCAATGGTCAGGCACTGTTCATTGTGGGCAGGGCGAGCGACGTGAGATAGAGGGGATGTAAGGCTGGACCGGGTGGCAGACGGTTAGGTTGGGCAAGAGCTTCCCCGCAGATCAGAACGTCATTTCCCAGGAGTGAGTCATGAAAACATTTATGCGATGGAGCGTTTCGGTTGTATGCGTCTTAGCACTGGCGCTTTGTGCGTCGGCGCAGAACAGTGGAGTAATCCAAGAACTGGCTAGGGCACTTCCCAACGTTTCGATCCGGCATATGGATCGGACCGTCTTGGGCGAGGACGTTGTCCACTACCGCTTTGATGTAGTCGTAGGTCCAGGCAAGTTCGACGTGATCCGACTGCACCGGGTCGTCCGGGAAAAGAGTCCTTATCAACCGATTCATACTGTCGGCGGAGTGCTGCTGCTCCCCGGAAGCCCCAACTTTTTCGAAGCGATCTTCATGGCGCCGCTGATCTCCCAGGCAACGGCGTGGGATCACTCGATCGCCATATTCCTGGCGAAGAACAAGGTTGATGTTTGGGGCATGGACTATTCATGGGCGCTGGTACCAACTGAGCAAAACAACCTCAAATTCATGAAGAACTGGGGCGTCGAGCGGGATACTCGGCATGCGGAGATCGCTCTTTCGCTGGCCCGTGCGATTCGCGGTGCCACTGGTCAGGGTTCTAGCCGGCTTGAGTTGCTCGGGTTCAGCTACGGCGGAATCGTCACTTACGCAGTTGCGGGCGAGGAAACCCAGGAGTCTCGCTTTCAACGACATGTGAAAGGGATGATCATCCTTGACGTTGCCATGAAGCTGAGCGAGGAAGCCTACCGTTCCTACTACTGTAGTATGGCGGCCAACGATCAAGCCAATCTCGACGCCGGCGTCTATAGCGATGACTCCGGCCTCTTCCTCAAATCCCTGAGCGATCTGGCGCTATCCGCGCCCAATGATCCTTCGGAAATCATTCCGGGGACCACCAACTATCAGGCTGCCCTGATGTTCGGAACCTCCACCGGACTGCTGAACGGGCAATTCTGGCATTTCGTCGGGGGGTATTTGGACGAGAACGGGATTCCCAGCAACCTGCGGTACACGAAGGATCGTCTTTGGCTGGATTTACTCCAAAACATCCCGCCTCACCTACCGATGAGAAGCAATTTCGACACCGACGCGCTGTTCTGCGATGCCATCCCGGTGGCGTTCGACGACCATCTCAGCCAGATCGCCGTTCCCATCCTTTTCGCCGGCGCAGCGGGAGGATTCGGACAGACGGGCTACTACTCGACCACGCTGACAGCCAGTACCGACATCACGAAATTCACGGTGCAGCTCCAGGCCGAAGACCAGCGGGCGATTGACTTCGGGCATGCCGATAATGTCCTTGCGAGAGACGCCGACAAGTTGGTCTGGAAGCCGATTCTGGATTGGATCGTCGCGCACCGGTGAGAAATGGGCGGTACCCGCCGCGGCGCATGCGGCGTAATGCCAACTCGGAAAACGGGGCGGAGGGTCCAAGCGGCCAGACCCCGGATGCACCTCCGCCTCATTGCAAGACATTGCTTGTGGAGGGAAATCGTGAAATGCATCGCTAAATCAGAAAAGAGGTTGCTTATGGGCAAATTCTTGTTTCTAACAGTTCTTCTCGGCTTGTTCCCATTTTTAGTCCTAGCGCAGGAGACACCGAAAGTAGAAGTCTTCGGAGGTTATCAGTTCACCCATATCGGCGGTTCCGACGGTTTGAACTTGAACGGCTGGAATGCATCGGTCACGGGCAACGTCAACAAGTGGTTCGGTGTGGCGGCTGATTTCAGCGGCTCTTACCACACAGAGAGTGGAGGGTCTCTCAAGGTCTATAGCTACGCTTTCGGCCCAGTCTTCTCTATGAACCACCAAGGGACGTTTAACCCCTTTGTGCATGCCTTGTTTGGAGGTGCACACGCGAGCGCTTCGCTGACCGGAGTGGGCTCCGCCGCCACCAATGGCTTCACAATGGCGATGGGTGGTGGTGCCGACGCCAAGGTAAACCCGCACTTCGCGGTGCGCCTGTTTCAGGCCGATTGGGTCTACTACCGCTTCGAGGGAGTCGGAGAAAGCAAGAACGTGCGAGTCTCCACCGGAGTGGTGTTTCGCTTCTAGGACCGTCCAAGAAAAGGGTCGAGACACTAGGAAGAGGTTGAGATCCATCGTTGCACGCGGGGCGGAACACAATTCGAAAGGCGGGCGGAGGGTCCAACCGGCCAGTCACTGCATTTTCCTCCGCCCCCATCACTAGGTTTGCTTGCGGAGGGCAATTATGAAACGCAACGCGATTCTGGTTTGGATTCTTTATTCGTGTTTTGCGTCGCTGGCGTGGGCACAACAGCAGAAGGCAGGCAAACCGCTAGCGGCGTATACAGCAATCCAGGTCGAACCATTTACCGTTGAGAATGGCCCACTCACAAAAGATTTTCCCGCAGGAGAAGAAGCTAATCTGCAGCTCAGTGCGATCGCACGTCTGCGAGCCAGCGGGATTTTTGAAACCGTAATCGATGGGAGCCAGAAGTCCTCGGACCAGCCACCTTCCTCCGAGCCTTCCGCAAAAGGCGAGCCGCGCACGCTGATCCTCTCCGTCACGATCGTCGGCTTCAACCAAGGGAGCAGCGGCGCACGCTTTATGACTTGGCCTTTGCCGGTAGGGGTTAGCAAAGCGAAGGCCCGATTCGTGTTCCGCGATGCCGCCAGCAACCAGGACGTGTTCCGTTTCGAAAAAGAAGCCAAGTTCCAGGCCACGGCGAGCGGCGGACTCGCCACCAAAGAAGAGCAGATGTCCCACATCAAAGGCGGATTGGTGGATGCTCTGCTCAAAGAGATTCTACGCAACCGTTAACCTTCGGTGGCCAGACAGGGAAAACCGTCATGGCAGAGACCAGTTTGCGAATCCGGCTTATAGCGGCGGCATGGACCGCGCTCCTGTGCGCCTGCTGCTCAGGATGTATCACCCTCCCGGTTCGAGTGCCGACGAAAACCATAAGTGTTTCCGGCGAGACGGGGAAGAAACTCGACTTGGGGTTTATCAAGGCCGGTGCCACCACGCGGGAAGAGATAGTGCAAAAGCTGGGTTGGGTCGATACGGGAGTCAAGGACGACAATCTGTTTGTTGGCCGCTGGGCCGAATCTTCCTGGGGTGTCGCTTGGGCCGCGGGCGGCGGCTACTCCGCGGCTGGCGGATGGAATCGTGCGTGGACCACTCATAATCTCGTCCTTGACTTTGATGAGAAGGGTGTGGTCCAGCAGTCGTCGCTTGTGCCCGACAAGGACGTCATCAAGACGCTTTCCGAACGGATCTCCAAAGATCCCCTTCGTTCCCTGGACCTTTCCGTGCCGATCAAGGCCCCGGTTGAGTACATTCGTTCAGGCAAGCATTTTTTGGGGACGCTGATACTGAGCAAGGATGATTTCAGGTTCCTCGAGGATCGGGAGACGGGCTCAAAAGTGGCGTATGACTTTAAGACGCCGCCGGAGAACGTCAGTCATCTCAGTCTGGGGAGCTGGGTCGCGTCGAATTCGTCGCATCCGGAGAACGTGGTCGTGACTATTCATTTCAGGCGGAGAACCGCGGTCGGAAGTAAACTCGTCTCACGAGTAGACGTGCCCACGACGATGATCTTGCTCAAGTATATCCGGCAGACTCAGTCCGGTTCCTCGTTCCAGTAGAATTTCATCCGGCGGAAGGTCCAAGTATTGGTGGGGCCCCGATACCAAGACAAAAGAGGAGACTTTCTTATGGCTTCCCTAGCAGATGTTCTGGTCAGACAGTTGTTGAACGGACGACATGTCGCGTCGCTTGCCACCGAGAATCCGGACGGCTCCATCCACATGGTTGCGGTGTGGTACTGGTTCGACGGTACGCATGTGTATGTGGCCACGTCGTCGCGTAGTCGAAAAGCACGAAATCTGCAATCCAACCCAAGAGTTTCCGTAATGATCGACGCTCGCGACCCGGCAGCATCCTACGGCGCTACCATCGCAGGGACCGCGCAGATCCTGACCGGCGACGAATCGAGGAAGAGTAATGAGGAGATTCATCGCAAGTATCTGAGCGAAGCCGCACTGGCGGACGCAAGAGTGGGTCCGGTGTTCGCCGCATGGGATGATGTCACAATCCAGATCGCACCGGCCTCGGTTATCGCGTGGGATATGCGCGAGGCAGACCGGCAATTCTTCGGCGGCGTTCTCGAGAAAAACCCCACATACCTGTTACCGCTGCAGCGCTGACCTATGAGAACTTAACGTGGCGCGGCTAAGACGGCGACGATCTGCCGTTCAAGGCGCGACACCGGGATTGCCTTTTTCAAGCTGACAACTCAGGCGGACAGCCACAATTCCATTTGCTTTGCCGGTAGACGCTGGGACGCATATTTGCGGAGAAACATCCGAACGTATTCGTTTACGAGGCGGGAGTCATCGTCGGCTCTCATGATCACGCATGTTTCGAAGCACAGCGACGTATCGGAAAGCGGCTTTACCACCACACCGTCAGCATGAGAGCCACGCGCCGTAGGTTTGGTGAGGATTCTCCAGTCGTTCCCGGTTAGACGGCTACGTTGTGTACCTGAAACTGTAGATTCCGGTACAGCCTCAGAAGGCGATTTGCACAGCATTTAAGTCCTGTACTCCCAGCGCGAATGGACCAGGCCGGAATCGAGGATTGTGGTACACGCTCATCTGCCTGTTTCCAACCCTTAACGCACGCTTGTTCGGGGAAGACTGTGTGATCCGGCCAGCTAAAGAAACAGAAGGGTGGCGTTGGTCGTCTCTTTCTTACATCCCCGGATAGCTGAAATAATAAGCCGACGCTCAGAGGCCAGTGTCAAGGCTCTTCGACCGCGAACGCGGCGCGCAACGCGGCCTTGACACTGGCCGGGCCTCGGCTACGCTCTGGCTATCCGGGGAATGTCATTCGGGAATGCAACATCACAGGCCAAGGCCGAAGCCCTGACCAATCTCATTCGTGTGCTGTGGCTCTATCTTTTGCGCCACTGGCTCCTGCTGGATCGCGGGAGGATGGGACACATCGCGGCTGAGTGCCTGCGCCAGCGTCGGTGCATTGTTCGTATAAATCTGCGCGTCATAGCGTCCACGCGAGACAGCGACGTAGGCCATGCGGCTGTTGAGCAGATCCTTAGCGCCCAACTCCGTATCCACGTGAATCAGGACACAGTCGGCAGTCTGTCCCTGGCTGGAGTAACTAGTCATTGCATACCCATAGTCGAGATGCAGATGCTGGCGCGGATCGAGTTCGACCATACGGCCACCGTCCATTTTCAGGCGCAGCCGCCCGTCTTCGTCGATGTTCTCGATGGTCCCCAACTCGCGGTTCGCAACTTTCAGTTCGTTGGCCGGCGCGGTGAATTGGATGCGGTCGCCCACTGAAAAACTCCGCGCCTCCTCCCGAAAAACCGAGACTCCCTGCTGTCGCCGTGGATCGTAGGTGCGCTTCGTGCCGTCCTGCCGTTCAACCGTCAGCCGGTTGCTCGGAGCATCGATGCTCTTCACCTGCGCGTACTCGCCTTTCCGGATGCCGGTCTCCTTCGATGCGCGCGAATAGCGCAGCACATCACCCACCTCATACCGCTCTGCCCAGGTGCGGTCCGCCCCCGTCAGGTCTTGGCGCGGCACCAGCGTCCTGATAGGGTGATCCTCAGTGCTGACGAGACCACTCCGTTGCAGTTCCGCATGAATGCGCACGTTGATCTCCGTGCGAGAGCGGTTGTCGGGAGAAACCACCAGCGTTTTCTTCGGCGATTTAACATAGTCGCGGGCGATGGTCGCGATGCGCTCGTCGTGATCGTGAATTTCATGGACTCGGCCCTGCCGGTCGAGATTTTGTAGTGCTTCGCGCACCTCGCCCCGCGCAAGCTGCTCGACCATCTGCTTCAGTTCCGGGTCTTTCTGGCGCACGATCTCTTCGAGCTTCACCGTTTTCATGCCGGCATCCTGGAGCTGCGCGAAGGGCCGGCCGGCCTCTATCGCCTCATGTTGTCGCCGGTCGCCGACGAGCAACACACGGTCACCCGGATGGAGCCGGTTCAGAAACTCATGCACTTGCCTGGTCGATGCTAGCGAGGATTCGTCGAGCACATAGAACCGTTTCTCGTGGGTATCTGGCTGCTGTCCACTAACCAGATGCTTCTGTAGCGTGGATGTCTCCATGCCTGCTTCCCCGAGCTTCTGCGCCGCTCGGGATGTTGGCGCAAAACCTTCCACCCTGTACCCGTCGGCCTCCGCGCCTTCGCGGATGACGGATAGGGTCGTTGTCTTGCCTGCGCCTGCGATGCCGTCTAAGCCGACAACCTTCTCCCGCGAAAGAAAGATTTCGTCTACCGCCTGACGCTGTGAAGCATTCAGTTCCGGGTGACGGTCTTCCGTGGCGATCCGCAGCTGCGACGAGACCAGCATGGGATCGCTGTAGTCGCGCCGATTGCCTTCCCGCATCCGGCCAATAATCTCGCGCTCCATGTGTACCATCGCTGTGGTCGTGTACTGTCTGCTGGCGCCAACGTGCGAGACTTCACGGAACTCCCCGGCCTCGATGCGGCGCTCGAACTCCCGCCGAACATCGGCATACGTGGTATCTCCCATGCCGCGTCCGAGCGCCGCTTCAAGTATCGCGCGGCGGTCCTCTATAGCCGATCTCTCGAAGACATGATCGCGCGCCCAGGTCACGGCCCGCTGCGCTTGCATCTCCCGGTCTTGCATCCGATACTGCCTGTGTTCGCGCGCTTGAGTGACTACACGGTCCGCCTGATGCCCAAACCGGGCGGCCAGCTCGCGGTGCCGTTGTAAGGCTTCTTTAGGAGGCAGCAGTTCCTTGCGGTCGCGCGTATGATGGGCCGCGATCTGTGCTGCCGCCGCTCCGTCGATTCCCTGTTCTCTGAGATGATCTTTGATCTGTTCTCGTCGCGGACTGGAAGCCTCCAGATATTCCTTCGTGTAGCCTCGGATTTCCGGCTGCCCGTGCTTTCCGCGCTCCAGTTCGTAGCCCAGCTTTCCGAGACGCAGTGCCAACTCGGATCGGTAGACGGCCGTGGCGTAGCGCTGGGACACGAACATCTCGTGCGGCTGCAAAGCTCGCATTTGTTTTCCGTTTTCGAAGCCGTTCTCCCGCTCGGTCATGTTGAAGATCACGGCGTGGGTATGAAGCTGCGGCGCCGCGTAGCCATCTACGGGCCGCGCGGTATCGTGCTCGAAAGTGGCGGCGATGAATTTCCCCGTCGTCTCTGGGGCATGCACATTGCCGATCCGCGCCTGCGTGTAACGCTCGAGTTCTCGAAGTGCTGTACGAACACTCTCCCTGTGGGCTTCTCGCACCAGGTCATCGCCGCCCACAAGCGCGGTGAGCGACACCGACTTCGGCGCGGAAAATGTGGCGTCCCATCCGGCGCGGTGCTCGGCGCTGGTCACCTCTTTGCCAAATTTGCCTTCGTAGGTTCTCGAAACCTGATGCCGGACAAGCTGCTCTTCGGTGTGCGGGTGCTGGCCTTCACTCAGACGTGCGAAGTGCTCGGAACCAACGGCACCTTGCAACCCCCACTGCTCAACGAGCCTGCCTTGCCATTCGCTGTAGCCCTGCTGATCTCGGCTCCAGTAATTCTGTTCCTGCGAGGCAAACTCACGCGCATGGTAAGTACGCGCTTGGCTGGCGGACAGAGGTTTCGAGATCGTGAGCATAGCGAGCGCCCTCAAGCGAGAAATCGTGTTGTTGGAAATTTGTCTCTCATTCGATTCCCGTCGTCTCCTCCCAGACTAACCCCTCTTTCGGCTCGCCATTGGGTGCGCCGATAGTCAGACCAAAGAGAGCGAGCACCGGCTGCGTAGGCTTCTTCAACGAATCGACGGGAGGGGTCACGGGCGCCGATGGCGTCGGCTCCGGTGCAATCTCTAGCGTCCTCTGCTTCGCAAATCGCGGTAGTCTGAATCGAATTCTGCTCATCTTCGTCCTCCATCTTTGGGACACACTTGGCCGAGGTCCGCCCCATTTGATCATCTCCATGTCCCACCATCTATGTGAGAACCGGCTCCGCAACACGCTCCACACCGCCAGCAGCAAAAAGAACATCGCGGCTCCCCATAGCAGAAGCGTCAAGAGCGAAAAGCTTGTGGGAGAAGAGATGAGACTCACGGCCTATGACTCCTTTTCTTGCCCTCCGTAACGAAGAAGTCTTCGAGCAGTTTGCGAGCTTGCTGCAGCTTCCGACTATCGGCCTGGTCGCGGATCTTGAGGATGGAATCGGGCAGCAGCTGTCTTCCTTCCGATGCTGCCTGAGCAGCTGCATGGAAGAGATTCAGCAGCGCATAGCGCACCGCCCAGACTTCGGCCAACACTAGTTCGGCGGGATCAGCGGGCCGCTGTCGCGCAGCGCACAGAGCAGTCTCGCGCAGCCACTCGGAGAGAGCCTGTCCCGCGCTTTCGGCGGCAGCTTCTATTTCTCCCAGTTCTTCGGGAGTCAGTCGCGTGGCCGCGGTCTTGGTGCGAAAGCCGGGCTTCGCCTCTTCTCCGAACGGCAAACTGGACTGGGGACTAGTTTGAACGCGGGGACTACTCATTGGACGAACCGCCTTGTTGCACTACTGCGCTCGATTCCGCTGCGATTAAACTTCGTAATTGATAGTTCACAGCAAGCTCTTGCTCTTCAACACGTTTACGTGATCGACGCTCACGAGCGTTTTGCCACAAACAAACATCATCGTTCGATATCGCAGTCACTCAGCAGGTGACGAAATTTGTTGACGCAGCGAAAGTTAACCGGCGTAAACGCCGAAGCGCCCTCGCGCGCTCCGCAGTTCCCAACTTGGGGGTGACGTGTCCACCTTCTTCCGGTGCGAAGCACCGCGTTCTTACAGCTCGCCGTATTCCAGCACCTGAGCCTCCCACGTATGGATCACTTCGGGGGCCTGCCATGCGCGTCGAAACAGATTCCGGATCGACTGCCAGTGTTCCCTCGGGAAGCGGAAAGAGATTCCATTCTCACGAGCAAAGAAAAACACTCCCATTTCCTCATTGTCCAGTATCGCCGTGTGCGCATAGAAGTAGTAGCCTTGCCATTGGCAAAGGACCCGCTCCAAATCAAGCTCTTCAAGCATCCTTCGGAACTCCGCAATCCTCGGGTATCCACACACCGGATAATGCGGGGCAAGTGGTCCGGGAAGCTCCAAACGAGGGGAGAATTCATTCCCCTCTTCGCGCACCAGATCGAGGCGGTATCCGCCTTCTTCCAAAGAGGGCAACGCCGGCTGAACCGCAAGCTCAAAATCCTCGTCGTTTGTCTCCGCAGGCGCCTTCTCTCGCAGGGGCTTTCGGTGAAGGGAATAGTGGCCGCGCGCGCACACCCGCCATAGGGCCGTCCAGTACGGCCAAAGCACCTCGTTCAGCTTCTCGATATTCGAGAACGTCTCCTCATCGAGAAGTCGGTAGAGATTCCGCACGGCGAGGATCGGTTTGCGTCGCTTTTGAGCCGAGTTCCTCAGCATCTGAATGGTGCGCGTCACCACCCGGCGCACGTCATCGCTTCCAACATCCTCAGCCTTTGCCTCCACCTGTTTGTCCCCTGGAAGACTCATCAGGTATACAAAGTCCAGTGGGGACTTCTTCGGTCTGCGTGCGATGGCGTAAGCCGCAAGGAATGCCTCCAGGATTTCGGCCAGGGACTCGTAGGAGATCTGGCCTTGTGCGGTGTTCGTAAATGACTCGGCACCTCGCGCACAGTAGTGGGCCACCATGGCCCATTCCGCCTGCGAAAGCGAGAGTCCTGAGTCCGCCTTTCCACGAATTCTCAGCAGGGAATCGGTCGGCTCCTTGAGCAGGTCTACCAGTTCAAGACGGTCGTCTCGGGCAGACTCAAGAAGCTGCTTTGCCACCTCCGATGTCGAGACCGTTTGGCCGGTCTTGAGGAACATGATTTTCCTCAAGGTTTCAAGCCTGGAGCGCAGCGCATCGGAAATGCGAATCGAGATTACCGGCTGCTGCAGTGTCGCTGCCTTCTCTGCCATAAATCCCTCTCTTGAGGTTACAGCGGATAAATACGTAACGTTACATATTGACTATATGTGTACATGTAGGGTATTGTCAAGCGCGATGCTTGGCAGAGCTAGATGGGGTACGTCAGCTCAGCAGGCAGCGTGGCTGATTGGGAGAGCTGCTCAAAAGCAGTTTTTCCAGGGAGGTGCAAATCCAATGCAACCGCATACCGATCCGCCAACTCTCGAAATCAGGTCAGCGGACAAGAAGCAAGTGCTGCGGGCCCAAGGCGAATCCAATTTTGAGTCATTGTTGGACGTGGCGGAAGCAGCCAAGCTTTTGAGAATTCATCCTAAGACGCTGCGTAACAAAGCACGCCGCGGAATCATTCCCGGCGTTCAGGTAGGCAGACTTTGGCGATTTCGGGCCTCAGCACTCAGCGAATGGCTGGATGAGATCGCAAGTTGAGGAGCGGGCGTGCTGGCAAATGTCTCTCGACCGTTCTACAGTCCTGGACTATTCTGGACTGGGCTGTCAGTGCCGTTTAAACAGAGGAGGAATTTTGTTTAGACGGACACGCTACCAACAAGGAAGTCTCAGGCTCGAAGAGCGGAAGAGAGGTTCCGCAGTATGGGTGTACCGGTGGTGGGAGAACGACATCACGGGAAAGCCAATACGTCGCAAGGTGCAGTTGGGATGTTTGGAACGATATCCAAACGAATCAGCGGCGAGTGCGGCGGCAGATGCTCTTCGGTTAACAATCAACAATCAATCCAAGCGAAAGAACCTGCAGAAAACAACCGTGAATACTCTTTGGGAGCACTACTGTCGAGAGGAGTTGCCTCTCAAAGAGGTATCAACGCAAGATGCGTATCTTGTGTATGCCAAGAATTGGATTCTCCCACGATGGGGAAACCTCCTTTTGGAGGAAATCAAGACTATCGAGGTGGAACGCTGGCTACGAGCAGCAGAAGTTGCGGACGGGACCAAAGCCAAGATCAAGTGCGTTATGTCGGCTATGTTCTCGCACGCCGTTCGCTGGGAGTTCTGTGGCCACAATCCAATTTCATCGGGAATACCAGTTGGAACGGGGGGGCAGAGAGGGCCAAGCACTGGCGTGCGCGTCAGTGCGAAGCGTCAGAAGTCTCCCTTAGTCTTGTCACCGGAAGAAGTCAAACTCGGTCTAGCAGAACTGGAATTTCGCGACCAGATTCTCGTGTTTCTGGACGGCGCCTTAGGAATCCGTCAAGGGGAACTCGGGGCACTGCGTTGGGTGGACTGCGATTTCAACAATATGAACTTCAGTGTGCAACATTCCTACTACTGGCGTAGGGGTGGGCACCTGAAGAGCACAAAAACGGAAGCGTCTGCAAAGTTATTGCCGATGCATCCGAGTCTGAAGCAGGCCTTGCTGGAGTGGAGGTCACTAAGTCTCTACAACCAGCCGGGCGATTTCGTCTTCCCTTCGGAAAGACTGAAGGGAAGCAAACCGCTCGACCTGGCTTCGGTGTTGAAGAAGAAGATCCAACCGGCGTTCAAGAAGATCGGCATCACCGGCGTGGGCTGGCACACTTTTCGACACACGGTGGGAACCATGCTGGCAGAGATGGGCGAACACCAACCGATGATCCGCGACTACTTGCGTCACAGCGATCTGCACGTGACCAACAAGTATCTCCAGGCAACGACAAAAGGCAAACGCTTAGCGCAGGGGAAGCTCGTGGATGCCATCCTGCCTGGGGGTGTGTTGTCGGGAAGCAAATCAAACCTAATTCACTAGCGCCCGAGACGTTCGCTTCTCCCGATTATTTCGATGGGAGGAACGGCGAATCGGCAGATGAAGAAGTGCTTATTGGACCCAAACGGACCCAGATTGCTTTTCGGGGTTCTTTGTAAACCATTCAAAAGAATGGCGGGGACGACGAGACTCGAACTCGCGACCTCTGCCGTGACAGGGCAGCGTTCTAACCAACTGAACTACGTCCCCACTGACTTTTTCATGCGGTTAGCACGAAACCCGCATGTTTACTGTCCATTCTTACTGTCCATCGTTGTCGCCAGCTTCCATCAATTTCAGCCGAATACAAGCGGTTCCGGCACAAAATGGACAGTAAATGGACATTAAACGAATCTGCCCAAAAACCGCCCACAGGCGACCGACGCCGAGCATCTGTCCATGCTCGGTGACTGAATTGTAGCAGACAGAATTCAGGTCGGTACAGGCTATGCCCCAAAGTCCGTTGATGCCGCTTCCCAGGCCATCCACTTTTAGGGCCGCTCTCAATTCGCGACTTGGTTCCGGTGCGGTTCGGGCTTGAAGATTACGCCTTGACTGGTGCGGCTGTTCATCACGATGCGGATCGGTTCCGCAAACTGCAAGTGGCGGACACAGCCTTGCTCTTCGACCGCCGGCTGTTCCGTCAACCACTGCCAATCGACGGAGCCTTCTCCGGCGTCTGGATTCACGGTGAAGTAACCGATCTGAAAGGCAGTGAGATTCTGGAAAAAATGGCTGCCCTGCGATGGGGTGACGCGAAAATCATGGAATCCGGCCTCCACAATCACGCGCGCGCCGGAGATTTCATCCCATTCGACCGGAATGCCCAGCCAAGGTTCGGTCGATCCCCAGCGCCCAACCCCAATCAGCAGATAGGGCCGGTTCTCCCCAACGAGCAGGTGATTGAACCGAGCGACCGCCTTGGCTACTTCCTGACTGCGGCTGCGCTCGAAGCGTTGCGAATCGACCACCACGACATCGTGCAGATTCTCGATGCGGCCGTTGCCCAGAACTTTGCTGCTCAGGCAGATCAACCTCTCGGGTTGCACATCGTCCAGGGCTAGGTCCTCGCTGTCGCGCGCCAGCGTCAAGGGCCGTATCTGCAGGAAACCAAACTCCGCCGCTTGGTCGGTTACTTGGCCAGCCACTGGAACCGCCTGTTGGGACAGACGCACGGCAAATTCGATCTCCACGGGATTACCCAGCGCATTCTCACCTGCCCGAACCAGGACATCGAGAATCTCGGCCAGCGGGAAGGTGCCGTGCTTGAGCATGGGGGCAAAGGTCACGATGCGGGCGCCCGGCCGGCTCACTCCATCGTAGACGGCGTGGTTGTCCCTGGAGTACGTTGAGGCCACCGCCTGTAGTGTACCGTCGTTCTCGGCGGCGTCCAGACTGAACCGCCTCTCGTGCCAATGCCCCGGGCGGCCGTCCGAAGCGCCATGCAACTCCAAGGCCCAGAATTCCGACTGCGAGTTGGCCAGTATGTCTTCGACTGAGGAAAACTGCACCAAGTTGTGGGGGTAGCGCGGGCAGAAAGACAAACACTTCCCTCCATCGACCACCGTCCGGCCCAGGCCCAGAGCGACGGCTGCGATGCCGTCTTCGAAGGTCATCGGAGGGACGGGATAAAAATTGTGCGAACGCACGACTCCGGAGAAATCCGGATAAAAGCGCTGCCCGTGGCGCGTGCCCACAACCTGCTGGAGAATCACCGCCATTTTTTCCTCTTCCAGACGGTAGGGCGTAGCCCGCACGTAGGCCTTGGCATGGCGGCTGAAGGTGGAGGCGTAGACGCGTCGGATGGCCTCGCTCAGGGCCGCCAGCCGGTCTTCCACATTTGCTTGCTGGTTGCCCAGCATAAAGGTCTCATACACCCCGGTGAAAGGCTGGTATTGCGAATCCTCCAGCAGGCTGGAGGAGCGCACCGCCAAGGGATGAGTTACCTTGGCCAGAAACGATTTCAAGTCCCCGTTGAGGGATTCGGATAACGGTGTGGCCAGGAAGCGCTGCTGAATTTCAGCGTCATCTTCGCAATGCAAGGCAAAGTCCAGGAGGTTGTTCTCAACTACGAATCGATCGAACACATCCGTCGCCAGGACGACGGCTGGAGGCACCGAGATGCGAATGCCGGGAAAGCGGCGGGTGATACGGCTCTTTCGCAAAAGGTGGCGCACAAAGGCGAGGCCGCGAGCCTTGCCCCCGAGCGACCCGGAGCCGATCCGCAGAAAACTTGATTCCGAAGGCTTGAATGTATCGGCCCTGAAGTCGCCGATCAGCACCTCGCCCTGTTCGCGGCGATACTCGTGGATCGAGTCGATCAGATCGCGCCGCAGATGTTCCGGGCTCGGGAAATCCGAAACTTTTCGCGGGCGGAGCTTGGCCGCCAACGCAAACTCGGTGCGTGCCATCAGCCAGTGCGAGAAGTGGTTGCTCTGCGCGTGGAAGACGATGCTTTCCGCCGGAACCGTTTGTAATTGCTTCTCCAGTTCGTTCAAGTCTTTCGCCCGTCCGACTTCGCTCGAATCCGGCAGACGAAACACAAAGTCGCCAAACCCGAATTGCTCGGTCAATATCTGGCGCAAGTCTTTTAGCAGCGTGGGCGAACGTTTACGCAGAAACGAATAGCCCTCGGCATGCGCCCGCGGGCGGAACTCGGTGCGGCTGGTTTGCAGCACTACAGGCACGTCGGGCACCAGGCTCTTCACCATGCGCGCCAGTTCAAAGCCCGCCTCCGGACTCAGCTTGCCCTCCCAAGGGAACTCCACGTCCGATACCAGGCCGAACAGATAATTGCGATACTCCTGCACCAGCCGGGCCGCGTCTTCGAAATTCGAGCTCAGCAGAATTCTTGGCCGCGCCTGCATGCGCACCAGCTTGTGCGCCACGTTGAAGCCTTCCTGAATCACGCGCCGCGATTGCTTGATCAGCTCGGTATAGATCACGGGCAGGAACGACGAGTAGTAACGGATGTTGTCTTCCACCACCAGCAGCACCGGCACGCCGATGGCCCGCGTGTCGTGCAGGACATTGCGT
>Ga0208191_1000244_pt1 | contig 45920 bp, 34 predicted proteins | sample June2015DPH_13_5_FD_184709 | JGI IMG/M metagenome (GOLD analysis project Ga0208191, IMG submission 184709) | Peatland microbial communities from SPRUCE experiment site at the Marcell Experimental Forest, Minnesota, USA - June2015DPH_13_40... | ecosystem: Environmental > Terrestrial > Soil >... | reverse complement strand
TCTTCCTCCGCTCGCTTGCTTTGGCAAAACAAGATGATCGGACAGATGACCGATGGAATCAACTCCGACTCTCGACTGTTAACTGTGGACTGTCGACTTGATAAATTTCAAATATTTTTGGCTAGGCAGTAGGCAGTGGACGGAAAGCAGAAAAGTGGGGGCGAGGGGCTGGGCCAATTATGAATGGTGAATAGTAAATCATGAATTGTGAACCGAGGAAGCCTGGCAGTGAGAGGCCCCAGGCGCGGCGCGCAAAGCAAACTCGCGTCCGTAATTCACTATTCACTAATAACAATTCCGCTCGTCACTTGTCACTCGTCACTGCTCTACCGGCCATTCATCCTTCTCAAGGCCTGCCAGGATGGCCTGGCGGACACGGTCAATGATCAATTGGCGGTCCTCGTTAGCAGAGCCTTCCGTGGCGACAGGTTCGTGGAAGGTGGTCCGGACACGTCCCGGCCGTATCACGAACTTTCCTTTGGGCATGATCTTGTTGCTACCCGAGACCGAGATCGGAACAATGGGAGCGCCCGCTTTGATTGCCATAACAAAGACGCCTTTCTTGAAGCGCTGAAGCCTGCCATCGGGGCTGCGAGTGCCCTCGGGATAAACAAGGAATGACTTTCCAGCCTTCAGTGCCTGCACGCCTTTTTCGACGGCCTCGAGCGCTTGTTCCCGGTTGCGGCGATCGACGGGGATAAACCCGCACACCACCATGCCTCTCCCAACAATGGGCACGCGGAAGAACTCCTTCTTTACCAGCACGAGCACCGGCGGCAAGACGGCAAGCAGCGCGGGAGGGTCACAGTTGCTCTGGTGGTTGGCCATGAAGACAACGGGCCGGTCGCGGGGAATCTGGTCGAGTCCATGGATTTCAAGGCGCGCTCCCGCCAGCCACAAGGCCATTCTTGCGCCCAGCGTTCCGATCCTGTAAACGGGATCGGAATTCCCGCTGATCGCAGCATAAATCAGCACTAGCGGTCCCAGGATCAAGACGTAAGCGAAAGTGACGACGACTACCAGGAAAGCTCGGATCATTGCTCGTCAGCGCCCTTGCGCGTGGTCTCTCCCTTGAGCCAACCTTCGCGCACCCGGACCTGTTCAGGCGAAGGATGGGCGATTTCCTTCACGCGGCAAGTTGCCTCTTCATTGGCTTCCAGCCGGTATTTAATCTCAAAAACGCGTCCGCCGCGCTGCACCTCGAGTCGGATTTCTTGCCCCGGCTTAAGTAAGGAAAGCAAGTTGGCAGGAGAATCACGCAACGCCTGGCCATTCATTTTCAGCACGATGTCACCCTGCGCCAGGCCTGCCTGTTGCGCGGCGCGGCCGGGCTCGGTGGACTCCACTTGGACTTCGCCCCCTGGATTCACGCTGGCGTCGAATCCCAGGCGCGCCGAGCCGCGGGTTTCGCTCTCCCGCTCCAGGCCTGCGTAGCCGAGATACGTATCATAGTCCAGCTCCCGCGTGCCCCGCACGTAATCAGCAAAGAAGGTCTCCAGCCCGGAAAACCTGGGCGCCACCTGTGCTATCAAGCGCCGCAGGTCCGCATCCGTATAGTAGCGGCCGGGGCGGCCGAAGTCTTCGTTCAAGCGGCGCATCACATCATCCAGACCCGCGGCATTCCCGCTTGCGTGGCGGATGGCAATGTCGAGCAGGAAGCCCAGCAATTCGCCCTTATTGTAGTACGAGATGCTTCGCTCGGGCCGCAGGTAGTCGTTATACCTTTCAAGCCACGCTTCCAGCCCTGACTCCTCCGCGCTTTGGAAGAAACGGGCGGGCCGGGATTGAAGCGTCTCAATCGCCGACCCCAGGCGGGCGTAGAAAGTCTTGCGGGAGATCAGTCCCGCGCGCAACAGGGCGAGCTCGCCATACGCGCTCGTCACGCCTTCGCAGAACCAAAGGTCGCGAGTGTCGTTGCCGTGGACGTAATCGATGGGCTCGAGCGATTGCGGCCGGATGCGCTTCACGTTCCACAGGTGGAAGAACTCATGCGCCGCGACACCCTCCAGGTTCTCCCAGTGGTCGCGAAGTTGGGGGGCCCGGGCCGTGATGGCGGTCCCGTTGCGGTGCTCCATGCCGCCGCCTCCATCCTCACGCGGGAAATGCAGGATAAACGTGTAGCGAGAAAAGGGCACGTCGCGCATGAGCGCGGTTTCGGTGGCGGTGATCTTCCGCAGCGAGGCCAGCAGGCGGTCCGGAGAATAGTCCTTGACATCCGCGTGAACGACCACGCGATAGGTTGCTCCATCCTGAGAAAAGCTGTAATCCTGGAATTGCCCTGCCTCCGCCGGGCTGTCCACCAGGAGGTCGTAATTCGGGGCGAGGAATCCGTCTCCGTCTTCCTCGAGCAAGGTCGCGACTTTCCACCCGGCGGGAATCAAGAGCTTCACATGCGCGGCGCGTCCCCGCTCCTTGGGCAGGTAGAAGAGCAGCGTAGCAAAGTTCAGAAAGGCGTGCTGGCTGTCCAGCGCGCTTGAAAAGGGCGGCGATCCTGCCACATAAACAGCGTATCGAAGCGCCAGCTTCTCGCAGGGCTTGGCCTCCGACCTCCAGGTGTTAAGGTCAACGCGCGTCAGTTGCTCCTGCGCACCGTCACAGTCCGCAGCAAGTTCCTGGATATTCCTGGCAAAGTCTCGAATCTGGTAAAGGTTGTTCCAAGCCGGGAACTGGAGTTCCGTGGAAGGTGAAGCCCCCGCGACCGTCATCGCCACTTTCGCCAGGTGTGAGGCAGGCTCACGCAAGTCGAGCAGGTACTGAATGGGCTCGGAGGCGGCAAAAGAAGACTCCGCGAGCAGTGGAAGCAAACAGCAGCAGGCAAGAATCAGGCCTGCACAACCATACCTCAATGGCCGCATGCCAGTCCTTTTAGATCCCAGGTCCATACGCCGGTTCATTTCCCTGTAGGGGCGACCGGCGGTCGCCCGTGGGGTACACCTTATAGAAAACGTGGATTTGTGGCCATTTTTTGGCTTTGATTGGGGTTTCCTGCACTCAAAAAGCAGTTCGTTTTTTACCCCAAAAAACGCTAACTCCTTTAGTTGCAACAGACTCTTAGGTTCGTTCCGTCTAAATAACATCTTTTTTGCATTTCCTGTCCAATTCCTACCCTCTGCGGGCCAATCACCAACCCCCTTCGCGAATTCGCCCGCGGCGCGCTCCATAGGTCAACTAGAATAGGCTATCAGGTCTCCGTCCACGTGTCAAGGGCGAAGAGAACAGGATTCGGGAGTCAGGCTACGCCGGCCCGCGCATCAAAAGCAAAAAGGCCCGTCGCAATTTGCGACCGGGCCCTTATGCAGCCTATTAAGGATTGTATTGAGTGACTCCGCGTAGCAGCGTCATCTTGCCAACGCGGTGAAATGCCGCCGGGGCGGCCGAGCTACCCAGCAAGACTGTCATCATCGTACGCAAGAATCAGTCATGCCCGCTGTCTGCTACCGTCAGCTTCCTCTCCGAATAGCAGCATCACTGGCGCTCCGCCAGGGAGGCGTTGTAAGTGCGGGTCGGCTCGCTTCCCTGAGAATGCGGCGCCGCTTGAGGCGAAGAGGCGCGTATTGCCGGAGTGGGCTGAGGGCCGAAGTGGTGCCATTGGCCGTCCCTCAAATAGGCGTTGTAAGTGTGAGCCGGCGCGCTTCCCTGAGAATGCGGCGCCGTTCGAGGCGAAGAGGCGCGTATTGCCGGAGCGGGCTGAGGGCCGAAGTGGTGCCATTGCCCGTCCGCTACGTAAGCGCTGGGCGCTGCCGGTGAAATGCTCCTTTGGGAATACGTCGACGGATTTGGTCCAGCCGGAGCCGGGTCGGGCGCATAAGAAACCGGGCCGTATCCAGAAATGCGGCAATCGTACGGACCGTAGGGGTAGCACGGGTTGGACGAGTAGTCAGGATAGTACGAATAGTAGGGATATCCCCACCCTCCGTAATAGCCATAATCCCAATAAGGCCAGTAGGCCCACGGGCCCCATCCTAACCCGAAGCCAAACCCATACCCCCAACCGCCCCGGTAGCCGTAACCGCGTCCATATCCCCAGCCACCATAACCGCCTCGATAACCTCCGTAACCACCGCGAAAGCCTCCACCGCCGTAACCACCGCGAAAGCCTCCACCGCCGTAGCCACCGCGAAAGCCTCCGCCACCGTAACCACCGCGGAAGCCTCCACCGCCGTAGCCGCCGTGAAAGCCTCCGCCACCGCCGCCATGGAAACCACCACCGCCGCCATGTCCCCCGCTACTTCGGGCCCAGGCGTTAGTGCCGGCAGTACAGAAAGCAATTGCCAACGACAATATAACGATATGCAATCTACGCATATTTCCCTCCTGCTTAAAAGCGTAGCACCCTTTGTGGCCTGAAACAAGCGAACCAGCTCGCTGCGGCCTTCGGGCGCAACGCCTATGTCGACCCTGCCCGAACCTGTGGTCGGGCCGTGGGGTGTTACGAAAGCGCCTCCCCTGTGTTATAGATGCTAGATTCGGGGAAAAAGGTCGTATCCGTGGATTTCGAAGGGCAGTGTCCTGCCATCAGCGGTACGGCATCGGCTCGAGCAAGCTCGAGACGCAAAAGCGGTGGGCCCCACTCCACAGCGCTTCAAACAGCAACAACCCAGGCGACGCCGATCTGGGCCACCGTTCTGAGCCGATCGATCAGTTGTCCGGTGTGATGTTGAAGGTGCCGAATGTTGTAGAGTTGCAGCTCCAATTTGCTGAACGGAAGCCAGTGGAACCCTGACGGCGAGTTTACATCCAGGGATGGCACCCTGGCCTCAATTTTCTCGCAGCATATCTGGAGGTATTCGAGAATCTCTTCTTTGCTGTATGGCGTTTCGATCCTGACCCGGTCGTGCGGTGGCCAGGGAAGAGGACCAAGAAATTGATAGTTCTCACGGTGCTTTTTCCATGGGGTGAATTCTTCGTAGGAATTCTGCAGATACATATGCGTGCAGAAAAGCACGTGGTAAGCAATGTGCCAGAACTTGTTTGGATACTCGGGAGCGAGCCACAGTGATTCCGGACACTTGGTGACTGCTTCCCTTAACATAGCGATCGAGGCGCGATATTGCTTGCCAAGTACTTCATGCACGTTCGTTTCAGCCATGACTCCCCTCCTTCGTCTGAGGACGAACGCTCCCGCGCGACGCCAGCTTCCGTCCGGGCCGAACGCGCCGGGCGAGGCGTTTGAGAGTGGCTACTCACTGTAGCACGAACGGTCGACTACTTCTCCTGCCGCGAAGAAGGAATTCACCGCAGAGCGCACAGCGCGGCATAGCCGCAACCAACACGTAGGGCCGAACGGCGTTCGGCCCTGGGGCGAGCGCCGCTCGCCCCTACGTGACGCGCAAAATCTTTGCGGCACAACAACGTCTCACGAACTAGTGCTACAGAGAAAAATACTTCTGCTCTTCTCTGCGAACTGTGTGGCCTCTGTGGTGAGTCTCCTCTCGGGTTGCGGCCACCGGGCCGCGCCGAGTTAGCGGCCATTGCTTCGGGCGGGGTAGTTGACCTACGCTCCCGCGCGGCGGCGGAAAAACCAGCGATAGACCAGGGCCCCGCCCGCCATGGTCAGCAGACCCAGGAAGGATTCTTTTGGCCGCAGTGCCATCGTGTAGCAGAGCATCCACACGCTGGCGCCGATAAAAACTGCGGGAGCGACGGGATATCCCCAACTTACGGCCCCGAGCCGCTTCCAAGCGGGCCGGTTGCGCAGGCGTACCATGCCTGCCACCGCCAGGGCGGCAAACAGGACTAACGCGAAGCCAATGTAATAGAGCAGGCTTTCAAATGATCCCGTCAGGATCATAACGGCCGTTGCTGCCGACTGCCAGAGAATAGCCTGGATGGGTGTCCTCCAGCGCGGATGCACGCGCGCCGCGCCGCGAAAAAAACAGCCATCCTGGGCCATGGCGTAATAGACGCGCGGCCCCACTATCACCATAGCGCTCACTGTGGAAAGTAACCCGACCGACATCACGCCACTGAAGAAGTCTCCGCCTTTCCCTCCAAAGAGCGCTTCCGCCGCCGCTCCGCCGATGCGTTCGATGCCCTTCATGGCTTCTAAAGGCATGGCGTAGATGAAAGCGGCGTTCAACGCCAGATAGAAGACCGCCACGATTAGGGTCCCTGCCACCAGCGAAGCGGGCAACGTACGCTCCGGCGACTTCATCTCCTCGGCCACATAAGTAGCAGCGTTCCAACCGCTATAAGCGAACATCACGAAGACGAGGGAAACCGCGCATTGTCCGCCCAGGCTGTGGTGAGAGGTTCGGACTGCCTCTGCCGAGAAATGAGCGACGCTTCCCTTCCCCATCAGGAAGGCCAGCACCAGAAAGGCTCCCAGGACTCCAACTTTCAAGCCGGTAAGAACGTTTTGGATCTTGCCTGCGAAACGCACCCCAAGGATATTGGTAACCGCAAACACCGCAACCACCCCTACCGCCAGCAGGTGCCCGTTGCCCGTGTGGATCCACCTCGAGGAGGTGGACAGCATTCCTGCCGGCGATCTGGGCGAGAGTGCGGGGAAAAAGTGCGCCAGGTACTCGGAAAAAAGCAACGCCGAGGCCGCGATGGGCGCTGCAAACCCTGCGAAGAAGGAAATCCAGCCGCTCAGAAATCCCCAGGCCGGCCCCCAAGCCTCCCGCAAGTAAACGTATTCTCCTCCGGAGCGGGGCAAATTGATTGCCAGCTCCGCATAACATAGGCATCCGGCTAAGGCGACCAGCGCGCCCGCCAACCAGATACCAAGCACCAGGGAAGGCTTGCCAAGATCCCCTGCCAGGAAGCCTGTGGTGCCGAAGATTCCCGCCCCAATCATGTTCGCGACCACAATGGCCGTACCGTTGGTGAGGGTCAGTTCGCGGCGAAGAGAAGGTTGGGGGTGGGGCATGGGAGAAAGCTATCAGCTATCAGCCGTCGGTTATCAGAAAGCAGTTGACAGTCAAGAGTCGAAGGTTAACAGGATACAGTAAAAAGGTTCCCGCTGTCAGTTTGCGTGCAGCCGCAGTCAACGGCTAACCGTAAACGGCCAAAGCACTTTAGACCTTCAACTTTTGACTTTCGACTTTTAACTGTGGCCCCTCAACTCGCTCGACAACATGCCTTGCAACCCATAGAATTGTCTTATGCGACGAATTGCGCGCGTCATTGACGTTACCAAAGGCTGTGGCAGGTTTGCGGTTTTCACCGTTGGTCTCGGCATGCTACTTTTCTGCCGGGCGGCCACGCCCCAAAATACGCCCCTTTCCCCGGCTCCGAATGATGCCGGCAAGTATCTGGAGCACATTGTTCCCTTTGTCCCCACGCCGCTCGATGTGGCGCAAAAGATGTTGGAAGTTGCCAAGGTCCAACCCGACGACGTGGTCTACGACTTAGGATCGGGGGACGGGCGCATTGTGATCCTGGCTGCACAGAAATTCGGAGCTCGGGCCGTGGGGGTGGAACTCAATTCCGACCTTTATGAGGAATCCTCGAAACGCATCCTAAAATTGGGCTTGCAAGGCCGTGCCCAGATACTCCACGAAAACATGTTTGAGGTCAATGTCCGTCACGCCACCGTGGTGACGCTATACCTTTTGACCGCCGTGAATGAGCGCCTGCGCCCCATGCTCGCGACCCAACTCCGTTCTGGGGCGCGCATCGTCTCGCACGATTTTCAGGTCCCCGGCTGGCAGCCCGCGCAGACCGTGGATTTCATTTCAAAGAATGGAGTTCCCAGTAAAATCATTCTTTATATTCGGCCGTGAGGGAGGATCGTGAGATCGGGTGATCGGGCGAACAAAAAAACACCACCCTGCAAAGTCTCTTGTACTCCTCCCTACAATCAAACACCCGATGACCCGATCCGTTCTCCCGATCACCCGATCACCCGATCAACAGATCTCCCGATCTCCTGCACGGCTTCGTACATGGCCACAATGTTTTCCGGGGGAACATTGGCCAGGATATTGTGAACCTGTTGGAAGACGAAGCCGCCACCGGGGCTGAGGATTTGCACCTGTTCTTTGACGTGCCGGCGCACTTCGTCCGGCGTGGCGTTGGGCAGGATGGTCTGCGTGTCGCAACCTCCGCCCCAGAATACCATGTCCTTCCCGAATTCAGCCTTTAGCTCCCCGGCGTCCATACCGGCGCAAGAAATCTGAACCGGGTTGATGGCCTCCAATCCGGCGTCAATCAAATCAGGCAACAGTTCCCGGACTCCGCCACAACAATGGAGCATTACTTTCACGTCGGCCAGTTGTTTAGCACGGCTCCACATGAGTTTGTGGCGAGGCTTGAAGAATTCCCGGTACATCTTGGGCGAAACTTGCGGCCCGCTTTGCATTCCCAGGTCGTCGCCAAACTTGATGAGGTCGATACAGTCGCCGACCGCCCCCAGATATTTCTCCAGGTTGGCAAGGTGAATCTCGACAAGGTCGTCGAGGAACTTGTGCGCCTTCGCGGGTTCGGCTGCCAGCAGCATAAAGAAGTTGTCGTTGCGATAGAAGAACTGCCCCGTCTCCAGCAGATTGCCGCCAAAGCCGCCCACAATGGCCTTGTCGGTCTTCTGCCGCAGCCGTTTTGCTCCCTCTCTCAACTGCGCGTTATTGACCCATGGGCCTGGAGGACCAGCGACGACGTGCCACATGCACTCTTGCATGGCCCCGGGGATGGTCGTGGGCCCATCTTCATCCGTGAATGGGAAATAAGTTTGTTCGAAATAGAGCGCGCCCTCCGGCATATGGGCAATCACACGCCCGCTCTTGGAGCGGAAGACCCACCTTCCGTCCGCCGTTTGAGGCAATGCCCACGCCGGCATCTTGCAAGGGGTACCATCCGGCAATGTCCAGTCTGCCCAGGATGCTTCGTCGAGGGCGAAAGCGCGGCCCAGATCGAGGACATCGATCCCGAGTTTCTCGAGGACGTCGTCATCCACGATGGCCAATTGCTGAATAGGGTCGTAAACGCGAAGGGTCTTCTTGGGGAGTCCAAGATAATCGCGCAATTTGGCGTAGGCGATGGCGGCGATCCCTGAGGAAGGGTGACCGGAAAGATCAACCGGCACTCGGTCGGGCTGGCGATGATTGCAGGCAGTAAGAACTCTTTCTCGAGAGGTCATGGGTTACACTCAACGGTAATTGTAGGTGCCCTGGGCGATTCTTTCGACTGGCCCCGTCAGGATGATTTCTCCATTCTCCGGCCAGGCCACCAGGAGCGAGCCGGCTTCCGTTTGAACGCGAACTTGCCTTTCAGTCCGACCGTCGAGGATGCTTGCCAGGGCAGCGGCGCAGGAGCCTGTGCCAGACGACAGCGTGTGCCCCACGCCGCGCTCCCAGAAGCGCACTTCGATCTCATTTCTCGAGAGCACTCTCACAAACTCCACGTTCGTGCGGTTCGGGAAAAGCGGATTGGTCTCGATCTCGCGTCCCAGGCTTTCCCAGTCAAGGCTGGCGAAGTCCTTCACAAAAATGGAGCAATGTGGATTGCCCAGCGATGTCACCGTTGCTTGCACCACGCCTCGCTGGGTGCGAAGGGCAAAACCTCTGATGGGCCGAGGGAAGTCTCCGGCCTTGAATGGGATCTTGGCAGGCTCCAGAACTGGAGCCCCCATGCCAACGCGAAACAGCCACTTACCCTTCTCTTCTTCTACCTTCTGGAGGGACTTCAGACCCGCTGCTGTCTCAATAAGAAATGTTTGTCTGACCGGGGAGAGTTCCGCCAGGAAGGCGCCGGCACAGCGGATGCCGTTGCCGGACATCTCTGCTTCGCTGCCATCCGCGTTGAAAAACCGCACGCGCGCAGCGTGCTTCTTGTTGCGGGGCGGCATCACTACCAAGAGTCCGTCCGCTCCGATTCCCTTGTGGCGATCCAAAATCGCCGCCACGAACTTGGACAAAGAGTGCGGAAGGCCTTCCGCTCCCACAACAATGAAATCGTTTCCGAGGCCGTGAAACTTCGCGAAGGGAACTTTTCTCATCGGGGGTTGTCTCCGAGTCAGTGACTAGCTCTCAGCTCTCAGCCGGCAGCTTTCAGCTTTCGAAAAAACAGGTCTGCGGTACATTTCAAGTAGTGAATCGTGAATGGTAAATAGTGAATAGTGAATTGCATGCTTCGCCCTACTTTCTTCTGTTCCCCGCCTTTTGCTTTCTGCTTTCTGATTTCTACTTTCTGCTTTTCCGCTCGTCACTTGTCGCTGTACTCCCGTCCCTGCGCCGATACATTGCCACACTGCCTTCGTTGGGAAACGAGTCCCTTTCCAGAAGGTCGAAATTCAAAAAAGCCTGGGGGTAGGCACGCATAAGCTCATCCACCGCGTCACCCTCGCCGCGAATAATCCATTCCACCCATTTCCCGGCATCCGGTCGGAGCCTGCGCCAATACCTGCGGTTCGTCTCGGTAATAGTATTACGGTAAGAAATCCCGACTTCCGGCATTACACATGGCCACTTGCCCGCCGCCATCAGTATCCGCTGTCCATCATAGTAGTCACGGAGGAAGCGGATGACAGCTTGCTGGCGATGTGATCGGCAAGGCGAATTCAGGATGCCTTCCTTGGCGACCGCCAGCTCCTCGACTCCTCCGGCAAGAAGTAAGTAACTTTGCCAGGCAAGCAGGATCACAAAGAACGCCAGCAATCCGTAACACCGACGCCGCGGCAAACCTCCAGGGAGAAGGAAGGCCGGGAAAAGCGCCAGGGCCGGAACCATTTCCACTCCATAGCGCAAATTGTAATAGGTGTGAGGAAACAGAGTTGGCACGTAAAGCGGAATGGAGGCATGCGCAAGGGCGAGGACATAGAACGGCATAGGAACCAAGAACAGAAAAGCCACCGCTCCCCTGCCCCAAACTCGCCGGTTCGCTGCCCATGCAACCAACCCAAGGATTGCCAGCTCGAGTGGCCACACTCCGAGGACTAGTCTGAGGTCCTCAAGATAATAGCGTGCGGAGAGGAGAAGCCTGCCGTCGGTCGGATAGGGAAACGCCGTGGTGGCAACTTGATGGGCATATATAGCCTGGGCCGAAAATGGCCCGTTGTAAAACTCCAGGGGATTCCCGAAGCGCCACGCGTTGTGAAGCAACCAGAGCACAGGACCAGCCCCAGAAATGATCGAGAATACCAAGGCGTGCCGGATGCGGGATTTCCAGGACTGCCGCCGCGCGAGCAGCACAAACAAGGCCGCGAAGGGCAGCACGTACCACTCCTCGTAACGGGTGAGCGTCCCGAGGAACCCTGCCCCCGCCGCCCCCAACAGGGCCCCAAGTCTGCCGGCTTCCCTGTAACGGAATAGGCCGTAGACCACCAGAACCGCCCAAAAAATGGCCAAGGGTTCCGTCAGTGGAGTGCCCGCGAGATAGAGAAGGTTGGGGCTGAGCAGAATCCCGGCCAGTGCAAGGAGGCCTGCCGACCGGCCCCCATTGATTTCCGTCCCAAGTCGATACAGGAGCCAGGCAGTGCCCGCAAAAGCTGCCGATGAAACGATGCTTCCGGCCAGCCCCGTCCTCCACAGGAAGTCACTCAGTGCCAATGGGGCGGCCAAGAGGTGAAACAGGGGCAGCCAAACACTACCAATCTCATCATAGCCGGGGGTCAGTGAATCGAAGATGCGCCGCGCGCCCTCCATGTGAGCGAGGGCGTCGCCATAAACGTTCGTCAGCCCACGGGAGTAGAAGACGTAAAGGGCCCCCACGGTGACCGCAGCAATGCAAGCGGCCACCGGGCCGTCGGACTTGAAAGACAAAGGGGGCGGACAGGCGCCGGATTCCGTTGGGTGGAGGGCTTGTTCAAGCATCAAAATGCGTTAGGTTCTTGAACTCGCGGTAGCGGGCTTCAATCTCCTTGGGGGTGAGCCGGAGTAGCCTCGCGAGTCCGAACTCTTCGACGGCGTAGCTGGCCATCACCGAACCGTAAATCACCGCGCGGCGAAGCTGGCCATGCGAGAGGTCACCAGCTCTGGCCAGATGCCCCATGAAGCCGCCCGCAAAGCTGTCTCCGGCGCCGGTGGGATCGTGGACTTCATCGAGTGGGAATGCTGGCGCGGAGAAGATTCCGCCGTCGGAGAAAAGCGTGACACCGTGCTCTCCACGCTTAATGACCAGGGTGCGCGGGCCCATCCTCTGGATCACTTCTGCAGCCCTCTTGAGGTTGGAAATGCCGGAAAGCATGCGCGCTTCCGTCTCATTGATCAGCAGGACATCGACTTCAGCCAGAGCTTTCTTCAACTCCTCCGGTTTGCCCTTGATCCAATAATTCATGGAATCCAGGGCCGCCAGGCGAGCCTTAGGAAGTTGCCGGCGGACATGGAGCTGCAACACCGGATCGATATTGCCGAGGAACACGAACTCGCTGTCGAGATACGAGGCGGGTATCGTGGGCGAGAATTTCTCGAAAACGTTGAGGTGCGTTTCGAGCGTTCGCGCCTCATTCATATCGCCGACGTATTCACCCGACCAATAGAAGGTCTTTCCGGGGACCCGCTCCAGGCCGGCAGTGTCAACGCCGCGGTCTTGAAATAATCGCACTTGCTCTTCTCCGAAGTCCTCGCCGACCACGGCCACGATCTGGACAGGGACAAACCAACTCGCGGCGAGCGAGAAATAGGTTGCCGACCCACCCAAGATGTTCTCTGCCCTCCCGTGCGGGGTTCTGATGGAATCAAAAGCTACCGTGCCAACCACCAACAATGCCATCGATAATCCTTTTCTTCATGGCCAATTGCCAAATATACCTAATGTATTACTTTAGATACTTTCCGACCAGCAACGAAAGTTTTTTCTTAGCTCTCGGTGAGATTCTCCGGCGGTCCGTCAGGATGGCGTGGGCTAGCGCCGAAGGACACTTGCAGTTGCGTTGTTGAGGCATGGAGCGAATTGCTTTCAGGAGAATCTTCTGACAGTTCTCGACATTGTGCGTAAGGTACTCCAATACCAGGTTCACAGTCACGGCGTCGTGCTCGGGATGCCAGCAGTCGTAGTCGGTGACCATGGCGAGTGTGGCGTAACAGATCTCGGCCTCACGCGCGAGCTTGGCTTCAGGCAGGCTGGTCATCCCGATAAGGTCCATTCCCCACGAACGGTAAACGTTCGACTCGGCTTGGGTGGAAAACGCCGGGCCCTCCATGCACAGGTAAGTGCCCCCTGTGTGACAGCGGACCCCCACATCTTTGCACGCCCCGGCCAGCACGTCCACGACCGTAGGACAAACAGGCGCGTCAAAACTGATGTGAGCAACGAGGCCGTCGCCAAAGAATGTGGAAGCGCGCTGACGGGTGCGATCAAAGAACTGTGCAGGCAAGGCCATGTCCATAGGACGGTAATCCTCCTGAAGAGACCCTACGGCGCTGACTGAGATGATGCGCTCCACCCCCAGTTTCTTGAACCCGTAAATGTTGGCCCGAGAATTCAGTTCCGTCGGCAAAAGGATGTGGCCACGCCCGTGCCGAGATAGAAAAGCCACCTTGCGTCCTTCCAAGTTGCCGAGAATGTAGGCGTCGGATGGTTTGCCAAAGGGCGTAGCAATGCGGACTTCCCGGACTCGCTCGATACCCGGCAGGTTATAAAGGCCGCTTCCTCCGATGATTCCAATTTCCGCTTGTGGCAAAGGTCCTCCCTTTATGAACTTATGATCCCGTCACAGCTTCAACGTGTCATTCCGAGCGAAGCGAGGAATCTTGCTCTGTTTTACGGCGTCGTGTCTAGCCGACCAAGGGCTCAGACCCTGCGCAGGGCGAGATTCCTCGCTTCGCTCGGAATGACAGCGTTGCCCGTTCTTCATCGTAAGTTACCCGACCGGCTCCGCTTCAATCTTGCCGTCGATTTCCACTAAACGCACCCAGGGCACATTCGGGTCATGAGGAAAAATCACGATAGCCTCCTTTTGAGCCAACTCGGGCAGCAGGCGCTTCTTGCTGGCGAGAGTCTCCATCGGATACAAGTCGAAACTCATGATCCATGGATAAGCCAGATGCGCGGCGGTGGGAACGGTATCGGAAATGAAGTATGCACACTCGTTCCTGGATTCAATGCGCACACACTGCAAGTTGCGCGTGTGACCCGGTACGACCTCAACCCGAATGCCTGGGGCTATTTCCGCTTCGCCATCGAGAAACTCGGTTTGCGGCTCGGCGGGCTTGAAAAACTCCTCAATGTAACTGGCTTGGTCTCGGTCCGTGGGATTCAGCGCGTGCTGCCACTCTGCGCGCTGGATGAAATAACGAGCGCGCGGAAAGGAGGGGATAGTTTTCCCCTCCAGACGCCGCGTGTTCCAACCGCAGTGGTCGAAATGAAGGTGCGTGTTGATGACAATGTGGATGTCCTCCGGCGTGAGTCCCAATTCATCGAGTCCCGCGAGGAGCGCCGGGGGATGTTGGACATCATAGATGTCCTTGAACTTCGCGTCGAACTTGTCCCCAATGCCTGTTTCCACAAGAATGTTCTGCCTCCCGGTACGAATCAGCAGGCAGGTCAAGGAAAGCCGGATTCGGTTGCGTTCGTCCGCTGGGGCCTTGCGTTCCCACAGGGCCTTCGGCACGACGCCGAACATCTGTCCTCCATCGAGGGCAAAAGTTCCGTCGCTGATCGTGTGCAGTTCGAAGTTGCCTAACTTCATTTCTCTTCGACCAATTCGATGAGCACCCCAGCGGTGCTTGCGGGGTGTAGAAAAGCCACTTGCTCGTTCCCTGCCCCGCGACGAGGCTCACGGTCGATCAAGCGGACCCCGGCGTTTTCCAGCTTCCGGAGCGTCCCCGCAAGGTCCTCAACCGCAATTGCTACATGGTGGAGGCCCTGCCCGCGCTTGGAGACGGAGCGCGCAAGGGGCGAATCCTCGGAGGTAGCCTCGAGCAACTCCAGGCGGGTTTCGCCCACCTGAAACATGACCACGCGTACCTTCTGCTCCTCGACAACTTCTTCCGAGTCGGGTGGCTTCCCCAGCAGTTTTTCGAAAACAGGACGCGCGGCCGCTAGCGAGCCGACTGCGATGCCAATGTGATGGAGTTTCATAAGTACAGCTTTCAGCCGTCAGCTATCAGCGTTCAGGAAAAGGGGCTGGGGACTAGGGGCTGGGGAAATTCTGAATTGTAAATGAATTGTGAATTGCCTTCTCGCTTCTCCCCGGCTGCCTACTGCGTACTGCCTACTGCTTTCTGCTTTTCCCCAGTCCCTAGCCCCTAGTCCCCAGCCCCTCGCCCCTGACACCCGAAACCTGCTTTACTGATTCGGCGACGATTCTCTCGACCAGTGAATAGGGATCCGCGCGATGCTGGAGCAGGTCGTCAACGAACTGCTCGAGGGAACCGTCGCTCAAACGTTCCCTGATAACCTTCTCAAAGAGCTCCCGACGCAGCAGTTCAAGGAAACGGCCACGCAAGTAACCCCTTCGGCGCTTTTCCTTCAACGCACTCTGCTCCTGGAAGGAACGGAATTGCTCGAGTGCTTGCCTTACTTCTCCCACGCCCGAACCCGTGGTGGCGATCGCCTTGACGATGGGGGGACGCCAACCGTCCGCACGGGAAGCCATGGAAAGCATAGCCTCGACTTCCTGCTCGAGGCGGTCAGCGCCGGGGAGGTCGGTCTTGTTGATGACATAGAGATCGGCAATTTCCATAACGCCGGCCTTGAAGGTTTGCACTTCGTCACCCATACCCGGGACCAAGAGCAGGGCTGTGGCGTCTGCCAGGCGAGCGACTTCCACTTCGTCTTGTCCTACCCCTACGGTTTCAATCAGCACCACGTCGCAGCCCGCCGCGTCGAGGATAGTGACCACGTCGTGGGTGGTTGGCGCCAAGCCTCCCAACTGTCCGCGTGTAGCCATGCTGCGGATGTAAATCTCTTTGTCGCTCGAAAGGCTCTGCATGCGGATGCGGTCGCCGAGAAGGGCTCCGCCCGAAAACGGGCTGGTCGGGTCAACTGCGATGATTCCCACGCGCGCTCCAGCACGTCGATACTCGCCCGCAAGCTTTTCCACCAGGGTGCTTTTCCCGGCCCCGGGAGACCCCGTAACCCCGATGACTTCCGCCCTCCCGGAGGCAGGAAACAGCTTCTTCAAGAGTTCCGTGCCCAGCGTATCGGCAGCCTCCACCGCAGAGATAGCGCGGGCGATAGCCCGCCGGTCTCCCGCGAGCACTTTCGCAGCCCAAGTCTGGATTGAATCCGCCATTTGGTGGCAGGGCCCGCCCTGGTTTCGGCCAAGTGTCTCGCGGGCTGTTACCATGCGCTGGATATCACCGGTCCCCTGGTCGCGTACGATCTCCCCAGAATCAAGGCTATACCACAAGCCATGCAGCGTCAAGGAATTGGCCGTGTTTGGGACATTAAACCCGCATTCGGGATGAAAAGCCGACACCCCCTGTCATTCTGAGGCCCCCGTTTTGAGGGGGCCGAAGAATCCCGGCAGTTTGTTTGAACGACCAGCCAGTGAATGTTCATTGTGAACTGCGGAGATCCTTCGTCGTCCGCCAATAAGAATGGCGGACTCCTCAGGATGACACGCCGGGGTGTGCGCCGTGTCTTGGCAACTCCAACTTCCGAATTCGAGTTGAAGGCAGCGTGCCGTGCTAAGATGCATTGAGCCCGCGGGGCGGCGACATGGGGCTTTTCGGGGTTTGCTGACCGAGCACCTGAGAGCCGGTGCAGCACCGCAGAAGCTGGAGATTGGTATCGACAATAATGCGTAGGTTTTCCCTTTGCTTTGCCGTCTTGCTAATTCCTGCCAGTCTTCACGCCCTCATACCGAGCGAGAAGGCTCACGAGCAGGCGTCAGCGCAAGTGACGGTGCGTGCGCGCGGGCCGGGTTGTTCGGTAGACCTCGACGATCAGCGCGTGGGCAAGACGAATGACGACGGGCTCCTGGTTTTGCAGGAAGTAGAGCCCGGAGACCACTACCTCCACCTCCGCTGCCCTGGTGAAGAAGAGAAAGCCTTCTTCATTTCGCCTCGTTCCGCCGAGAATGTCGCGCTCGATGGGAAGAAGGCAGAAGAGGTTTCCAACCCTAACGCCAGTCCGGCGCTCAGCCCCGCCGAAGTCAAGATTCAGTTGCGCCAGTTGGTTCAGCAAGCAGTGCAACTGCGGGCCCGAGGCAGGCTGGATGAGGCTGTTGAACGTCTGCGGGCGGCGCTCAAACTCGACGCTGAGAATTCCGACCTGCACCGTGAGCTGGGAATTACGTTCCTGCTGGGCAAGGACTGGAAGCGGGCACGAGTCGAGATGCTGGAAGCCATCCGGCATGACCCGACGGATGCAGACGCTTATAACGGTCTTGGCTACGCACTGGAAAAAATGGGCGACTTGGACGCGGCGGTGAAGCAATACCGCATGGCGACCCAACTCGATCCCGCAGACCCTACTTACCGCACGCACTACTTCGATATCCTCTCCAAGCTTGCCCAGGAAAGAGCTAAGAAGAAATGACGGGCGGTAGGGGCTGGGGGCTGGGGAAAAACAGAAGGCAGTAGGCAGCAGGCGGGGTCAATCCAAAATCTAAAATTGCCCTAGCCCCCAGCCCCCGTTCTGGCAATAGGCAGCACTTGCTTATCCGGTCGTTTCAGCAGACCACCATATGTTGCGATTCGCAGTCCTCAGGAGCTACCTCGCAACCTCATAGCGCAGTCGGACGACGCCGTCGGGGTACTTCCTGGCTGAGCGCAAGCGAAGCGGCACGTCCCGATGGCGCGGTGCCACGAGTGGAATACCCTCACCGATGAGAGTAGGAATGACGTGGATGTCGAACTCGTCGATCTCGCCGGCGTCGAGGAATGAGGCGATCAGTTCTCCGCCACCCATCATCCAGATGTGTTTTCCCGGCGTCGCGCGCAGACGCTGCGCAAACGCTTTCACCGGCTCGGACACGAATTCCACGCCTAACGTCGCCCGTTTCGCAGGCTTCCGCGAGAACACGAAGTTGGCGAGCTTCGTGTCGAACATCCCGCCTTTCCTGCCCCTCTCCTTGTAATAGTCGAGAAGCCAGTCGTAGGTCTTGCGTCCCCACAGGATGGTGTCGATCGTGGGGTAGAACGCGCGCATCCCGTAATCGACTGTGCGCGGCCGGCGATTTAGCCATTCGACATCGCCGTCTGGCCTGGCGATGTAACCGTCGGCGCTTGTCGCGATGTAGACGATGATCTTTCGCCGTGCTTTCATGACGTATCCTCCGCCGGCTCAAATTCTTCGGAAACGGCAGCCGCGGTACCTACACTACAAATAGTGGCGTGCTGAAACAACCGGATAAGCAGAAGGCAGCAAGCGGGGTCAATCCAAAATCTAAAATTGCCCTAGCCCCCAGTCCCCAGCCCCTAGCCCGCAGCCCCGTTCTTGGCCACTACCTCGCGGAGAGCGCGGAGGGCGCGCTCGCAGCCCGCTCGGTCCACGTCAAGGTGGGTTACCATTCGGATCAGTTTGGAGTCGTAGGGGTTTGCCCAGACGTTTTTAGCCTTCAGCCGTTGCGACACCTCCGGCGCGGTCAGGCCGGCGCCGGAAACGTCGAAGAAGAGGATATTGGTGACGACCTTCTCCGTTTCGATCTTAATGCCGGGAATCTCCGCCAGCCCTCGAGCCAGAAACTTGGCATTCTCGTGATCCACGTCGAGGCGCCTCGGGCCTTCTTCGAGGGCGATCAGGCCCGCTGCCGCCAGGATACCCACCTGGCGCATTCCACCGCCCAGCATTTTTCTCGCGATCCGTGCTTCCTCGATGAACTCTTTGCTTCCCACCAGCATGGAACCGACGGGCGCACCGAGTCCCTTCGAGAGGCAGAACATCACTGAATCGGCCTTCTTCGTCAGCTCTGTCACTGGACGCCCCAGCGCCACGCTGGCGTTGAAGATGCGCGCGCCATCCAGATGCACAGGCAAACCTGCGGCGTGAGCGCGGTCGGCAATTTCGTCAAACACCTCGGGAGGGTAAACCGAGCCGCCGGCAATGTTGGAGGTGTTTTCCAGCTCCACCAGCCCGGTTCGCGACCGATGATCGCCGCGCCCGCGCACATGTGGGGCAATCATTTCCCATCTTAAGATTCCACCCTCTGCCCAGATGGTCCGAGGCACCAAGCCGGCAAAGGCCGCCACCGTTCCCATCTCGAAGTTGTAGATGTGCGCTCGCGCTTCGCAAATCACTTCCTGGCCGGGCCGAGTATGGACCTTGAGGGCAATCTCATTGCCCATGGTTCCTGAAGCCACGAAAAGCCCCTCATCGCGTCTAAAGATTTCGGCCGCGCGTGCCTGGAGGCGGTTAACGGTGGGATCTTCACGGTAAACATCGTCCCCAACTTCCGCCTCGTACATGGCACGCCGCATGGCGGGCGTTGGCCGGGTCACGGTGTCACTGCGCAAATCAACGATGGCTGTGTCCATGTGTCTTATCGCTCCATTCGGTGGGTTGTCCGTGGTCCGTCGTCAGTTGCCCCGCCGCGGCGGGTTCGTCGTTAGTCGGCCGTTGTCCGTTGTCCCGCCACGGCGGGTCCGTTGTCTGTGGTCCGTTGTTAAGCGCCGGTTGTCCACAAGAAGCTGTCAGCAAGGGCGTCTTGCCTGCTGACGGCTGAAAGCTGAGGGCTGAAAGCTGCGAACGGACCACGGACCCGCCGCGGCGGGACCACGGACCACTGACGTCTTTAGACCTCCACAAACTCTTGGAAAATCTCATTGGAAACCAGGTATGTCGTTTCCGCAAGCCTGATATTATCTCCGGCTGTCGTCAGAAGCCCATCCTGGGTGAGGGTTTCGATTCTCCCTTGCCAGCGGCTCACCAGATCCTTTCCCCATTGTTTCCGTGCCCGATCGAGGCTGACGCCTTCCACCTGCCGTAATCCGAGAAAGAAGAACTCCTCTAACTGCTCTTCCGGCGAGAGCTTGCGGACGCCCGCAATAGGCGAGCGCATGCCTGCCAGCCTATCAATGTAAAGCCGCGCCTCACCTTCGTTGGCCCACCGGTTCATGCCGTCAAAAGAATGGGCTCCAGCACCGAGTCCGACATAAGGGGCGAGTTGCCAGTATTTCAGGTTGTGGCGAGACTCATACCCTGGCAGCGCAAAATTCGATATCTCGTACTGGATGTATCCTTCCCGTCCCAGGACCTCCCGCCCAATCTCGTAGGCGTCGGCCATGAAGTCCTCGCTTGGAACTGCCGGGGCATGATAGCGTGTTCCTCTTTGCCGCACCTCCCTGCCCAGCCGGCTTTTCTCATCGATTTCGAACAGGTAAAGGGAAATGTGCTGCGGCTTGAGCCGGAGCACGGCTTCGAGGTTGCGTTGCCACGACTCGGGGGTCTGGTGCGGCAAACCGGACACCAAATCAACGCTGATGTTTTCGAAGCCCACGGAACGCGCCCACCCGACTAGTTGGCGTGTGTCTGCGGCAGAATGCAGCCGCGCCACCGCGCGGAGTTCCTGGTCCTCGAAGGTTTGCGCCCCAATGCTCAGGCGATTCATACCCATGCTCATGGCCTGAGCCAGAAACTGGATGTCGGCCGAGCCTGGAGTCAGTTCGATCGTGAATTCAGCGGCGGCTTGAACTTGAAAGCGCCGGTGAAGGGAACGGACGATGCTCCTGAGTCTCTCCACACCGAGCAGCGGCGGCGTTCCTCCCCCGAAATAGACCGTGTCCACCGGGAGTGTGAGAACCTCTTCGGCCAGCCCATAAACCCCAAAGCTGGCAGGCAATCGGTCGATTTCTTGCTCCACCGCGTCGCAATAACGGTTGAAGATACTGTGGGACTCGACCCGCGAACTGAAATTGCAGAAGCTGCACTTCGAGGCGCAAAAGGGAACTTGAACGTAGATCGCGAGAGACTGCATGGGTGCTGGAATTGCCGATTTTCGATGGACGGTAGCGGCCCTACAAAGGAACAATATTACATGACTCTAATCCGCCACAATCTTGACTCTGACTTCGCGCCGCCGCGGCCCGTCAAAATCGCACAGGAAAACGCCCTGCCATTGTCCCAGGACGAGGCGGCCATGTTCGATGAACAACGACTTGGAGTTTCCAATCAGGGCAGCTTTGAGGTGGGAATCACAGTTTCCGTCGTCGTGGTGGTAGTCACGGTCGCGAGGAGCCAGCCGATTGAGAAAGTCGTCCCAATCCTTTTGCAAGCCCCGGTCATAATTTTCGTTAATCAGGACAGCCGCTGTGGTATGCGGGACAAACACGAAGCATGTGCCCTGAAGGACACCGGATTCCGAAATCAGTTTCTGGAGCGTTTCAGTGATTTCCTTGAATTCAACCCGCGACCTCGTCTCAACCTGCAAAAGGTGAGAACGCGTCTGCGGTTTCTCACTCGAGACTCCCTTGCCAACCTCCAATGTCATGGCTCTTCTCTCCCTTTCTATTTTGTTCCTGCCGGGCCTTCGCCTATTCGGTTCCTCATCAATGTGTGTTGCCTATTTTGGCAAGCGCCTCGGTCAAGGCGGGAGGCACGGGGGGGATTACGGGGACCAAGGTGACGGTCTTCTTCACCAACTCCGCCGTCCGCTGCACGTTTAACCGTTCAAACAGGAAGGTGAACTTCTTCTCAAGGTCCTGTCCGATGCGCGCGCGAATATCCGTCGGCAAATCCCAGAACTTGCGTTTGAAGGGGCCGAAGGCCTTCTTTCGGGTCTTGTACAAGAACTGCTCGTCTGTGTCTGAAGCCTTGCGTTCATCGGCGCAGAGCTTCCGCAGCGTCTTGTAGATGTCTTCCTTCAGATCCCTGGGAAAGGCCGCATTCTCATAAATCATGTTCTGGAATTCCGTCGCCAGGTGAACTTCCGCAGCCTCGCACTCTACGAACTTATGGAAGGCATCGGCCGGGAGCGTGGACGCCCCGTGCTGGACTGCGCCAGCCATTCCGTAACGGTCCCGGGCCAGCGCCGAGAGAGCGCGCAGCGTTTCAAAGTCGATGGCCACCTGCGCAATGCTGCCATCAGCCAACACTACGCCGCCATCCTTGGTTCCGGTCTGGACGCTGATCTTTGCGAGTCCCTTCTTGTAACGGCTGCGCCGGGTCAAGGTTTCCATGAAGCCATCCACAAAAGAGGTCAGCTCCTCAGGAGTGGAATTCTGTTTCCCGATCTCGCCGATTTCGCCTCCCAGCGAAATGGTTATTCCCGGCGGCTCGATGGAGCGAATATAGGCTGCCAGGCTTGCAGTGGCCTCAAAGTTGGCCCTCTGCTGTTCACGGGCGCCGTGCTGCGCGAGATCCACCAGCATTGACGCATCGATGTCAATGTTGTAATACCCTGCCGCAACGGATTCCTGGCAGAAGTCACGGATCGTCTGCAACTCAGACTCCGGGTCTTTGGCGAATTTGTGGGGGTTAACCTGGTAGTGATCTCCCTGGATGAAGACAGGGCCCTCGAAGCCCTCGCGGAGTGCCGCCGCGATGACGACCGCAGCTAATTCCGCCGGGCGCTGGTCGGTGTAATGGCTCTCCCTGCGTGTAAGTTCAAAAATGAAGGCGCCGGCTTTCAGGTGTAGCGCCGCCCGGAAAACCGCACGTGCTACATCGTAGCTCAAGCCGCGAACGTTGATGGCGGGAACAGTGAAACCCTTGCACTCCTTTCGGCCGCGGGCCTCGTGAAGGCCCTGGAGGGAGGAAGGAACGACGCCGAGGTCCAATCCGGCTCTACGGATGATCCAGCGCGCCACACTGCGCACCTCTTCACTTTCTGCAAGAACCGCGTTCCCGACCAACTGGTCTAGGGTCTGGCTCACAAACTTCTGGGGATTCTTCAGAACAATGCTTCCGCCATTCGAGAGCTCGAAAATCGCCTTGTCGCGGGTTAGCAGATCCGAAATTGAACGCGCATTCATAGCAAGTCTCCCCCAAGCGGCAGCCCCGCAACCTAATTGTTAATTATATCAGACGGCCTTGACATGCGAGTTAGGAGAATTTCATGATGGGGTTACACACTTTACGATCAACCTGCTACAGGCTCACCACTTGGTGGCCAGGAGAGTCTGTCTGGATTTGCGAAAGCAGCCGGTGAAGCAATTCATAGCCAGCGCGCCCCAGAAAATACGCACCGCCGACCCGGCGCTCCTGCAAATCCTTTTCCGGCATGAGAAACCGCTTGAGGGCCTGCGCATGACGGTGGAGCAATTCGGAACGCGCCAGACCGGCGCGGCTCACCTTCCCTTGCAGCCGATCCATCTGGTAATGGATCTTTTCCTGGGCATGTTGCAGCGCCTCAAGCAGCGTGGGATCAAGCCGCTCGATGTCGCCACGGAGGCGATCGAGGAGGCTGGCCATGTCCTGTTGCGCCTGCTCGAAGCGGTCCGACCATCCCTCGGCAAGCCCCACCGCGGCGATTTTCCTGCTGAGGTGTTCCTCGCCTAACCAAACGTCCTCCACGCTCAACCGGTATTTCTCCAGCAATTTTTGGATCCGATGGTCCACAAGCGTGAAAGCGGCGCGAGGGAAAAAGACCGGTTGTGGCCTGCCGAAGGTCTCGTATAAGACCTGCGCCTGCGCGAGATAAGCCAGCTCGGAGGGGCCGGCAATGTAAGCAATGGTCGGCAGCAGGGTGTCCTGAACCAAAGGCCGCAGCAACACGTTGGGTGAAAAGGCAATTGGGTCATCGGCTAGTTCGCTCCGCAACTCTTCGATGAAGGTCTTTTGTGTTCCCTCGACGAAGTAGTCGCCGTCGCGTTGGTGAATAGGGAGCCGGTTCCCTTCCCTGGTGACGAATACCAAGGTCGAATCCTCGGTCACGTTTACCTGGGCATGATAGCCGCTTCTGATCAACGACTGGGAACGTTCCAGCACTCTCGCCCTAAGCTCTGGTGCCTGCTCGAGGGCTTGCGAATAAACCTCTGCGCTCAATTGGTGAACGGCTGGGTCGAGCGGGTTTAGAAGAATCACTCCCCAGGGGCTTAGAAGACGGGCCATGAATCGCCCGAAGGCATCAACCCAGGTGGCGCCAGGCGTGTAGGTCTGGCGCAGATCCTGCAAAAGGCATTCACGAGCTGGCCCGGGAGGCAGGCTGGCTTCCAGTCGTGCGAGCGCCTCGGTGGATTCCTGGGTCAAGCGCACATTTCCAACCGGCGACCGCGGGCTGGGCGAATCGCCGTGGTCAGCCAGGGAAATGAGATTGTATTCGTCATCGAGAGTTGCCACCTCCGCCACTTCTGCCAAGTCGTGATCTTCAGTGGCAAGCCAAAACACAGGCACCGCAGGTACACCCAGCTCGGTAAGGTGGTTTGCCAGGCGGACGGTCGTTAGGACCTTGAAGATGGTAAAAGCCGGCCCGCTAAACAAGCCTACCTGCTGGCCTGTGACCACGGCGAAGCTGCCGGCCTGCGAGAGTCTCTGCAAGTTTTCAAACGTGGCCTCGCCGCAACCAAATGTCCTGTTCTGTCGCTCGAGGATCGCGCAAACTTCCCCTCGTTTCCTTTCGAAACTGGGAAGTTGGGAAGCGACAGTCTTGTAACTGGAAAGTAGGTACGGGGGTCCGTTGTAGAAGCCTGAGACCCGGTCAAAATGATAAAGATAATCCACGAAAAGCGCGCTCGAGTGTGGAACCCGTTGGTATGGAAAAGATGTACCTGTCATCGGAATAGTAAATAGTGAATTGTGAATTCTGAATTTTGATTTGGATTTTGAATACTTAGTTCTTTCCTTCTCCGCTTTACCTACCGGCGCTTGCCTACTGCCTTCTGTCTTCGGCCTTCTGCCTGCCAGTGGTCAATTCAAAAAACGGGGCTGCGAGCTGGAGTTCTACCCCCACCTACTACCACTCACCACCTGCCGACTTCAGTATTCGAGACCGGCGCGAGCTTCACGGAGAGCTGCTGCCACCGATTCTCGTGATGCGGGCCCCAGGGGTGTGAGCGGGGCGCGCGGGAAGCCCCCGGCATAGCCGCTGAGGTCCAGGGCCGCCTTAATACCGGGAACGCCAAAAGGCAGCGAAATCTTCTGGGCCAGTGGCAGCATCCTCTGCTGAAATTCCAGCGCCGTCTTTTTCTTTCTTTGGAGGAATGCCTGGTACAGGCCCACACACAGCTCCGGAGCAAAATCCGCCTGGGCCAGCACGGCGCCTACTGCGCCTGCGCGCAAGGCCTGGTTGAGAATCACGACAGACCCAACCAGCAGGCGGAATCCCGGCCGCACCCGCCGCAGAATCGCCCGCACAAAGCGAATGTCTCCTGAACTCTCCTTCAATCCGACCACGTTGGGGATTTGCGAGAGCTTGCCGAAGGTGGAAGGTTCAAGGTGAAGTCCGGTGAACTGCGGGATGGAGTAGATGATGACGGGCCGTTCCACTTTGCGTGCGACCGCCCGATAGTGCGCCGCAAGCGTGCCAGCATCCATCTTGGATTTGTAGTAGTTGGGCGTTAGAACCAATACGGCGTCAGCCCCACGCGCTACGGCTTCCTGGCTGAGGCGCACGGTGGCATCGGTGCTCTCGAGACCGGTGCCTGCAATCAGAATTTCAGGCGCACGCACCAAACCCCGCGCCACCTCCACCAGCCGCAATCGCTCGCCTTCTGTCAGGTAGGGAGCTTCCCCCGTCGAGCCCGTCACGAGGACCCCGGAGAGCCCGATTCCAACCATCTTCTGCACATTCTCGCGAAATAGCCCTTCGTCAATTTCCCCCCGGCGGTTGAACGGAGTAACTACTGGAGAAAACATTCCTTTGAGACTTTGGATAATCTCTTTGCGTGTCATGATGTTCCAGCCTTTAGCCCTCAGCCTTCAGCGAAAATGGCGCACACACGTCGGAACGCTGGCTGTCGGCCGCCCCATTCCTATGCAGCTCCTGCAAGCTTGCAACCCACACCTGCCCTTTTCGCAATTCCCGAATCCCTGCAATCACCGCCCCGGCAGCGGACAGAGTGGTAATGCACGTGACGCCATGTTGAATTGCGGCGCGGCGGATCACCCGGTCATCCTGGCGGGAGGAACGGCCCAGCGGCGTGTTGATGATCAAATCAACCGCAGCGCTCTTAACGAGGTCCACAATGCTCGGGCGTCTTTCCGCCACCTTGAAAACTCTCTCCACCGGAATGCCGGCGGCGCGCAAGGCCTGAGACGTGCCGAGCGTTGCGACCAGCTTGAATCCCATCTCTGCCAGCTCACGCGCAATCGGAATGACCAGGGGCTTGTCATGATCGTTCACGGAAATGAAGATGCGCCCGGAAGTCGGTATGCGGTTACGGGTGGCAAGCTGGGCCTTGGCAAAAGCAAGGCCAAAGGAGTCTGCAACACCCATGACCTCCCCGGTGGACTTCATTTCGGGACCGAGTATGGTGTCAGCTCCGGGAAACTTCTGGAAGGGGAAGACCGGGGATTTCACAAAGAAGTGGCGCACCGGCAGTTCCCGCGCAAGACCGAAGCACGAGAGTTTGCTGCCTACCATGAGCCGCGCGGCAATCTTCGCCAGTGGCACGCCGGTGGCCTTGCTGACGTAAGGGACAGTCCTGGAGGCGCGCGGATTAACTTCCAGGACGTAGACAAACCCATTCTGAATCGCATACTGGATGTTCATTAGTCCGACTACATTCAATTCCTTGGCCAGCTTTACCGTGTACTCACACAGCGCCCGATGTTGCGGCTCGCCGATTGAAACCGCCGGGAGAACGCAAGAACTGTCTCCGGAGTGAATTCCCGCCTCTTCGATGTGCTGCATGACGCCCGCGATGACCACCTCAGTCCCGTCCGCTAATGCATCGACATCCACCTCCGTAGCGTTTTCCAGGAAGTGGTCCACAAGGATGGGGAAAGCGCGCTGCAGTTCTTCCGCGCGGCGGACGTAATCGCGCAGCATGGCCTCGTCGTACACAATCACCATGGCGCGTCCACCCAGCACGTAGGAGGGACGCAACAGCACGGGATATCCGATTTCGCGCGCGATCTCCACGGCCTCCTGGACGTTCATTGCGGCGCCATTTTGAGGCTGGGGAATCTTCAGGTCGGCGAGCAGCTTCCCGAAGTGCTTGCGGTCCTCTGCCAGATCGATAGACTCCGGCGAAGTACCAATGATGGGCACGCCGGCGGCCTTAAGCTGGCGCGCCAGATTGAGCGGCGTCTGCCCGCCGAATTGCACGATGACGCCCTCAGGTTCTTCCTCATCCACAATGGCCATTACGTCTTCAAAGGTGAGGGGCTCAAAGTAGAGGCGGTCGGAGGTGTCGTAGTCGGTCGAGACGGTCTCGGGATTGCAATTCACCATGATCGTCTCGAAGCCTTCCTCCTTGAGCGCGTAGGCGGCGTGAACGCAGCAGTAATCGAATTCAATTCCCTGCCCGATGCGATTGGGTCCGCTGCCCAGGATTATGATCTTGCGCCGCTGGGTGGGTTCGGCCTCGTCCTCATCTTCATAGGTTGAGTAGAGATAAGGCGTGAAGGATTCGAACTCGGCTGCGCACGTGTCCACACGCTTGAATACGGGGCGAACACCGAGGGCAAGACGCCGCGCGCGGACGGCTTCCGCCGACGTGCCCCACACTTCTGCCAGGTGCGCGTCCGCAACGCCGTGGCGCTTGGCCTCCCGCAACACCGGCGCAGGCACAGTTTCCACATCGAAGCGCTTCAATTCTCCCAGCAGGCCCACAATCTGTTCGAGCTGGTTCAAAAACCACGGGTCGATGCGCGTGATTTCCGCCAGGCCTTCGACGCTGTAACCCGCTTGCAAGGCAAAGAGCAAGTACCACAGGCGCTCGGGATGGGGGATCGTCAAGCCGCGTTCCAGCTCGGCGGGGTCGTCTGGAGGTGTGGGCGATTTTCGGCCCGTCTCGAGCGACCGCATGCCTTTCAGCAGCGATTCTTTGAAGGTGCGGCCGATGGCCATCACCTCGCCCACCGATTTCATTTGGGGGCCCAGCGTGTGATCGGAGTCGGGAAACTTCTCCTGTGCCCACTTCGGAATCTTCACCACCACGTAGTCGATGGTCGGCTCGAAACAAGAGGGCGTCTTCTGCGTGATGTCGTTGGGAATCTCATCCAGGCTGTAACCAACCGCCAGCCTGGCGGCGATCTTGGCGATGGGAAAGCCGGTGGCTTTGGAGGCCAGCGCGGAGCTGCGCGACACGCGGGGGTTCATTTCAATCACCACCATACGCCCCGAGTGCGGATCAACGGCGAACTGGATGTTCGAGCCGCCCGTCTCCACACCCACGGCGCGGATGACCTTGAAGGCCGCGTCGCGCATCAACTGGTATTCCTTGTCGGTGAGCGTCTGCGCAGGCGCCACGGTGACGGAATCCCCCGTGTGTACACCCATAGGGTCAAAGTTCTCGATGGAGCAGACGACCACGGCATTGTCCGCGTGGTCGCGCATCACTTCGAGCTCGAATTCCTTCCACCCCACCACCGACTCTTCGACCAGCGCCTCATGGACCGGGCTGATCTCCAAACCATTCCTCACCGTTTCGGCCAGCTCTTCCCGGTTGTAGGCCATGCCGGCCCCGGTTCCGCCCAGCGTGAAGGAGGGGCGAATGATGAAGGGGAATCCCACTTGCTGAGAAAACTTGAGCGCGGCGTCCACATTATTCACCAGGACGCTCCTGGGCACGTCCAGCCCCACTTGCTGCATGGCGTCCTTAAACCAGAGCCGGTCCTCGGCCATCTTGATGGCGTTGAGCGAGGCGCCAATCAATTGCACATTGTACTTTTCCAGCACGCCGCTCTCCGCCAGCTCAACGGAAAGGTTCAGCGCCGTCTGCCCGCCCACGGTCGGCAGGAGCGCGTCAGGCCGCTCCCGCTCGATGATGGCTGTCAGGTACTCGAGGGTGAGCGGTTCAACATAAGTTCGGTCGGCGAATTCCGGGTCGGTCATGATCGTGGCGGGATTGGAATTCACCAGCACCACCTCGTAACCCTCGGCCTTGAGCGCCTTGCACGCCTGCGTGCCCGAATAGTCGAACTCGCACGCCTGGCCAATAATGATCGGCCCCGAACCGATAATCAAAATCTTGCGTAAGTCAGTTCTTTTTGGCATTAGGTTCTAGATTCGATGCACTTCTTCGTGTTCTATTCGTTCTGTTTCGCGATTTAAAGCTGCGATGTCCTCCCCTGCGACGGCAATACGCGGCGACTTAAACTCAACGCCAGTAAAGCCACACAACCGCTCACACGCGATGTGGGCCGCTCCCGTCAGTCCCGGAAGAAAGTCCCTGATATGGCCAACAAGGGTCCACACCTTCAAACTGTCAAGTTGGCTAACGGGCCCGCCGTGCCTCTCCCGCGCGGCCCTGTATTCTTCCCTTAGGGCAAAAAACTGCTCGGCCTTGCTGTAAAAATGGACGACCGCCTCCACCACCTCGTCTGGAAGCTCACCGAGTCTTGGCGTGTTACCTCGATATACAGCGAACATCGATTGAGGAATACGAACAACCTCAAGTAACTCTCTCTTCCCGGCTTTCTCCTCCAAGTAACCGCGAAGTCTGCCTACGTGATAGCGGTAGAAATCATCTATTTCGAAGAGGATTGCTGTCGCGACGGCTTTTTTCTGCCTCTCTGACTCCGCAGCAGACTCCTGGTGTTGGTCAGCCAGTTGTTCGCGTAGTTGCCTTGCAGCTGACCGAACCTGGAAGACGACTGCAAGGAAGCCGGTGGCAGCAGCGAAGAGTGTCGTACCAACCATGGCTAAGCCGTCTACCGATAGACTTCTCCCTAGCTCTGTGCATCTGTGAAACAACGTTAAGCCAGCGCAGGGGACGATAACTACAACAGGCACTGCCAGCCAAAACCGCCAATCGATTTCTCGCCCTTTCAGCTTCATCTAGCGTTGTTCCTGATTCTTGAATTCTTCCATCATGATTACAGACCGATCGAACAAAGGCGCCGCGTCGTGCGGGCCTTCTGCAAGACACGGCCCGCCACATTGAACTGATTGACTTCAGGGGCTCAAGCCCCTTATTTTGGTTGCCGCCTCGCGACGGCGGGCCTAAAGGCCCGCCCTTCCCTCGGTCCTGTCGCTGTCCCTTCCTCCGAAGTGTCATCGGAAGGGCGTGGCTTCAAGGGCTAAAGCCCCTTATTTTGGTTGCCGCCTCGCTCCGGCGGGCCTAAAGGCCCGCCCTTCCGTTCTGCCCACCTCAATTATTTCAAGTTCGACTTCGTTGCTGGCAGGCCTAAAGGCCCGCCCTTCCGGAAATTGGCTTCCTCTCTTCTCACCACGACATTACGATCCGCCTGTGGTGCCGACATTTGCTCTCGGGTCGTCTCTCCTGGTCCCTCGCGACAATAACCTCGCTCTTCCCCGAACATCGCTCCTCGAAAGAAATTCCGGAAGGGCGGGGCTTTAGCCCCGCCGTCAACGCCCCGTCCGATCAAGGGGCTTTAGCCCCTGAAGCCACTGGCCAAGGATCGAGGCGATGTTTCCCGTTCATTGAGCAGTACGGATAATCTCCGGGTTCTCTAACCAAGCCTGCCTTGACGGGGTTTGCTTGAATATAGCGCACGTGAGTTTCGTAATCTGCCTCATCACGAATCCCATGCTCCGCAAATCCCTCATGCCAAACAGGGAATTGCATGTGAAGAGCCTTCCCAATCTCGAAAGAGGACCCGCCCTTGATAAGTCCGATGGCTTTCTCCAATGTCGTGGTTTTTCCGGGAGTGAGGAGAACGTGAAAGTGATCGGGCATCGCGACATAACTGTGGACGTAGTAGCACCCTTTGTCTCGATATTCGAATAGTTTTGCCTCAAGAATCTCCGCAGCCGTGGCCTTGAGGAACACTTTGCGCCTTTCCCACGTGTCAGTGGTAACGAAATACGTCTCTCCGGGTTTGGTTCGATGCTTCGGCCGTGCCATGTGGCTTCAGGGGCTGAAGCCCCCCCCTATTCCCGTACCTTTCCGGCGGGCCTAAAGGCCCGCCCTTCCGTTCCGCCCACCTTACGTATTTCAGGTTATGAGATCGCTCCGGCGGGCCTAAAGGCCCGCCATTCCCCCGGTCCCGTCGCCGTTTTCGCCTCCGAGGTGTCATCGAACGGGGGGCTTCAACCTCGCCCTCACGTCGTCATTCCGATCCCCCGACCCCTTTACCATTCACCATTTACCATTCACCATTCATGATTCACTATTTTTTGAACTCTTCCATCATCTTCGCGAACCTATCAAAAAGGTACGCCGAGTCATGCGGGCCGGGCGAGGCCTCAGGGTGATACTGCACGCTGAAAAGCGGCAGGGATTTGTGCCGCAGGCCCTCGAGCGTCTGGTCGTTCAAATTCATGTGGGTTAATGCGACTTCGCTGGAATTGAGCGAGTCCGGGTCCACCGCGAAGCCGTGATTCTGGGCGGTGATTTCTACCTTCCGGGTTTCCAGGTTCATGACGGGTTGATTGCCGCCGTGGTGGCCGAACTTGAGCTTGTAAGTTCTCCCGCCCAGCGCCAAGCCGATAATTTGGTGGCCGAGGCAAATCCCGAAGATTGGCACCTTACCCATGAGGCCTCGGACGGCCCGTGCGGCGTACTCGAGAGGTTCGGGGTCGCCCGGCCCATTGGAAAGAAATACCCCATCGGGCTTCAATTCCAGAACCTCTTCAGCCGAAGTCGTAGCGGGCACAATAGTGACGCGGCAACCTACATCCACCAAGCGGCGCAGGATGTTCTGCTTGATCCCGTAATCGTAGGCCACGACGTGAAACCGGGCCAGCAGCTCCAATTGTTTGCTTTCCTTGAAAATGTCGCGCGTCGGTTCCGTCCATTGGTAGCGCCACAGAGTTGTGACCCGGCTGGCCAGGTCGAGCCCCACCATTATCGGCACCGCCTTGGCCTTGGCCACCAAGCCGGCTTCATCGAAATCCACAGTCGAGAGCACGCCTCGCTTCGTGCCGTACTGCCGCAGGTGCCGTACCAGGGCACGCGTGTCGATGTGAGAAATCACCGGAAGACCGTATTCCGCCAGAAAATCCGACGTTTCCTCAACCGACCGCCAGTTGCTGGCCAGTTCGGACAATTCACGCACCACCAGACCCTCCGCGTAGGGTCGCGCCGATTCGGAGTCCAGTGGGTTTATCCCATAATTCCCGATGTGAGGGTAAGTCAGAATAACGATCTGACCGGCGTACGAGGGGTCGGTCAGGATTTCCTGGTAGCCGGAAAGCGAAGTGTTAAAGACAACCTCACCAAAACGTTCGCCAGTGGCGCCGTAGCCGCGCCCCCGGAATATTCTTCCATCCTCTAAGGCGAGTATCGCCTCCATCTAAGCTCCCTAGAACAGTTGACAGTCGACAGTTTACAGTCTGATAACGGACGACTGACCACGGACCACGGACAATGGCTCATTCCAGAGATCCAAACACCCTGAAAGGCCAGTAGACGAATACGGCTTTCCCATAGATGTATTTTCGATCGACCGTCCCCCAAACTCTGCTATCGTTGGAAGAATCCCGGTGGTCGCCAAGCACGTAGTAGTGATCCGGCTCAACCTGAACGGGTGGATAGCTCTGGTGATCCAGATAATATGCGGGGAGGTAGGGTTCCGTAAGGGGTGCGCCGTTCACCAGCGCCCGGCCATCCTGAATGCTGACCCACTCACCCGGCAAGCCTACAACGCGTTTGATATAAGACTTCGAGGGATCGAGGGGATACCAGAAGACCACGATGTCGCCCCTTCGGATGGGCTCGAAGCGGTAGACGAATTTGTTGATGAAAATCCGCTCGTGGTTCTCCAGCCGCGGCATCATGCTGGTTCCCTCCACCTGTACCGGCTGGTAGAGGAAAACAATTACGATGAACGCCAGCAGGATAGAGAGGATGAGGTCCCGCAACCAGTAACGCGTCTCGAAAAATCGGCGTCGCGGGCTTCGTTGCATTTCCCGTCTGTCGGTCACTTGGGCTGGGGGTAGCTCTTTTTCCTGCATTGGCTCCTTAAAGATTTTATACCACATGGGTAACTAGGGCAATTTTGGATTTTGGATTGCCCTCTTCTTTGTCCCCACCGCTCGCTGCCTACTGCCTTCTGTTTTTCCCCAGCCCCTAGCCCCCAGTCCCAGCCCTTGTTCCTAGAATCCAAGATCTAAAATCCAAAATTGCCCCAGCCCGTGTTCTCAGAATCCAAAATCTAAAATCCAAAATTTGTTAGAATCCCAGTCGTGTACGCTCTCATCATCCCCGCCCTTAATGAAGCCGAATCGATCGGCTTGGTTCTGAATGGGCTCCCGAGGGGGCTCTTTTCCCAGGTCATCGTCGTGGACAATGGAAGCGATGACGGAACATCTGAAGTGGCACAGGCGGCCGGGGCGGAGGTGGTTCGAGAAGCGCGCCGGGGTTATGGGCAAGCTTGTCTGGCAGGGCTGGCACACCTCGCGCCGCAAGTCGACGCCGTTGCCTTCATGGACGCGGATCTTTCGGATGATCCCGCTGACCTCGAGCAGCTTGTTCGCCTATTCGAGGACGGCGAATGGGACCTGGTCATTGGCTCGCGGGTCCTCGGGAGGCCCGAACCCGGCTCCTTGACTTTCCTGCAACGCTTCGGAAATTGGCTGACCACTCTGCTGATCCGCAAGATCTGGCATGTCTCGTTCACCGATTTGGGTCCCATGCGCATTCTCAGGCGCCAGGCGCTTAATCGGCTGAACCTCCAGGATCATGACTTCGGTTGGAACGTGGAAATGCAGGCCAAGGCTGCACGCCTCAGGCTCCGGGTGACAGAGGGGCCAGTGAAGTACTTCCGGCGCCGGCTCGGAAAGTCGAAGATCTCCGGAACCATCCGGGGCAGCGTGTGCGCGGGAGCTAAGATCCTCTTGACTGTGTATCGCTGCTGGCATGCACAACTCAAGCCGGTCAAAGCGCCGGAGCCGCAGAGCTTTTGAATCCTGGGCAAGCTTTGTGAAGGTCCCGTCCCGCCCGGCGGGAGACCTGCGGCTCTGGAAGACCAGAACGCAGGGGGTAGCAGCGGCAGGCAATCGGGGCCAAGCAGTGGGGAGAGGGAAGGAAGCAATTCAAAATTCCAAACTCAAAACTGCTCCAGTCGCGGGCGGCCGAGATCAGGCGGTAAACAAGAGGAGCTAGGCAGTAGGCGGTCAGCAATGGGCTACAGGGATCTCGCATTCGCCGGTAAGGAATGCGGAGAAGAGAGCCATTCATATTTCAGAATTCATAATTCAGAATTGCCCCCTGACACCTGAAACCTGGCACGTGACACCTGGTCTTCCCGATCTACCTGAAGACATCTTTAACCTTCTCGGAGGCCCGGCGCTCCAGGGGGTGATTCTCCACCCGCACCGCCGGATTCAGCATTTCGAACATTCGTCGCTGCTCCCGCGAGAGCCCGGTAGGGGTGACCACATAGACCGACACGTACAAATCCCCTTGCCTCCGCCCGTCCACGCTGGGCATTCCCGAGCCTCGCAGGCGGAACACCGATCCATTCTGCGTTCCCTCGGGGATTCTGAGCCTTTCCTGGCCCCTGAGGGTAGGGACTCTGATCTCCGCGCCGAGAGTCGCCTGCGCGATGGAGATGGGAATGGTGTAATAAAGGTCGTTGCCTTGGCGGTCAAAATAGGGGTGCTCACGGACTCGCAGAACAACATAAAGATCGCCGTGCGGCCCCCCCATGCTGCCGGCTTCACCTTCTCCGCTCACACGCAGACGCGTCCCCTCCTCGACGCCTGCTGGAATCTTGAGGCCCAGGACTTTCTCTTGCTGAACTTGCCCCTTGCCCCTGCAACCCGGGCAAGCCTCGCGCATCACCTGCCCCATCCCCCGGCATTGCGAGCAGGTGCGTGAAACGGTGAAGAAGCCCTGTTGATGTCGAATCTGGCCTCGCCCACCGCACGCCGGACAGGTGACCGGTTCGCTGCCTTTCTTCGCCCCGGTGCCGTGGCAATCGCTGCAGGTTTCCGACCGGGGAATCTTTATCTTTGTTTCCAGACCGCGCGCCGCTTCTTCGAGAGAAATCTCCAGGTCGTATCGCAGGTCGGCGCCGCGGGAGGCGCGTCGGCGCGCGTGGGTGCCCCGGCCAAACCCGCCGAATCCGAAAAAGTCCCCGAAGAGATCTTCGAAGTCCGAGAAAATCGTCGAGGAGAAGTCAGGGCTCCAGCCGCCTGTGGAGCTCACGCCAGCGGGCCCGAACTGATTGTAGGCGGCCCGCTTTTGCGAGTCGGCGAGCACGCTGTAGGCTTCGGTGATTTCCTTGAATTTTTCCTCTGCTTCCTCTTTGTTTTCGGGGTTGCGGTCCGGATGGTGCTGCATGGCGAGTTTACGATAGGCGCTCTTGATTTCCTGGTCGGACGCCTGGCGGTCGATGCCCAGGATTTCGTAATAGTCTCGCTTGTTATTCAACGTTCAACCCCGCTGGACATTAAGAACACGTCGCGCGCCCGCGGTCAGTCTGCCTCTGCCATTTCTTCCGCGGATTGGGAACCCCCGGCCCTCGGCTTAACCGCCACTTTGACGATGGCAGGACGAAGCAGGCGGTGCTTCAGCTTATAACCTCGTTGCAATTCTTCCACGATCTCTTGGTCGCGCCGACTCGCATCCTCGACCGTCTCGACAGCCTGATGGTAATGCGGATCAAACAACTGGCCGGAAGTCTCTATCGCCTCCAGGCCCGCCCGTGTCAGGACGTCGGACAACTGCCGGTGGATCAATTCCATTCCCTGGTAAAAGGTTTCAGGGATTGCCGGCGCACGCTGTCTCAAGGCTCGCTCGAACCCATCCAAAACCGGCAGCAAGGATCGGATCAAGTCCTCCGTGGCGTGCTGGCGAAATTCTTCCTTCTCCCGCTGAGCGCGCTTGCGGAAATTCTCCAACTCCGCCTGCTTGCGCAGCAAGCGGCCATAGAGCTCCGCCTTCTCTTCCTTCAGCTTTTCGTAGGCCGCCCAAGCTTCCAGGCTTGTTGCGGCTGGCTGGCTTATGGTTTTGTCTTCGCTTACAGGCGCAACATTCTCCTTCGGATCTGGTGCATCGGTTGGCCCAGCAGCTTCGGACAAGGGCTTGGCAAGCTGTTCTTTTTCGTTCTCCATGACCTTACGATTGTATACCCTTTGTCAGTGGCTGGTAGGTAGTAGGTAGCATGTGGGGATGGAGGCTTGTCCCCACGTACTGTTAATCACCTGCCGGTTCTCCCTACTGCCTACTGCTTTCTGCTTTTGAAGAGCGCCAAGTCCGGGGGCGGAACCTGCGCTACGATTCCCCCATTGAGTCAATGACTCATTGAATCAATGACCCAATTCCTTGGAGCCCCGTTCCTGCCATTCAGTTGGAGCTGAGGAGCCTGCTGCAAAGGTGGGCGATATAGTCCACCGTGCTGATCGCGCGGTCGTACTCCATGCGCGTCGGGCCGACAACGCCCAGCGCTCCCACGGCGCGATCCCGATAGTGCAGCGGCGCGACAACGAGGGTGCAATTATGCATCCGACTTTCGGAATTCTCGTGGCCAATCAGGATTCGGACTCCGGGCTCCCACGTGTTGAGGCAGGCGCTCAATATCCTCACCAGCTTGGCCTTTTCTTCGAAGGTCTCGAGCAGTTCCTTGATCTTGCGGATATCGTCGAACTCCACGTGGTCGAGCATCTTCGCGGTGCCATCCACGAACAGGGAGCCGGGGGCTTCACTGATCAAGGCGCTCCACATGAAAAGTATGGCCACATTCTGGAGCAAGCGGTCGGCAAGGATTTTTTCTTCTTCCATGCGCTTGAAGACTTCAAGGCGGATGGCGCCCAGCGACCAGCCCCCAAACTCGGCATTCAGGAAATCCGCAGTTCGGTCGAGCTCTTTCTGCAAGAAATCTTCCTCCAGGCGAATGGCCTTGCTTTCCACCAAATGCGGTTTGGAGACGATCACCACCAGGATGCGGCGGTCCGGCAGCAGCACGAACTTGATGTGCTCCAGCACCTTTTCCTCGAGCGCCGGCGCCAGGGCCAGTCCCACGTTGTGTGAAACCTCGGAAAGAACGCGCGAGGCGCTGGACATCATCTGCTCCAGGGCGCCGCTTTCAACCCGCAGGCTCTCCTGGATGTATTCTTCGGTGGCCGGGGCAAGTCGGGAAGAGCTCACGGTGCGGTCAACGTAATAGCGATAGGCCTTGTCAGTCGGGACGCGCCCGGCGGAAATGTGTGGCTGAGACAAGTACCCCAGGGATTCCAGGGTTGCCATCACATTCCGGATGGTCGCCGAACTCAGGGCTTCCGGCAGCTTCTCCGCCACGGTCTTGGAGCCCACAGCGGCGCCGGTCTCAATGAATTGGCGCACAACGGCAACCAGGATGTCACGCTCGCGGCTTGGAAGCTCGCCACGGTCTCTCATGTGGAATCTAACTCACAATGCCTCAAATGATTAGAGGCTACCAATCTCCACTATCCATTCTATCGGCCTTGCCGGAAGCTGTCAAGAATCCGGGTGGCAATTGCTCAGTCTCGGGCAGCAACGCACGTGGCACCCTAAAGGGCGGCGCTACACCACCTGAGACATGTCAAAAGGATATGCGGAGATCCACCGCGCTTGGTCAAATGGGGACACCCTCGAGCTCTCGCTTCTCATGCAGGTTCAGAAACTCCGTGCCAACCCGAAGGTCCTTGCCGATCTCCTCCCGGGGAGCCCCAACGCGGAAGCCATTCAGCCGTCGGGTGGTTAGGCTGCGCGAGTAAGTCGAAATGGAAACCGCGCCGAGCGTTGAATCTACAAGCCATTGAAGGCTAAAGATGGGTCTCAAATGGCCGATTAAGTTAAGCAGTGCTATGAGGATGGCACGAGTGCGGCATCTCGACTGGATTTTCGGGTTGCGAGGCCCGAGATGCACCTTGGGCCGGGGCGTCCCCAGCAGAGTACTGGCTCGCAGGGGGTGGGTAAACGAAACCGTCACCAAGTTCGCATCCACGCTCCTTCTCCTCGCGATGATGGGCTCGACCGATCGCGCTCTGGCACTCGACCGCGCGAAGCACATCGACCAATACGGGCACGATGTTTGGACTTCGCAGAATGGCCTTCCTGGCGAAGCGGTATATCAAATCCTTCAGAGCCCTGACGGATACCTGTGGCTAAGGACAGCGGCGGGGTTGGTGAGGTTTGACGGGGTCCGCTTTGTGCTCGTGGAACCGGTGGTCGCGGGCCGTCCGGTGAACGAGCCGGTGAGGGCCATTTGCATCGGCGCCGACGGTGATTTGCTGGTGCGCACGACCTCCAGAACACTGATTTACAAAGACAGAGTTTTCTCCGACTACCGCCCTGCTGGTCCGCTTCCGGATGGAGAGATCCGGGTCATTTTTGAGTCGAAGGAACACGATGTCTTCATCGGATCTGATGACTTCCTTTATGTCTTTCGGGACGGGACATTGAAGATGGTTCGGCGCGGGACCGGCTGGATCGATGCTTTCCTTCAAGACAACCGGGAATTGTGGGTGGGTGGCGCGGGTGCGCTCTACAGCTATCATGGCGGCGCCCTCTCGACCTTTTGGAACTTGGGCAAAGGCAGTGCGGCCGCCTCTTTGGCCGAGGATCATGAGCACAACTTATGGATTGGCACGGCGGATGGCCTCTATCGGCTCGCTCAAGACCGGCGCGTGCCGGAGCGGGTCGCCCGCCGCGCCATCCGTGGCGAGGTGAACGCGACTCTCGAGGACCATGAGGGAAACCTCTGGGTAGGGACCGCCGCAACTGGTTTGTTGCGCCTGGCAGGCAGTGAAGTGTCGTCGTTTAGCTCGCCGGATGGCCTGAGCGATAGCAGGGTACTCGCCCTGTATGAGGATCGGGAAAGCAGCTTCTGGGTGGGGACGGCAAGCGGGCTGGACCGCTTCCGCAACACCAAATTCACGGCGATTACGACCAAGGAAAAGCTCCCTTCCGACACAACAGAGAGCGTTATTCAAACTCGGGATGGCAGCGTATACGTCTTCTGTCCGGGCGGAGGTCTTGCACGGATCAAAAACGATGTCGTGACGCCAATGGGAAGAAACGAGGGTTTGCCGAGCATATGGGGAAACGGGCTCGCTGAAAGTAAAGACGGCAGCCTCTGGCTTGGAACTGTGGGAGGGTTGACCCGCTACAAGGACGGAAAGTTCACTCAGTATCGAGCGCACGGGCGCTTGTCCAACTTCTATATTTCGGCGATTAGCGAAGACGATGAGGGTCTGATTGTTACCACCGACGAAACACTGGCCCTGCGATTCAAGAATGGCGAGGTTCAGCCGCTCACCTTTGGCGGGAAAGCCACGCCCCTGTCCAGACCCGGCAACTACACGTTCTCAATATACCGCGATCGTTCGGGCACCATGTGGTTTGGTACAGTCTTGGGCCTTTTCAAATTCGCCCCCGGCGCATCGCCCGACACAGCATGGCAGAAGCAGGTGTCTTTCCCCGTCATGTCAATATCCGATGACTTGCGGGGAAGCCTTTGGCTCGGCGGCCGGATACCGGGGATCACCCGATTCGACATCCGAAGTGGCCGCGTGACCCACTACACCAAACGGGATGGTCTGTTTGATGACTATGCCACGCGCGCGCTCGCTGACGATGAGGGCAATCTCTGGATCAGCACCTCGAATGGCATCTATAAGGCCTTCCGTAAAGATCTGGACGACTTTGCTGACGGGCGTGCTTCTACGGTTCGAGCCACCCATTACGGAACAGACGACGGCATGAAGACCAGGGAGGCTTACGGCCCATGGGCAAAGCCGGGCGGCGCACGGACGAGCGATGGCAAGCTCTGGTTCACGACCAAGAAAGGTATCGTGGTCATCGACCCCCGCCATCTGATGCACAACGATTTGGTCCCTCCCGTGGTTATTGAGGAAGTGGTCGTGGACGGCGAACCCTTTTCTCCCCAGAACGACCTTCAGCTACCCGCCGGCAAAGACAAGATTGAGTTTCACTACACCTGTTTGAGCCTGTTGATTCCCTCCCGCGTGCAGTTCAAGTACAAGCTGGAGGGCTACGATCGCGATTGGATTGATGGGGGTTCGCGCCGCGTTGCCTATTATAATAACCTTCCTCCGGGTAAATACCGTTTCAGGGTTACGGCTGCGAATAACGATGGCGTGTGGAACGAGCGAGGCGCCTCGACGGGGTTCGTTCTGAAGCCTCACTTCTACCAGACTTACGGGTTCTATTCCCTGTGCGGACTGCTGGGGTGCCTGATGGCGGTTGGGGTGCACCGGCTTCGCATCAAGCAGATGTGGGCGCGGGAGGCCGAGCTCGTTTTGACCGTTGCACAACGCACGACGGAGTTGCAGGAGGATATTCGCGAGCGTCAACGGGCCGAGGTGGCGCTGGGCCGGCTTAACCGGGCGCTTCAGACGCTCAACCGATGCAACCAGGCGCTGGTTCGCGCCGTGGACGAACAGGAACTGCTTCGTGAGGTGTGTGAGGTTATTGTGGAGGTCGGTGGCTACTGCCTCGCATGGGTTGGCTACGCCGAGCACGACCAGCACAAAAGCGTCCGCGCGGTTGGCCAGTTCGGCGGTGAACAGGGATTCCTGGACTTGGCCCGCATCTCCTGGGCCGACACCGAGTGGGGCCGAGGTCCAGCCGGCAGTGCGATCAGGACCGGAAACGCTTGCCTAACCCGGGACGTCGGGACCGATCCAGCCTTCAGTCCCTGGCGCGAGGAAGCAATCCGACGCGGTTATGCATCCATTATTGGACTTCCCCTGAGGTCCGATGGGCAGACCTTCGGTGCGCTCACCATCTACGCGCGCGAAGCCGATGCCTTTGACGCGGAGGAAGCCGACCAGTTGAAGGAACTGGCGAACAACCTGGCGTTCGGAGTCGTCGCCCTGCGCACCCGAGCACAACGCGAGCGCGCAGAAGCCGCCTTGGAAAAAGCCAAGGAAGCGGCCGAAGCCGCGAGTCAGGCAAAGAGCGAATTCCTGGCCAACATGAGTCACGAGATCCGCACTCCCATGAACGGCGTCATCGGCATGATCGATCTGCTGCTGGACACCGGGCTCAACCCCGAACAGCTCGACTACGCCAGCCTAGTCAAGTCGTCCGCTGACTCCCTGCTCACCGTCATCAACGACATCCTCGACTTCTCCAAAATCGAAGCGGGCAAGCTCGAACTGGAGTCCATCGAGTTCAAACTGCGCGACAGCATGATGCCGACCATCAAGACCCTGGCCTTGCGCGCCCACCAGAAGGGTCTGGAACTGACCTGCGATATCGGGCCCGAGGTGCCGGAGGTGGTGGTGGCCGACCCTAGTCGTTTGCGGCAAATCATCGTCAATCTCATTGGCAACGCCATCAAGTTCACCCAACGGGGCGAAGTGGGCCTCAAGGTGGCATTGGACTCCAGGACGCAAGATCAGGTGCGGCTGCATTTCGTTGTCCAAGACACAGGCATCGGCATCGCGCCGCAAAAACAGAAACTCATTTTCGAGGCTTTCTCTCAGGCCGAGGGCTCCACGGCGCGCAAGGTGGGGGGCACGGGCCTGGGACTTACGATTTCGAAACGCCTGGTGGAGATGATGGGCGGCAGTATCTGGGTGGAAAGCGTCGAGGGAAAAGGTAGCGCCTTCCACTTCACCGCGAGCCTCGGTGTGGGCAAGGTGGTGGAACCGCCCCAGGCAATGGCCACCGTCGCCCTGGCGGGACTGGGCGTGCTGGTAGTGGACGATAACACCACTAACCGGCGCATCCTCCAGGAGATGCTGAGCATCTGGGGAATGAGACCCACCCTGGCGGAGAGCGGGACCACCGCGTTAGAGTGCGTGAAGCAGACTGAGCATCCCTTCGCCTTGATCCTGACCGACTTCCATATGCCAGACATGGATGGATTCACTCTGGTGGAGCAACTCCGGCAAGGTCCCGATCCGGCCGTGGAGGCCAAAGTCATCATGCTAAGCTCGGCCGGGCAGCGAGGCGATGCCGCGCGTTGCCGGGAGTTGGGCGTGGCCGCCTACCTCACCAAACCCGTCGGCCAGGCGGAGTTGTTTGACTGTATCGTCCGTGTTCTGGGTACATCCGGGGCCGGGTCGGCGGCGCTGATCACGCACCACACTTTACGAGAGGGGAAGAGGAAACTCCACGTTCTGCTGGCGGAGGACAATGCCGTCAACCAGAGGCTCGCCGTGCGTCTGCTGGAAAAGCACGGACACCGGGTGACGCTGACCACTAACGGGCGCGAAGCCCTCGCCGCCCTCGACCAGGAAAACTTCGATGTGGTGTTGATGGACGTGCAGATGCCGGAGATGGATGGGTTCGAGGCCACTGCCGCCATCCGGGTCCGAGAACAGAGCAGCGGCAGACACTTGCCGATCCTCGCCATGACGGCCCACGCCATGCGGGGCGACCAGGAACGATGCCTGGCGGCAGGCATGGATGGCTATATCTCAAAGCCCATAAGAGTCCAAGAATTGATCGCTCTGCTGGAGCGCTTTTCGGTGGTGGCCGCTGACGTCGAAGTAGTGCCGCCTTGAGATCCACATTGCCGAGCTGCGCGCAAATGATACGCAGACGACGCGCGAACTTCCAGGGGTAGATTGAAGGCTAAAGATGGGTCTCAAATGGCCGATTAAATTAAGCAGTGCTATGAGGATGGCACGAGTGCGGCATCTCGACTGGATTTTCGGGTTGCGAGGCCCGAGATGCACCTTGGGCCGGGGCGTCCCCAGCAGAGTACTGGCTCGCAGGGGGTGGGTAAACGAAACCGTCACCAAGTTCGCATCCACGCTCCTTCTCCTCGCGATGATGGGCTCGACCGATCGCGCTCTGGCACTCGACCGCGCGAAGCACATCGACCAATACGGGCACGATGTTTGGACTTCGCAGAATGGCCTTCCTGGCGAAGCGGTATATCAAATCCTTCAGAGCCCTGACGGATACCTGTGGCTAAGGACAGCGGCGGGGTTGGTGAGGTTTGACGGGGTCCGCTTTGTGCTCGTGGAACCGGTGGTCGCGGGCCGTCCGGTGAACGAGCCGGTGAGGGCGATTTGCATCGGCGCCGACGGTGATTTGCTGGTGCGCACGACCTCCAGAACACTGATTTACAAAGACAGAGTTTTCTCCGACTACCGCCCTGCCGGCCCGCTTCCGGATGGAGAGATCCGGGTCATTTTTGAGTCGAGGGAACACGATGTCTTCATCGGAGCTGATGACTTCCTCTATGTCTTTCGGGACGGCACATTGAAGCTTGAGGTCCTCAGCTAATGCGCCGATAACAGAGTGGAAGTAATGCGTCGCGGCGTACTGTATGAGTTCAGGACTCATGGCCGGGAAAGATTCGAGGCAGCCACAAAGCCTGTGGCAACGGCTTTACGCTGCGACACCCCTCCTGTTGTTGGCTGGCATCGCGAACATTGTCGGCCTGAAGGCGCAGATCCAGCAGAATACGTTGCGGACCCTGACCACGGCGCGGGAGGCCCACAGCCTGACGGCTGAGGAAGCGGCGCGGGGCTACCCTGTCCACCTGCGGGCCGTGGTGACCTATTACAACCCCTACATCGACCCGAGGCACGGAATAATGTTTGTCCACGATGCGACGGGGAGCATTTTTGCTACTGCCGGGAAAGACATTATTCTACCTATTCACGCCGGCACCCTCATCGATCTCAAAGGCGTAAGCGCACAGGGAGAGTACGCGCCGATCGTCGATCAGACGAAGATAAGAGTATTGGGAGAATCGCACGTGCCCACCCACGCTCCGCGCGTGGGTCTTTTGCGTCTATTGACGGGGACGGAGGACGGTCAATGGGTCGAGGTCGAGGGTCTCGTGCGCTCGGTGCAGGACTCGGGCCAGAACGTAGCGCTAACGCTAGCCACGACCGAAGGCTTGGTTCCAGCGACCACCCTAAGAGAGAAGGAGGCCGACTATGACGGTTTGATCGACGCCAAGATCCTCATGCACGCCAACGCAGCCCCTTTCTTCAATCGGAATCGCCAAATGACGGGCGTTCGCCTGTTCTTTCCTTCTCTCCACGAAGTGAAGGTGGAGGAAGCGGGTTCGGCAGATGCTTTCTCGCTGCCGATCCAGCCCATTAACAGCCTGTTGCGATTCGCGCCTGACCTGGCCGCTGTCCACCGCGTCCACGTGCGCGGACGGGTAACGCTCGAATGGCCCGGGCGCTCATTGTGCATCCAGGATGCCACTCAAGGGCTCTGCGTTGGAACCTCGCAAACGGCCTTTCTCCAAGCAGGAGATATTGCCGATGTGGCTGGCTTCCCCGCGCCTTCCACGTATAACCCCACCTTGGAGGACGCCATCTTCAGGCGGGAAGGCACGGGCAAGCCCCTCGCTGCAACGCCCGTGACCCACGAACAAGCCCTCTCCGGCGCCTATGACGCCCAACTTGTCCGCATCGAAGGCTTCTTGACTAGCCGAGAGCGCGCTGAGGGCGACATCGTGCTGGTCCTATCGTCGGGCAGCGTTCTATTCTCTGCGGTCCTGCCAGGCAGCCGGGAAGGCAGCAAGATTCCCGAGTGGCAACCTGGCAGCAGGCTCCGACTGACCGGAGTTTGCGCGGTCCAAGGCGATGCCGTCCGCGCGGCTCTGGGCTTAAGCATGTCGAAACCCAACGCCTTTCGCATTTTCCTGAGGTCACCAGGGGACGTCGTGGTGCTTCAGAGCCCTCCCTGGCTGACCGCTCGGCGGGGTCTGGCGGCGCTGGGTCTCACAATTCTCGCCGTCATGGCCGTGCTTTCCTGGGTGGCCGTGTTGAGGCGCCGCGTTCGGCAGCAGACCGGAACCATCCGCAATCAACTGGAAGAAGCGGCCAGGCTTAGACAGGCGGCGGAGGAAGCCCGGGCTGCGGCCGAAACCGCCAGTCAAGCCAAAAGCGAGTTTCTAGCCAACATGAGCCATGAGGTCCGCACCCCCATGAACGGCGTCATCGGCATGATCGATCTGCTGTTGGACACTGACCTCAACCCCGAACAACTTGACTACGCCAGCCTGGTCAAGTCGTCCGCTGACTCCCTGCTCACCGTCATCAACGACATCCTCGACTTCTCCAAAATCGAAGCGGGCAAGCTCGAACTGGAGTCCATCGAGTTCAAACTGCGCGACAGCATGATGCCGACCATCAAGACCCTGGCCTTGCGCGCCCACCAGAAGGGTCTGGAACTGACCTGCGATATCCGGCCCGAAGTGCCGCAGGTGGTGGTGGCCGACCCTAGCCGCTTGCGGCAAATCATCGTCAATCTCATTGGCAACGCCATCAAGTTCACCCAACGGGGCGAAGTGGGCCTCAAGGTGGCATTGGACTCCAGGACGCAAGAGCAGGTGCGGCTGCATTTCGTTGTCCAAGACACGGGCATCGGCATCGCGCCGCAAAAACAGAAACTCATCTTCGAGGCTTTCTCTCAGGCCGACGGCTCCACGGCGCGCAAGTTCGAGGGCACTGGCCTGGGACTTACGATTTCGAAACGCCTGGTGGAGATGATGGGCGGCAGGATCTGGGTGGAAAGCGTCGAGGGAAAAGGTAGCGCCTTCCACTTCACCGCAAGCCTCGGGGTGGGCAAGGTGGTGGAACCGCCCCAGGCAATGGCCATGGTTGCTCTCGCAGGTCTGAGCGTGCTGGTCGTGGATGATAACACCACTAACCGGCGCATCCTCCAGGAGATGCTGAGCAACTGGGGAATGAGACCCACCCTGGCGGAGAGCGGGACCACCGCGTTAGAGTGCGTGAAGCAGGCTGAGCATCCCTTCGCCTTGATCCTGACCGACTTCCATATGCCAGACATGGATGGCTTCACTCTGGTGGAGCAACTCCGGCAAGGTCCCGATCCGGCCGTGGAGGCCAAAATCATCATGCTCACCTCGGCCGGGCAGCGAGGCGACGCCGCGCGTTGCCGGGAGTTGGGCGTGGCCGCCTTCCTCAGCAAACCCATCGGCCAGGCGGAGTTGTTTGACTGTATCGTCCGCGTTCTGGGCACATCCAGCTCCGGGGCCGAGTCGACCGCGCTGCTCACCCCACACACCTTACGAGAGGGGAAGAGGAAACTCCACGTTCTGCTGGCGGAGGACAATGCCGTCAACCAGAGGCTCGCCATGCGTCTGCTGGAAAAGCACGGACACCGGGTGACGCTGACCACTAACGGGCGCGAAGCCCTCGCCGCCCTCGACCAGGAAAACTTCGATGTGGTGTTGATGGACGTGCAGATGCCGGAGATGGATGG
>Ga0208191_1000237_pt1 | contig 47499 bp, 42 predicted proteins | sample June2015DPH_13_5_FD_184709 | JGI IMG/M metagenome (GOLD analysis project Ga0208191, IMG submission 184709) | Peatland microbial communities from SPRUCE experiment site at the Marcell Experimental Forest, Minnesota, USA - June2015DPH_13_40... | ecosystem: Environmental > Terrestrial > Soil >... | reverse complement strand
TTGGATTTGAATTGAAATGTCCCAGCCACCGTTTGGTGATCCGGGCGTGTGCCCGACGATTGTGTTGTTTTCATTATCCACCAATCAATCCCCAATCGGTGGCTCTCTTGCAACTACATCGTTCCGGCTAAAACGAGACTGCAAAGGGCTATTGTCCTTGAAAAAAAGTTCGAGCGGAGTCATGAAGCTGTTCCAGCCTTCGCTGGCCGGCAGCGGCCAGCTACAGCTCGGCAAGCCAGTGAAACTGCCGTGCCCGGTTCGCGGGGGAGAAAATTGCGGCCGATTTTATACGATTTCGTGTTTGACGGCGGAGCGTAGAATGGCGAAAAGAAGTCTGCCCATGAAACTTAAAAACTGGGTTCTGTGGTTGTGTGTGGTGGCGCTTTTGGCCACCGAGGTTTTTCTCTTTCTGGCCAAAAGCCAAAAGGATGCGGCGATCGTCCAGTTGCATGAGTCGCAACAGAAGGTCGCGCAGTTGCAGTCGGATCTGGATCAGCTTAAAAGTTCCAGTGTCGCCACGTTAAGCACGGAGAACGCCCGGCTGCGTGCCGAAAACCAGGGTTTAACCCAGAAATTTGCCCAACTGCAAAACGAAATCAAACAATCGCGCCAGCAAAACCAGAAGCTGACCCAGCAGGTGGAGACGGCGCATACTACCCTGCAACAGCAGCAGGAGCAGTTGCAGGCAATGCAGGCGGAAAATCAGCAAGCCGCCACCGTCCCCGAGGCGACGGCGGAACAATCAATGTCGCCGGCCGCCCAGCTTAACACCTGCATCAACAATCTCCGGCAAATTGACGCGGCCAAACAGCAATGGGCTTTGGAAAATGACAAAACTGCCGATGCCGTTCCGTCCGCCCAGGACCTGTTGCCGTATTTTTCCAACCTGGTTTTCCCGGTTTGCCCTTCCGGTGGCACCTATACGATCAATGCTGTCGGCGTGCCGCCGACTTGTTCAGTCCCCGGCCACGTCCTGCCGCAGTGATCCGCTTTTTTCAATTTTCATTCTTGGCTTTTGCCGTCATTCACCTAGACTTTCCGTTCCATGATTGACACGGACATTGAATTACTGAAGGGCATCGCAAACCAGTTGCGGATTCACTCGATCACCTCGACGACCGCGGCGGGCAGCGGGCACCCGACTTCGTGCTGCTCGGCGGCGGATGTGATGGCTACGCTGTTCTTCGGCCACATGCGTTACGACGCGAAGAATCCCCACTACCACAACAACGATCGCTTTATTCTTTCCAAAGGGCATGCCGCGCCGCTGCTTTACGCCGCCTGGGCGGAAACCGGTTTGTTTCCGACGAGCGAATTGTTGAAACTCCGGCAGTTCGGCTGCGACCTCGAAGGCCATCCGACACCGCGGCTGCCATTCGTGGACGTGGCGACCGGTTCACTTGGCCAGGGCTTGAGTGTTGGCGCCGGCATGGCACTCGCCGCGCGGCTCGACCATCTGGATTACAACACCTACGTCCTGCTCGGCGACGGCGAAATTGCCGAAGGCGCGGTGTGGGAAGCGGCGTCGTTCGCGGGCATTTACAAGCTCAACAATTTGATCGCCATCGTGGACGACAACCGCCTCGGCCAAAGCCAGGCGACGGCATTTGGCCACGACCTCGGCATTTATCGGAAACGCTTTGAAGCCTTCGGCTGGCGCGTCGAGGACGTGGACGGCCACGACATCGAGGAAATATTGGAAGTGCTCAGCGGCGTGGGGTTGAACGATCAGCCGCTCTGCATCATCGCAAAAACTTACAAGGGTGCGGGCGTCTCATTTTTGCAGGACCAGGATGGCTGGCATGGCAAACCACTGAACCAGGAGGAAGCCGCCAAAGCCATTGCCGAACTTCAGCCGTGCTCGAAATCCGGCATCGGCGTCCCAATTCCCGCACCGGCTCAATTGCCCGCGCCGAACCATGCCGCACCCGCGAGCTATCCGCCGATCAATTATAAACCCGGCGACCTGGTGGCGACGCGCGAAGCCTACGGCGCCGCGCTCGCGCGCATTGGCGAAGTGGATCAACGGGTCGTCGCGATGGATGGCGACACAAAAAATTCCACGTTCGCGGAAAAGTTTTTCAAAAAATTCCCGGATCGTTTCACGGAATGTTTCATTGCCGAGCAAAACATGGTCGGCGTGGCCACCGGTTTTGGCGCGCGCGGCAAGGTGCCGTTCGCGTCCACGTTCGCGTGTTTTTTCACCCGCGCGTATGACCAGATTCGCGTCGCGGGCATTTCAAAGGCGAACCTCAAGCTCGTCGGCTCGCACGTCGGCGTAAGCATCGGCGAAGACGGCCCGTCGCAAATGGCGCTCGAAGATATTGCCATGATGCGCGCGATTGCCGGCAGCGTGGTGCTGTACCCCAGCGACGCCGTAAGCACGGAGAAATTGCTCGAACAAATGGCGCAGAAGCGGGGAATTCATTTCCTGCGCACGTCGCGTCCGAAGACCCCGGTGATTTACGGCAACGACGAGCCATTTCCGATTGGCGGCGCGAAAGTTTTGCGCCAGAACGCGGGCGACAAGGTCACTGTCGTCGCCGCCGGCGTGACGCTGCACGAAGCGCTGAAGGCCGCCGAAGCGTTGAAGGCCGAAGGCATTGGCATCACGGTCATTGACGCTTACAGCATCAAGCCGCTCGGCAAGGATGTCATCAAGGCTGCCGCGCAAAAGACCGGCAACACCGTCATCACCGTTGAAGATCATTACCTCGAAGGCGGTTTGGGCGACGCAGTCGCAGGCGAACTCAGCGTGGACGGAATCAAAGTCCACAAGCTCGCCGTGACGTCGCTGCCGCGTTCGGGTAAGCCGGCGGAATTGCTGGCGCACTTCGGTATTGATGCCGCAGCGATAGTGAAGAAGGTCAAATCCCTGGATTGATTGGCGTGGCAGGTGCTTGCTGGATGGAGGGCAATGAACCCGATGCGTCGGGTGGTTGCCGCAAAAGGGTTTCGCCATCGCCATACTATGCAACGCTTTGGAAAATATCTTTGGATCATCGTTCTGCTGGCAGGCTTCGGTTTGTGCAGGCCGTCGGCGGCATGGGCGCATGATGATATCTGCGCCATTTGCGGACGGCCAATCCAAGGCACGATTTACCTCATGACCGACAAGGTCACTGGTGAAAAAGTGCTTGTGTGTTCCGATTGCATAAAATTGCCCCTGTGTTCCATCTGCGGTTTACCCGTCAAAGACAACGGCGTTGCCCTGCCGGACGGGCGTCACCTTTGCGCCCGCGACGCCAAGACGGTGGTGCTGAAGGCTGCCAATATCGAACAAATTTGCGGGCAGGTCAAAGATGACCTCGACAGGCTGTTTTCCCGTTTCACCTCGTTCCCGACCAATGTGGATGTCACGGTCATCGATCGCATAGATGTGGATTCCATGTTTTATACGGAAGGCAATGGTTCTGAAAGCCCCGACCTGCTGGGTTGCATCCGCCCCGAGACGGTCAACGACACGACCCGATACAAAATGAGTCTGCTGATCGGGATGCCGCTGGCTCAGTTGAAGGAAACTTGTGCCCACGAATATTCCCATGCCTGGGTGGGCGAAAATGTGCCAAAGGAGCGGAGGGCGAGATTGGGTCGCGACGCCGAGGAGGGTTTCTGCGAGATGGTCGGTTATTTGTTGATGGATTCACAAAACGAAGAGGTGGAAAAAAAGAGGGTTCTGCATAATCATTACACGCGCGGCCAGATTGACTTGTTCATCGAAGCGGAAAAACGTTACGGCTTCGATCAGGTTCTGGATTGGATGAAATACGGCGTGGCCGCACAATTGGAACCGGGCCATGTGGATGCGCTCAGGGATGTCAAGCTGCCTCCGGCAAAATCAGTGGCCAGCAGTCCTGCCATTTACAGCCGGACCAACAAACCGGCCCCGGCCATCATCAAGCTCGACGGGGTTTTGTGGGGGAGTCGGCCCGTGGCCATCATTAACGGCCGTTCCTTTACGGCCAATGACCTGAATCCGGTGAAAGTCGGGGGAACCAATGTGATTATTCGTTGTCTGGGCATCCAAAAAACATCGGTCCGCATCCAGAACGTTGATTCGGGAAAGGAACAGGAGCTTTCCCTGCCGGCCAATTGACATTTCCCCGTGTCGGGATGTGGGTTTCCCGCGCCTGGCTCCCGGAATTTCCACCCATTGCCAGCAACGCATTTCTGGGGCATATTGGCAGTGAACATGAGTGAAACGGGAAAATTCCTCAAAGGCAAATTGCTGCTGGACGGCGGCGTTTTGCGCGGCTCCTTTTTCCATCACACGGTGGTGCTGGTTTGCGAGCACAACGCCGAGGGGGCTTTTGGCCTCGTGCTCAACCGCGCCGCCGGCAACAAGGTGGGAGAAGTGCTCGTGGCCAACCTGCCCGACCGGCTTCGGGAATCGCCGCTTTTTCTTGGCGGGCCGGTGCAGCCGACCGCGTTGAGCTTTTTGCATGCGGACAGTTTCATTCCCGACGCGAATGTATTTCCGAATTTGAGCCTCGGCCATTCACTGGATGATCTGTTGGAGATCGGCGAATCGTTTTCGGCGGAGAAAAAGGTCAAGCTGTTCGCGGGTTACGCCGGCTGGTCGCCCGGCCAGCTTGAAATCGAAATAAAACGCAAGGCATGGCTCACGTTCCCCGCGTCGCTCGAACTCGTCTTTGAAACGCCGCCCGAACAACTCTGGCAGATGATCCTGAAAAGCAAGGGCGGCTGGAAAAACAAGCTGCTCTCCCAGATGCCCGAGGATTTGTCGCAGAATTGACTGTCCGAGATGTCTTGTCACCGTGCCACAGACCTGCGCCCTTTCCGGTCGGTCGACAGTAAATGAACTTTCCCGCCCGCCCGCGTAACTTATCCTATGAACAGCGATGCCCACGACCCCGGAGACCCTGTATGAACAGATGCTTGTGATTCGAAGCCAGTTGGGCGACGAAGCGGCGTTTGAGGAGTTGCTGGAATTGCACGGGCCGCGGCTGTTGCTGTTCACACAACGTATGTTGCAGAGTTCGCCCGAATCGGTTGCCGACGTGACACAGGAAGTATGGGTCGCGATTTACCGCGCACTGCCACGGCTGCGGGATGCCTCCAAGTTCCGCCCCTGGGCATTTCGCATCGCGCGCGATCGCATCTATCGGGATTATCGCCGGCGCAAGTTGCCGGTGCAACCGGCGAACGACGCGCAGCTTGCCGACGTGCAGGAATCGGCGGAACTCGATTCTTCGATTGATCGCGAGGAGCTGCACCGTTGTCTGGAGTTGATCTCGCCGGAACACCGTGAGGCGCTGGTGTTGCGGTTTTTCGAGGAGATGAGTTACGAAGACATCGCGCGCGCCACGGACAGCAGCGTGGGCACCGTGCGCTCGCGTATTCATTACGGCAAAGAAGCCTTCAAAAAAATATGGAAAGGAAGAACAACATGAACCATCAAACCAACCCTCCTACGTCAAATGCTGGCGCAATCAACGAACTGGTCAAGGCGGCCGTGCATTCGCACCGGATCAAACTGCGGGTGCTGACCACGGCGGCATTTGTGTTCGGATTTGTCGCGATTGCCGCGAGCATGCTCGTCGCGTCGCTTTGCCTGCATCAATGGCCCTGGCAAAGCGAGATACTTAAAGACCTCCCATACCCAAAGACCGTGGATCAGGCCAAGCCCAATACCGAACCCGCCGAGGACCGCTTGAAGCGCATAGAGCGCATCATCCACCAGGAAGCGTTCATGACCCGCATGGCGAGCACAGAGGCAACGGGCGTGGCATTGGCCGTGAGTGTGTTGGGACTGGGGACACTTATTCTGCTGACGGTGGTTATCCTGAACCGCCGGATCGCGCTCAACCAGATCAACAACAGCCTCGCGCAAATCTCGAATCAACTGCGGGAGTTGCAGGCTGGGCGTGGTGGTCCTTGAAGACGCTGCGGACCTGCGTGGTCGCAGTTCAGAATCAATTTGCCTCGACGCGTAACAGTGCTGCTTCTGATTTCGCCAGAATTTCCGTCTGCTCCAAGCTGGCTGGAATCAAACTGAATTGTCCAGCGGACAACTTCACCGAAGTCGAACCGCCCTTGATTTCAGCCTGGCCGCCTGTCACTGCGACAATTTGCAGTTGGCGCGGTTTCAAATTCATGCCGGTGCCGGACTTCAGTTCCAGCGCTTCGACATTGAAGGCCGGATCGTTCACGAGCGGGTGGACTCTGACTTCGTTGCCGGTGGGCTTGCTTTGAACGAGCCCCGGCTCGAAGTCGTTGAAATCAATGCTGGCGAGAGACTGGGCAATGTGCAGCTCGCGCGGTTTTCCGTCCAGCCCGACGCGGTTCCAATCGAACACCCGGTAAGTGGTGTCCGAGTTTTGCTGGATTTCAAAAATGACAATGCCCGTGCCGATGGCGTGGACGCGGCCGCCGGGCAGAAACATCGCGTCACCCGCGCGCACGGGAACGCGGTGGAAGCATTCAGCGACTTCACCCGTCTGGATTTTTCCCTCAAACTCGGCCCGAGTGACTCCACGTTTCAGTCCGACAAATAATTCCGCGCCCGGCGCGGCATCGGCGATAAACCACATTTCGGTCTTCGGCTCGCCGCCAAGTTCAGCGGCCTTGCCTGCAGGCGGATGGACTTGCAGTGAAAGTTTTTCCCGCGCATCGAGAATTTTGCAGAGCCAGGGAAAACGATCCCCGGTTGCGGGCTTCACGTTGCCGAGCAATTCGGCCCGATGATTTTCCATCAACCAGCGCAGATTTTTCCCGGCCAGCGGGCCATTGGCAATGACGCTGATGTCACCAGGCCGGTCGCTGATTTCCCATGATTCACCGATGGGCCTGCCGGGCGGCAGTTTCTTTTGGTAGAGCCGTTCCATTTCGCGTCCGCCCCAAACGCGGTCTTTGAAAATCGGCTGGAAGGTGAGCGGATAGAGCACTGGGAATTATGCGGCCGATGCCTGGGGAACAACACCGTTCACGGCCGGCTCGGTGTTTTCGATGAAGTGCCCGTGCGCGCGGAATTTCTCGTAGCGTTTTTTCAATCGTTCGGCAACCGGCACCGCGGCGAGTTCGTTCAAATGTTTGAGCAGATGGGTCTTCAAATTCGCGGCGGCTTCAGCGGTGTCGTTATGCGCGCCGCCGAGCGGTTCGGGAACGATTTCGTCCACGAGGCCGAGTTCGAGCAGGTCTTTGGCGGTGATTTTGAGGGCCTCGGCGGCTTTCGACGCGGCGGCGCGGTCTTCCCAAAGAATGGCCGCGCAGCCTTCGGGGCTGATGACCGAGTAATAGGCGTTCTCCAAAATCAACACGCGGTCGGCGACGCCGATGCCGAGCGCGCCGCCCGAACCGCCTTCGCCGATGACCGCGGCGATGATGGGCACTTCCAACAGCATCATTTCGCGGAGATTGACGGCGATGGCCTCGGCGATGTGGCGTTCCTCCGCGCCGATGCCGGGATACGCGCCGGCGGTGTCAATGAGCGTGATGATGGGCAGGCCGAATTTGTTGGCAAGCCGCATCAAGCGCAGTGCCTTGCGGTAGCCTTCCGGATGGGCGCAGCCGAAATTGCGCAAAATGTTTTCCTTCGTGTCCCGGCCTTTTTGCGTGCCGATGACGACGACACGGTATTCGCCCAGTTTCGCAAAGCCACCCACCATCGCGCGGTCTTCGGCAAACAGCCGGTCACCGTGCAGTTCATGAAAGTCGGTAAACGTCTTTTCCAGGTAATCCAGCGTGTAAGGACGTTTGGAATGCCGCGCCAGTTGGACGCGTTGCCATGCGTTGAGGTTGGAAAAAATCTGCCGGCGGGTTTCCTCCAGTTTCTTTTCGATAAGCTGGATTTCTTCCTCAAAGCTGATGTCCATCGAATGCTTTTCCGGATGTCCGCGGAGTTCGTCCAGCTTGTTTTGCAGTTCGATGATTGGCTTCTCGAAATCGAGCTGGTGTTTCATACGTCCGGAAAGTTATATATTTTTTGCGCTGCAATCAATGCGAATTCCATAAATGCAAAAAAAAGGCCGGACTTTCGTCCGGCCCCCGCGGTGACGAGGTTTAAACGCCTTCACCGAGGCGCTCAGAAGGGTGGCGCGACCAACTTGGGGTCGCTGTTCGAGCCGCGCCACGAGCAAAACCTCTATGCCAACCCTAAACGAACAGCGAAATCCTTCATTCGCTACTATTGCATAGACGATGTAAGAATGCAAATGGTTCAAAAATTTGTCAAATTTTTTTTGCGCGTTTAAATCAGTGGAAAATCGCTGAAAATTTTCGCGCGTGTCCTGAATTGAGTCACTCGCGCCAAAGGCGTGCGTCCGTCGGCCTGAAGCGATTTGCGCAACGCCGGCTCCTTGCCAGTACCGGAAACCAGCACCCAAACCTGCCTTGCCACCGCAATCACTGCATAGCTGAGCGTGACGCGATTCGGCGGCGGCTTGGGCGAATTTTTCACCGCGCGATAAATTGCCTTGTCTGAAATTGAGACACCCGGTTCGCCCGGAAAAAGTGAAGCCACGTGGCCGTCCTCGCCCATGCCGAGAAAAATCAAATCCAAAACCGGCTGGCCGTTTTCATTCACCGGCGCAATTTTGGAAATTTCTGCTGAAGCTGCTTTCGCTGCGGCTTCCGGTGCATCTTCGCCACGAATGCGGTGAATTTGCGCATCGGCAATTTTCAGCGGCGCGAACAGGAATTTCTGGGCGATGGCAAAATTGCTTTCGGCGTCGTCCGGCGGAACGCAACGCTCGTCCGCCCAGAAAAAATGGACATTGCTTGGGAGGGACGGCGTGCTCGCCTCGGCGAAGCTGTCAGCGAAGCCCGGGTCACCGCCCCCCATTTTTCGTGCCTTTGCTTGTTCTACAACCGAAGTAAAAAATTTCTGCGCGATGCGTCCGCCGGACAGCGCCACGCAATATGATTTGCCTGCGCGATTTACCGATTCGATTTCATCCAACCACTTGCTGGCGACGGCACGAGCCAGTTCATCGGCGTTGGCGAAGGAAATCAGGTCGAAATTTTTCACGTTATCATCTGCGGCTCGTGCCACACATGACCGCTTTGCGCGAGCAAATCCTCGGCGGCGACCGGTCCCCACGTGCCGGCGGCGTAAAATTCGCGGTTCGTCAGCGGTTTGTTTTCCCAGCCTTTGCGGATCGAGTCCACGATTCGCCACGCGGTTTCGACTTCGTCGCGCCGGATGAACAGCGTCGCGTCGCCGGCGATGGCATCGAGCAGCAGCCGTTCGTAGGCTTCGGGCGTGTAGGCGCCGAACTCGGCGTCGTAACTGAAGTGCATCCGCACGGGGCGCACGCCGAGGCTCATGCCGGGCACCTTGCCGTTGAAGTGCAGGGAAATTCCTTCGTTCGGCTGGAGCCGGAGCGCCAGCGCGTTGGCGTCGAGTTTTGGGCCGCATTGCGCGGCAAACAGCACATGCGGCGTGGGGCGAAACTGGACCCGCACTTCGCTCGCGCTTTGCGGCAGGTATTTGCCGGTGCGCAAATAAAACGGCACGCCCGACCAGCGCCAGTTGTCAATGAACAGCTTCAACGCGACGTAGGTTTCGACGTTGGAATCGGGCTTTACTTTCGGTTCCTGCCGGTACCCCGGCGCCGGCAGCCCGTTCACCGTGCCGGCGAAGTATTGGCCGCGCACAACCTGCTTGGCCACATCTTCGGGCGTCAGCGGGCGGATGGATTTGAGCAGTTTCACCTTTTCGTCGCGAATGGCCTCAGATTCGAGCGACACGGGCGGTTCCATCGCCACGAGCGAAAGGACCTGGAGCATGTGATTTTGCACCATGTCGCGCAACGCGCCGGCTTCCTCGTAATAACCGCCACGCTGCCCCACGCCCGGTTTTTCGCTGACGGTGATTTGCACGTGATCAATCAGGTTGCGGTTCCAGAGCCGTTCGAAGACGGAGTTGGAAAAGCGGAACATCAGAATGTTCTGCACCGTTTCCTTGCCGAGGTAATGATCAATGCGGCAGACCTGCTGCTCGTGCGCAAAGCGGGTCAGTTCCCGGTTCAGCGCGTGGGCGGAGGCGAGGTCGTGGCCAAACGGTTTCTCAACGACGATGCGTTGCCAGGCTGAACCGTCCTTGTTTAACAGGCCGGCGCGATGGATTTGCTCCACGACTTCGCCGAATTGACTGGGCAAGGTTGCCAGATAAAACAAGAGCTTCTCCCGCAGCGGCGCGCTGCCGAACGAGGTCAGCAATTCTTCGAGCTTTTTGTAAGCCGCCGCGTCGGTGATGTCGCCCTGGCAATAAAACAAATTGGCGGAAAATTCCTGCCAGACCTTTTCGTCCACCGGCTTGGTGCGGGAAAACTGGTCGAGTGCGGCGCGCAATTCCGCGCGCCACGATTCGTCCGTTTTTTCCCGCCGCGCGAATCCAACGATGCGGAACACGGACGGCATCTGCTTTTCCTTGCAGAGATGGTAAAACGCCGGGATGAGTTTGCGCGCGGTCAAATCGCCGCTGGCGCCAAAGATGACGATGGAGCAGGGCTCGAGTGCCTTGCGTTCGGAACCCATGTGGCAAGGTGGCGAATCGTCCAGTGAAATCGGATTGTTCACGGGCCAACCATGGCTCAACCGGCGGCCAAATTCAATGATTCTGTGTTGGAGTTCAGGCTTCAGCCTGTTTTCGCGGACAAGCTGAAGTTTGAACTCCAACATTGTTAAAAATTGCTCGCCCGGCGCAAAAATTTTCCGCAAAATTCTATCGCGCAAGCATGAAAGCGAAAATCATCATTACTCCCAAGAAAGCCGTCGTGGACCCGCAGGGCAAAACCGTCCAGAACGCGCTCGAACATATGGGCTACAAGGGCGTCACCGGCGTCCACGTCGGCAAATACATCGAAATTGACCTCGCGCCCGGCGCGGACAAAGCCGCCGCGCAGCAAGCTTTAAACGACGCGGCGCACCGTTTTTTAAGCAACCCGATCATCGAGGACTATAAGCTGGAAATAGAATGAACCAGGAAATTTACGATATACGATTTACGATTGACGAGCTGCCAGCCGGTTCGACGCGTAAATCGTAAATCGTAAATCGTAAATCACATGAACTTTGCTGTTCTTCAATTTCCCGCCTCCAACTGCGACCAGGACGCCATCCACGCCGTCCGGCTGCTCGGACATTCCGCGCGTTACGTCTGGCACAAGGAAAATTCCCTCGGCGACGCCGACGCGGTCATCGTGCCGGGAGGGTTCAGTTACGGCGATTATCTCCGGTGTGGCGCGATTGCGCGGTTCAGCCCCGTGATGCAGGCCGTGAAACAATTCGCCGACAACGGCGGGCTGGTGCTGGGCGTGTGCAACGGCTTTCAGGTGCTCACCGAGGCCGGTCTGCTGCCCGGCGCGCTCGTCCGCAATCGCGACCTGCAATTCCACTGCGAACACATTTTTCTGAAGACCGTTACGACCGATTCGCCGTTCACGAACAGGATTCCGCCGGGCAAGTTGTTGCGCGTGCCCATTGCCCACGGCGAAGGCTGCTTTTTTGCCGACGAAGAAACGCTGGCGAAGCTCAAGGCGAACAACCAGATCCTGTGGCAGTATTGCGATGCCAGCGGAAACCTGACCGACACCGCGAATCCGAACGGCTCGCTGCTGAACATTGCCGGCGTGTGCAACGAGCGTCGCAACGTGGCTGGTCTGATGCCGCATCCCGAACGCGCCAGCGAACTCGCGCTGGGCAGCGACGATGGCAAGTGGGTTTTTGAAAGCATATTTGCTGTGTTGGCAGGCAAACTGGCGGCGAAGGCGGCGTAAGTTTTAACAGATGAAAAACGCCAACATTTTTGTGGACGTTGATCTGACGCTGGTTGACGCAAACAGGAACTTATTGGCGGGCGCAACTGAAGCACTGACAAAATTGAAAGACCAAGGCTGCCATCTTTTTCTTTGGTCAACAAACGGTGCGGATTACGCGCAGAAAGTTGCCCGGTTGCACGGGTTGACTGATTTGTTCGAAGGCTTTGCAGCCAAGCCGGACATCATCATCGATGATATGCCGGGCACAGCATTGAACCCGTTTGTCTTTGACGTAAACGCCGAATCGTCTTGGCCTTCGCTGGTCGATAAGATTATTCGCAAACACATTGATTGAAATTTTGAAATGACCGAACCCGCCATCACGCCTGAGCTGGTTGCCAAGCACAACCTCACGCCGGAGGAATATGCCCACATGAAGGAAATCCTCGGGCGCGAGCCGAGCTATACCGAACTGGGCATCTTCTCCGTCATGTGGAGTGAGCATTGCAGCTACAAAAACACCCGCCCGCTGCTGAAAACCTTCCCCACCAAATCCAAAAAAATCCTCGTTGGCGCGGGCGAGGAAAATGCCGGCATCATTGACATCGGTGATGGACTGGCCATCGCGTTCAAGATCGAATCGCACAATCATCCGAGCGCGGTCGAGCCGTTTCAGGGCGCGGCCACCGGCGTAGGCGGCATCGTGCGCGACATCTTCACGATGGGCGCCCGGCCGATTTGCTCGGTGAATTCCCTGCGCTTCGGACCGATTGTTGATGATGTAGCCGCTGACGTCAGTCGGCGCACTTCAAATTCCCAAGATAATCAGAGCCGACTCACGTCGGCTGCTACGGAGAAAAATGGGGCGCAAAGCCAAATCGCAAATAACAAACGTTTGTTTGCCGGCGTCGTCAGCGGCATCGCGCATTACGGCAATTGCTTTGGCATCCCCACCATTGCGGGCGAGGTTTATTTTGACAAGAGCTACGAGGGCAATCCGCTCGTGAACGCCTTCTGCCTTGGGGTGCTGCGGCATGAACAAATCGCGCGCGGCGCGGCCAAGGGTATCGGCAATCCGGTGTTTTACGTCGGCCCGGCGACGGGCCGCGACGGTCTCGCGGGCGCGGCATTTGCGTCGCAGGATTTGACCGAGGAATCCGCCGAGCAACAGCGCGGCGCGGTGCAGGTGGGCGATCCGTTCATGGAGAAACTGGTTTGCGAAGCCTGCCTTGAGTTGCTCGCCACCGGCGCGGTCGCGGGCATCCAAGACATGGGCGCGGCAGGTTTAACCTGTTCCACTTGCGAAACCGCCGCCCGCGCGGGCACCGGTATCGAGATAGAGCTCGACAAGGTTCCGCAGCGCGCACCGAACATGAGCAGCTACGAAATCATGCTTTCGGAATCGCAGGAGCGCATGTTGATCATCGTTCACAAAGGCCGCGAAGAGGAAGTAAAACGCATTTTCGACAAGTGGGATTTGCCATGGTCGGAAATCGGTTTCGTCACCGACACCGGCCGCATGGTGGTGAAACAGCACGGCAAGGTCGTGGCGGACATTCCGGCCAAGAAAATTGCCGATGAATCGCCGGTGTATCAGCGCGAGTCGCAAGAGCCGGAGTATTTGAAGGCGGTTCGTGCATTCCGGCTGGATGGAATTCCCGACACCCAGGACGCCAAAACCAATCTCCTGAAACTTCTGGCGTGGCCGACGATTGCCTCAAAAAACTGGGTTTATCGCCAATATGATCACATGGTGCGCGACGGGTCCGTGGTCTGCCCGGGCAGCGACGCGGCGGTGCTGCGCATCAAGGGAGATTCGTTGCCGGAAGTGGGACAGGCTTCCAGCCTATGTTCCCCCGAAAATCACAGGCCGGAGGCCTGTGCCACAAATGAAAAACTCATCGCCCTTACGGTGGACTGCAACGGCGTTTATGTTTACCTCGATCCCTACGAAGGGGCAAAGGCGGCGATGACCGAGGCGTGCCGCAATCTGGCCTGTTCCGGCGCGGTGCCGCTGGGCACGACCGACAATTTAAACATGGCCAGTCCGCTCAAGCCGGAGTTGTTCTGGCAGATGAAGGAATCCGTACGCGGCCTGGCCGACGCGTGCAAGGCGTTTAACGCGCCAGTCACGGGCGGCAATTGCTCGCTTTACAACCAAAGCCCGGCTGGTCCGATTGATCCGACGCCAACCGTCGCCGTCGTCGGTATCATCGAAAAACCGGAGCACGTCACGACGCAGTGGTTCAAGGACGAAGGCGACGCGATTATTTTGCTGGGCGACGCGGTGGACCAGGACGATCTGTTACTCGGTCTTGGCGGCTCGGCGTATTTGCAGGTGATTCACGGTCAAAAAAACGGCACGCCGCCGTACTGCGATTTGGAAACCGCCAAGACCCTGCATACAACGTTGCTCGGATTGATTCAAAGTGACCTTGTAAAGAGCGCGCATGATTGCAGCGAAGGCGGTCTGGCGGTTTGCCTGGCTGAAAGCTGCATCAGCCAGCTTGTGGCGCGCGAGACGCCAAAATTGATCGGGGCGACGGTGGATTTGACGGAAGTGTCACAACAGCGTGCTGCCGGCGTCCCGCCGGCAGAACCATCTTCCACAAATAATTCGAAAGGTCAGAACTGCCGGCAAGATGCCGGCAGCACGTTGCGCCTCGATGCCCTGCTTTTTGGCGAGACGCAAAGCCGCGTGGTCATCACGTGCAAACCGCTTGACGCGGTGAAGGTGGTTGAGCGCGCGAAGTTGATGGGCGTTCCGGCTGCGCAGATCGGCAAGGTTGGCGGCGACAAACTGGCTGTCAAAACCGCCGCGGGCGAATTCAGCGTGCCGGTGGCTGAACTTCATGATGTTTGGTGGAATTCCATCGCTCGTGCGATGGCCTGATTTTCATTTTGAACGAAACCGCCCGCCAAACGCTCAATTTCTCTGAAAATTCAAGCATGAACCGCACATCGGACGGATTATCCGTTGGCAATCAGCCAGCGACGAATTAAACTTTTGGGCGACATTCGACATGCGACAATTTTTCACCATCGCCACCAACGCCTTTATGGAGCTGATTCGGCAGCCGGTTTTTCTGTTGCTGATGACGGCGTCGGTGCTCTTCGAAATTTTTCTGGCCGTGCCGTATTACTTTGCGTTTGGCGACGAACCGAAGCTGGTTGAAAACAGCGTGCTGGCGGTGATGTTGCTGTCGGGACTGCTCGGCGCGGTGTTGAGCGCGTCGGCGTCGCTGGCGCGGGAAATCCGGACGGGCACGGCGCTGGCGGTGCTGTCCAAGCCGGTCGGACGCGCGCAATTTTTCCTGGCCAAATACGCCGGGCTCGCCGCGGCGCTGACGCTGTTGTCCTACGTCAACCTCATTGGCGTGTTGCTCGCCAACTGGATGTCGTTCGACGCCTACGGCAAGACCAATCTGCCCGCGCTCGGTATTTTTGCGGGGGGGGTGACGGTGGCTTATGCGCTGGCGGGTTTCAGCAATTTTTTCCTGCGGCGGCCGTTTGTGAGCGACGCGGTCCTGGCGCTGGTGGTGACGACGACGCTGGCGGCATTTTTGGCTTTTCAATTCACCCGGCAGATGCAGACCTTCGGCGTGCAGACCCACGTGGACTGGCGGCTGGTGCCGGCGGGGATCCTGATTTTGTTCGCATTATGGATTCTGGCGGCGCTGGCGCTGGCGTGTTCGACGCGGCTGGACACAATTCCAACCCTGGCGGTTTGTTCGGCGTTTTTTTTAATCGGGCTGATGTCGGATTATTTCTTCGGCCGGCGCGCGGAAACCGGCGAATGGTGGGCTTCAACGCTTTACACGGTGATTCCAAACTGGCAACTTTTCTGGTTTGCGGACGCTCTGGACATGGGCAAAAGCACGTTCCACTGGGGCTACGTCGGCAAGGCATTTGCCTACATGGTCGCTTACGCAGGCGCGGCGCTGGCCGTCGGCACGGCGCTGTTTGAGGAACGGGAATTGAGTTAACGAATGGAACGCAACATTCAAAAAAACGGTCTGGTGAATCTCGTGGCGGCGGTAGTGATTTTCATCGCCGCGTTCGTCGTGACGTGCTACGTGAATTCGCTGGCGGGTCAGGCGTGCTCGATTTTCCTCGGCCTCGGTGTGCTCGTGGCCTTCGCCGGCTGGTTCCAGATGCGGCTCGAAGAAAACGAGCGGCTGGAAAAACTGGAAGTGGAGGAACTCGCCCGCGCCAAAGGCGAAACGACACTGTTTGAAGCGAAGGACGCGGAGGTTTTTCCGGCACAACGGGCACGCGAGCAGTTCGAGAAATTTTTTGTGCCGGGCTTCGGCCTGCTGCTGTTTTTGCTCGAAGCGGGCGGCGCGTGGCTGCTCTGGCGCTGGATTGCCAAAACCACCAATGGCGTTGTGCCCGACCGCGCGATGGCGTCGCTGGCGTTGTTCGGGATTTTCGCGCTGCTGCTGTTTTTGCTGGGACGATTTTCCGTGACCATCGCGCGGCTGGAAAACCACCGGTTGCTGCGGCCCAGCGCAAGTTTCCTGCTGGCGGGCGCCTATGTCTGTTTTTTCACCGCGCTCGGCATTGCCGGAGTCAAAGCGGGATTCCCCAAGGTTGATTTCTGGCTCACGCGCGCATTGTGCGTGCTGCTCGGTTTGATGGCGGCGGAAATGCTGGTCACGCTGCTGCTGGAAATTTACCGGCCGCGCGTGAAAGGCAGGATCGCCCGGCCCATTTATGACAGCCGGCTCGTCGGCCTGCTCGCGCAACCGGAGGGGCTGTTCACGACGGCGGCCCAGGCGCTGGATTATCAATTTGGTTTCAAAGTTTCGGAGACCTGGTTTTTCCAGTTGCTCCAAAAATACCTGCCCTTTCTGGTGCTGGGACAACTGGCGGTGCTGTTTTTGTCCACCTGCGTCGTGTTCATTGACGCGGGCGAACAGGCCGTGCTTGAGCGGTTCGGCAAGCCGGTCGGGGTGCTGGAGCCGGGCGCGCACCTGAAATTGCCCTGGCCAGCGGACATAATTTATCTCTATCGCACGGAACAAATCCAGATTCTCGACGTCGGTTTCACGCCAGACGCGCAAAGCGAGCAGGCAAAAACGATCTTGTGGAGTGTGAGCCACACCAAGGAGGAAAATTTCCTCGTCGGCAACCGCGAGCCAGTCGCGATTAAAAACGAAACCGCCGACACCAATGACACGCTCAAAGCGCCGCCGGTGAGTCTCATCACCGTCAGCATTCCCGTTCAATTTCAAATCACGAACGTCCTCGCCTGGGCTTACACCAATGCCGAACCGACGAATCTGCTCCAGGATTTGGCGACCCGCGAGGTCGTTCATTATCTCGCCGGCGTGGATTTGAACGACGTGATGTCCCACACGCGCCTGGAGGCGGCGCAGGAATTACGCTCGCAAATCCAGGCCGCGGTGGATGAGTATCACCTCGGCGCAAAGATCATTTTCGTCGGGTTGCAGGACATTCATCCGCCGGTAAAAGTCGCGGGTGATTACGAAAAAGTTGTCGGCGCGGAGCAGACGAAGCTGGCCAAAATTCTTGATGCCCAGGCCGGGGCCATTCGCACTAATGCGCTGGCTGGCGCGCAGGCGTTCACGACGACGAACGTGGCCGATGCGCTGCGGCAGCGGCTCAGTGTTTCGGCGTTCGCGCACGCAGCGCTGTTCACGAATCAGATTCCGGCGTTCGCGGCCGCGCCATCGGTTTACCGGCAGCGCGCGTATTTCCGGGCATTCGCCGACGCCACGGCTGGAGCGCGCAAATACATTTTGCTCGTCACGAACACGCAGGACGTGGTGATTTTCGATCTGGAAGACAAAATCCGCGAAGACCTTTTGAATTTGAACGTGCCATCATCCCCCAACAATTCATCGCCATGAAACGTAATGTAATGACCATCGTCATCGGCGCAGTGCTGATTGTGATTTTCGCGCTGCTGCTGTTTGTCTTTCAAGTCCGCCGATCCGAAGTCGTCGTCGTCACGACGTTTGGCAAACCGACGCGCAACCTCACCGAGCCGGGCGCGTATGGCAAATGGCCCTGGCCGGTGGAGAAGGTCTATAAATTTGATCAACGCGTCCAGAATTTCGAGGACCGGTTCAGCCAAAATCTCACGGCCGATAACAACAATCTGCTCGTGATGGTTTATGTTGGCTGGAAGATTACCGACGCCAAGGCGTTCTTCCCGAAATTCGCCGGCGGTTCGACCCTGGCCGCCCAAAATATGCTGGAAAGCATGTTGCGCAGCGCCAAAAGCGCCGTCGTCGGCAAACATCCGCTGGCCGATTTCGTGAACGCCGACGCGAAGCAATTGAAATTCGACGCCATCGAAAACGAAATTGAGCAGGCCGTCCAATCGCAGTTGCAAACAAACAATTGCGGCATCGGAATCGCATTTCTCGGCATCAAGAAACTCGGCTTGCCGGAGAATGTGACGCAAACTGTGTTTCAGCGCATGACCTCCGAGCGTCAAATTCTCATCAGCCGGTTTCAGTACGAAGGCGAGGCCGAGGCGCAAAAAATCAAATCCGCCGCCGACCGTCAGGCCGCCGAAACCATTGCCAACGCCGATGCCGCCGCGACGCGCATTCGCGGCGAAGGCGAAGCCGAGGCCGCCCGGGTGCTGCCGGTCTTTGAACAAAATCCCGAACTGGCGAATTTCCTGCTGCGCATCAGCGCGCTGCAACAGTCGCTCAACCAGCGCGCGACTTTGATTTTCGACGAGCGCACGCCGCCGTTTGATTTGTTCCAACATCTGCCGACCAACGCGCCCAGCCGGTAACTATGAGCCACGATCACGAACCCGATCACACGCACGAGCCGCCCGCGCCGGTGACACCGGACGACGCCGGTTCGCAGGCGCTGGCCGAGGCGTTGCGCAGCAGTTTCGCGATTGTCAAAGTCGTGATGCTGCTGATGGTGCTGGCATTTTTCAGTTCCGGCTTTTTCACCGTCGGTCCGTCGGAAAAGGCGGTGATTTTGCGTTTCGGCCGGCCCGTCGGCGAAGTCGAAAAGGTTTTGCTCAATTCGGGATGGCATTGGTCGTATCCTTATCCGATTGATGAAGTGGTCAAAATTCCGATCACGGAAATTCAAAAAGTCAATTCCACCGTGGGCTGGTATGCGACCACGGCGGAACAGGAATTGAGCGGCGAGGAATTGCCGGCCGGCGCTTCGCTGAATCCGGCGGTGGACGGCTACGCGATCACGGCGGACCGCAACATCATTCACACCCGCGCGACGCTTTACTATCACATCGAAAATCCGATTTACTTCGTGTTCGATTTTGTGTCCGCGTCCAACACCGTTCAAAACGCGCTGAACAACGCGCTGCTTTACACCGCCGCGCACTTCAACGTGGACGACGTCCTCACGCGCGACGTGGCCGGATTTCGGGACGCCGTGCTCCAGCGCGTCAGCGATTTGACCGAGCAGGAACAGCTCGGCATCGTCATTGATCAATGCGAGGTTCAAAGCATTCCGCCCCGGCAATTACTGGATGTTTTTACCCGCGTTACGACCGCGCGGGAAAATCGCAACAAAATCCTCAACGACGCGCGCAGTTACGAAAATCAGATTCTTAGCCAGGCCGGAGCCCAGGCCTCATCCATCACCAACGCCGCCGCTGCCGACCGCGCGCGTTTCGTGGAGTCCATCACCGCCGAGGCGAAGCGGTTCAGCGATTTGCTGCCGAAATACGAAAGCAATCCGAGCCTGTTCGCGCAGAAAACCCTGGTGGAGATGATGGGGCCGATGCTGACCAATGTGCAGGACAAAATCTTTTTGCCCGAGCGCGCCGATGGCAAACCGCGCGAACTTCGGCTAATGTTGAATCGTGAGCCGCCGCAGCCGAAAACGGCGCCGGCGAATCCGTAGGTTTAGATTGTATGCAAGTCACATCGCTTTTAACCCATCACGAGCACGGGCCCGAGTGCGGCTGCGGCCACGACCACGAACATTCCGTCGTGCATTTGTGGCAGGCCGTGCTGGGCGTCGTTTTCGTCCTTAACGCCTTCATCGTGGACTGGTGGTTTGCACAGGGCGGCACTGTCGCCAGTTGTAGCGCGTTCATCGGCGCGGTCATTCTCGGCTATCCCATTGTGGTAACGGCCATCAAGGATTTGCGCGTCGGCCACCTCAGCATCAACGAACTCGTCGCCATCGCCGTGCTCGCCGCATTCGCTTCCGCCAATTACAAGGTCGCCGGGGTGGTCGCGTTTTTCATGCTCATCGGTGAAATCATCGAAACCCGCACCGCCGAGGGTGCGCGCGCCTCCATCGAATCGCTCATCAAACTCACGCCCACCAAGGCGCGCCGCATCAAAAAAGACGGCAGCGAGGAGGAAGTGGCCGCCAGCGAACTCACCATCGGCGACGTAATTCGCATCCGTCCCGGCGACAACATCGCGGCGGACGGCCTCATCGTCAGCGGGCAGGGTTCGTTCAACCAGGCCACCATCACCGGCGAATCCCTGCCGGTGGACAAAAAGTCCGGCGATGAAGTTTTTGCCGGCACACAAAATCTCACGGGCGTTCTGGAAATCAAAGTCAGCCGCGCCGGCGAGGACACGACGCTGGGCCGCGTGCGTGAACTCATCCTGGCCGCGGAAAAAACGAAGCTGCCCATAATGAAAATCGTGGACCAGTACATGGGCTTTTACACACCGCTCGTGCTGGTCATCGGCGCGCTGGTCTGGGCGTTCACCCACGACCTGAACCGGGTGATTGGCTTTCTTGTCATTTCCTGCCCGTGCGCGTTCATTCTGGCGACGCCCACCGCGATGGTTGCCGCGCTTTCCGCCGCCGCCCGTTTGGGAATTTTGATCAAAAACGTCGCCGACATCGAAGCCGCGGCCAAAATCAACGCCTTCGTCTTCGACAAAACCGGCACGCTGACCACCGGCCAGCTCGCCGTCAGCCGGCTCGCACCCATTGGCGAAACCAAACCGGCGGAATTGTTGCGGTGCGCGGCGTCGGCGGAAAAATACAGCAACCATCCGACGGCCAGGGCGCTCGCGCAAATTGCGGGCGAAGCCGGGGTACCGCTGGCCGAGCCGCAGAATTTCGCCGAGACCGCCGGACGCGGCGTGAAGGCCGAGGTGGGCGGCGCCAAAGTTTTGGTTGGCCGGGCGCAGTGGCTCAAGGAAAATGGCGTGACCGAGGATTTTGTGAAATCCGTTGACCTCAAGGAAACGGAAGGCTGGAGTTTGATTTTTGTCGCGCGCGACGGCAAGTGCATCGGGTGGGTTGGCTTGCAAGACCAGACCCGCGCCGAGGCGAAGGAATCGCTCGCCGAGTTGAAGGAAGCGGGGGTTCGCCGCATCGCGATGGTTTCCGGCGACCGGCAGGCGGTGGCGACCCGTGTGGCCGCTGAAATTGGCTGCGAAGAGGCCAAGGGCGAATGTCTGCCGCAGAACAAGGTTGAGTTCGTCCGGGCGGTGAAAGCCAAAGGCTATCGGGTTGCCGTCGTCGGCGACGGCGTGAACGACGCGCCGGCGCTGGCAGCGGGCGACATCGGCATCGCCATGGGCGCGGCAGGCAGCGAAGTGGCCATCCACAGCGCGACGATTGCGCTGATGAACAACGACCTGCGCCGGCTGCCGTTTTTGGTGAAACTTTCGCGCAGCACCCGCGCCGTCATCAACCAGAATTTCATGTTCGGCGTGCTGTTCATCATCGTCGGCTGGACGGTGACCGTGTCAGGGTACATCGGCCCGATAGCCGCCTCCATTCTGCACGTTGTCGGTTCGTTGATTGTGGTTTTCAACAGCGCCCGCCTCGTGCGCAAAGGCGAGGAACTGGAACATTTCCATCCCGAAACGGAAGAACTGCCACGCCAGGTATCCGGCCAACTGACGCCGAAACTGGCGTAAGCATTCTCTGTCCGACTTATGCCCGTCGTCGAACCAAATCCGCAATCGGATATCGCAAATCATAAATCCGAAGAGGTTGTCGTGTCCCTGCCCGGGCTTGCTGGCGCGGCGGATTGAGGTTAACTTGATGGCATGAGTGCCGTTGAAGTCATCAAGGAAATCAAGCAGCTTCCGCGCGAAGAGCAGCGGAAGGTCGTTGATTACGTTCGTGAGCTCGTGACGGCAGGCGAAGTGAGCGATGAATTCAAACGCATTGCCGACGAGGTGTTCACCACCAATGCCGAGTTGTTTCGCAAGCTCGCCCAATGAAGGTGGACGAACCCAGGTTTCTCAAGCTGGCCGAGGTTTTGTATCTGCACGATGAATCTCTGGCTCGATTGGGCGGTTCGTCCGGCGTTCGGGAACCGGGATTGGTTGAATCAGCCCTGGGTTCGGCGCAAAATGCGTTTTGGTATGGGCACGGAAACTTGTTCGATATCGCGGCGGCTTATGCTTTTCACATTGCCGAGTCACAGGCTTTTGTAGATGGTAACAAACGGACTGCCGCCGCAGCCGCCATTTCGTTTTTGAGATTGAATGGCATCCGGTTTCCGAAAGATGACGGCTCGGTTTACAAAGCCATGATTGAAATTGCAGAAAAACGATTGGACAAAGCCGGTCTGGCCGTTGTCCTGCGCCTGTTGGTCGAAAAACAAAATTGAAATTAACCATGCCCGTTACCGAATTAAATCCGCAATCCGCAACTCCGATAAATCGCGAGCACGCGACGAAAGTCGGTGTCCGCAATCCGCAATCGAACGGCGAGGTCGTCGTCTCCGTGCGCGGGCTGACGAAGGTGTTCAAGGATTTCTGGAACCGGCCCAAGGCGCGCGCGGTGGACAATGTGGATTTCGACGTGCGGCGCGGCGAAGTGTTCGGTCTGCTCGGCCCCAATGGCTCCGGCAAATCCACGACGGTGAAACTGTTGCTGGGTTTGCTTTACCCAACCAAAGGCCACATCGAGGTCTTCGGCCATTCACCGCGGCATGTGCAGACGAAATCGCGCATCGGTTATTTGCCGGAGGAATCGTATCTTTACCGCTACCTCAACTCACGCGAGACACTCGACTTTTTCGGAAATCTTTTTCACCTCGGCAAGGGCGAGCGCGACAACCGCGTCGAGCAGTTGCTCGAAATGGTCGGCCTGAGCCAGGTCCACCTGCGTTCCGTCGGCGAATTTTCCAAGGGCATGCAGCGGCGCATCGGCCTCGCGCAGGCGCTTATCAACGATCCGGATCTGGTCATTCTGGACGAACCCACTTCGGGGCTCGACCCCATTGGCTGCCGCGAAGTCAAAGACCTCATCCTGGCGCTGGCACGGCGGGGCAAGACGGTGATTTTAAGCAGCCATTTGTTGTCGGACGTGGAGGACGTTTGCGACCGCGTGGTAATTTATTACGGCGGCAAAATCCAGGCGATGGGCACACTCAAGGAATTGCTCGCCACGCCGGACACGATTTGCATCACCACGCCAGCGTTGCCGCGCGAAACCATGGAGCGTGTGCTGGAAATCATTCGCAAGGACGTGGCGGCTGACAAGGTCAGGATAGATACGCCAACGCAGAATCTGGAGAGCTATTTTCTCGATGTGGTGCAAAAAGCGCGCCGGGCCGCGTCGGAAACTTCCGGCGTGACTTCCGGTGCCCGTGTGGCGGCTTACCTGCGCGCCGGTATTGAAGAAAGACCGCCCGCCGAGAAAATTCTTGAACGTCTGGCGTTGCCGCAGGCCGCCCAATCCGTTGTTCCGCCAAAACCACCGACGCTGGTTGCCATTGCGCCGAAGGTGGACAACAAAAAATTGGAAGCGTTGACAAAAGCCGCCGAACCGACGACGACGCCGGACAAACCCAAGCCCGCAGCGGAAGAAAGACCGGTGGATTTGTCGAAGGCGGATGAAAAATTGTCTTCGCTGCTGGGGAAGAAGAAGCCATGAAGCACAACGCAGAGACGCAGAGAACACAGAGGCACGCGGAGAAAATCGTTTCAATGAAACTCTGCGTTTCTCTGCGACCTTCGCATTCTTTGCGTTAAAGAAATTGCCGGATCGAAAATGCAACGATTGCTCGCCATCGCCTGGTTGACCTGGAAAGCCGCCTTTCGGTTCCGGCTGTTCCTGGTGATCGCGGTGTTGTTGCTGGCGGCGGTGGTGGGTTTGCCGATGGTGATCAAGGACGACGGCACGGCGCGCGGGTTCACTCAAATTCTGCTGACGTACACGTTGAGCGTCATCACCGGTTTGCTCGGTCTTTCGACGCTCTGGCTTGCGTGCGGCACGCTGGCACGCGACATCGAGGAATGTCAGATGCAAGTCGTCGCGACCAAACCCATCGCGCGCTGGCAAATCTGGCTGGGCAAATGGCTCGGCATCATGTCGCTGAACGCGGCGCTGCTGGCGCTGTCGGGCGCGTGCGTTTACGGCCTGTTGCAATGGCGGGCGACGAAATTGCCGGCGGCGGAACAAACCGTTTTGCGTGAGCAGGTGCTGGTGGCGCGCGGTTCGGCCAGGGAACAAAACTACAACGCAGAAATTGATGTCGCAACGGAACGCATTTTACAGGGACGTTTGAAAAACAGCCCGGTGGACAAGGTGGACGTGCCGGAGGTGCGCAGGCAGATCCGCGAACAGGTCAAGGCGGATTTTCAACTGGTGCCGCCGGGATACTCGCGCCCGTGGCAGATTGATTTGGGCTTCGCAAAAAATTTCCTGCGCAACAAGCCGCTGCAACTGCGCGTGAAATTCAACTCGGCGCAGAAAAGTCCGTCCGGCACGTTTGTCGCGCTCTGGCAGGTGGGCGATCCGAACTCCGCAAATTTGTGGCGCAGCGAGCCGATGAGCCTCGCGCCGGACACGTTTCATGAATTTCAGATCCCGGCAAACCTTTTCGACGACAAGGGCGTGTTGACGGTCCTGTTCATAAATCAGAATGACACGGCGCTATTGTTCCCGCTCGAAGATGGCCTGGAGGTGTTGTATCCCCAAGGCGGCTTCACGTTGAATTTTGCCCGTGGCCTGGGAATCATTTTCTGCTGGATGGCACTGCTGGCGGCGTTGGGGTTGATGGCGGCGAGCTTTTTGACGTTTCCCGTTGCGGCATTTTTTTCACTGGCGGTTCTGACGATTGGACTTTCCAGCGGCACGCTGCATGAAGTGGTGGAATCAGGCACCGTCATGGGCGGCAACGGGGAGACCGGCGTCATGGGCCATTCGGTCGTGGACGCGATGTTGATTCCGCTTTTCAAAGGTTGCCTGACGGTCATCAAGCTGGTGGAAAATTTTTCGCCGATTGATTCGTTGAGCAGCGGGCGCAGCATTTCGTGGAGTGAACTCGGCACGGCCTTCGGGCAAATTGTTTTGCTGCCCGGCGGAATCATCGCCGTCATCGGCATCCTGTTGTTCAACCGGCGTGAACTGGCGACGGCACAGGGAAATCAATGAACGCCCGCGCAAAAAAAATCCTCTTGCTGCTGCTGGCGGCGGCATTGCTCTTCGGTTCCAGCCAGGTGCAGAAGTCGTTGAACCGCGACCGCGAGCAACTGGGCTTGACGCGCACGGATGCGTTGGACAACGCGCCGCCCGTGCTGGCGTTCACCACGGTGGCGCTGGGCGGATTCCGCGGGTTGATTTCCAATTATCTTTGGATTCGCGCCAACGATTTGCAACTGGACGACAAGTATTTCGAGGCGGCGCAACTGGCGGATTGGATCACGGCCCTGGAGCCGCATTTCACCCAGGTCTGGCTGTTTCAGGCGTGGAACATGGCTTACAACATTTCCGTCAAGTTCAAGGATTTTCCCGATCGCTGGCGCTGGGTGGAACGAGGCATCGAACTGCTGCGCGACGATGGCCTGCGTTACAATCCCAACGATGTCCTGATGTACCGCGAACTGGCCTGGTTCTTTCAGCACAAAATGGGTCAAAACCTCGATGATGCGAATTTGTATTACAAGCAGCAGTGGGCCAGGGAAATGACGCCGTTCTTCGGCGCGAACGGGACGAATTTCTCTGAATTGCTCCAGCCGCAAAACACCAACGCCGTGTTGCTCCGCGAAAAATACAAAATTGACCCGGCCTTTGCGGAAAAATTGAACGCGCAATATGGTCCGCTCGACTGGCGGCTGCCCGAAGCGCACGCGATTTACTGGGGCGCTTTTGGTCTGGAAAAGGCGAAGGAAAATCCTGACAAGGTGAAGGCGGATGATTTGATCACGCTGCGCCGCAATATTTATGGATCCATGCTCCAGGCGTTTTATCACGGGCGTTTCATCGCCAATCCTTTCAATAAGTCGTATGCGCTTGGTCCGGACCTCGGCCTGATTCCCAAAGTCAATGACACCTATGAAACGATGATGCGGGAGGACGAAAAAAACCGCGACCACATCGCCATCGCACATCGGAATTTTCTGCGCAACGCGATTTATTTTCTATATGAAGAAAATCGTGTTGCCGATGCGGCGAAATGGTTCCGCTATTTGGGCGGGAAATATCCTGACAAACCGATTATTGATGGCGACCCCGAATCCTTCCCGCGCAATCTCACCCTTGATCAATACGCCGTCGCCTGTGTGCAGGAAAACATCGGCGACACGTCGCAGGAGCGCACGACGGCGGCGGTGGCAGGCCTGCTCTCCCATTCCTATTATGAACTGGCCATTGGGCAGGATGACCGCTATGCCGGATTCAAGCTGCTCGCTGGAAAAGTTTATGAGCATTACCAGGCTGAAATTTCCAGCATGAAAAGCAACCAGCAACGCATCGGCCTGCCCCCATTCGCCGACCTCAATCGCGCCGTGCTCAACCAATTGCTTGATCCGCAACAAGGCGCACCCTACGCCATGCGCGCCGTCATTCGCTCGCAACTGGGAATGCCGGGGGAAACCAATGCGCCTCCAATGACGGTTTCGACGAACCCACCCGCCACGGCAACTGTTTCCAGCAATGCACCCGCTGCGGGGCCGTCAGGTTCCGCCAAATAAATCATCGGGCCGCCGCGCCGAACGGCGGAAATAATGATCAAGCTGCCAAAGTCTCGCAACCATTCATGCGCTCACGACAACCTTGGCATTGCTCTTGTCCAAAAAGGGCTGTTGGACGAAGCCATCGCTCAATTCAAGGAAGCGTTGTGGTTCAAGCCGGACGAACTGGATGCGAAAGAACGGTTGCGCGCGCTCAGTGTGCCGGTGCCGGAATGAATCTGACACCAATCGTCAACCCGGCCGTGTGGTAAAGACAGTTGCCGGTCTCGCCTTCCTGAGGCAATCTTTCAAAACATGACCGGAGTCCGGCCACGATTTGATTCTTTACGGTTCAGCAGCCCTGAAATGCGGCGGCTGGGCCTAGCGCTGGCGTTGTCGCTCACGGTGCATCTGCTCGGCTGGGGCGGTTATGAGGCCGGCAAAAAGCTCGATCTGTTGCAACGATTGCATGTGCCGGCGTGGTTGCAACTGGTGAAAGCCAAAATTGCGCCGGCCGTGCCTCAAAACAACGAGGAACAGCTCACGTTCGTGGAGGTGCCGCAGCCGGCGGCCGAGGCGCCGAAAAGTACAAAATATTATTCCAGCCAGAATTCCCGCGCCGCCGACCCGACCAAGGGAAACAAGGACGTTCCGCAATTGAACGGCAAACAAACCGAGGTCGTTAAAACCGAGAACGTGCCGCGCCCGGACTTCAACAAACTTCAGCCGGCAACTCCCGCGCCGCAGCAAAAATTGCAACCGGCGATACAGCCGGGCGATTTGACGTTGGGCAAGCCGGAAAATTCCCAGCAGCAGGAACAACAGCGTCCGCGTACCGTCAAACAGGCGCTCGCGCAGCAATCGCAACGCCTGCCCGGCCAGCAGATGAAGCAGGAGGGCGGGACGCGTCGCTCGGCGCTGGTGTCGTCGCTCGACGTGAAGGCAACGCCGTTTGGCGCGTATGATGGGGCGTTCATCGCGGCGGTGACGCAGCGTTGGTATGATTTGCTGGACAGCCGGCAGTTTTCGATGGACCGCAGCGGCAAGGTGACACTGCAATTTCACTTGAATTACGACGGGAGCATTGCCGAAATGAAGGTTCTGGAAAACACCGTGGGGGACGTGCTGGGTTATGTTTGCCAAAAAGCGGTGACGGATCCGGCGCCGTTCTCGCCGTGGCCAACCGAAATGCGGCGGCTGATCGGTGAGAATTATCGGGAAATCACGTTCACATTTTATTATTATTGACCGCGACAGGCGGCGAAGAGCGGGAAATTTATTATGGAAATACTGGTTTATCTCATGCTGGGACTGACTTCGGTCATCGGATTGGCGTTCATCGTGGAACGCGCGCTGGCATTGCGCTGGGGCAAGGTGGTGCCGTCGAAAATTACCGACGCGCTCGCGGCCTGCCAAACGCGTGACGACGTGAAAACGCTCCGCCGGGTGTGCGCACAAAAACCGTCGCCGCTCGGACGCCTGCTGCTGCTCGCCGCCGACCATCTCGACTGGCCGAAGGCGGATAATGTGGACGCGCTGCAAACCGCCGCGCGCCATGAAGTCGTCCGGCTCGAACGCGGCCTGGTTGTGCTCGAAATCATCGTCGGCATCGCGCCGTTGCTCGGGCTGGTCGGCACCATCGCGGGCATGATGACCGTGTTCGGCGACCTGGGCCAGACGGGCCTGAACGACGCGGCCAAACTGGCCCAGGGCATTGCGCTGATTTTGCGGGCAACGTTGATTGGTTTGCTCATCGCCATTCCCTCGCTCATCACGTGGAGTTATTACAGCAAAAAAGTCGAGGTGCTCGCCGTCGAAATGGAGGCGCTTTGCGACGACTTCATCCGGCGGCAATACACGGAAACGAAATGAATCAACATCGAACATCCAACAACCAACGCCCAACATCCAATGATTGGGCGAATGTAACTTCATTGGTTGTTCAATGTTGGATGCCTGCTCGCGATTTATCGGAGTTGGATGTTGGGTGTTTCTTTTTTTAAAATATGCGTTTCGTCATCCATAAACGCCGCAACACTCCCACCATCATCATCGTTGCGCTGGTGGACGTGCTCATCGTGCTGCTGATTTTTCTGATGGTGACGACCACGTTCAAGCAACAGTCGGCTTTGAAACTCACGCTGCCCGAATCATCGCAGGCCAAAAAATCCGGTGCGAATGAAAAGCAGCCGTTCACCGTCAGCATAGACAACAATGGAATTTATTATCTGGAAAAGCTACCCGTGACTTACGAGCAATTCCGAAGCGAACTGCTGAAACGGGCGGCGAAAGACCCGCAACTCGTGCTGGCGATCAACGCTGAAGACAAAGCGCCGTGGGGCAAGGTCGTGAAAATCCGCGACGCTGCCGCCGAGGCCAAAATCAAGTCCCTCGTCGCCTACACCAAGGAACCAGCCAAGCCATAAAATCATTCATGGCAGCCGACGTGAGTCGGCTCTGATTTTACTGGCAGAAAATAATGAGCGGACTCACGTCCGCTGCTACAGGAATTATTTGAGCAACTCTTCCGCTATCTGCACCGCGTTGCAGCGCGGCCAAAAATCAAATCTGTCAGCGACTGCACCAGGGCAACCGGCAAGCCATAAGAAAATGGCTGACTTGACAATGATTTCATAAAATGGTTGAATGAAGAAGGTTCATCAGACGACCGATGAAAACCTTCAGAATTCTGCTGGTGGCTTCGACTGCTTTGCTGGCGGCCAATTTCGCGCTTGCCCAAACGTGGACACAGACCAGCGCGCCCGTGAATTATTGGTGGTCTATTGCCTCCTCTGCCGACGGAACCAAATTGGTGGCATTGGTAGGCGGGGTGCCCTACGCGAAAACCATATACACCTCGGCGGATTCAGGAGCTACTTGGACATCAAATAGTGTCCCGCCTGTGGAATGGTGGTCTGTGGCTTCCTCGGCAGATGGAACCAAACTGATAGCTGCAGCTTATGGAAATGGCGGGATATACACTTCGACAAATTCAGGGGCTACGTGGATATCGAACAATGTTCCTGGCTATGGTTGGTTTTCAGTCGCCTCTTCGGCGGATGGAGTCAAGTTGGTGGCAGTAGCGGGCGGTGGGCAGGTTGTTGGCCCGATTTACACTTCTGCGAATTCCGGCGCGATGTGGCTATCGAATAACGTGCCGAACGATCATTGGGGATCGGTTGCCTGTTCGGCGGATGGAACCAAACTGATAGCAGTGGCCGTGGCTGATTATTACACGTCAACCAATTCGGGAGCTTCTTGGACTTCGAACAGCATACCCTCGGTTAGTTGGGGCGCGGTCGCATCTTCGGCAGATGGAACGAAATTGGTGGCGGCGGTAATCGTATCAGGCACACATCGGATTTTTACCTCCACGAATTCAGGTACTACTTGGGTGACGAATATTGCGCCCGTTTCTCGATTAATGTATGTCGCATTATCAGCGGATGGAGTTAAAATGGTTGCGGTGGAGCAGAACCGAATTTGGTTTACGACCAATTCGGGTGCGGCTTGGATGTCAAACAACGTGACCGGTTTCTGGCATGGGGTTGCCTCATCTGCTGATGGCGGGAAATGGGTAGTGGTGGACGGTGGCCCCGGTGGCATTTGGATTTCGCAATCCACGCCGGCACCTCAAATGAAAATCACGCCGGCAAACGGTAATCTCACACTTTCATGGGTCGTTCCTTCGACGAATTTCGTGATGCAGCAAAGCTCGGATTTGAGCAGTTGGACTGACGTGACGAACACGCCGGGGCTGAACCTCACCAATTTGCAGAACGAAGTGACTTTGCCGCTGACTGGCGGCAATACTTTTTACCGGCTCAAAACGCCGTGATTCAATTATTTGTAGCAGCGGACGTGAGTCCGCTCATTCTTCTTTTGCCGAAAATTTGAGCCGACTCACGTCGGCTGCTACGAGAATTATTTCAACAATTCTTCCGCGATCTGGACGGCGTTGAGCGCGGCGCCTTTGAGCAGTTGATCGCCGCTCACCCAGAAGCACAACCCGTTGTCCAGCGCGCAGTCCTTCCGGATGCGGCCAACTTCGCAGTTGTATTTTTCAGCGGTGAACAGCGGCATCGGATATTTTTTGTTTTCCGGCTCGTCCACGAGATCCAGGCCGGGCGCCTTGGCCAGAACGGCGCGCGCGGCTTCGACGCTCACCGGCTTTTCAAATTCCGCGCTCACGGCGATGGAATGCGAACGATAGACCGGCACGCGCACGCAGGTGACGCTCGCCTTGAACGCCGGATGATGCATGATTTTCCGGCCTTCATTTTCCATTTTCATTTCCTCCTTGGTGTAGCCGTTCGGTAAAAACACATCCACCTGCGGCAGCACGTTGAAGGCAATCTGGTGCGGAAACACCGCCTTCGTCACCGGTTTGCCGGCAACGATTTCACCCACCTGCCGCTTCAATTCTTCCATGGCCTTCGCACCCGCGCCGCTGACGGCCTGGTAACTGGACGCAAAAATGCGTTTGCAGCCGAACGCCTGGTGCAAGGGATAAAGCGCCATGAGCGTGACGATGGTGGTGCAATTCGGATTGGCGATGATGCCTTTGTGCCATTTCACGTCGCTGGCGTTGATTTCCGGCACGACCAGCGGCACGGAATCGTCCATGCGGAACGCGCTGGAGTTGTCCACGACCACGCAGCCGGCTTTGGCCGCGATGGGCGCAAATTCCCTGGAAATGCTCCCGCCGGCGCTGAACAGCGCGATGTCAATGCCGTTGAAGGAATCTTTGGTGAGTTCCTTGACGGCGATGTCGGTGCCGCGAAATTTGAGCTTCTTGCCGGCGGAACGCGCCGAAGCGAGCAAGGTCAGTTTGCCCACCGGAAAATTTCTCTTTTCCAGCGTTTTAATCATTTCGATGCCGACGGCGCCGGTCGCGCCGACCACGGCCACATGTGGATTCCGGTTCATAAAAGGGCGAATTATAACAAAAACCAGGCTCGCGTCAATCACGCCAGCGACCGCACAACACATTTTCTTTTGCTTTCTGATTGACCGGGATTGTCACCTGTGACGAAATACTAGTCTAAGTTTTTTCAGATGTCGAAAATTTCAGTCAGAAACGGAGCGGGCACGACGAAATACGACGCGCACCACAAGGTGCTGTCGCAAACCTACGGCGCGTTTGCTGATTTGCGCCGGGAACTCTCGGACTCGAAGGCAACCGTCAACGGGCGCGAGGACATTCTGAAAAGTTTCGCGACATGCCCCGATTCGCAGCGCTCGTGGCTGTTGCTTGAGGATTATTTTGAAAAACTGTCGCTCTCGCGCCGCGATTTCCCCGACACGCACTGGTGGCCGCGTTTGCTGAATGCCCAGGGCAAGGCGCGCCTGGAGGAGCTCGCGTTCTTATTTCTCCGCGCCAAACGTTCCGTGCCGCCCGAATTGCAGGCGCACGCCAGCCCCGACCGTTTCGCCCGAGCCGAGGAAGCCGAGAAGGAACAAAATCTCGTCAAGGAACTCGAAAACTGGCTGTCGCCGCCCGCGCTGCCGCTGCTCGACACCCCGCGCGCCACGCTGCGCGTCGTTTGCCGCGTGCAACCGGACCCCGCCGAGGCGGGACGTTACCGGCTGGCCGTGCAATTTCTTTTGTTGCGCCCGCGCACCGGCGAAAAGGCGCGCACGCTGCGGGATCTGATTGACCTCGTCGTTCGCGCCACGCACGAGCAGGAATTATTTTCGCCAGCCGATTGGGAATTCATTCAATGGCTGGCCGACACGCATCGCCACCGCAATGACGGCGCGGACACGCTGGTTTTGTCCGACGCCGAACTGCTCCAATGGCTCGCGCGCTGGGGACACTCGCCCCGCCTGGAATGTGACGGCCAGCCGCTCCATTTTCACGGCCAGATCGCCGCGCTCACACCGCACCTCGACAACGGCGACAAGGAACTGTCGTTCACGCACCGGATCGAATTGCCCGGCGGTGAAAACCATTCCATTGCCGACGCGAAATTTTTCAACCGTCAGCCGCCGCTCGCGCTGGTCAATGGCACGTTTTACCTGCTGCGCAACGCGCCGCCGCCGCCGGTGCTGAAATATCTCGCGCAAAAACCGTCCGTGCCGGTGCGCAAACTGAGCCATCGGCTGTTGCTGCACCTGCGCAAGACGCAGTTGAATCACGGCGTGGATTGGGAACAGCTTTGCGTCGCGCATCCGGCCAGGCCGCAGTTCGTTTTCGAGTTGCTGGACGACACGGTGCGGTTGCGGTTGCTGGCCAAAAGTCTCCGCGACCAGAGCGTCTGGTTTTGGAACGGCCACGAATGGGTCGCGAACGAAGCAAAGAAACGTCCGGGCGACAAACCGGAGATCCTCGACGACCCGCGCCTGGAACCCGCGATCCAATGGCTGCGCAAACTCGATTGGTTCACGCCCGAACCCGGTTTGTGGATTGGCGACGCGAATGAAAATTTTCTCGGCACGCTCGCGGCCGTGTGGGCGGAACGTCCCAGCGAAGCGGAATTTCTCGGCAACCCGGCATTTCACCGCCTGTTCCTGCAACCGCGCCAGCTCAAGCCGCGGCTCATCGTCAAGGGCAGCGGCATTGACTGGCTGGCGGTTTCCGCCGAATGGGAGGCCGAAGGCCTCAAACTCAGCAAGGCGGACCTCGAACGGCTCGCCGCCGCCACCAGCCGTTTCGTCAAGCTGCCGAATTCCGGCTGGGTGGAACTCGATATCAACGCCGTGCAGGGCGCGCACGAGGCCATGGCCGAAATGGGCGTGGACGGCCTCATCGCCGTGCCGCAAAAAGTCGGCCTGGAACACGTCGCGCATCTGGACGAGAACGAGTTCTCCCGCTTCGCCGATTCGCCGGAAGCGAAGGCGTTGCGCGAACGCGTGCGGGATTTCAAAGGCGTGCCCGCCATTGCGTTGCCTGCCGGATTGCAGGCCGAGTTGCGTCCGTATCAAAAGGACGGCTTCGATTTTCTCTGCCACCTCACCCATATCAAACTCGGCGGCATTCTGGCCGACGACATGGGTCTGGGCAAAACGCTGCAGGCGCTGGCGTGGCTGGCGTGGCTCAAGGAGCGCAACACGAAAAATCCCAAGCCATCGCTCGTCATCTGCCCCGCGTCCGTGCTGCACAACTGGCGGCGCGAAGCGAACCGGTTTACGCCAAATTTGAAGGTGCTCGTGCTCGAAAGCGGCGCGGCACGGCATAATTTGCGGAAGCAGATTCCGCAGCACGATTTGATTGTGACGAATTACGCGCTGTTGCGGCGTGATTTGGAGGAGTTGCAAAAATTCGCGTTCCGCGCGGCGATTTTGGATGAGGCGCAGTTCATCAAAAATCCGGGCGCGCAGGTCACGCAATCGGTCAAGCAGCTCAAGTCCGAATACCGCCTGGCCCTCACCGGCACACCGCTCGAAAACCGGCTGCTGGATTTGTGGAGCATTGTTGATTTCATCCAGCCCGGCTACCTCGGCAATCAGGAACAATTTGCCGAAACTTACGAACCGCGCGCCCAGGCCGGCGACGAGATGGCCCCGGTGGAACAGCCGGCGCGCAGCGAGAAAACCGAGTCGATCCAGCGCATCGCGCGCAAACGGCTCTCGGCCCGGCTGCGCCCATTGTTGCTGCGCCGTTTGAAAAAGTATGTCGCGAAGGATTTGCCCGACCGCATCGAGCAGCGCCGCGATTGTCCGCTCGGCGACGAACAGCGGAAGCTTTACCTGGCCGAATTGCGCCGCAGCCGCGACCAGATCATGCATGCCGTCGCGGAACAGGGCCTCAACAAGAGCAAGATGCACGTGCTGGCCGCGCTCACGCGGTTGCGCCAGATTTGCTGCCATCCGCGCCTCGTTGGCAGCGACACCGCGTCGGGCAAGACCGAGACGCTGTTCGAGTTGCTCGATCCGTTGATTGAGGAAGGCCAGAAGGTCCTAGTCTTCAGCCAGTTCGTGCAGATGTTGCTATTGCTCGAAAAGGAATGTCGCGAACGGCAGATCAACACACACATCCTCACCGGCCAGACCAAGGACCGGCAGCAGGTCGTCAACGCGTTCCAAGGCGACACGCAGCCTGGTGTATTTTTGCTGAGTTTGCGCGCGGCGGGAACCGGTTTAAATCTCACCAATGCCAGTTACGTGGTGCTTTACGATCCGTGGTGGAACCCGGCGGTGGAGGCGCAGGCGATTGACCGTTCGCACCGCATCGGCCAGACGCAGACCGTCAACGCCTACCGGCTCATCGCGCCCGGCACGGTTGAGGAAAAAATCTGGGAACTGCAACAGAGCAAGGCGCAGACGATTGCCGACGTGCTGGGCGAGGAAGGTTTCGCCCGCAGCCTCACGACGACGGATCTGGAATATCTGTTTGCCGAGGATTGAGTCAGAGGCTTTCCTGAATGCTTGCGGGTAAAAATGCCACTTGACAATGGTAACATAAATGATACTTTTACGTCCAGTGATGCGGTAATTTACCACCTCACAAAATTGAAAATACAAAACTAATACTAAAACTAAAACTAAAACCAAAGGAAGAATTATGAAAAAAAATCGCAATAGAAAGGACTTATGGCTACACAGTTTGAAGTCAAAGAATATATCGAAAATGGACGTTCACCTTTCGCAGAATGGTTTAACTCACTGGATGCAGTAACTGCCGCACGCGTTGACAAATACATTCGCCGGCTCGAAGCCGGCAACTTTGGCGCGACCAAATCGCTGGACAAAGGTGTATTTGAATTAAAATTGGATTTTGGACCGGGTTACCGGGTTTATTTTGGACGAGACGGCAAAACGATAATCATTTTACTTGGTGGCGGGAGCAAGCGGCGACAATCAACCGACATTACTACCGCGATTGAACGCTGGAAGAGATACAAGCAGTCAAAGAATTAACATGGCACTGACGCGAGAATACAAAGAAACAGTTTTGGCCCGGATTAAACGTGATCCGGAGTTTGCGCGAGCGTTGTATGCCGAGGCGGTCAACGCGCTGATGGAAGGAGAAACTGACGAAGGACTTTCGATGCTGCGCGATCTCGTTCATGCCAACATCACTTTCAAGGAATTGTCCCGACAGACCGGCTTTGGCGAGAAGGCGCTACATCGCATGTTGAGTCGTCATGGTAATCCCACCACGCGCAATTTATTCACAATCACGAAGGCGATCTGCGAGGACCTGGGCATCAAATCAAGCGTGATGCTTGCGACCTAAAAATTCGCCCACAGCCTCACGACGACGGATCTGGAATACCTGTTCGCGGAAGATTGATCGCGAATTTTTTGCCCCCAATTCTTATCGGGCCGGAACAAGGACGTTGGAATGAACTCGTGCCGTTTCAGGGCCTTGCCTCAAGTCAGCAGTGAAGGCGTCGTTGAGGAAGATGAGCAATATTTATTTGACGAGTGGGGCATTTTAGGCAAAACCTGCGCCCGAACCTTATGAACACAACCCCGGAGGCAAACCCAACGTCCGCTCCTGTTGGTCCGCGTGAGGAGCAATCTTATTTGCTGGTTCTGATTTCCGGCCTGGCTTCCACTGCGCTTGCGTTGGTCGGGGTGTATGTTTTAGACGCCAAGACCGACTTCCATATCATGGGCTGGTATGCCAACTACATACTGCCTATCGGAGCCGTCCTTGTGGGTGTGGCGGCTTCCAGCGGATATGGTCTGGCGTCATGGTTCAGCGGCATCAAGATAACCCGCTCACTTCTCTGGATCGTGCTGGCGTTGCAGTTGGCTGCCTATTTCGCCACCCAATATATCGGGTTCAAAAGTTTGAATTTGGTGCACCGGAATGGCGCACCGGTCGGGTTTGTCGAGTATTTCGACGTGATGGCGCGCTCGTTTGCCTGGCGGCAAAATGACGGTTCGCCGGGGAAACCACTGGGAGCCTGGGGTTACGCCTTTCGCGGGCTGGAGATTGTTGGATTTGCCGCCGGCGGTTTGATCGTGCCGCTGGTGCTGCGCAAGAAGCCTTATTGCCAGGCCTGTCAGCGGTACATGCGCACCCGGCAGCTCGGCTTGGCGCCGGCGAGTGTGCCGGTGAAGAAGGTTAAAAAATCCGACGCCGCCGGTCTGGCGGCGTACGAGGCAGAGCAACAGCAGGCATTCGACCGTGGGAAGCAGACCGTGGAAGCGCTTCAACAACATGCGGCGGGCGCCAAAACAGCCGACTTTCAGAAGATTTTGACGGAACTGGAACCGGGCAAAAAGCAGACAGCCAAACTCCCCAAACGGTTCAGCCTGCAACTGGTCCATTGCAATCGTTGTTATGCAGGCCAATTTGTCGTCAAGCAGTTGCTCGGTCAGGGCAAACAACTCAAACAGACTGACTTCAGCAGCACGGAGCTGCACCCTGACTTTGCGCGGTCAGTCTGCCAGTAGAGTTTGTCGAAGCCGGTTGTTCGCGGAAGACTGACGGACACGCCTGTGATTTATTCATATCTCAACGATTCAATCGGGTCGAGGTTGGCCGCCTTGTAGGCCGGGTAGGTCCCGAAAACAATTCCAACCACGGAGCAAATCGCCAGCCCGAGCACAATCCAGTCCACCGGGATGGCGGGCGGGGCCGCCATGTACCAGGCGAGGCAGTTGCCGCCGAGGATGCCCAGCACGACGCCGATGACGCCGCCGATTTCGCACAGCACGACGGCCTCCATGATGAATTGGGTCATGATGTTGCGTTTCTTGGCGCCAATGGCGCGGCGGATGCCGATCTCGCGCGTCCGCTCGGTGACCGAGACGAGCATGATGTTCATGATGCCAATGCCGGCGGCGAGCAGGGCGATGGAACTCACCACCGCCATGCCGATGCGCACGGCCAGGGTGAAGGAATTGAACTGGGTGATCATGGAATTGTTGGACAGGATCTCGAAATCATTCTCCTCCCCGGGCGGCACTTTGCGGATGGCGCGCAAAATGCCGGTGGCTTCCTCCACGCAGGCGTCGTAGCCGGCCTGGTCGTGCGCCTGCACGAGAATCTGGAGGCTGCGCCACCAACTGCCGCCGTAGCGGTTCAGCCCGGTAGTGATGGGGATGACCGCAAAATTGTCCTGGTCGCCGCCCAGCGAGTTGCCCTGCGGCTCCAACACGCCCACGACGGTGTAATTGATGCCGTCAATTTTCAATCGTTCACCGATGGGCGAGACGGACGGGAAAAGGTTGGTGGCCAGGGTGTAGCCCAGCACGCAGACATCGCGCACGCCCTGCACGTCCGTGTCCGCCAGAATCCGCCCGTCGGACAAGGTCCAGTTGCGCGCGGAAAAGCTGCCAGGGGTTTCGCCGAGCATTTGCACGTCGGGCGCAGTCTTGGCGTGGGCCGTTTGGATTTCCCCCGCCCAAAAGTAGGACTGGATGCCGACGCTCTGCGCCAGCGTGATCTTTTCCTGGAACCGCAAGCCCTGCTGGAGCGTGATGTTCTTGCGGCGCCGGATTTTTTCGATGCCTTCCGGCAGGGTGAAAAAAATCGCCGGCCATTTCCGGATCATGAAGGTCTGGCTGCCCAGGGAGCTGATCTGGGCTTCGATGCGGCTTTGCAGCACGCGCATGGCCGTCATCACGACGATGATGGAAAACACGCCGATCAACACGCCGAGCAACGTGAGCGCCGAGCGCAGCTTGTGCGCCGTCACGGCATTTATGGCCATCGAGAAACTCTCGCGGACCTCGGCGAGCAGCAGGGTTGGCCGGTGCAATTTCATTCGCTCCTCAACGCGTCCACCGGGTCCATCCGCGCCGCGCGCCACGCGGGGAATATTCCGGAAAGCAGGCCCGTGACCAGCGAGACCAGCAGGGCGATGCCGACGACGGTGAGCGACATCGTTGCCGGCAGAAACCGCTGCACCACCAGCGTCAGCGGCCAGGCGATGCCGAGTCCAATCAGCCCGCCGATCAGGCAGATGGCCGCGGCTTCGATTAAAAATTGCAGCAGGATGGTCCGGCGTTTGGCGCCGATGGCCTTGCGGATGCCGATTTCGCGCGTCCGTTCGGCCACGGACACGAACATGATGTTCATGATGCCGATGCCGCCGACGAACAGGGACAAGCCCGTGATAAACAGGCCGACGGTGGCAATGACGCCGGTCACCCGGTGCACCATGGCCAGAATCTGGTCCTGCTGGTTGATGGCAAAATCGTCCGGGTCGCTGGGCGCGAGATGGCGGATTTTCCGCATCACGCTGTGCAATTCGTCCCGCGCCTCGTCCAGGTCGGCCACGGCCGCCACTTTCACTTGAATCTGATCCAGTTCATGGGTGTTCTTATAGCCGGAGATCATTTCCGGCATGGGAATAATCGCCTGGTTGTCAATGCTGCTGTCGAGGAAAGTGCCCTGCTGTTCGAGGATGCCGATGACTTCAAACGGCTGCTGGTCAATTTTGATTTTTTTCCCCAGGGGTGATTCCCTTGGAAACAGGTTGGTGGCGAGCATGGAACCGATGACACACACGGGCCGTCCGCCGTCAACCTCCAGCGCGGAAAGAAACCGTCCCTGGCCGACGGAAAAACCGCCGGTGAAAATAAATTGTTCCGTGGTCCCGATGATGGTGACGCCGCGCGCACTCCGTTTGTTGTATCGGATCCGTTCCCCCGAAAACATGACGGGAGCCACTGCCTGGGCCAGTTTCAGTTCTTTTTCCAACGTACCGGCCTGTTCCAGCATGATGGGGCGCCGTTTTCGCATTTTCAGCCATTCCTCCTGCGAATGCGGCACCCAATCGGTGGTCTGAACGTAAAGCACGTCCGCGCCGATGAATGAAATGGTGTTCAGAAAAGACCGGTTCAATCCCTCGATGGCCGTGCCCATGAGCGTGACGGTGACGATGCCGATGATGATGCCAAGCGTGGTGAGCACGGACCGCATTTTATTGGCGCGGATGGCGTTCCACGAGATGCCGAAGCCTTCGCGGATTTCGGCAAGGAGTTTCATCGGATTGGTGGATTAATGGATTTATGGATTGGTGGGAGGCAATGTGTCCTGCCACTCGTTTTTTCGGCGTTTGTTTTCCAACGATTCGATGAGCCGCAGAAGCTTGTTCTCCACTTCATAATGCAGTTTGTCCAAATCCTCAAAGTCATCGTTCGAAATGAGTTTGACGTTTTGCAATCCAATTGCCCGGGGGGGTGTTTCGGCAAGGGAACCTTTGGCAGTGTAAAGGAATTGCAGGTATTCGGGCAGTGAACGCCGGCCATAACCTTCCGAAATATTTGCTGAAACGGACTGTGCGGCATCTCGAAACTGCGATTTAAGCTTCAAGTCCAACACATCCTTGGACAAACGGAAGGCCATGACAAACAAGTCCATTCCACGTTGCCAAGCTTCGAGTTTCATATAGCCGCGGTTCAAATTTCGTCGTTTTGTATATTCCATAAATCCAATAATCCAAGAATCCATTTATCCAGTTTGCCTTTCGTCGCTCGCAATCAAACCGTCGCGGATGCGGATGATGCGGCGCGACTGCCGGGCGATGTCCTCCTCGTGCGTGACGACGATGATGGTGTTGCCGGCGCGCGCCAGGTCCTCAAACAACGTCATGATTTCGGCGCCGGTTTTGGAATCGAGATTGCCGGTCGGTTCGTCGGCCAGCAGGATGGATGGTTTGTTGACGAGGGCGCGGGCGACGGCGACACGCTGGCGCTGGCCGCCGGACAGCTCATTGGGTTTATGGTGCATGCGGTCGGCCAGGCCGACCTGGGAAATGGCCGCCAACGCAATCTTCCGCCGCTCGTCGGCGGGTATGCCGGCGTAAATCAGCGGCAGCTCCACGTTGTGCAGCGCATTCGAACGTGGCAGCAAATTGAAGGTTTGAAACACAAAGCCAATTTCGCGGTTGCGGACTTCCGCCAGTTGATTGTCGTTCATCTCGCTGACCAGAACCCCGTTGAGTTCATACTGCCCGGACGTGGCGGTGTCGAGGCAGCCGATCAGGTTCATCAGGGTGGATTTGCCGGAGCCGGACGGGCCCATGATGGCGACGTATTCGCCGCGCTGGATTTCGAGCGACACATCCCGCAGGGCGTGGACGGTTTCCGTGCCCATCTGGTAGCGCCGCGAAACGTTCTGGAGGCGGATCAGCGCCACGGTCAACTCTTGGGTTCTTCGCCGGCCGCCGCGCCCTTGCGAATTTTTTTGCCATCGTCGAGGTCGCGGCTGATGGCGCGGAACCCGCCGGAAACAATTTCGTCGCCCTCCTTCAAACCTTCGACGATTTCCCAATGCGTCTCATCGCTGATGCCGGTTTTGACCGGCGCCATTTTCACGTGATCGCCTTCGACCACGAACACCACGTCCACCAGCTTCTGCGGCTCGCCGGCTTTTTTATCGGCCTTGGCGACGTTTGTTGCGCCGTTGCCGGTCGGGGCGGTGTTGGTCTCGCTGCCGACAACCTTGGCGATGTTCGTTTCGCTGCTACCGGTCTTGACGATGTTGGTTTCGCTGCCACCGGCCTTGACAATGTTGGTTTCGCTGCCGCCGGTCTTGGCGATGTTGGTTGCCTTGCTTGCCGGCGAAACCGAATTGGTTTTTGGCGACTTGCCCGGCGGTTTCGGCGGTGGTTTTGGCGGACGTGCCGTCACGCTGGCAAAGGGCACGGCCAGCACATTCGTACGGGAGCGCGTCTCGATTTCACCGGTTACGGACATGCCGGGACGGAAGGATTCCTTTTCGTTGATCCGGATGCGGATCTCGAATTTGGTCGCGTCCTGCGTGGAGGAGGAGCTGGCGGCGGACAAGGAGTTCAATCCTTCCGAAGAACTGGCCACGTCCGTGACGGTGCCGGTGAATTTCTGGTCTTTGAACGAATCCACTTCCAACGACACATTTTGTCCGGGCCGGATCAGCACCACGTCCATTTCGCCGACGTCCACCCGCGCCTCCATGGCGTTCAAATCGGAGACGACCATGATGTCCGTGCCGGCGTTTTGGACCGTGCCGAGGACACGTTCGCCGAGCTGCGAGTTCAGTTTGCTGATCGTGCCGTCCAGCGGCGAAACGATGGTGGTTTTGGCCAGTTCCTCCTCGGCGTTGTCCACGTTGGCCTTGGCGACGTTGACCTGGTCGTTGGCGCTGTCGAGTTGCGCCTTGGCCACGTCACGGGCGGATTTGAAACCGATGAAATCCGATTCCGAAAGCAGCTTCTGGTGGAACAATTCCAAATTGCGGTCGTAGTCCGCCTGGGCTTTTTCCAGGCTCGCCACCGCCGAGGCTTTGGCAGCGAGCGAGGCTTCGTAACTGGCCTTGGCCAGATTGACCGCGGCGATGTAAATGTCCGGGTTGATCTTCACCAGCAAATCGCCCTTTTTGACCCGCTGGCCTTCCTTGACCGGCAATTCGATGATTTCGCCGCTCACTTCCGGGCTGATGTGGACCTGCACGACGGGATAAATTTTGCCGTTGGCCACGACCGTCTCGATGATGTTGGTGCGGATGACCTTTTCCGTCTGGACCGTGATGACCGGCTGCCTTTTCCTGAAGACGGCCACCGCGATCAGGGTAACGAGCACCAGCCCGATGACTGAAAAGATGATAATCTTCCGGCGTTTTTTGGAGTTTGCCATGCTTTTTTGTATTAAGACAGCTTGGACATGAATTCGTTTCGGAAAATTAAACCTAACCGGAGGAACATGGCTAAAGCGCCCATTGTCCCAATCCGATGCCGATGAGCAATAATTCAATCAGCACCCAAAAGCCGAAAACGACCGTTGCCGTTTTTACCGCCGGTGTGCCTGAAAGTTTCGCCAGCCCGATGGCCAGCACGCCCGCGTGCCAGAGATTGATTCCATTGACCGCCCCCAGCAGGAGATGGCCACGATTTGTGGGATCAAAATCACCCACCAACAACGCCAGGCTTGGCCCGGCGTAAAGCCGGCCCAGGATTACGGCCAGCAGGGTGGTGATCACCATGCCGAGGGCGGAAATGATGGAGGACAACCCGGCAACCTCCATGGCCTTCCGGTAGTCAAATTGGGTTTTGAGCAACCATCGCCCCGCCAGCCACAACACCAGGGCCCAGCCGAAAATCGAGGCGAAGCCATAGATGACGATGCTAATGCTGCCGAAGATGGCCAGCATCGTCGGTCCCATGAACTTTTCCATCACCTGCAACGCCTGGTCTTCCTGGGCCTGGGTGATTTTGCCTTGTTGCACCTGTTTGTCCAATGCCTTGACCTGTTGGTCGCGAACGGTTTGTTGAATGGCGGGCTGGGCGAACATGATGCACACGGAAATCATTCCGATCACGGCAAAGATCAGCACGGGAACGAGCCAATTGGCGACGGATGGCGGGGTGGCTTTGATTCCGGCAAAAACTTCGCCCGGCGCGGCCACGACATTCATCAACCGTCCGGGCAGCGAAGTTGCCGGCGTTGGCGGCGCGGCTGGCGGCGGCGCAGGTGTTGGCGACATTGGTTCCATGTTTTTTAATGAGGTCTTATCCACTACTTAGGCAAAAACCAGCCAAAGTTACAAGAAAAGTCGGTGTTTTTTTGTGGATTGAAATTGTCCAGCCGGAAGCAAATCCCGCCGGTGGCGGAAGCCGGCCGGCCATCAATCATCATCCACCGCTTTCACCGCCCAGTCCGGATAAGGGCTTTGCGAACCTTTTGTCGCGCGCCAGAGAATATGGTTGAACAAATCTTCCGGGCACTGGTCCTCCTTGTCGAGCGGCAGGCGCGCAGAGACATAAGCGTCTTTGCGCAAGAGCGGGTCGGAAATGAGTTTGGGCAGCCGGTTCATTTCGTCCAACGGCACGTTGTTCGTCACTGCCATGAACGGCGTGAAATCCGGTCCCGCACCGGGCGGGATAAAACAATCGAACATCGGTGTGGCCGTCGCGTCCATCTGGTTCATCGGCGGCAGACCGAGCATGAGTTCCATCGTGCGCAACAGGCTGGTCTGGTTGTATTGCGTGTGAACAACCGCGCCGCGTTTGGTGTAAGCGCTCGCCACGTAAGCCGTCGTGCGATAGCCGCTCACGTGGTCCCAGCCGCTCTGCGGGTCGTCCTCGATGGCGAAGATGCAGGTATTCGTCCAGAATTTTGAATGGCTGACGGCCTCGACGATTTGGCCGAACGCCAGATCGTTGTCGGCGACCTGCGCCTCGGGCGTGGGCGAGCGGGCCCTCGTCCCGCTGGTGTGGTCGTCGGGCAGCCAGACGATGACGAGGTTTGGCAGATTGTCCGCCGCTTCAAACTGCTTCAGGTCCTTGATGAATTGCGCGCCACGGAAAATGTCCGGCACGTCCAGGTCCCAGCCGATGGTGTTCGTCATGGTGTAAGGCCGCAGCGCCTCGATGTCCGGCTCTTCCGTCAACGCGATTTCGTCCGCGCCGTTCACAAAATTGCTGTAACAATCGAGGAAGCCCGGCTTGCCCTTGTGCGAGGAATCCTTCCATTGCTTTTTGTCGGAGGTGAACTCGCCGAAGTCGCAGACCGTCCGGCCGTGCGCGAGGGCGTCGTTCCAGATGAAACCCGCCGGCGAATAGGCCAGCGCGTCCGCCGTGTCCGGGCCGCCGCCGCCGCTCGGATAGCTGCGCGGCCAGCCGGCGAACTCGCGCTCCAGGTAATCGGTCGCGATGCCGCTGTCGGTCCAGTTGTGGCCGTCGGCGCTCAAGACGCTGCAGCAATAGGTGTTGTCCAGCAGCGCGAAATCGCGGACGAGCTTGTGTTGATTTGGCGTGACGCGCCCGCCAAACACGCACAAGTCCGCGTCGCCGTTGCCTTCCGTCACGTCGCCGAGAACTTGATCGTAACTGCGGTTTTCCTTGATGATGTAAATGACGTGCTGGAAGACGCTGGGTTCGCCGACGCGTTCGGGCACGGGCTGGGCGGGCCGGTTTTCGCGCGGCGGCAATTTCGCCTGTGCCAGCAGCGGATAACGCAAATCCGCCAGCGCTCTTTGCGTCAACGTCGCCAGTTCCTTTGCCGACGGCACCCGCACCAGCGAGAGCGAGCCGGCGTATTGCTTGGTGTTGAACCCCGGACCGTGGCCGAATCCCGTTCGCGGCTTTTCCATTTTTGTGCCGATGTTTTTGACGTTCGCGACATAAATTTTCCCCTGCTTTGCATCAAACGCAATCGCGCCGGGAAACCAACCGGCGGGAATCAAGCCGAGCAATTTCGATTTGCCCGGTTTGAATTGGAAAACGGCGACGGCGTTTTGCGTGCCGTTGCAAACAAAAAGCGTTTTGCCCGACTGGTCGAACGCGAGCGCGTCCGGCTGCGCGCCGAAGAAATCGCCCGGATTCTGCCGCGCGCAAATCGTCTCGACGATTTTGTCCGTGCGCGTGTCAATGACGCTCAACGTGTCGCTCCCCGCATTGGCGACGACGAGGAATTTTCCGTTCGGCGAAAGCGCCGTCGCGCAGGCGTGCCGGCCGGTGAGAATATCTTGGATTGGGTGGGGCGAGGCTGCTGACGAGCCGGTGTTACTGCGGCTCGCGGGGACGCTCGCCCCACCTGCTACTGCCAAATCAATCACTGACACCGAACCTTCGCTGGCAATGGAGCGGTCGTCCACGCGAACTTTTGTTCCTTGTCCCGCCGGGCCGACGACGCTGTTGGCGTCCGGCCGGCGCCCGCCCCAGTTGCTCACGTAAATTTTTTTGCCGGCGGGAACCACGTCGAACGGCGCGATGCCCACGTCCCAAGTCCGCAAAACTTTCCCGGTCGCGGCGTCCAGTTCAACGAGACGATTGGAAAGATTGAGCGCGACGTAGATTCTTTTGCCGTCGCGTGAAACGGCGATGCCGGCGGGAATTTCCGCCGCGCGCAAGGGCGCGTTGGCCGGCGGCAGAGCAAATGAAAACAGCGGTGAAACTTTTTGGTCCTTGCCGACGCCAAAGACCTTGATGTCGCCGTTGACATTCGAGAGATAAATGCGCGAGCCATCCGGCGAGAAGGCGAGACCGGTGAAACTCAATTGCGCCCTTTCGTCCGGGTTGAGAATTTCCTTGGCCGTCGGCGCCGGTTCCTGCGCTCCGCCGGACGGGAAAGCAACGCGCTGCAAAATTTTTCCGGTCGCCGGCTCGACGACGACCAGTTCATGCGTCAGCCCGGCAGTCACGAGCATTTTGCCGTCGGGACTCAACGCCAGCGCGTTTGGCCGGATGCCCGGCAGTTCGACCTGCGTTCCGGCGGGCGTGACGAGTTGGTTGGCCGGCGTGACAAGGCCGTTCGTGCCGCGGCCAACGATTTCGGTCGTGGCGTCAAAATTTTCCGGCGAAACGGCCGCTCGCGCCGCCGTTAGGGCGAAGGCAACCAGCAGGCAATGGATGGAGATTTTCAATTTCATTCCCGCTTAAAATGACAATAAAACCCGGCCACTGGCAAGTTACATGATGGTAGAATTCCGTCTAGAGCGATTTAAATAATCTCGTAGCCGCGAACGTCAGTTCGCGCCATAATTATCCTCTGTTAATCAATTTGCGCCGACTGACGTCGGCGGCTACATATTTTTTGAAAAAGCTCTAAAGTAGCAGCCGACGCCTGCTGGGTCGTAGCACTTGGTGCGAAGACTGGTGAGGCGGCTCATTCTCAATTGCGGAATTTGGAGTGAGGAGTGCGGAATGGAAATCAGAGCCTCGTTACCTCGGCTCCTGCGAGATTTACGCCACCGCCGGATCGAGCCGTTTGTCCGGTACCAGATAATTGCGGACGTAGTCGGTCACGGCGTCTTCGAGGGAAGTGACGGGCGCGGTGTAACCGGCGGCGCGCAACCGCACCAGGTTTGCCTGGGTGAAATACTGGTATTTGTCGCGGATGGCTTCCGGCATCTCGATGAATTCAATCTTCGGCTTGCGTTTCAACGCGACAAAAACGGCACGCGCCAGGTCCAGCCATGTCCGCGCCTTGCCGCTGCCGATGTTGAACAGGCCGCCGGCCCTTTTGCTGGCGGCCAGATGCAAGGTCATTGCCACGGCGTCTTTCACGTATAGAAAATCGCGCTTCTGTTCGCCGTCGCGAAAATCGGAACGGTAACTTTTGAACAGCCGGATGACGCCCCCGGCCTGCACCTGCGCCGTGGATTTGTGGACGAGCGACCGCATGTCGCCCTTGTGGCCCTCGTTTGGGCCAAAAACATTGAAGTATTTCAAACCGACCATGCGGTTCAAAAATCCCGCGCGCTTGGCGTGCAAATCAAAGAGGTGCTTCGAATAGCCATACAGGTTCAACGGACGCAACTGGTCCAGCTTGCCATCATCGTCATCCATGCCGGCCGAGCCGTCGCCATAAGTTGCGGCGGACGACGCATAAACAAAACGCGTTTTTTGCCCGAGCGCCCAGGTGGCGAGGTCCCTGGTAAATTCGTAATTGTTGCGGATGAGAAAACTGGCGTTGGTTTCGGTTGTGGCGGAACAGGCGCCCATGTGCAGCACAAGGTCAAATTTGCCCAATGCGCCGCTTTGCAACCGCGGGAACAGATCGTCGGCCTCGACGTAATCGGCGAAGCGCAGCGGCGTGAGATTGCGCCACCTTGCGTCCGTACCGAGGCGGTCGCAAACAACAATGCGGTCGCAGCCGCGGCGGTTCAGCGCCCAGACGAGCGCACTGCCGATAAAGCCCGCGCCGCCGGTGACGAGCACCCGCGCATCGGAAAAATCATTGGGTTTCATGGGTCTCGGATAGCATGGCGCGGGCCGGTCTGGAATTCAAGCCAATGGTGTGGGGCGAAGTTAAACCACGAACCACACGAACCACACGAAAACGTTTTCAACCACGGATGAACACGGATTAACGTACAATCGTCCTCGTCCTCGAATTCATTTCAACGCAACTCCGCTGGCGCGCGAGCGGGAGATGCGAAGCTGCCAAAGGCGCAAAGAGGTAGGGCGCGGTTTTCGACAGAGGCAAGCGATTGAGAAGGAGTTGATTGAATGATTTTGCGGGACAACCGGGCGGCATGCTTTTATGCTGTCGGGGCATGAAACAAAAATCCGCCGGCTTCCGCCAAC
>Ga0208191_1000232_pt1 | contig 48021 bp, 47 predicted proteins | sample June2015DPH_13_5_FD_184709 | JGI IMG/M metagenome (GOLD analysis project Ga0208191, IMG submission 184709) | Peatland microbial communities from SPRUCE experiment site at the Marcell Experimental Forest, Minnesota, USA - June2015DPH_13_40... | ecosystem: Environmental > Terrestrial > Soil >... | reverse complement strand
CCGGTAGAGCTCGACTCCCAACTCCCGGGAAACCAGATCCAGGGGCTCGCCCCGGAAGAGGCGGAGCACCACCTCACGTTTTCTGGCCGCAGTCCAGCGTTGTCCCTGTCCCAGCGGCCCTACCCCAATCTCCCCAGGGGAGACTCCGGTCGGCCTACGGCCTCCCTCCGTCTCCCCTGGCGCCCCTCTCCCCATCACCTGGTCATTATCCCGCTCTTTTGCCATCTCCCGGTTCTCCTTGGTCACGTATTATCCCCCAATCCCGTGTCCAAGAAAACCGGATCCACCTCAAATTAAACATATATTCTGTCATTTATGACAGATTATAAATTAAATCAATGAAAGGATAGGGGTTAACTTTCAGCGATGAATTCACAGCGGCGGTCCGGTCCGGTCCATTCGACCACCAGCCGCCTTAGTTCTTCCCGCTTGCCCAGCGGTATCCAGAGTATGTTTATCCAGTTCTACGGGGTCCATATGGTCCCCTTTCTGAGTCGGGGGGGAGGAGATTATGGGGTGAGAGAAGAACTCCTAAATCAGCCCCGTTTTCCACCTCATTAGACCCGTAATTTTTCAGTTTAAATCGGTAGTACAGGCCCGCTTTCGCCAGCTTCGCCTTATGTTCTTCCGAGAGCCTTCTCCTTCTCCTGGCCCCGGCCAATTCCGCCACGGTAGGAAGGACCTCCAGGGGAAAATAAATCTCCGCCTCACCATCGAATTGAAAGTCGGCCCAAACCCCAGGAATGTCTTTTAAGGCTTCCCAAATTATCCTGGCGCTCTTGGGCCTGGGGGTCCATAGCTTTAGTTAAGGGAATATACCGAAATGAACGCCCCGCTCATTGGCCTTGGCCCCATACAAAAAATACCAAAACTGCCACAAACGCGGTAGAATCGAGCCAGCCCCGGTGGGCGGCCCAATCAGAGCCTGGAAGCCTGTGCTTGTAGGGGCGGCGTCTCGCCGCCCTGGGCGGGGAAACCCCGCCCCTACAGCAGATAATTGAGGGACTCAAGTATATAATTCCCTATAATTTCATTGGGATAGAGATTTATTTTTCTGGTTCCCAGGCTCCCGCTTGGGAACCCTTTTTTATGCCAGGCTCCGCCTGGCAAGGATTACGAGATAGAAAATTATCGTCCTAGGACATGATGTGTGCCCGAGCAGAGCTTGGGCCAGAATTTCCGTTCCCAAGCAGGAGCTTGGGAACGAGAAAATAGGGACGAATTAGGCGAGAACGTTTAAATCAGCCCCATTTTACGGCACATTAGACCCGTAATTTTTAGGTTTAAATCGGTGTGCCTTGCCCTTTCCCGGAGAGTCGGGAAGAAAAGGCTTATGCGGTGCGATTGATGCCTTTAGCTTCGGGCTGATATGCTTAGCATATCAGCTCGCTAAACGTCCGATGGTCAAGTGGGAAATATAGCAGATAGCAACGATCTCTTGGAAGGCGCTCCTGGCACTAATTTGCCAACCTCACGCCCCTTTCTTAGGCAGAGCAAAATAAAAAGTCGCCCCCTGGTCGACTTTCCCCTCAGCCCAGACCCGGCCACTATGGCGCTGGATGATGCTCTTGACGATGGCCAGGCCGACCCCGCTGCCTTCGTATTCATCATAGCTGTGCAGGCGCTGAAAAACCTCGTACAGTTTGTGGGCAAATTGTTCATCAAACCCCGTACCGTTGTCTTTAACGTAATAGATAGTTTCCTTGCCCTCGGTGCGTCCGCCCACCTCGATGACCGCAGTCTTCCTGGACCTGGTAAACTTGATGGCGTTGGCCAGCAGATTGACCATGACCTGTTCGATCAGGGCGGGGTCGCCGATGGCCGGGGGCAGTTCACCCATGTTTAACTGTATATCCCGCTCCAGCGTCTGCTGCCGGAGTTGCTCGAAAGCCCTAGCGGTCATGGCGTAGAAGTTGATCTCGGCTTTCTTGACCTTCTTACGGCTCGTTCGAGAGAAGGTCAGAAGATCGTCAATCATTTGAGACATGCGCCTGGTGTTGGAGTAGATGATATTGAGCATCCTGAGGGGTTCGGATTCTAAGGTAGCCGAGTATTTGTGCATCAGCATCCGGGAAAACCCCCCGATGATTTGGCTAGGGGACTTGAGGTCATGGGCCACGGAATAAGAGAAGGCGTCCAGCTCCTGGTTGGCTGTTTCTAACTCGGCGGTGCGTTCCTTCACCCGCTGTTCCAGCTCTTCATTAAGTTTACGGATTTCTGCGGTGCGTTCCTCCACCCGCTGTTCCAGTTCCGCATTCAGCCGGTGGAGGGCCTCCTCGGCCAGTTTGCGGTAGGTGATATCCGCTGCATAGATATTGAGGTATCCGAAATCGACGATGGGCGCTAATACCAAGGAATAGGCTCTCCCTTCACACTCTACCTCTAACTCCTTTCTCAAATTGACAGTAAGAGACTCTGTGATTAGTTGTCGCAAGTCGTCGGGCAGAGATTGGCCGATCTCGCACCCCCACAGTTTCAGCAGAGGACTGCTGCGTGGGTTGGCATAAAGAATCGTGCCGTCTCTGGCGATGCGAAGCACCGGGTTTGGATCTTCATCTGGGAATTTTGCCAGACTTTCAATTTCCTGCATCTCCGCACTACGCCATATATAACCTACAAACAATGTTATGATTATAATCCCTATACCTATCATGAAAAGAAAAACAGACCTGTTTTTGATAATCTTTTGAGTCACGGATTCTTGTTGTTTGAGCGCATCTTTAGCCAGTTGGACTACACCATTGATCACCTTCTGCTGATCCTCATATAATGGCTTTAGAACAGTTATTTCTATGTTAATAGCTTCCTTTTTATTACCTTGCAGTATGACTGGGATAAAATCCCTTTCTACCGCCTCATAAAAATCCAATGCCAGCTTATACCACTTTACAGTTAATTCATCTTTCATTCGGCTTCCTGGTAAGATTTTATTCCAATAATCATGACGATCTAGACACTCATTGCGCAACTTTTTAAATTGCTGAATTAATTGTTTTTGCGAGGACTCATCAGTTGCGTCTATCATATGATATGTAAGCAGATAGCTCTCAATGATACATTCCGGTGGTGTCCAAATATCAGCAATTAGATCTTTGCCTTGGACTATTTTCTGATAATGATATCCATTTATCTTTACGGTATTTATAGTATTCCATAAAATCACCCCAAAAGAAATAATTCCAATGGTAAGACAGAGAATAAATGCTTTCATCTTAAATTTTAAGCTCATTATGATCCTTAAGCCTCCTCTGGATGAAACCTTCATGGTCTTGTGTCTTGCCTTTGGCAGGCAGATTGACGATGGTCAACCAAAAATCTTCTCTAAACCTCACCACCCCGACAAATTGGGCCAGGTCTAGGGGCTTGGTGATGCCGGGATGGTGAAATAAAAAGTCGATCCTTTCATCGTCAGCATCAAGACTTTTACTTCGGGTATATCCTTTTATTCGAGATTATCCGAAGTTATGCGGCAACCTTGGCCACCGGAGTTCAAAAATGGTTTTGGTGACCTCCTTTCCCGGGTTTAGCCACAGAAGACTTTTGTTAAGCATAATTTTTGCAAAAGTCAATATTCTGCATAGGCTTCGGCATATCAGACAACCAATAACCAAGGCATCATCGTTTTTGTGTTCCCTGAACCCCAGGGCAGCATCGAACGGTAATAATAAGCCAAAAGGAAAAGCGGCAGCGACTTTTTAAGATTTTGGAATCGATGCTCTCTTGCCACGATAGATCCCTATCAACTGAGCGCCTAGAGACCCGCATATGAAATAGATATCAAATCCTTCATTCCCCCAAGGAAAACCTGTCAAGGTGCTCTCAGGCGGGGTGGGGATAATTAGGAATTAAGCGAGAACGTTTAAATCAGCCCCATTTCCCGGCCCTTTAGACCCGTCATTTTTCGGTTTAAATAGGTAGTCTCTACCCGCTTCTGCCAGCTTCGCCTTATGAGCTTCCGAAAGCCTTCTCTTTTTCTTAGCCCCGGCCAATTCCGCCACTGTAGGAAGGACCTCCAGGGGGAAATAAATCACCGCCTCACCATCGAAGTGAAAGTCGGCCCTGGCCCCCGCAGCAACCTTCATAGCCTCCGGGATTATCCTGGCGCTCTTGGGCCTGGGGGTCCATAGCTTTAGTTAAGGGAATATACCGAAATGAACGCCCCGCTCATTGGCCTTGGCCCCATACAAAAAATATAAAAAATACCAAAAATGCCGGAAACGCGGTAGAATCGAGCCAGCCGCGGTGGGCGGCCCAATCACAGGTTGGAAGCCTGTGCTTGTAGGGGCGGCGTCTCGCCGCCCTGGGCGGGGAAACCCCGCCCCTACGGGATTGGTGGGCAGTGCCCACCCTGCACTAACTGTCGCCCCTGCGCCTGCGGCTTCAATTCCTTTTACCAGATCATTGAACCGGCCAGGCAAAAAGCCTGGCGGACACCACTGACGGCAAACTGGTTTTTTTAACCGAAAACCGAAAACTGAAAGCCGGAAACCGTTTATGACCGTGCAGCTCCGTTTGCGAGTCCCGGGAGAGAAGGGCCGGCCCGCTCCCCTGGCGGCCCAAATCCATCTGGAGGCGCCGGGCGCGGCCGGCTACCCCCTGCACCACGATCTGGAGGAGATGTTTGCCAGCCCCGAGCGTCCGGGGACGGCGGCGCGGGGCTTTCTGCTGGCGGCCCTGGGGGTTTGGGCCGCGGACAAGCTCCTGCCCCGCCGGGCGGCGGCGGACGCCTGGACCCGGCAGATCGTCCTGCGCCTGCCCGCCCCGAAACCCTGGGGGGCGCTGGCCCCCGATCTCTCCCGTGTCCTGAACTTCCTCACCGGGGACGACTGGACCTTGAAGCCCCGCGCCACCGGGATCGATCCGGATTTTTTGCTAACGGCCGCCTGGCCCCACTCCTGGCGGCCCCAGGCGGTGGCGCTGTTCTCCGGGGGCCTGGACTCCCTGGTGGGGGCCATCGACCTGCTGGAGGCCGGAAAGCGGCTGGTCCTGGTGAGCCACTACGACTTCGGCCAACTGGCCTCTACCCAGCAGGGGCTGGCCGCGGCCCTGAAACGGCACTACGGCCCCGACCGGGTACACCACCTGGGGGTCCGGGTACAATTTCCCGAGTCGCCGGAGCTCACCCTGCGGAGCCGGTCGCTGCTCTACCTGGCCCTGGGGCTGGCCACCGCCGCGGCCTTTGGCGACGGCACCCTCCTTTACCTGCCGGAAAACGGCTGGGTCAGCCTCAATCCACCCCTCACCTTGAACCGCCTGGGCTCCTACAGCACCCGCACCACCCATCCCCACTTCCTGGAGCAGCTTGCCTCCCTGTGGCGGCGGGCCGGTTTGGACCACCCCCTTGGGAATCCCTACCAGGAGATGAGCAAGGGGGAGATGCTGCTTAACTGCCGGAATCCGGACCTGTTGGAAGAATTGTTTCCCCAAACGGTCTCCTGCGCCCGGCCGGTGGTGTCCCGCTGGCAGCGGCGGCCGGCGGGCTCCTGCGGCTGCTGCTACCCCTGCCTGCTGCGCCGCGCCGCCCTTAACCGCCTCGGGTGGGACGCGGGCGGGGACTACCTGCTGGACGTGCTGGCGGCTCGGGAATCCTTAAGCCACCGCAGCCGGGGCCGGGACCTGCGGGCCTTATTGCTCGCCCTCAAGACCTGGGAAGAGTCGCCGGCGGAGATCCTGGCCCGCCTCTGGCTGGGGGAGAGCCCGGCGGCCGCGGCGGCCCGCCGCGCTCCGGCTGAATCCGTGCTGACCAAAGGCTTTCAGGAGATCGGCGAATTTTTTCAGGATAAAGGGCCGGAGTGGATTAAGGATTATGGAGGGTGGTGAAAGAATTTTGGATCATTGTGAATTTCCGCTTATTCTCAGCTTCTTTTTCTGGTTCCCAGGCTCCCGCTTGGGAACCCATTTTTGCGCCAGGCTCCGCCTGGCAAGGATTACGAGATAGAAATTATCGCTCTTCGGGCATGATCTGAGCCCAAGCAGAGCTTGGGCCAGAATTTCCGTTCCCAAGCAGGAGCTTGGGAACGAGAAAAAAATCCTCTTATGCGGGTTGGGAGGGGGAAGTGGGGGGAGGGCAGGGATGAAATCCCTGGCCCTCCCCCCACTCATCCTTTCTTTACGGCTTGATGATCCGCCCCGCCTGCATCTGGGATTCCAGGATGGAGTACATGTTGGAGACCTGGCCCACGGCCAGGCGGTCCCGGACCTTAAAGTAATCGAGGCAGGTGCCGCACACCAATAGTCCCACCCCCATCTCCTCCAGGCCCTTGAGTTCGCTGAGCACCGGGGAATCGTTCAGGGTCAGCAGCACGCCCCGGTTGTAGAAGAGGAGCTTCTGGGGCGCCTCCACCTGCACGATGGTCTGGCAGAAGGCCCGCATCAGGATGGCCCCCAGCTCCGGGTCGCCGTCGCCCATGCGGTCCGAAGAGAAGACCACCACCATGCTCCGGGGGGCCGGGGCCACGCCAGGGAATTCTTGTAAGATGCAGGTTTCCCGGGCCTGGCCGGCGGGCGGTGAGATGGTGAGATGATAGCAGGAGCCCGACTGGGCCACGGACACGGTGCAGCCACGGCTCTGGGCGAAGCGGCTGACGTTGTCCCGGGCGGCCTCGTGGTCCACCACCACGATGAATTCCCCGGTTTCCCCCGCTTCCAGGGCCTCCTTGGTGCGGACCACCGGCAGGGGGCAGGCCAGGCCGGAGAGGTCGATGATTTTTGCCATAATTCTCCTTACGTAAAAAAAATTCCGAAGTCTCGTTTTACAGCTTATCGAGTTTCGAGTTTCGCGAATCATTGATTGTCGCGTCTTTACAACTCGAGACCCAGGGCGGACACATGGGTCCGCCCCTACAATTCGAACCTATCTCTATTGTGATGCTTCATAATTGCTATGACATTTCAAACTACGGTTTTTTAACCCCCTTTGAAAAAGGGGGGCAGGGGGGATTTAAAATAACCTCCTGAAATACCACTAAATCCCCCTTTTCCAAAGGGGGAACTTTAATATTCTTGGAACTCAGGTTTTCACTTGATTTAATGCCATATTATTTACGAAGCACAACTCTAGCCGCCCAGGGAGATGGCCAGGGCGGTGGTGAGCTTCACCACGTCCTGGTCGGTCTTGCGCAGATGCCGGGATAAAAGCTGGGCCAGGCGCAGCAGCACCTTCAGCCCCATGGCGGGATCGTTGCGGACCAGCTCCAGGAAATCCTTCTGGTAGAGTTCCAGGAGCCGGCAGTCGCTCAAGGCAGTGACCGTGGCCGAGCGGGGATCGTTTTCCAGCAGGCTCATTTCCCCAAAATAGACGCCGTCTTCGGCCTTGAGCCGGATCATCACCCGCTCCTTGGGGGTGTCTTTATCCAGCACCAGGGTGAGCCGCTTGGTGATCTCCACCTCGCCGCTGACCATGATGTAGACGGAGTCTCCCGGATCGCCTTCCTGGATGATGACCCGGTCGGCGGGGAATTCCCGGGGGCGGGTGCGGCTTAGAACCTGTTCAAGTTCCAGGTCTTCCAGGTCCTGGAAGAGAAAGATTTTCCTGAAAAAAGCCGGGTCCTTTCCACTCGCCATCATAACTCCGGCTGCTGGGGGGCGATGACCACCGCGAATTGTTGGGGTCCCAGGATGGTATCGCCGGGAGGATTGACCCGGTATTCCACCTTGGTGCGGCCCAGGAGATGGGTCATCCTGGTCTCGGCGAATTTGCGCCGGATGAAGTCGTCAATGGGCGAGGGCTCCTCGGCCAGCAGGTCCTCCAGGCTAAGGGACCGGGCCTCGGTATAGATGGCGACCAGCAGGCTCTGGTGTTGGTCCCGCAGGTAGGCCGCCAGTTCCGCTAGGGGGCGGCCTTGGAAGCTGCTGGGGATTTCCACGGACCACAGGTTCTGGCCCTCCCCGGACAGCAGATTGGTAACGATCCGGTAGATGCCGGGGGAGGCGACAGCCCGGGCCAACAGGGAGCTGTCGTATTGGCCCCGGACCAGGACGTCTTCGGCGCCGGCCCGCTCCAGGTAGGCGCGGTTTTCCGGGCGCAGCAGTTCCGCCATAATGCGGAGCTTGGGATTGAGGCCCTTGAGGGTGAGGGCGGTGAGCAGGGTGCGTTGATCCACCTGGGTTGCGGTTTCTCCCGGTTGCCGCTCGGCCAGGATAATAGCCTTGAGGGCCTCGCGGACGTTGGCCTTCAGGAGGACTTCTTCCCGGGAATATTCTCCCCGGAGATAGACGATGGGATGGGCGGGATAACGGTCTTGCAGCGCCTCCAGCATCTCCGGAAGCTCTTGGTTGACCAGGACCAGGGGGATGTCCGGGGGAAGCCGCTTGAGAAGTTGGTCCAGAAGGACATCCCCGTCATGATGCCAGCCCAAAAGCAGGATGTGCTGGGTCGTATTAACCGGTTCCAAGCCGCGCTCCTGGCGAAGCTTCCGTTCGATGAAGACCGAAGCCACGGTGGCCGTGACCATGGCGATGGTCACGACTCCCCCCAAAATGACAACGCTGCCCACCAGCCGTCCCGGGGTGGTGACCGGGATCACGTCCCCATAACCCACAGTGGTCAGGGTGACCAGGGCCCACCAGGCCCCCCGGCCGAATTGCTCCAGCCAGGTCCCCTCGCGGGGCTCGGTAAGGACGAAGCCGGCGGCCCCCAGGAGAATGATGACGACCACCGCCAGGACCAGGGCAAAGAACCTTTCCTGGCGCAGGGTCCGGACTAAGTTGGCAATATACTCTTTGACCACGCCCCCCGGAGGCTGGTCGGCCAGCCGCTGTTCCAGATTCTTTCAAGATGGAATGATACCATAAAAAATCGGATAAATAAAGGCCAGCCGCGGCGGCCTTCACACTCCTGTCTCATCCCGGTAGTAGGAGGCGCAGGAGGTGTCCGTTTCCCAGACGTTGACCCGGGAGACCCGGACGCCGTCCCGGTTCAGTGCGGCCGCCAGCCGCTCGTACAGATGGCGCGCCAGGTTTTCCGAGGAGGGATTCTGCCTCTGAAAGGCCTCCAGTTCGTTCAGATACTTATGGTCGATCTCTTCCAGCAAGGCGTTGGTCCTGGCCTTGATCTGGCCGAAATCCATGAGCACGCCGGCCGCGTCCAGCTTCTCCCCCACCAGAGAAACCTCCACCTTCCAATTGTGGCCGTGGAGGGCCTCGCATTTGCCGTAAAAGTTTTCCAGGCGGTGCGCCGCGGCAAACTGGCTGATGACCTTGAGCTCATACATCGTGTATGAATTTCTCCTGGAATATCAATGAGTCGAGATTCACCGCAGAGGCGCAGAGAAGCAGGAGAGAAATTATGAGATTCTCATTTTTTCTCCGCGTCCTCTGCGTCTCTGCGGTGAGCCTTACCTACCTGGGGCCTGCTTTGAGGGTGCGCAGCCGGGTCTCCATCCGGCCGATGAAGCTTCTCAAGTCGCTTTGCAGGGCCGCCAGTTCCTTATGGTGTTTGGCGTCAAGATTTTTTAATTCTTGTAGCCAGAACTCCAGAAAGGCCGACTCCCGCTGGCGCAGCTCCTCTTCCACCCGCTGTTTCAACTGCTTGATGAGCGCCTCGTCCATGGTCCACCTTAAGCTATTGCTACTCCAAAAGAACGCCCCCGTCAAGCGGCGGCCTAAGCTCCGCCCCACCCCGGCAGCTCGCGGCTAAAAATAGCGGATCGGCCAGCATTGTCGCCGGGCCTGGCGCTTCAGCCGCCAGGAGGGATTTACCGCCACCGGATAGCCGATGGAGCGCAACAGGTGCTGGTCCTGGATATGGTCGCCATAGGCGTAGGAGTGGCGCAGATCCAATCCCTGGCCCAGGGCCAGCTCCAGCAGGAGGCGCAGCTTGTTTTCCCCTCGGGGATGAAGGCCCTGGATCTTGCCGGTGAACCTGCCATTGTCCCGGCCCACTTCGGTGGCAATCAGCCAGTCGGCCCCCAGCTCCTCTTTCAGGGGCAGCAGCAGGAAGGACAGGGAGCCGGTGAGCAGGATGACCGCATGCCCGGAGTCCCGGTGCTCCAGGACGCAGGAGATCCCCCGGCGGCTCACCCGGGGAGCGATCTCCTCCCGGTAACATTGCTGGGCCAGGCCCAGGACCTCGGACACCGTCAGCCCGGCCAGATAGCTCTTATCCTGAAACCGCGCCTGGGGGTTGCAGGCCAGGTTGCCCAGAAAGGTCAAGGCCTGGGGCAGGCTGAGGAAGGCATGCCGGATCAGGTAGCGGAAAAAGAGCCTTTCCGTGTACCCCTGCACCAGGGTCTGGTCCACGTCGAAAATGGCGGCCACCCGTCTCATGCGATTTTCCTGCCAGGCCAGGAGGTTCCCTGGCGGACTCAACTTTTTGGGGTTCCGAAATAGATGCGGCCATCCAGGAGCACGGGGACGCCCCGCAACACGCAGAGAGCCACTACCAGGAAAATAAGAACCTGGTTGCCAGAATGCAAGGTCTGCGTGGCCCCGGGATATTTCAGGGCCAGGGCATGGGTCAGGTAAAGGAGGCAGAAGACCACGGCCTTAGCCAGGCCATAGAAGGCCCGCATGAACCGGGAGGCCACCAGGAACTTTCCTATGGGGGAGTGCATCATGCCGAAGCCGGATTTGCCCCGGGCCAGGGCCACCCCCCGGACCCCGTCCACGATGAAGGAGCGGATCAGAAAGACGATGGGCACCCATAAAGGCACCATGCCCAGGTACATGAAGGTGAGCCACAGGATGTTTTCCACGGCGCGGTCCAGGGCCACGTCCAGCATCGCCCCCATCTCGGTGACCTCACGGCGGACCCGGGCCACGTAGCCGTCAAACCAGTCCATCAGGAACAGGACAATGAGCAGCCCCACCCCGGCGAGCTGCAGCGCGAAGCTTTCGACGAACAACAAGGCCACCAGCAGCAGCAATAGCGGCAGCCGGGTCAGGGTGATGAGATTGGCCAGGGAGATGGAGGCGCCCATAATGGGTTTACCGGATCAGAAGGAGCCCACGCCTGTGGCTGCCTGGGGTATGACAGCCGAGGACGGCCCTTACAAAAAAAACCAAAAAAACCAAAAAAACCCGCGTTGGGATTTTCGCGGAGTCTTCAAATTATCAGATAGATCAGGATGTTTCAAGGTGATCTTGACAAGCCGCGGTTTTCCCGAAGGTGAGATACGGTTTTCGATTTTCGGTTTAAGATAATCACGCCAGCGGGCGAAGCAATAGGGCTGTTTTGCCCGGGGCTTTTGTGTTATGTTGAATCTGGCCGGAGAGAGCGGCCCATTCCCTGAAAATCGAGGCTGTGGCGTTGATGAAGCATGAAGGCCCGGATCTTGCCGGGACTGCCGTTCTGGGGGACCGGTATGAAATCTCCCGCCTCCTCCGGGAAGAACCCTGGGGAGCGGTGTGGCTGGCCAGGGATGGTCTCCTGGGGACGGAAGTGGGTCTCAAGGTACTGCCCCGGGAGGCCCCGGAATGGTCGGAGGCCCAGGGGTATTACCAACAGGAAGCCGCCCTGGCCCTGAGGTTGCGCCATCCGGAAATTCTCGGCGTCTATCACCTGGAGGATTCCGCCGCCGGCCTGTTCCTGGTGCAGGAACCCTTCGCCGGGGATAGCCTGCTGGCTCAATTTGCCGGGCGGCAGCACTACGGGCTGCCCCAGACCCTGCGCCTGCTGGAGCAGCTCGGTCTGGTCCTGGACCTGGCCCACCAGCGGGGTGTAGTCCATCGCAGCCTCTCGCCCCTCAATATCCTCCTTGAGGGCCAGGAGGTCCGGATAGCCAATTTCTCCTTTCCCGGACGGGAGGGCGGCCCCGTGACCACCCTGGAACTCAAGGCCTATGAGGCCCCGGAAGTGATTTATGGCGATGCCCCCACCCCCGCCAGCAACATCTTTTCCTTAGGGGTCCTGGGCTTCCGGCTGGTGGCCGGCAGCCTCCCCTATGCCCTCACTTTTGATGAGCCTTTCCCTTACCGGGTGGAGGACCTGCCGGCGGACCTGGAGGAGATCCCCCTGTCCTTGCAAAACCTGCTGCTCCGTTGCCTGGCGGTGGACCCGGAAGAGCGCTTCCCCGAGGTGTCGGCTTTCCTGGCCCAGTTGCGCCAGCTGCGGGAATTTAAAGGCGAGGGCCTACCGGAGGGAAAGGCCTGGATGACAGCAGGGAGCGGGCCCGCGGGGAAACCGGCGGCGGCCGCCGTCCGGGCGCTCCTGCGCAGATTTTGGCAAATGGGCCGGCCACCGGCCCAAAGGTTTAAAGAAGCAGCGCTCCGGGCCGGCCGCGCCTTTCTATCCTCTCCCCGGCGCCAATTGTGGGGTCTGGGGCTGGCCGGGCTGCTGGTCATCCTCATCTGGGGGGGGCTCAGACTGCACCGGGCCACTCCCCCGGAGTCTCCCGCGGCGATCCCGGCGACCGCGGAGCAGCCTAATCCTCCCCCAGCGGCGGCCGTCCCGCCCTTAGTGGAAACCGCAGGGCCGGCCTCCGCCCCGGAGCAGCTCACCGCCGCCCGGGCCCCGGCTGGGACCCCGGTGGCCGCCAAGGCCAGTGAAGAGCGCTTCATGCTGGTGGCCGCCACCTTTGATTCGCAGAATCAGGCCCGGGCCCTGGTGCAGCGCCTCGGAAAAGACCGCCTTAAGGCTCGGGTGGTCTCCCGGAGCCGCGGCGGCCAGACGCGGTATCAGGTCCAGGTGGGCCCGGTTACCGGGGCCAAGGCCGCCGAGGACCTGGCCCGGCGCCTGCAAACCAAGGAAAGGATCACCCCTAGGGTTATGAAAATGACCGCCAAGACCTCCAACGATAACGCGGCCCGGACGGCGGCCAGATGAGCGCCCCGGTGCTGACCACCGATCTCCCCGGCTTTCCCCGGCGCCAGGGCAAGGTGCGGGACATCTACGACCTGGGGGACCGTCTGCTGCTGGTGGCCTCGGACCGCATCTCCGCCTTTGACGTGGTGATGAGCCAACCCATCCCGGACAAGGGCCGCATCCTCACCCGGCTCTCCGCCTTCTGGTTCCGGCACCTGGCCGACCTTGCCCCCAATCATCTGGTATCCCTGGAGGTGGAGGATTTTCCCCCGGCCTGCCGCCCCTACCGGGAGCTGCTACAGGGCCGCACCATGCTGGCGCGCAAGTGCCGGCCCCTGCCGGTGGAATGCATCGTCCGGGGTTATTTGTCCGGCTCTGGCTGGGCCGAATACCGGCAAACCGGCGCCGTCGGCGGCCTCCCCCTGCCTCCGGGCCTGGTGGAGTCCCAGCAGTTGCCGGAGCCGCTCTTTACCCCAAGCACCAAGGCCGAGCTGGGGACCCACGACGAAAACATCTCCTTGGAGCAAATGGCGGCCTCCGTTGGCCCCCAGCTGGCCGCCCGGGCCAAGGACCTCAGCCTTAACCTCTACCGCCGGGCCCTGGATTGGGCCGAACCCCGGGGCATCATCATCGCCGACACCAAGTTCGAATTCGGTCTGGCGGACGGCGAGCTGCTCCTCATCGACGAGGTGCTCACCCCGGACTCCTCCCGCTTCTGGCCGCAGGAGGACTACCGCCCCGGAGGCCCTCAAAAGAGCTATGACAAACAGTATCTCCGGGATTACCTGGAATCCCTGGGCTGGAACAAGAAGCCGCCGCCGCCACCGCTGCCCCCGGAGGTCATCGCCAACACCCGGGCCCGGTACCTCCAGGCATTGCAGGCCTTAACCGGAGAAGATTTGGCTGACGGGTGATTGGCCTGGCATTTTCTAACCGATTTGATGTCTAAGCCCAATACAGTTCACTTAAGCGGTTCTTTTCTAAGGAATTGGTGGGCAGTGCCACCCTACAATTTTTTGTCATGCATCGCGAAGCGAAGCATCTCGTATTTAGAGATTCTTCGGTCGCCTCGGCTCCCTCAGAATGACCAAAGAAATCACTTCGCCTCGGCTCCTGGTGCTTAAATGAACAGCATTATGTCTAAGCCTTGTTCATTTGTTCTATAAAGAGACCTTCCTTCAAGTTTAGGGTACAGGTTGTTGCAGGTGAGCCTTCGGGGGGAAAGCCGCATGAACAACGAGAGGTTTGTACGCGGGTGGGAGAAACTTAAGGAAATAGATGGCGAAGCAGGAGAAAGGGTAATAGAAAGCCTGAAAGATATTGCCCCTGACCTGGCGCGCTATGTCATTGAATTTCCCTTTGGAGATATTTACAACCGCACCGGGCTCGACCTCAAGTGCAGGGAGATTGCCACTGTGGCTGCACTCACGGCATTGGGGAATGCCGAAGCGCAATTGAAAGTGCATATCCACGGGGCGCTTAATGTGGGATGTTCACGCCAGGAAGTGGTGGAGACCATTATCCAGATGGCAGTTTATGCCGGGTTCCCGGCCGCGCTTAACGGCATCTTTGCCGCCCGAGAGGTCTTTAAAGAGAGGGATGAGAAAGGGCTTAATTGAACTTTAATGCGAGCTTGAAGAAGCGGCGAGGCCGCGCCCCCCATCTTCTCCGGCTCCTACTAAGCCTGTTAATTTGTGATTTAATAAAACCCGGCTTCGGGTTAATATTTATTCAGCTATTCATCTGGGTGTGGAAAAAAATGGGAATTATATATTTGACTCCGTATTCCGTCTCTGCCGTAGGGGCGGCGTCTCGCCGCCCTGGGCGGGGAAACCCCGCCCCTACAGCAGATAATTGAGGGAATCAAGTATATAATTCCCCAAAAAATTCCCCCAGCGCGGGAGCTCACCCGCCGCCCCCAACGGGGCAGGCCGGGCTCTTCCCAGGAATGGAGGTCTTGGCAAAGGAGGGTTTATGGGCAGAAAGGTGGAAAAAATCACGGTGGACATGCAGGCGGCCCGCTTGCCCCAGGACCTGGAGCGCTACCGAGAGAAGGCCCTGGAGCTGGGGGCCACCCGGGCGGCGGTCATCGAGACCCAGGAGATCCCGGTGGATGAGCGGGTGACCTTGAAGTGCCAGATCCCCCGCTGCTTCGGCTACGGGGCCGGGGCCCACTGCCCCCCCAATACTCTGAAGCCCGGCGAACTCCGGGAAATCCTGAAGAACTACCGGTGGGCGGTGCTCTTCACCCTGGAGGTGCCGCCTGAGGTCATCGTCCGGGACAAGGCCACCATCAAGGAGCGGGTGGCCGCCTACCAGAAGGTCTATAAGATGGTGAGCGAAGTGGAGTCCCTGGCCTTTTACGACGGCCATTACCTGGCCTTCGGCTTCGGGGCCGGCTCCTGCCGCCACACCTTTTGCGGCCAGCAGGAGGACTGTCAGGCCATGGGGGGCAAGCGCTGCCGCTTCTCCCTGCTGTCCCGGCCATCCATGGAGGCGGTGGGCATCGACGTCTATCAACTGGTGGCCCGCCAGGGCTGGGAGATCTATCCCATCGGCAGCGGCGCCAAACCCGGGGACATGCCCAAGGGGGTCCTGACCGGCCTGGTCATCGTGCAATGAGGACCGCGGGCCAGGCGTCCCGTCCCCGCGCCCGGGCTTATGTTATCCCTTCCGTCTTGACCCGGGGGTGAGGTTAACCCGCCCCGGCAAGCCAACCGCAAGAATAAATTTGACATGCCCCGTAAAAAACTCCTTGACTAAGATTTTCCATCTGGGTATAAAAGATTAAGATTGTACCAAAAAGCACAAGGAGTCTGCCTTATAAAATACTTGCATAAAATAACCAGGCAAGCTATCATGTACTCAGGATAAATTTCCTCCATACATATTGGCTTCAAAAAGGTGTTTGGTGCATAATAACCCAGATAAGGGAAATTATCTCCAAAGATTCCCTGGGGTGATTCCCCTTGAAGCTCTAACCTCCACTAACTTGTCGGAAAAAAGTACATCGAACAATCTCACAAATATCGCAATTACAAAATTGTTGCCGTTTAAAACAAAATTAAGTTTGTAAACCAATTCAGGCACATATTCATTAATCCTCCTGCAAGCTGCCATTTGAGGGCTTACAAATGTCCGAAAAAGTCTTGGGGTCGGTTTCGGTGATGGGTGGCGGCATCGCCGGCATGCAGGCCTCTCTGGACCTGGCCAACTCAGGCTATTACGTCCACCTGCCGGAAAAGAGCGCCGGTATCGGTGGGGTCATGTCCCAGTTGGACAAGACCTTTTCCACCAACGACTGCGCTATGTGAATCATCTCCCCCAAGCTGGCCGAGGTCGGCCGGCACAGCAACATCGAGGTCCACACCCTCACCGAATTGAGAGAGGTCGGCGGGGAGGCGGGCCATCTCCGAGCCATCCTGGAAACCCAGCCCCGGTACGTGGACATGTCCAAATGCATTGGCTGCGGGGTGTGCGCCGAAAAATGCCCTAAGAAAGTGGCGGATGAATACAACCAGGGATTGGCCAAGCGCAAGGCGATCTACGTCAAGTACCCCCAGGCCGTGCCCTTGAAGTATGCCATCGATGTGGATAATTGCATTTATTAAGAAAGATGAGTCATTAGCCACCAATGTAAAATACATCCTTGATAACCCGGTGAGAAAAGGGATTGTAGCCCAATGGCAGGAGCACCCATTTACAGGCTCAATCGGCTATAAATTGGAAGATATTGTTATTGGCCTCATTTAGGGGAAAAAACCGCTTAGGCTAACGCCTGCGGCTACTAAAGAAATAGAGGCAGGATGATGAGCATACCACTGGCAAAAAAAGTCGAAGGCAAGAAATTCATGTGGGATGGTGGCACCTATGACGACCCCGGGCAGGCCAAACAGGTCATGGAGGACTACGCCAAGGAGGGGTTTGAGGTGCAGATGTTCGAGGATGAAGGCCGGTACTTCATCTATTCCCGCCGGGTGGTCACGGCACAGCCGGCGGAATAGCGGCAAGGGCTAGCGCCTAGCCGCCAGCGAATCCAGGTATGAAACCTGAACGCTTACAGAAGGAGGCGAAGAGATGGCGGTAAATGTGGCATCGGAGTGGTTGAATGCCTGTTCCGGTTGCGAGATTTCCATTCTCAACACCGGGGAGGCGCTGTTGGACCTGTTGGCACAACTTAATTTTGTCCACATCCCTGCATTGGTGGACCACAAGTACTACGGTCAGCTGGGGGATGGGACGACTCTGGAAATCCCCGAGGCGACGGTGGGCATCGTCTCCGGCGGGGTACGCAACACCGAGCACCAGCATGTGCTGGAGGAGCTCAGGAAAAAGGTGAAGATTCTTATAGCCCTGGGCAGTTGCGCCTGTTTTGGGGGGGTGCCGGCCCAGGCCAACATGTATAAACCGGAAGAGGTCTGGGACAAGGTTTTCCGCGGCTGCATCAGCACCGAACCCGCCCCCAATCCGGAGAACCCTAATCTCCCCAAATGGACCACCACCTGCCAGGCCCTGGACGAAGTTACCAAGGTGGACATCTCCATTCCCGGCTGCCCGCCTCACCCGGATTGGATTGCCGACGCCATCCTGGCCTTACTGGCCGGCAAGACCTCCTGGAGCTTGCCGGAGCGCAGCGTCTGCGATAGCTGCCCGGTGATCCGGGAGAAGAAGTCGGGGGGCGGGTCCATCAAGCGGATGCTGGCCAACGCCGAGTTCAATCCCGACGAGGGCCTGGACAAAATGCGCTGCCTCAATGAACAGGGCATTTTCTGCATGGGTCCCGTGACCTTGGATGGCTGCTGCGGCAAGGCCGGCGTGCCCCGGTGCGTCCAGGCCCGGACCCCGTGCCGGGGCTGCTTCGGCCCCATCCGCAAGGGGTCCAAGCCCATGGTGGATATGATGGGCGCCCTCACTTCGGTGGGACTGGACCCCAAGACCCTGGTGGACCGGCGGGCCATCATGAACCGGTACATCGGCGCTCACGGATACCTAAATGTAGTTCCGGCCCGGCCGGTGAGATAGGGGGTTACGATATGGGAAAAGTGATCAATATTCAGCCTATCACCAGAATCGAGGGCCATGGCAAGATAGTCATCCGCCTGGATGACGCCGGCAACGTGGCCGACACCAAGGTCCACGTCCAGGCCCTGCGCGGCTTTGAGCAATTTTGCGTGGGCCGCCCGGTGGAAGAGATGCCCCGCATCGTCTGCCATATCTGCGGCATCTGCCCCTGGGCCCATCACCTGGCCTCTTCCAAGGCCGGCGACGGCTGCTTCGGGGTCACCCCGCCCCCCGCGGCGGTGAAGCTGCGCCGGCTGATGCAGAGCATCGCTTACGTGGGTGACCGCATCCTCCACTTCTATTTCCTGGCGGCCCCGGACTTCGTCATCGGTCCGGACGCCGACTATTCGGTGCGTAACGTGGTGGGCATCGTCCAGGCCGCCCCGGATATCGCCAGGCAGGTGGTGAAGATGCGCCAGCAGGCCACCACCATGCTGGAGCATTTCGCCGGTCGGGCCATCCACCCCACCTTCTCGCTGCCCGGCGGAGTTAGCAAGCCCATGACTGAGGCCGAGCGGAAGGAGATGATCCCCCTGGCCAATGAGCTCCTGGAGTTCTCCAAGTTCTCCATGAAGTTTGCCAAGGACAACGTCTTCCCCAAATATCTGGACGCCATCAAGACCCTCGGCGTCATCGAAGTGGGCTACATAGGCACGGTGCGGGAGGACGGTACCCACGATTTCTATGACGGCAAACTCCGGCTCATGAAGCCCGACGGCTCCTATGACGACTTCAGCTACGAGCAATACACCGACTACATTGGCGAATGGGTGGAGCCCTGGTCCTATCAAAAATTCCCCTACGCCAAGAAGTGGGGCAAGCTGAACCTCTCCCTGGACCACCCCACCGGGGTGTACCGGGCCAACTGCCTGGCCCGCATCAACGTGGTGGACCGCATGGCCACCCCCCTGGCCCAGAAGGAACTGGAGGAGTTTCGGGCCGCCTTCGGCCGCCCGGCCCACTTAACCCTGCTCTACCATTACGCCCGGCTCATCGAGCTGTTGCAGAGCGCCGAAACCATGGTGGAGCTCTTGAACGACCCGGAGATTACCAGCCGCGACATCCGGGCCAAGGTCGAACCCAAGGCCGGCCGGGGTGTGGGTTGCATAGAGGCCCCCCGGGGCACCCTGATCCATGACTATACCTGTGACGAACAGGGGCTGATCACCAACGTCAACCTCATCGTGGGCACTACCCACAACAACGCTGCCATCTGTCTGTCGGTGGACCAGGCGGCCAAGCTCTGCATCAAGGAAGGCAAGTATGACCAGGGTACCCTGAACCGGGTGGAAATGGCCATACGCGCCTATGACCCGTGACTGAGCTGCGCCACTCACCGCCTGGATGGCGGTCTGGCCATGGAACTCACCATCACCGACGCGCAGGGTCGGGTAATCGAAACGCTGAAAAATTAGGGGTAAGCGTTCAAGCAGCCGCTTTCAGCGTGATATTTCGGGGCCACTAAGGGTATATAATAGCCATATCCTGTGGCCCCGCCTTTTGGCCCGGGATTCCCCGGTTCCTGCGCCGGCCGCGGGCGGCTTATACTCTGCTTCGGCGACAACCGGTGGCGGCGCGCCCTCTGCCCGTTGAAAGCTAAAAGAGATGACCATGGTAATTTCCGATAAATCCATCCTAATCTTCGGCTGCGGCAACATCCTCTGGGGCGATGACGGCTTCGGCCCGGCGGTGATCCAGCACCTCAAGGAAAACTACACCCTGCCGGACGAGGTCCTGGCCCTGGACATGGGCACCAGCATCCGGGATACCCTGTTTGATCTCATCTTGAGCGAGAAGAAGCCGGAAAGGCTGATTATCGTCGATGCGGTGGACTATCCGCAGCGTCGGCCCGGGGAGGTCTTCGAGATCCCGGTGGCGGGCATTCCGGAGCAAAAGATTGCCGATTTCTCCCTGCACCAGTTTCCCACGGTGAACCTGCTGCAGGAACTCCAGGAACAAAGCGGTATCCAGGTAAAGATCATCGTGGCCCAGACCGAAAGCATCCCCCAGGAGGTGGCGCCGGGCCTGTCTCAGACTATGCAGGGGGCGGTGGCGATCGCCTGCGAAAAGATTATCGAAGCCATTTCCAAGGGCGGCGCCACCTGATTTCAGGAAGGTCAGCCACCCCAGATTTTTGGGTAATTGTTAATTTTTGGCTTTTTTTAGTAGTGTCCGGCAACAAAATTGCTTGAAGAAACTACAAACACTATCTCGCAGTTAAACCCTAGACCATTGTAATTTCAACGATATCAACATATTATACTGATGTAACCAAATCCCCTCTCCCCTGCGAGGGGAGATGGAAAAAGCTTGTAAATTCCATGATATGGTTATTACTGGGAGCGTGAAATAGATTAACTTTTCACACTCGCCCTAACCCTCTCCCTTGAGGAAGAGCGAATTTAAGGAAGATTAAAATTAATCAATTTTTGGCTCCGAGTAATAAATATCGCGAGGATTTAATTTCAATCCTTTCACCAAAGTGCTGAATAGAATCTCCTGGAAATCTGCCTGAGGGAATTAGATCAGGATGACCATTAGGGTATCGATTATTATTAACGGAGCATGAAAGGGGTTCCAGCTTTATCCCCTCTCCCCCGATGGGGGACGACACCGGGTGAGGGGGAATTTAATCTCTTTTCTGCTCCCATTAATAGCTATTGGGCATGCTAAGCTCAAACAGATCTCTACTGCCTGCCTCATAGCAAAAACCTTGCCGGACACTACTGAATTTTTGGTAAAAGGAGTGGGGGCCATGGCGCAAAAACCCTGGGGCGGGCGGTTCGCCGGGGAGACCGGGAAGAGCGTGGAGGACTTCACCACCTCTCTCAGCTTCGATAAGCGCCTTTATCGCCAGGATATCGCCGGCTCGGTGGCCCATGCCCGGATGCTGGGCCGCCAGGGGATCATCGCCCCGGCGGAGGCCGAGGAGATTGTCCGGGGCCTGGAAGAGATCGCGGCCGAGATCGAGGCGGGGGAGTTCCCTTTCGACCCGGGCCAGGAAGACATCCACATGGCCGTCGAGTCCCGGCTGATCGCCAAGGTGGGCGAGGTGGGGGGCAAGCTCCACACCGCCAGGAGCCGCAACGACCAGGTAGCCCTGGACCTGCGTCTCTATCTGGCGGCAGAGGCGGAGGCCCTGATCGCCGCCCTCACCGAGCTACGCCGGGCCGGGGTGCGGCTGGCCCGCCGCCACCTGAACTTGATCCTGCCGGGCTACACCCACCTGCAGCGGGCCCAGCCCATCCTCTTGGCCCATCATCTGCTGGCCTACGACGAGATGTGGCGCCGGGACCTGAGGCGGCTGACCGAGGCGGAGGCCCGCATCCAGGTTTCGCCCTTGGGGGCGGCAGCCCTGGCCGGCACCAGCTTCCCCATTGACCCCCAGTTCACTGCGGACCAACTGGGGTTCCCGGAGATCTTCCGCAACAGCCTGGACGCGGTGAGCGACCGGGATTTCATCCTGGAATTTTTATCTCATGCCTCTATAATCATGATCCACCTGAGCCGCCTCTCCGAGGAACTCATCCTCTGGGCCTCCTCGGAGTTCGGCTTCGTGGCGCTGCCGGACGCTTACGCCACCGGCTCCTCCATCATGCCCCAGAAGAAAAACCCCGACGTGCCTGAGCTCATCCGGGGCAAGAGCGGCCGGGTGGCCGGCCACCTGATGGGCCTGCTGATGACCGTCAAGGGCCTGCCCCTGGCCTACAACCGGGACCTCCAGGAGGACAAGGAGCCCCTGTTCGACACGGTGGACACGGTGAAGGCCGCGGTGACCCTCATGACCGGCCTGCTCACGGAATTGCAGGTGCGGCCGGAGCGGATGGCCGCCGCCCTTAAGGGTGGTTTCCTCACCGCCACCGACATGGCGGATTACCTGGTCACCAGGGGGGTGCCCTTCCGCACCGCCCACGCACAGGTGGGCCGGACGGTGCGCTACGCCGAGAGCCGGGGCCGGGAATTGTGGGAGCTGAGCCTGGCGGAGATTCAGGAATTCGCCCCCCTGGCCCAGGAGGAGCTGTCCGGGTGGCTGACCATCGAGCACGCCGTGTCCCGGCGGCGCTCCCCCGGGGGCACCGCCCCGGAACGGGTGGCCGAGGCCCTTGCCCGGGCCGAAGCGGAATTGGGAATCAATCCGTATGAGCAAGAGATCTGACAGGCGCCCGGAGGTGAAATCTCCACTTTTTACCAGGCCCAGGGCGAAAAGCGCCAAGCGCCAACCGAAAACCGCAGCGGTTGCCAGTCATTTGCTGTTATCTTGGTTCATTGCCCTGACTATTCTTTGCGGAGGTTGCGGCAAGAAGTTGCCGCCCTTAGAGCCGGACCGGCTCTTGCCCGGGCCGGTGCGGGAGTTTCGGCTCTCCCAGGAAGGCGACGCCCTGGTCCTGAGCTGGCTGCTGCCCCGGGTCAACCTGTTAGGGCAGCCGTTGACCCAGGTGCAGGGCTGCCGGGTCTATCGCTGCGAGGTCAGAGGGGTGTCGCCGGAGGCCCCCTGCCCCGCCAATTTCGTCCTCTCTGCCGACATCGACCTGGCCTATCCCCAGCAGGGCCAGGTGCGGGGGGAGGCCTTCATCTTTCCGGACCGGGAGTTGGCCCCGGACCATCGCTATTTCTACCGGGTGGCGGCCTATGACCAGGATGGCTACCTGGGGAGCTGGTCCGGCACCTTGAGCCATGTCTGGGGCTGGCTGCCCCGGCCCCCCCTGGACCTGCAGGCGGCCCCGGGAGATCGGCTGGTGGCGCTGCGCTGGAGCCCGGTGAGCCAACTCACCAACGGCTCGCCGGCCAGGGACCTGGCGGGTTATCTCATCTATCGCCGTGAAGGCTCCGGCGCCTGGAGCAAGCTCTCGCCCGAGCCCCTCCCCCAAACCGCTTACCAGGATGTGGCGGTGCTGAACCAGGTGGAGTATACTTACCAGGTGCAGGCGGTGCGGCGCCTGGGAGGCGAGTTGCTGGCCAGCGGCGACTCCCCCCTGCGCACCGCCAGGCCGGAGAAGCTGACGCCGCCACCCCCCCTGTTGGGCCTGCTGGCGGTGCCCACCTCCCAAGGGGTGGAGCTGCGCTGGCAGCCCAGCCCGGCCCACGACCTGGCGGGCTACCGGGTTTACCGCCGCTCCCCGGGGGAGGGCCAGCCTCGCCGCCTGATCCCGGAGCTTTTGACCAAGCCGTATTTTGTCGATTCCCGGGTGAAGCCGGGGCAGACTTACTACTATTACGTGACTGCGGTGGACAACAGCCCCCGGGCTAATGAAAGCCTGCCTTCCGAAGAGGCGGAGATCACTTATTAGCTGTTTTCTGTTATTGGTAAGAGTCTTAACTATACATAACGAAGTAAATAATTGCGTACCCCCCGCACCTGGCAAAACAGCAAAATTCCCTCCCCCTTGAGGGGGCGACACCGGGTGAGGGTGGTATCGTCTTTGGAGTCTTAGCGGTGACCAGTTGCCACCCTCCCCCCAGCCCCCTCTCCTCTCAGGGAGGGGGAGTTTGCCAAATACTCAGACCACAATTTTGATAGATTGACGAAAAAATAAAAGACGTTGCCTATAATTCATTTTCCATCATCACCCCAGAGGTAAAATTTTGCTTTGGAACTCATAGGGCGGGCTGTGCCCGCCGAATTATGGCGGCCATAGGCCGCCCTATACGGCTGTTTTCTGTTTTCTGTTTTTGGTAAGAATTTTAGCTAACAATGTGAGCTTAATGGGGTCTCTTATTGAGATGCCCCCGATGGGGGACGACACCGGGTGAGGGGGAATTTAATCTCTTTTTCGCTCCCCTTAATAATTCATTTTTTTTATCATAACCTAGGAAGCAAATTTTGCTTTAGCTGGCTGCTGATCGCTGACCGCCACCGCTAACAGGTCCTGACCGATGCACCATTTCAACTACCAGGCCGGCGAACTCTACTGTGAAAACGTCCCGGTGCGCCGCATCGCCGCCCGGGTAGGCACGCCCTTTTATCTTTACAGCGCCGCCACCCTGGGACACCACTTCCGGGTGTTCGAAGCCGCCTTCCAGGGCTTTCCCCATATCGTCTGCTTCGCGGTGAAGGCCAACGCCAACCTGGCCATCTTGAGCCTGCTGGCTCACCTGGGATGCGGGGCGGACATCGTCTCCGGGGGGGACCTCCACCGGGCCCTGGCGGCCGGGATGGACCCCGGCCGCATCGTCTATTCCGGGGTGGGCAAACGCCCCGAGGAGATCCGGGCAGCCCTGAAGGCCGGTATCCTGCTGTTCAATATGGAATCCTCCCAGGAGATGGAGGAGATCAACCGCATCGCCGGCCGCCTTAAGAAGAAGGCCCCGGTGGCCCTGCGCATCAACCCGGACATCGACCCCCGCACCCATCCCTATATCTCCACCGGGCTCAAGAAGAATAAGTTCGGCATCGATATCCAGCGGGCCCTGGAGGATTACCATCGAGCCATGAAGCTGCCCCATCTGGAGGTGCTGGGGGTGGCCTGCCACATCGGCTCCCAGATCACCCAGGTGGCCCCCTTCGTGGAGGCCCTGGAGCGCCTCAAGGACCTGGTGGGACGCCTCAGGGCCCAGGGCATCAGCATCCGTTATCTGGACCTGGGCGGCGGCCTGGGGATCCGCTACGACCAGGAAGAGCCCCCGCACCCTCACGAGTATGGCGGCAAACTGGTGGAAAGGCTAAAGGGGCTGGATGTCACCCTGATCCTGGAGCCCGGCCGGGTGCTGGTGGGCAACGCCGGTATCCTGGTGACCAAGGTGCTCTATACCAAGGAGAGCGAAGCCAGGCATTTCATCATCGTGGACGCGGGCATGAACGACCTGGCCCGCCCCAGCCTCTACGGCTCTTTCCATGCGGTCTGCCCGGTGGTGCCAGGGTCTTCTCCCAGGGCCATGGTGACCGCCTCCCTGGTGGGGCCCATCTGCGAGTCCGGGGATTTCCTGGCCAAGGACCGGAAGCTGCCGGCCTTCCGGCCGGGGGAGCTGGTGGCGGTGATGAGCGCCGGCGCCTATGGCTTTTCTATGAGTTCCAATTACAACGCCCGGCCCCGGGTTCCGGAAATCTTGGTGCAGGATGACGAATTTTATGTTATCAGGAAACGGGAGACTTATCGGCAGCTTACCTGGGGCGAGTCCATCCCGGAATTCCTGAAGACTTGACGTGAGCTTTGATCGAGGGATGGCATTTCCCTGCAACCACCAGAAACACCATGATGGCCTTAGTGAATTAAAGCAGGCTACCCCAATACTATTTCTGGCGTATGGAAGCTAATAGCTAATGGATTTATCGAGCCAAAGACCGAGAATCCATTTTTTTAAAATGCACGGCGGGGGCAACGACTTCGTCCTCATCGACCACCGGGCCAGGTTTATTCCCGAGGCGGAACAGCCCGCCCTGGCCCGCCGGCTCTGCCACCGCCAGGTGGGGGTGGGGGCCGATGGCCTCATCCTCATTGAGGCCTCAGCCGCAGCCCACTTCCGCTGGCGTTTTTACAACGCCGACGGCTCCGAGCCGGAGATGTGCGGCAATGGCGGGCGCTGCGCGGCGCGCTTTGCGGTGCTCTCCGGCATCGCCCCGGAAACCCTGTCCTTTGAGACCGTGTCCGGAGTCATCCACGCCGAGGTCCGGGGCCGCCGGGTCAAGCTGGCCCTGACCGGGGTAGGGGACTTCCAACTTAATCAAACCATCCCCCTGGAGGAGGCCAACGTCACCGGCCATTTTGTGCGGGTGGGGGTGCCCCATCTGGTGGTGCCGGTGGACGACCTGGAGGCGGCGCCGGTGACCGAGTGGGGCCGGCTGCTCCGCTTCCACCAGATGTTTCAGCCCGCGGGCGCCAACGTCTCGTTCGTCCGCTTCACCGGACCTGAGAATCTCTCCATCCGCACCTACGAGCGCGGGGTGGAAGACGAAACCCTGGCCTGCGGCACCGGCTCGGTGGCCGCCGCCCTGGTGGGGGCCTGCCTGGGGCGGCTGTCTTCGCCGGTGGAGGTCCTGACCCGGGGCGGGGAAATCCTCACCGTGTTCTTCCGCCCCCAATCCGGGGCTTGCCGCGAGGTTTACCTGGAAGGCGACGCCCTGGTGGTTTATCAGGGCGAACTCTGGTTAGAGGAACTCAAGTAAGGAGGTTGCGTCATGCTCAAAGGAGCCATCACCGCCCTCGTCACCCCCTTCAAGGATGACCGGATCGATGAAGAGGCCTACCGGGCCCTGATCGAGCGCCAGATCCGCGAAGGGATCCATGGACTCGTTCCCTGCGGCACCACCGGCGAATCCCCCACCCTGTCCCATGCCGAACACAAGCGGGTTGTTTCGATCTGCATCGACCAGGTGAAAAAACGGGTCCCGGTGGTCGCCGGCGCCGGCTCCAACAGCACCGCCGAGTCCCTGGAACTGACCAAACACGTCCAGGACGCCGGCGCCGATTATGCTCTGATAATCACCCCTTACTACAACAAACCGACTCAGGAGGGCCTGTACCAGCATTATAAAACCATCGCCTCCCAGACCAGGATTCCCATCGTGGTCTACAACGTGCCGGGCCGCACCAGCCTCAACCTGCTGCCGGAGACCATGGCCCGGCTCTCTGAGCTCCCGAATATCGTCGGCCTCAAAGACGCCACCGGGGACCTGAAACAGGGCGCCAAGACCCTGGAGCTGTGCGGCGATAAAATCACGGTGCTCTCCGGCGACGACTTCACCGTATTGCCCCTGCTGGCCATCGGCGGCCAGGGGGTGATCTCGGTGGTTTCCAACGTGGCCCCCGCGGATATGGCCGAGATGTGCAACGCCTTCTTCCAGGGCTCCCTTGCGGCCGCCCGCAAACTCCACTTTAAGATGTGGCCGCTGATGGAAGCCATGTTTTACGAGACCAACCCCGCCCCGGCTAAAACCGCCCTGAAAATGATGGGCCAGATCACCGGCGAGGTGCGGCAACCCCTGTGCCCGCTCTCCCAGGCCAACGAAACCAGGCTGCGCCAGGTGATGCAGGAGTATGGGTTGATTAAGTGATTGTTTGGGGGGAGGGCCAGGGATTTACATCCCTGCCCTCCCCCCAGGCCCCCCACCCAACCCGCATATGGGCCGGGGAAGGAGGGTCTTTGACCCCACCTTCCCCGGCCAAAATAAAAATAATTGCGGGTTGGGGGAGGGAGTTTGAGGGAGGGGGCAGGGGCCGTCGGCCCCTGGCCCCCTCCCTCAATAACCCGGAGGTGAGACATGATCAAGGCCATCGTTTCCGGCGCGGCGGGGCGCATGGGCAGCCGGATCATTCACCTGATGGAGGCAGCGGCGGGGATCACCCTGGCCGGCGCCTGCGAGCAGCCGGATCATGCCGCGGTGGGGAAAGACATCGGCGAGGTGGTGGGCTTGCCGCCCAAAGGTCTCAAGGTGGCGGGCTCCCTGGCCGAAGTCCTGGGGCAGGGGGAGGTGGTCATCGAGTTCACCCACCCCGAGCCGTCACTCCACCATCTGCGGGAGGTGGCGGCCGCCGGCAAGGCCATGGTCCTGGGAACCACCGGGTTTTCCCCGGCCCAGGTCGCCGAGATCCACGCCCTGGGGGCCCGGACCCGCCTGGTGTTCGCCCCCAACATGAGCGTCGGGGTGAACCTGATGTTCAAGGTGGTGGCCGACGTCGCCCGGGTGCTCGTGGAGGGCTACGACGTCGAGATCGTCGAGGCCCACCACCGCCTGAAAAAGGACGCGCCCAGCGGCACCGCGCTGAAGCTGGCCCAGGTCATCGCCCACGCCCTGGGGCGGGACCTGGAGAAGGTCGGGGTCTATGCCCGCCGGGGCATCATCGGCGAACGCCGCCAGGAGGAGATCGGCATCCAGACGGTGCGGGCCGGGGATATCGTCGGGGAGCACACCGTGCTCTTCGGGGGCATCGGCGAGAGGTTGGAGATCATCCACCGGGCCCATAGCCGGGACAACTTCGCCCGGGGGGCGCTCAGGGCCGCCCAATGGGTGATGGCCCAGCCGCCGGCCTGCTACGACATGCAAGACGTCTTGGGGTTGAAATGATTAAGTTAATGGATCATTGTTATAAGAAGTGGTTAACTACTTTTGTGTATGGAGAAAAAAACCATTCAACAGTTATACTTGATGAATGTTTTGCGAAAATTATTAATGGGGGCATTATGGAGTTGGCTATTTATCCCCTCTCCCCCGATGGGGGACGACACCGGGTGAGGGGGAATTCAATCTCTTTTCCGCTCCCATTAATAAATAATGTTTACGGGGTATAAATAACATGCGCATCGTACGCTTTGAGTTGAGGGGCCGGACGGGTTACGGCATCATTGAAGGCGAAAAGATTTCGGTCTTGTGGGGCGTCCCCTATGGTGACGGTTGGAGCAATACCACCGGGGAGCTGCTCTCCCTGCCGGAGGTTACGCTGCTGGCGCCCTGCGAACCCAGCAAAATCATGGCCATCGGCTTGAATTACCGGGATCACGCCGTGGAGTTCGGCCACCCCCTTCCCGCCGAACCTTTGCTTTTTATGAAGCCCAGCACTTCGGTGATCGGGCCGGACGAGGACATCGTCTATCCCGAGATGAGCCGCCAGGTGGATTACGAGGCGGAGCTGGCGGTAGTCATCGGCAAGACCGCCCGCCACGTCCGGGAGGAGGACTTCCGGGATTACGTGCTGGGTTATACCTGCATCAACGACGTCACCGCCCGGGATTTGCAAAAGAAAGACGGCCAGTTCACCCGCTCCAAGAGCTTCGATACCTTCTCCCCCCTGGGGCCCTGGATCGAAACGGAGATCGCCGACCCGGATAACCTGACGGTGGAATCCTTTCTGAACGGGGAGCGCCGCCAGCACGGGAACACCGGCAACATGGTCTTCGGGGTGGCCACTCTGGTCTCCTTCATCTCCCGGATCATGACCCTGCTGCCGGGCGACGTCATCGCCACCGGCACCCCCGCGGGCATCGGCCCCATGCAACCCGGCGACGTGGTGGAAGTGAAGCTGGAAGGTATCGGCGCCTTACGCAACCGCCTGGTGGCAGGATCTTTTGTAAAGGCGGGGTAGATGACCGATTTTTTCAAGCCCGCGGCCCGCCTGAACCTTATCCCGCCTTATCTCTTCAAGGCCATTGACGACAAGAAGGCCGAGGTCAAGGCCCGGGGCGTGGACATCATTGACCTGGGGGTGGGGGATCCGGACCTTCCCACCCCGCGCTTCATCGTGGAAAGGCTGAGGGAGGCGGTACAGGACCCCGCCACCCACCGCTACCCGGCCTATTCCGGCATGAATCTCTTCCGGGAGGCGGTGGCCCGCTGGTACGGCAAACGGTTCGGGGTGGACTTGGACCCGGAGAGCGAAGTCCTTACCCTCATCGGCTCCAAAGAAGGGATTGCCCATTTACCCTTGGGGATCAACGATCCCGAAGACCTCAACCTGATGACCACCCCGGGCTATCCGGTGTACCAGATGGGCACCCTGTTCGCCGGGGGGGGTTGCCGGTTCCTGCCCCTGACCCGGGAAACCGGCTTCCTGCCGGACCTGGAAGCCATCCCGCCCCTGGTGGCCCGGGACGCCAAGGCGTTATTCTTCAACTACCCCAACAACCCCACGGCCGCGGTCGCGGACCGGGATTTCTTTGCCAGGGTGGCGGCCTTCTGCCGGGAGCATCAGATCATTGCGGTGCATGATGCGGCCTACACCGAGCTTGCCTTCGACGGTTTTAAGCCCCCCAGTTTTTTGGAGGCGCCTGGGGCCAAGGAGGTGGGCATCGAGTTCCATTCCCTCTCCAAGACCTACAACATGACCGGCTGGCGCCTGGGCATGGCGGTGGGCTCGGCCGCGGTGCTGGCGGCCCTGGGCAAGATCAAGAGCAACATCGACTCCGGGGCCTTCGACGCCATTCAGTTGGCGGGCATCGCCGCCCTCGATTCGGACCAGAGCTGCGTCCGGAAGAACTGCGCCATCCTCCAGGAGCGTCGGGACCTCCTGGTGGGAGGCCTGAAAAAGCTGGGCTACGACCTGGAGTCCCCCAAGGCCACCTTCTACGTCTGGCTGCCGACGCCACCGGGCCTGACCTCACTAGGCTTCACCACCCACCTGCTGGAGCAGGCCGGCATCGTCACCATCCCGGGCCACGGCCTGGGCGCCCCCGGCGAGGGTTACGTGCGCCTGGCCCTGACCGTGCCCAAGGAGCGCCTCGAAGAAGCCCTGGCGCGACTTAAGAAGATCGGCTAAGGGGAGAAAGCTGCGAGACTGTGGAACCGGCGCCCGGGCCGGCGTCTTGCAGGTGCGTGGTTTCGCACCAATAATGGCGCCTGAGACGCGCCCTTAGTATCTTACAAGATATTATCCAGATCCCATGAGCCGAGACCTATCCAGGAAGACCTGGCTTGAGCGCCATCCCCAAAAGGTGATCTTTCTCCTGGTCTTCCTGGCCGTCTGCGGCCTGGGGCTGCTGACCGAAAAGATCCTGGCCTTCAAAGCCGGCGCGCTCTCGCATCCCCTGGGGGTGAAACGATTTATCAAGTTGCGGGAATTTGAGCCGGGTTACGCCGAGGTGCTCCTCCCCAGCCTCCAGGCCATGGCCCAATCCGACACCCTGGTGCGGCGGCCTTATATCATCCGGGTGGATGAAAACGGCTTCATCATGCCTGCCAAGGTTCATGAGCACCCGGACCTGACCCTGGTTTTTTTGGGGGGCTCCACCACCGAAGACATCTATGACGATGAGAATAACCGTTTTCCTTATCTGGTCGGCCACTTGCTGGAAGAGAGCACCGGGCTCCGGGTGAATTCCTACAATGCCGCCAAGAGCGGCAACGATTCCCTGCACTCCCTCGACGTCCTGCTGAACAAGGTGGTGCCTCTCAAACCCGATCTGGTGGCGATGATGCACAATATCAATGACCTGAGCATCCTGCTCTTTGAAAAGAGCTACTGGAACAGGAACCCGTCCAGATCGCCCCTTATCGAGAAAAAGCCCGATTGGCGGACGGTGGGCAAGAATCTGCAGGAGACCTTCCAGTTGGCCCGGGACTTGGTGGTCCCCAATCTTTATGCCGCCCTCCATCGCTTGCTGCACGCCGAGGGCAAATCCCAGGCCGATGAATTTCAGCAGGTCAGGGGCCAAAAAATCGAGGTGAATCAAGACTACCTGGTGCGGGAATTCACCCTCAACCTCCAGACCTTCATCAATATCTGCCGGGCCCGGGGGATAACCCCGGTTCTCCTGACCATGCCCAGCCGCCTGAAGGACGATCCCGACCCATTGATCCGCAGGCTGATGCAGCGCCTGGAGAAGCAGAACGGCATAACTTACCGGGATTTTAAGGGGGCCTTCGACCGTTTCAACCAGGCCATCCGGGAGGTGGCGGCCCAAAACCGGGTGCTCCTGGTGGATCTGGCCCAGGAAATCCCCCAGGAAAAAGAATACATGTCAGACGTGGTCCATTTCAACCCGGCGGGTTCCCGGCTGGTGGCCCAAAAGATCGCCGCCGGCCTTTCGCCGCTGCTGGCGTCTTTTAAGAAACGGCCGGAGGCCCGCTAATCGAAGGATGCCGGCCTTGCCTTTCCGCGGCTGAACCATCAAGGGATAAGAGATGCTGGCATCGTGGGGGGCGAAGTGGCATGGATGGCAGGTTTATAACACAAGGTTTATAAACACCAGAAATAGAAGGAAATGGTGGGCACTGCCCACCATCAAGAGGCGGCGAGCACGGAGGCCCGCCCAACCGCTGCTATCAGGGCCGGGCAGGAGCTTGGCAAGACAAATGGCGTCCCCAAGCGGGAGCTTGGGAACGATAGCAGAAAAATTCCCTCCTCCTCGAGGGGGAGAGAGGGATTTCCTGACTTGGCAGGCTCTTCAGAAGCCGAAAAACTGACCCTGCCCTGCAGAACTTTAGAATGGTCTAATAATCATGCCCCTGGGATTTGCCGCCATTACCGAGATCAAGCCGATCATCGCCTTTATCGGCCTGGGGTCCAATCTGGGAGATCCCGCGGCCCAGGTGCGCCGGGCTCTGACAGGGCTGGCCGCCCTGGACGAGGTGGAGCTGGTCCGGGTCTCCGGCTTTTATCTAAACCCACCCCTGGGGCCGGCGAATCAGCCCTGGTACGTAAACGCCGTGGCCCAGGTGCGCACCCGCCTGACCGCAGAGGAGCTCCTGCGGGTCCTGGCCCGGCTGGAAGCCGCCCTGGGCCGGGTCCGCGAAGAGCGCTGGGGGCCGCGGCTGATCGACCTGGACCTGCTGCTGTACGACGGCGAGATCGCCTGCACCCCGGAGCTGGTCCTGCCCCATCCGGAGATGCACCGGCGGGCCTTTGTTTTGGTGCCCCTCGCCGAGATCGCCCCGGATGCCTGGCACCCGGGGCTCAAGAAGAGCGCCGCCCGGCTCCTGGCGGAGCTTTCGCCTGCGGCGCGACAGGCAGTAAAACCCATATCGTTTGAGGAAAGAAGGCCATGTCCCGTCTATTAGGTGGTTTAATCCTGGGCTATCTGATTTACTGGGGGATCCGCAAGCTGGCCCAATCCCTGGGCCTATGGCCCCAGGCGCCCCGGCCGCTGACCAAGGGAGGGGAACCGGACGTGCTGGTCCAGGACCCGGTCTGCCAGACCTTCATCCCCCGCAAGGAGGCTTTGAAGGCGGAAAAGGACGGAAAAGTCTATTTTTTCTGTTCCGAAGGCTGTTTAAAGCGTTTCCAACGTAGTGGCAGCGATTAACTTTTATGATATGGTAAGAAGTCAATATGAAATTCTTCATCGACACCGCCGACTTGGAAGAGATTCGTGAGGCCCACGACCTGGGGCTGGTGGACGGGGTGACCACCAACCCCAGCCTATGCGCCAAGGCCGGGATCAAAACCGATAAACAGTTTGAAAAACTTATCAGCCAAATTTGCGAATTGGTCCAGGGGCCGGTGAGCGCCGAAGTGACGGCCACCGATGAGGCGGGCATGCTCCAGCAAGCCCGTCACCTGGCCAAGATTCACCAATGGGTGGCGGTGAAGATCCCCATGACCCCCGACGGCCTCAAGGCCACCCGCCTCCTGGCGGCGGAGGGCATCAGGGTCAACGTCACCCTGATCTTCCAGTCCCTCCAGGCCATGCTGGCCGCCAAGGCGGGCGCCGCCTATGTCAGTCCCTTCATCGGCCGCCTGGATGACATCGGCCACCGGGGCATGGAAATCGTGGAGCAGACCGTCACCATCTTCGAAAATTACGGCTTCGACACCGAGATCATCGTGGCCTCGGTGCGCCATCCCCTGCACGTCCTGGAAGGCGCCCTGGCAGGCGCCGATATCGCCACCATCCCTTACGGGGTGCTCTTGCAGCTGATGAAACACCCCTTGACGGATGCGGGGTTGAAAAAGTTCCTGGAGGATTGGGAAAAGGCTCGCAAGTCCTGAGGCCCCTTTGCTAACCGGAGACAACCTGGTTGTAGGGCCGCACCTTGGTGACCGGCCTGATATGCGGGCGCACCCGGAGGTGCGCCCCATCACTCTTGTTTGAGATGAACCAGTCAGAGACCAACATCTGGAGCACCCCCAACCTGCTCACCGGCACGCGCATTGCCGTGATCCCGTTGGTGGTGGTTCTCTTAATGTTCCCCGGACGGCTGGCCAGCTTCCTGGGGGGCTGCTGCTTTCTGCTGGCCGGGGCCACCGATTTTCTAGATGGCTACCTGGCCCGGCGCCATTCCCAGGTGAGCCGTTTCGGCAAGTTCCTGGACCCGCTGGCGGACAAGCTGCTGGTCTCCGCGGCCCTCATCATGCTCATTCCTCTGGGCCGGGTGCCGGCCTGGATGGCCTTTCTCATCGTGGGCCGGGAACTGACGGTCACGGGGTTAAGGGGTCTGGCCGCCGCCGAGGGCATCATCCTGGCCGCGGACCGCTGGGGCAAGACCAAGACCGCCCTGCAAATGGCAGCCTTAACCGCCTTGATTTTCCACTACCCCTTCCTGTCCATCAACTTTCAACGGCTGGGCATGGTCCTGCTCTGGATGGCCCTTATCATCACCCTGGTTTCCGGAGTTGGCTATTTCCTGGCCTTCTTCCGGCAACAACTGGAAGGCCGCCATCCTGACAACGACGGCTCTTGACTGGATATTTTAACGAGCAAATTAACGGAGGACGACTTTGGCCAGACACCTTTCCGCCCTGAAACGGGCCCGACAGAACGAAAAACGGCGGCTGCGCAACCAGAGCCGCAAGACCCGGGTGAAACACGCGGTGCGGGAGGTGCGCGCCGCGGCGGCTCAAAAAAATCTGGAAGCCGCGGAGACCGCCCTGAAAAAAGCTGTGCCCACCATCGCCAGGGTGGCCGGCAAGGGCGCCCTCCATTGGCGCAGCGCCGCTCGCAAGATCTCCCGCCTTACCCGGATAGTCCAGGCCCTGCAAGGCGCCTAGAAAAGCTCACCGCAGAGCCGCAGAGAAATATTTGTTCAAAGTTCAAGGTTCAAAGTCGAAAACCGGCTTTAACCTCGAACTTTGAACTTTAAACTTTGAACTCCTTCTCACCCCGGCCCCATCTTCAACAGGGCCCACTCCAGCCACAGCCGCGGCGAGCCGCCGCTGGTCTTCAGTTGCCAGTCGATCTGGTTCAGCAGAGAAAGGTGGGAGCGCAAGGCTGCTTCCGAAAAGTGGGGGGCTTGCTGCGCCAGGCTTTTCAGGACGCGCGGCGGCAGCGAGAGGCTACGCCTCTGGTAGGCGCCGCCGCCGGCGCCGCCTTCTTTGAGGGAGATCAGCAGGCGTAATTGCCGGGCCAGCATCACCAGGATCTTGCCCTGGTGCTCTCCCAGGTCCAGAAGCTGGCCCAGGGCGTTCAGGCTCTTGTGGGCTCCGGGCTCTCCCAGGGCCTCCACCAGGGCAAAGATGTTGTGGGTGCGGCTGTGGGTGGCCAGCTGGTTTACCAGGTTGGGGGTCAGCGACTTTTCGGCGCCGGCATATAGAGCCAGCTTCTCCAGCTCCTGGATCAGGTCCGCCAGGTTGTCCCCGACGATCTCCACCAGACGCTGGGCCGCGGCCAGGGTCAGGGTCTTCCCCAAACTCCCGGCCTCCCGGGTCAGCCATTGGTAAAGCTCCCCCTCCTTCAGGCGGAAAAACCCCAGGGCCGCCTCCTGCCGCTGCAGGCGCTCCCAGACGGGATTTCTCCCCCAATCCCTGGCCTTAACTCCCTCGGCCAGGAGCACCACCCAGGCCCGGGGCGCCAGGTGGTCCAGGTAGTCGTTGACGGCCTCGAAGGCCGCGGCGTTGAGCTCCAGCCGGCGCAACACCAGAAGTTGTCCCGGGCCCCACAGGGAGGCCACCCGGGATTCGGCCAGGAACTCAGGCAGCTCCACCTCCTGGGCCTCCCGCAGCACCCGGACCGGAGCCTCGCCCCAGCGGTCCTGGAGGCCCTCCTCTAGCCGCCTCAGGGCACGGAGCATGAGGAACTCCTCATCCCCATAAAACAGGTAGAGGGGTTTCATGGACTGGCGCTTCAGGTGGCGTTCCAATAATGGATGTGACATGGGGTTACAGGTAGCCCGCCCTTAATAAGAACCATTAATCCCTGGCGGCCGGCGCTCGCCCCAGGCAACGGCTCATGGCTCACTCCTAAAGCACCAACAACACCTTATTCAGGACCCGCTGGGCCATTTTGACCGCGGCCCGGCGCAGGCCCTCGGCCCTGGTGACCTCCCCGGCCTGGTAGCCGGGGTCCACCACGTAGTCTTCCTCCAGGATCTGGGTATCTTTCCAGAGCACCTTGCCGTTGTCCTGCTGCCGCAGGGTCAGCTCCACCCGCACAATCACCCGCCGTACCGTGGACTGGGTGACGCTGGAATAGGCCACCGAGGTGTTGTCCACCGACTGGACCTTGCCAACCAGGACCAGGTCGGCCCCATCCTCATAGGGGGTAACCTTGACCGCCCGGGTCTGGGCGAAGGTGCTGATCAGGGCGTTGGCCATAATGGCTTCCAGTCCCACCTCGGTGGAGCGGTTGGTAAACAGGGGCACGGCCAGGGTGCGGGTGATGCCGCCGATAGGTTCGGTCCCCAGGGGGTGATAGCCGCAGCCGCTGAGGAGCAGCAGCGGCAGCAGGAGAGGCCAGCAACAGCGACCCGTTTTCATTGGGGAATCCTTAAGTGACGATATTGATCAGGACGATTCTGTACAGTTTATCCTGGACCGGCACCACCCGCCGGGGGGCCTGGCCCTGCAGCCATTTCTGGATGGCGGGGTCAGCCAGGGCCATCTCTTTGATCTCTGCCGCGGTGGCCGTAACCGGCGCCACCAGCCGGCTTCGCACCCTGCCGTTGACCTGGACCACCAGGGTGAAGGCGCACTCCTCCAGGGCCTCCGCCTGGGCCTCCGGCCAGCAGCACTGTTGCAGGGAAGTTTGGCGCCCCAGGGCCTGCCACAGTTCCTCAGCCAGGTGGGGCACCATGGGATTGAGCAGCAAAATAATGGCCTCCACCGCCTCCCGGAATACTTCTTGGGCCGCAGTATTCCGGGGCAGGTTCTCGGCCGCCAGGTAAAAGTTGTTGACCAGCTCCATCACCGCGGCGATGGCGGTGTTGAAGTGGAAGGAGTCTTCGATGTCGTCGGTGACCTTCTTGATGGTGCGGTGCACCTTGTGGCGAAATTCTTGCAAGTCCGGGGACAGGCCGCGGCCATTGCCGGCGTAGGCGGCAACCTGCTGCAATTCCGGCAGCAGCGAGTTTACCAGGTTCCAGAGGCGGTGCAGGAAGCGGTGGCAGCCGGCCACCCCCTGGTCGCTCCACTCCAGGTCTCTTTCCGGAGGTGCGGCGAACAGCAGAAACAGGCGGGTGGTGTCGGTGCCGTATTCCTCGATCAGGTACTCCGGATCTACCACGTTGTCCTTGGATTTGGCCATCTTGGCCCCGTCTTTGAGGACCATTCCCTGGGTGAGGAGGCGCTGGAAGGGTTCGTCGATTTGCACCAGCCCCAGGTCCCGCAGGACCTTGGTGAAGAAGCGGGCGTAAAGCAGGTGCAGCACCGCGTGTTCGATGCCGCCGATGTACTGATCCACCGGCAGCCAATAGTCCACCCGGGCCTTGTCCAGGATGCCCTCCCGATAGTCGGGGCAAGCGAAGCGCAGGAAATACCAGGAGGACTCCACAAAGGTGTCCATGGTGTCCACTTCCCGGCGGGCCGGACCGCCGCAGCCGGGGCAGGAGACCTCATAGAAGTCGGGCTCGTGCGCCAGGGGCGAGCCGCCCTCCCCGGTGATCCGCACGTCCAGGGGCAGGACCACGGGCAGCTCGGCCTCCGGCACCGGCGCCATCCCGCATTTTTCACAATAAATAATGGGAATGGGCGCTCCCCAGTAGCGCTGCCGGGAGATCAGCCAGTCCCGCAGGCGGAAGTGCACCGCCGGTTTCCCCAGGCCCTTGGCTTCCAGGTAGTTGGCGATGGCCTCCCGGGCCCGGGCGCTGGCCATGCCGCTAAAATCCCCGGAGTTCACCAGGACGCCGTCCTCTTCATAGGCCCCGGTCAGCCCTGCGGCCGGCTGTTCCTCATTTTTGGTATTTTTGGTATTTTTCGTATTTTTGGTGAGCTGTGGCCGGACCACCACCCGGATGGGGAGATGGTACTTTTGGGCGAACTCAAAATCCCGCTGGTCGTGGGCCGGCACCGCCATCACCGCGCCGGTGCCGTAGCCCATCAGGACGAAGTTGGCCACGTAAATGGGCATCTTCCAGCCGGTGACCGGGTTCAGGCAGTAGCGCCCGGTGGCGACCCCTTCCTTGGTGATCTCTTCCAGGGCCCCGCGGCTGCGATTCTGTGCAGACCAGAAATCGACGAAGGCGCGCACCTCCGCCTCCTGGGCGGCGCCCCGGGCCAGTTCCAGGGCCAGGGGGTGCTCCGGGGCCAGGCTCATGAAGGTGGCGCCGAACAGGGTGTCCGCCCGGGTGGTGAAGACCTTGATGGGCGAACCTAAGCCCTCCAGCGGGAATTGGATCTCCGCCCCCTGGGACTTGCCGATCCAGTTGCGCTGCATGGTGGCCACCCGCTCGGGCCAGTGCGAGAGCTGATCCAGGTCGGCCAGCAGTTCCTCGGCGTAGGCGGTGATCTTAAAGAACCACTGGTCCAACTCCTTCAAGTGCACCGGGGAGTCGCAACGCCAGCAGCGGCCATTTTCCACCTGCTCATTGGCCAGCACCGTGGCGCACTTGGGGCACCAGTTGACCGGGGCCTGCCGTTTGTAGGCCAGCCCCCTTTGGTACATCTCGATGAAGACCAGCTGCTCCCAACGATAATATTCCGGGTCGCAGGTGGCCAGCTCCCGGGGCCAATCATAGCTATAGCCCAGGGCTTGGAGCTGGCCGCGCATGTAGGCGATATTCTCCAAGGTCCACCTGGCCGGGTGCAGCCCCCGGGCCAGGGCGGCGTTTTCCGCCGGCAGGCCGAAGGCGTCCCAGCCCATGGGGTGCAGCACGTTGAACCCCCGCATCCGTTTGTAGCGAGCCACCACGTCGCCGATGGTGTAATTGCGCACGTGCCCCATGTGGATGCGCCCGGATGGGTAAGGAAACATCTCCAGGACGTAATACTTGGGGCGGCTGGGGTCTTCGCGGGCCTCATAGAGCCGCCGCGCCTGCCAAATCTCCTGCCATTTGGCCTCCAGGCGGCGGGGTTGATAACGGGGCGACATGGGCACTCCTGCTCACGCTAATTTCTCTTGATAAATTACCATAGACCGGCCGAGGCGACAAATGATAAAGGACGCTACCGGCCCCGGAACCATTTCACCCTTGTATTTCCCCGGATTTTTGATTACCTTTTCACCATGGCGGCCCAGCCTGGCCTCAGCGTCATCATCCCCACTTACAACCGGGCGCCCCTGGTTAAAGAGGCGGTGGCCTCGGTGCTGGCCCAGACCTGGCGGGATTTTGAAGTCCTGGTGGTGGATGACGCCTCCAGGGACGGCACCGCGGAGGCCCTGGCCGCTTTTGGGTCCCGGATAAGATTGCTGCGCTCCCCTTCCCGCCTCGGGGTGGCGGCAGCCAGGAATCTTGGCATCTCCGCGGCCCGGGGGCAGTGGCTGGCCTTCCTCGACTCCGACGACTTGTGGCGGCCGGAAAAACTGGCCCGGCAGATGGCCTATCTGGCAGGGCTTCCGGAACTCGTCCTCTGCCAAACCGAAGAGACCTGGGAGCGGCAGGGGCTTAAGGTCAACCAACCCCGGAGCCATCGGAAAATCGGGGGCTGGATCTTTTTCCAATCCCTGGAGCGCTGCCTGGTGAGCCCCTCGGCGGTGATCCTGCACCGGACTGTTTTTCAGGAACATGGCGGCTTCGATGAGGGACTGCCCGCCGCCGAAGACTACGACCTCTGGTTGCGCCTCAGTTGGCGCTACCAGATCGGCCTGCTGCCGGAGGCCCTGGTCATCAAGCGGGGCGGCCGCGGCGACCAGCTCTCCGCCCAATGGGGCCTGGACCGTTTTCGCATCCGGGCCCTCCTCAAACTCCTGGATGACCCGGGGCTGCCGGCCCCGGAGGCCCTGGCGGCCCGGCGGACGCTGGCCCGCAAATGCGCCATCTACGCCCAGGGCTGCGAAAAGCGGGACAGGCTGGAGGAAGCCGGGGTTTACCGGGGTTTGGGGAGACAGGCGGATGGCTTGGAGCCCATAAAGATGCCGCAGGGCGGGGCGAAGAAAAATTGTCTGGCGATGTGAAGACAAGGTGCCAAATCTTGATAAAATGCCTTAGCAAAGAAACGAATTTCGAGACCTCCTTTACCAATGGCAGGCATAAAGGCTCTTGCGACGTTCCGGCGGAGAAAGGCGGCGGCGACGCCGGCTTCCGGCCCCTTGAGCTATTGGAAGCCGCTTTGGCTAGCTGCCTAAATATCTGGCTAAGGATGTATGCTACCCGCCATAATATGCCCCTTGCCGGCCTGGCGACCGAGGTCTCCTTGGATCGCCGGGTTGCCGGAGAGGCGGTTTTCGAATATGGGTTGGAATTGGACGGACCCATCACCGAAGGCCAAAGGCAAGAGTTGCTCCAGGCTGCCCAATCTTGTCCAGTTTATCAAACCCTATCCCAAAAAATTTTATTCAAGTATGAGCCCCGATAAAGAGGAGATGCTCGGCAATCAACGGAGGTTCCATGGACATCTACAAAGCCATTCACCATCGTCGCAGCCATCGCTTGTACAAACCGGACCCGCCGCCCCGGCAAGTCCTGGAACGGGTAGTCGAGGCCGCCCTGTGGGCCCCCTCCGGCATCAATCTCCAGGGCTGGGACCTGGCCGTGATGGCTGGCCGGGTCCGGGACGAATTCGTGGCCCTGGTGAGCCAGGCCATCAAGTATCTGCTGCCCGAATTGAAGAAGGCCAACGTCCCTGGAATAGACCCGGAACTGGTGATGAAGTTCTTCAAGGACCTGGGGGGCGCCCCGGTGGTTATCGCGGTGACCATCTTCAAGGACCCCCACCCCGGCATGAATATGGCCAACCTCCAGAGCGGCGCCGCCCTCATGCAAACCCTGCTCCTGGCGGCAGAAGCCGAAGGCCTGGGCACCTGCTGGATGACCGGGGCTAATTACCTCGAAGACGAAATCCTGAAATTCCTGGGGAAAACCGAGCGGCAACTGCTGGCCATCACCCCCATCGGCTTTCCGGCCAAGGAACCGCCGGTACCGCCCCGCAAGGAACGGGAAGTGCGCTGGCTGGGGTTTTAGCGGTCAGCTTACCGCCAAACGCCGGTAGCGGCGGGGTTACCCCAGCCTTACGGCTTTGCCGGGATGCAGGGAACCGGTTCACCCCAGCAAAAAAAGCGAAAAAGCCAGAATCGGGACATTATCCGGTTAGCGAGAGGCCCATGGCAGAAGAGAGACCAAAACCCCTGGTGGAGCAGGTGCGGGCTGCGGGCTGAGCCTCCAAGATACCTCCGGGGGTCCTGGAGGACGTCTTAAAGAGCCTGCCCTTTAAGAGCCATGCCGATCTCCTGGTGGGATTGGAGGCGGGGGACGACGCCGGGGTCTATCGTCTGACCCCGGAGCTGGCCCTGATCCAGACGGTGGATTTCTTTACCCCCATCGTCAACGATCCCTATGAGTTCGGGGCCATCGCCGCGGCCAACGCCCTCTCCGATATCTACGCCATGGGGGGCCGGCCTTTGCTAGCCCTGAATATCGCCTGCTTTCCCCTGCAGAGCGAGTCGCCGGATACCCTCAAGGCGGTGCTCCGGGGTGGCCTGGACAAGGTGCACGAAGCCGGGGCCCTGCTGGTGGGGGGCCACAGCGTCGAAGACCCGGAGATGAAATACGGCCTGGCGGTCACCGGGTTGGTGCATCCGGAGCGAATCTACACCAAGGCCGGGGCCCGCCCCCGGGACTTGCTGCTGCTCACCAAGCCCCTGGGCACCGGCATCATCGCCACCGCCCTGAAGGCCCGCCTGGCCTCCCGGGAAGCCGAGGCAGCGGCCATCCGGGTGATGGCCGCCCTCAACCGGGCCGCGGCCGAGGCCTTGGAAGGGCTGGAGGTGCACGCGGTCACCGACATCACCGGCTTCGGCCTCCTGGGACACGGCCTGGAGATGGCCCGGGCCTCCCAGGCGGAGTTCACCATTTTTGCCGGACGGGTGCCGGTCCTTTCCTGGGCCCGGGAGTATGCCGCCATGGGCCTGGTGCCGGCGGGCAGCCACGCCAACCGCCGCTTCTGCGAAAAGCACCTGACCCTCGACCCCGGAGTGGACCCGGTAATGGCGGACCTCCTGAGCGACGCCCAGACCTCCGGCGGCCTGTTCATCGCGGTGGCGCCGCACCACGGCGAGTTGCTGCTGAGCCGGCTCCAGGAGCGGGGGGTAGCAGAGGCGGCCATCGTCGGCGAGGTCGGCGGCACAGGAGCGGGGCGGATCCGGGTGACTCCGTAAGCCCCTGGAAAATCAAGAGGCGAGCCCAGCCGTTTTTCTGAAAATCGGCCAGCACCGATGCGGAGACTTCATTTGGTGAAATCTTTAGAGGAACAACTGGCACTGATCAAGCAGGGCTGCCAGGAGATCATCCGGGAAGAGGAGCTGGAGGCGCGGCTTAAGGAGGCCATCGCCACCGGCAAGCCCTTGCGGGTCAAGGCCGGGTTCGATCCCACCGCCCCGGACCTGCACCTGGGGCACACGGTGCTCATCCAGAAGCTCAAACACTTCCAGGACCTGGGCCACCAGGTGATCTTCCTCATCGGCGATTTCACCGGTCTGATCGGTGACCCCTCGGGCAAGAGCGAAACCCGCCCGCCCCTTACGGAAGAAGAGGTCAAGGCCAACGCCGCCACCTACCAGCGCCAGATCTTCAAGATCCTGGATAAGGAGAAGACCGGCATCGACTTCAACAGCCGCTGGATGAAGCAAATGTCCGCCCAGGACCTGATCAAACTGGCGGCCCGCCATACCGTGGCCCGCATGCTGGAGCGGGAGGATTTTCATAAGCGCTATGCCTGCCAGACCCCCATCAGCATCCACGAGTTTCTCTATCCCCTGATCCAGGGCTATGACTCGGTAGCCCTTCAGGCCGACGTGGAGTTGGGGGGCACCGACCAGACCTTTAACCTCCTGGTGGGCCGGGACTTGCAGCGGGAATACGGCCAGCAGCCCCAGGTGGTGATTACCTTGCCGCTGCTGGAAGGGCTGGACGGGGTGCAGAAGATGAGCAAATCCCTGGGAAACTACGTGGGGATCGACGAGGCCCCAGGGGTCATGTTCGGCAAGATCATGTCCATCTCTGACCCCCTGATGCTGCGCTACTTTGAACTCCTCACCGACATCGCCCCGGGGGAACTGGCCCGCCTCAAAGAGGATCTGGCCCAGGGGGGCAAACACCCCCGCCAGGTGAAGGAGGAGCTGGCGCTGGAACTGGTAGCCCGCTATCACGGCAAGGATGCCGCACTCGAGGCGGCCCGCGAGTTCGCCCGCATCTTCCGGGAAAAGGGCCTGCCGGAGAAAATTGAGGAAATTCATATTACTATAGCCGACACCGCGAAGAGCACCGATGATATAGTAACAGATAAAATAATATGGCTTCCTTTTATCCTTGTAAAAGCTGGAATGACACCCAGCACATCTGAGGCTAAGCGTTTAATAAGTCAGGGGGCTGTGCAGGTTGACGAGCAAAGGGTTACTGATGTTAACCTGGGTTTGAAAGCTTTAGGTTGCACTTATCTTTTAAAAGTGGGCAAACGCCGGTTTAAACGGGTAACGCTCTGGTGAATTTTAGGCAAAAAATCGTTCCCACTCAGGAGCATGGGAACCAGAAAATGCGAAGAGCACCGGCGAGTCGCCGGTGCCACCAATTTTATCAAAAAGGCTGGTTGGCCGGCCGTTAAGGCCCGCAACCAGCCTTTCTGTTTTTCCCTTAAGGGATTGGGAGAGCGGGTTTGGGGGAGAGATTATCAGCGGCCCGCGGCCCTTAGCCCTCTCCCCCAAGGTTTTCTTTTTCCACGCCCCGGCCTCCGCCGCGTCGCCGGCGGCGGCGGGTACGCCGGCGACGCGGCCTGGCGGCCCGGGACTGGGGCGGCCGGGGCGGGACCTGGTCCGGGGCGCAGCGTTCCAGCAATTCGGCTTCCGGGGCTTCCTTGATCTGGAACAGCAGCCAGGCCTCGGGGTAGAGGGCCAGGCGGGCCAGGCGGGCCGGCAGGGGCCGCTGGTCCCGCAGCAGCGGGGCTATCCGGGCTTCCAGGGCCAGAATCTGGGAGACGTCGTCATGGCGTTGCCGGGGGAATTCGATGCCCCCCAGGGCTTCCTTGATCCCTTCATGGATGAAGTCCCGCAGCTCCTTGAAATCTTCCGGAAAGGCAGTGCCCTGTTCCAAAAACGGGGTTAAAAAGACGGCCCACAGGAGACTGTCGGAGGCGTGGCGCTCTCCCAGCATCAGCCGGTCCAGGCGGCGGCAGAGGGCCAGGAGGCGCGCCTCGCCGCTCCGGCCCAGGCGCTCTTTCCAGGCGGGGAAGATGCCGTAGAAGAGGGCGGAGGACAGCATCAGGTGGAAGAAGGGGCCGGCTGCGGCGCTGCGGAAGTCCTTGAGCAGTTCATCCCGCACCCGGGCCGGGGGGCAGCGGCGGATCAGGTGGCCCTTAGACAAGATCTCTTGCCAGGCGCCCGTTTCGATGGTGAAGCCGGTGCGACCCGCGTGGCGCAGGGTCCGCAACATGCGCACCGGGTCGCTCTCGAAGCGCACCGCCGGGTCGCCGATGACCCGGATGACCCGATCCTCAAGGTCCGTCAGGCCCCCCACGTAGTCCACCAGGGAGAAATCGGTGATGTCGTAAAACAGGGCGTTGATGGTCAGATCCCGGCGCTCGGCGTCCTCGGCCGGCGTGCCGAAGGTCTGCTCCCGGCCCGGAGCGCCTGCCTGGTCCGGCTCCTCCTCAAACTCCGAGCGGCGCCGGAAGGTGGAGACCTCGACGATGCGGCCGCCATGGAAAAAGACCTGCACCAGCCGGAAGCGCCGGCCGATGATGCGGCTGTTGCGGAAGAGTTTGCGCAGCTCCCCCGGGCGGGCGTTGGTGACCACGTCGAAATCCTTGGGCCTTTTGCCCAGGAGCAGGTCCCGCACCCCGCCCCCCACCAGATAGACGGTATAACCGGCGTGCAGCAGCCGGTAGAGAACCTTAAGGGCCTCCAGATCGATATCTTTACGGGAGACGGTATGTTGCGGCCGGGGGATGATGCGGGGCAGGAGTTCTGCCGGTTCAGGGGTGGTAAACCGCATGGAGCTATTATAGGCGAAATCTCCCAATTTTTAACCCCTTATTTAATAAATGCCCGCGGTTCCCGGCCTAACCCGGGAAAATTGGAGGGGAGAGGTGGAATTATTGACAAGCGGGGCCAATCCATATATTTCTAAGACATTAGATGATTAAGGGAGATTGCCGGTAAACCTGGGGCGAAGAAGGCTGGTGCTGGCCCTGGCCACCTGGGGGGGAGTGGGCTTCCTGCCGGGCGCCCCGGGCACCTGGGGGACCCTGGCGGCCCTGCCCCTCTGGTGGGCCCTGGCGCACCTGGGTCCCTGGGGCTACGGCCTGGGGACGTCGGCGGTTCTCCTGGCGGGCTGCTGGGCCGCGGGCCCCGCCCAGGATTACCTGGGGCGAGCCGACCACCCCGCCATCGTCATCGATGAAGTGGCGGGCCTGTTAATCACCCTGGCCGGGGCCCCCCTCTCCTGGGCCGCCGCGGCCGCAGGCTTTATGTTATTCCGAACCCTGGATATCCTGAAACCGCCTCCCATTCGCTGGTTCTGCACCGGAGAATCCGGCGGCCTGGAAGTGATGGTGGACGACCTGGTGGCGGGGGTGCTGGCGCGGCTGGTTTTGGAGATAGTCTATGCGTTCAGAATATTGCCAGGCTGATTTTGCATGCCCACAATATTAAGAATTCAAGGATATAGATTTTTCTTTTTTAGCAATGAAGGATATGGAAAACCGCATATCCACGTAGAATCCGGCGATAGTTATGCAAAGTTTTGGTTAAAACCGGTTAGTATGGGAAAATCTTTTGGATACAGGCCCGTCGAACTTACCATGATACGGAAAATAGTTGAAAGCCACGAGGATTTATTTTGGGAGAAATGGCATGAATATTTCGCCTAAGACTCTTTTAGTACTGATCACTGAAATCTCATTTGAAGAGGGTGTCTTACAAGTCTTCCTTTCCGATGGCCGGGAAATTCGCGTGCCCCTGGAGTGGTTTCCCAAGCTGCGGGACGCCTCACCTAAAGCGCGCCGGCATTGGCGGCTTATCGGCAAGGGGATCGGGGTTCATTGGCCGGATATAGATGAAGATTTGTCCCTTGATGGATTATTGAGCTAACCTTTGCGAACTTCTATGCAAGGTGAGATCATCGCCACCGGCACGGAGTTGATCACCGGGCGGGTGGCCGATTTTAACGCCCGCTATGCGGCCCGGCGGCTCCACGAAGCGGGCCTGACGGCGCAGCGGCTCACCATCCTGGGGGATGAGCCGCCGCTGTTCCAGGAGATCCTGCTCCGGGCGCTGGGCCGCTCCCGGTTCATCATCATCACCGGAGGCCTGGGGGCCACCGAAGATGACGTCACCGTGGCCGCCGCGGCCCAGGCCCTGGGGTTGCCGCTCCTCCTTGACGAGGGACTGCTGGCCCGCATCCATCGCTGTCTGGAGGAGCGCCAAATCCCCTGGCTGGAACGCTATGGCCGCCTGGCCCTGATTCCCCGGGGCGCCGTGATCCTGGACGCCGGCGGCCTGGCCTGCTGCGGCTTTGCCCTGAAGCACGGCGACGCCCGGCTCTTTTTCCTGCCCGGGGTCCCTGCGGAGATGCAGGTCCTGTTCGAAGCCTATGTGCTCCCCAGCCTGATGGAGTGGGCCGGGGACGTGGGCGTCGTGGCCCAGCGCACCTTGCGGCTGTTCGGCATCTCCGAAACCCAGTTGCAGGAGGTAGTTTCCAAGATCCCGGAATTCCGGGAAGGGGTGCGCGTGGGTTATTACCCCAATTTCCCCGAGAACCACCTCACCCTGACGGTGCGCGGCCGGGACCGGAGGATTCTGGAGGAGACCCTGGACCGCCTGACCGTGGCCCTGGCCCGGGTGGTGGACGACATGCTGTTGGGGCCAGAAGGGACGCCGCTGGAGGAGCTGGTAGGGCGCCAGTTGAAAGAAGGCGGCCTCACCCTGGCCCTGGCCGAGTCCTGCACCGGCGGCCTCATCGGCCACCGCCTCACCAACGTGGCCGGCTCCTCGGATTATTTCCTGGGCGGGGTGGTCTCCTACGGCAACCAGGCCAAGCTGGACCTGCTGCGGGTGGCCCCGGAGGTCCTGGCGGAATGGGGGGCGGTGAGCCCGGAGACGGCCCTGGAGATGGCCCGGGGGGCGAAGACAGCCTTCGGCGCCCACCTGGGTCTGGCGGTCACCGGTATCGCCGGCCCCGGCGGCGGCAGCCCGGAGAAGCCGGTGGGCACAGTGTACATCGGCCTGGCCACCCCCCACGAGGTGGAGGTCTGGCACTACCTCTTCCAGGGCTCCCGGGAGGAGATCAAAATCTTGTCGGCCCAGACCGCCCTGGACCGGCTGCGGCGGAAGTTGAAAAAAATGTAGGGAGGGCTCGAGCCCACCAATTCCATAGAAAAAGTTTAATTGCTGGCACAGGCGTCCCGCCTTTGTGGACAAAGCGGCGGGCGAGACGCCCGCCCTACGAACTGCCCCTCAAGGGGGGCTTATTAAGGGGATCATTAATGGGGTCCTTCTTTATCCCCTCTCCCCCGATGGGGGAGAGGGATAGGGTGAGGGGGAAACGCAGGGTCTCTTGATTGCCGATAAAGACGAGTCGCTTCGCCGCGGCGGCGAAGCATGACAAAAAAGGCAACTTACGCATTTTTTTTAAGCTGAAAGCTGACTGCTGAAGGCTGAAAGCTGGAATATGATTCGCGCCTTTCTGGCCATTGACCTGCCCGAGACCCTGCGCCCCGGCCTGGCCCTGGCGCAGGGCGAATTGAAAAAGAGCCAGGCCGACGTGCGCTGGGTGCCTCCGGGCAATATTCATATCACCCTGAAATTTTTCGGCAACCTGCCGGACGCCGAAGTGCCGCCGATCATCTCGGCGGCCCGGCAGGCGGCCTCCCAGCAGGCCCCCCTGTCCCTCAAGGTCTTAGGCGCCGGGGCCTTCCCCAGCAGTCGCAGCCCCCGGGTGGTGTGGCTGGGTCTGGGCGGGGACCTGCTGCCTTTGAGCCAGTTTTTTTACCGGTTGGGAAAGGCCTTCGCCCAACTGGGTTATCCGCCGGAGGGCCGGGCCTTCAACCCCCACCTGACCTTGGGCCGGGTGCGCTCGCCCGAGGGCCGGCCGCAGTTGAGCCGGACGCTAGAAAAACTTGTAGTCGATTGGCCGCCCTTTCAGGTGCGGGAGATCATCTTGTATCAAAGCGTGCTGTCGCCCCGGGGCTCGACATACACGCCGTTGGAAGTGATTAAGTTGATGAGCGGTGGGGATAGGGATTAGGGATTAGGAAATGTGGCGCCGCCGCCCCCGGCGGCGGAAGCAAGGTAGCCGCAGGCCCTAAAAAACCGGCGCGGCACGGGCGGGACGCCTGCGCCACTAAAGAGACCATAGGGCGGCCTGTGGCCGCCGAAAAAAAAACGGCGTGCGCAGCACGCCCTATAAAATGTGTTACCTGGGTCCCCAAACGTTTGTTACCCATCTCCCCGGTCCATACAGGGGGAAAGGGGGAAAGCGTTAAACAACGCAGGCTGAAGCCTGCGGCTACCAAAGGCAACAAACATCCTTGCCTTAAAATCTTTATGGGGGTTGG
>Ga0208191_1000231_pt1 | contig 48322 bp, 57 predicted proteins | sample June2015DPH_13_5_FD_184709 | JGI IMG/M metagenome (GOLD analysis project Ga0208191, IMG submission 184709) | Peatland microbial communities from SPRUCE experiment site at the Marcell Experimental Forest, Minnesota, USA - June2015DPH_13_40... | ecosystem: Environmental > Terrestrial > Soil >... | reverse complement strand
CGCAGTTTTATTTGCGGACCACCGACGTCACCGGGGTGGCGACCCTGCCCGAGGGGGTGGAGATGGTGATGCCCGGGGACAACGTCTCCCTGGAAGTGACCCTGATTACCCCGGTGGCCCTGGAGGAAGGGCTGCGCTTCGCCATCCGGGAAGGTGGCCGCACCGTGGGCGCCGGCGTGGTGAGCCAGATTTTGGAATAAGATTATGAGAGATATCATCACCTTATCCTGTACCGAATGTAAGCGCCGGAATTATTCGACCACCAAGAACAAGCGGCGCACCCCCGATCGGCTTGCCTTCAAAAAGTTCTGCCCTTTTTGTAGAACGCATACCCTTCATCGCGAAAGCAAGTGAGTGGGCGAAGACAGGCCAGTAGCTCCAACGGTTAGAGCGCCGGTCTCCAAAACCGGATGTTGGGGGTTCGAATCCCTCCTGGCCTGCCAATCAAGAGGTGAGGGTCTTGGCACCACGGGTTGTGGGGTGCGGTTGGGCCATTTAGTCGAGCTGTCGGATTCTCTTCTGGAATTCCCTTGCAGCAAGGGGCCTCGGGCCTGAGGAAGGACGGATGTCCGGCGGCGGGTTGGCGGCCTGCGCCGGTTTGGATTTTGGAGCACCAATAGACAGCCACTAGAGCGACCGCGATTATGAAGAAGATCAAGAACAAGCAACCCAAAGAAGTCGGCGCCGGCGGCTCCGGCAAGGTGGTCAAACTGAAGCCCGGCAAGCCCCGGACTCCCCGGTTCAGCCTGCCCCCCCTAAAGCTCTATATCGACAAGACCACGGTCTTTTTGGGGGAAGTGATCACCGAGTTAAAACTGGTCACCTGGCCCAACCGCAAGGAGACCCTGGGAACCACGGCAGTAACGCTGGTCCTGGTGATCGTCATCGCTATCTATTTAGGTTTGGTGGATTACGCCCTGTCCCATCTGGTGCAGGTCTTAATCCACTGAGGCAGAGGACGCGGCTGTGGCCCTGAAGTGGTACATTATCCATACCCATTCCGGCTTTGAGCAGAAGGTAAAGGGCGCCATCCTGGAGCGGGCCAAGGCCCGGGGGCTGGAGGAGTTGGTGCCCGCGGTCCTGGTGCCCATGGAGACGGTGGAGGAGATGGTCAAGGGCGAGCGTAAAATCTCCTCCCGGAAATTCTATCCCGGCTATGTCCTGGTGCAGATGGAGCTGAGCGACGACACCTGGCATCTGGTGAAGGACACCCCCAAGGTCACCGGCTTCGTGGGCAGCAAAGAGGAGCCGGTGGCCATCCCCGAAGAGGACGCGGCCAAGATCATCGCCCAGATGCAGGAAGGGGTGTTGCGGCCCAAGCCCAAGATTAAGTTCGAGACCGGGGACAAGGTGCAGGTCAACGACGGGCCCTTTGCCAATTTCACCGGGGTGGTGGACGAAGTGCGGCCGGACCGGGGCCGGGTGCGGGTGATGATCAGTGTCTTCGGGCGTCCGACCCCGGTGGAACTGGAGTTTACCCAACTGGAGAAAATCTAGGAGTGGCCAGTGGCCAGTGGCCAGTGGCCAGAAAAAAATTAATATTAGGAATTTCCTTAATTTTCTGAAAACTTAACAAATTCCTCTTTAGAAAAAATATTGAGGAGCATTTAGGCAATGTATTGGGTTTATGAAAATTGGCAAGCGAGGGGCCATAAGGTAGTTATTCACAAGGCCTCATGTGGCGATTGCAAGAATGGCACAGGCAAATCAGGGCAGGGGACTAACCCTGCATATGGAAGATGGCTTGGCTCATTTCAAACATATTTGCAAGCCGAACAATTCGACCAGGGGGTAGCAGGGGCAAGGCTTATTATTCATCGTTGCTGTTAAATAAATTATTGGCAAAAAACGGCAAGGTTAAACCCGCCGTTAAACTGATCACTGATCACTGGCCACTGATCACTCAATAAGGAGAAGCATTAATGGCCAAGAAAGTCATCGCGCTAATCAAACTGCAGATTCCGGCGGGGCAGGCCAACCCCTCGCCCCCCATTGGCCCGGCCCTGGGGCAGCACGGGGTCAATATCATGGAGTTCTGCAAATCCTATAACGCCCGGACCGCGGCCCAGGAAGGAACCATTACCCCGGTGATGATCACGGTGTACGCCGACCGCTCCTTCACCTTTGTGACCAAGACGCCCCCCGCCGCGGTGCTGCTCAAGCAGAAGGCCCAACTGGCCAAAGGCGCCAAGGAGACCGGGCGGGAAAAGGTGGGCAAGATCACCCAGGCCCAGTTGGAGGAGATTGCCCGGCAGAAGATGCCGGATTTAAACACCACCAGTTTGGAGATGGCGATGCGCAGCATCGCCGGCACCGCCCGGAGCATGGGCATTGAGATAGAGTAATAAATGAAAGGGGTCAGGGATTAGGGATTAGGGGTCAGGAAAAACAAATACTGACCCCTGGTCCCTAATTCCCGGTCCCTAAATCAAGAGGTGCTACCGATGGCCAAACGGGGCAAGAGATATCGGGAGGCCGCCGCCAAGGTGGACCGCAATCGCCGCTACCCTTTTAGCGAAGCCGTTGAACTGGCCTTGCAGACGGCCTCCAGCAAGTTCGACGAAACCTTGGACGCGGCGGTGGCCCTGGGGGTCAACCCCCGGCACGCCGACCAGATGGTGCGGGGGGCGGTAGTGCTGCCCAACGGCCTGGGGAAGACCGTGCGGGTGCTGGTTTTCGCCAAGGGAGAAAAGGAGAAGGAGGCCCTGGAGGCCGGCGCCGATTACGCCGGCGCCGAAGACCTCATCGAACGCATTAAGGGCGGCTGGCTGGAGTTCGATAAGGCGGTGGCCACGCCGGACATCATGGGCCAGGTGGGCAAAATCGGCAAGATCCTGGGCCCCCGGGGCCTGATGCCCAACGTCAAGGTGGGCACCGTGACCTTCGAAGTGGCCAAGGCCGTCAATGAGCTGAAGGGCGGTAAGGTGGAGTTCCGGGTGGACCGGGCCGGCGTTATTCATGCCCCGGTGGGCAAGGCCTCCTTCGGGGCCGACAAGCTGCTGCAAAACCTGGCGTCCTTGATGGAGGCCCTGGTCCGCCTGAAGCCGGCCACCAGCAAAGGCGCCTACATGAAGGGCATCTATGTGTCCACCACCATGGGTCCCGGGATCCCGGTGGACAGCTCCGACGTGAAAAATCTGCTGCGCCTGATGTAAAGGAGGTCTGGTCTGGTGGTGCGCGAGGTAATCAAAGAAAAAGAAAAAATCGTCCAGGAGATCCGGGAAAAGGTATCCCGCTCCCAGATCGGCATCCTCTCGGATTTCAAGGGGTTGAAGGTGGAGGAGATGACCAGGCTGCGGCGTCAGCTCCAGGAGGCCGGAGCCGAGCTCCAGGTGATGAAAAACACCCTGCTGCGCCGGGCCGCGGCGACTGATTCGCCCATCGCCCCGCTGCTCTCCCTGGTCACCGGGCCCAACGCCTTAACCCTGGGTTACGCCGACCCCGTGGCCCTGGCCCGGATCATGACCAAGTTTGCCCAGGAGAAGCCGCTCCTGGCGATCAAGGGGGCGGTGATGCGCGGGGAGTTCTTGAGCCTCAAGGACCTGGAGGCCCTGAGTAAATTGCCGGCCCGGGAGGTGCTGCTGGCTCAATTGCTGGGGGTGCTCCAGGCGGTGCCCACCGGCTTGGTGACCGTGTTGGCCGGGGTGATCCGCTCCCTGCTCAATGTCCTGGCGGCTCACCGGGATCAGCAGGCGGAAGCTGAGGGCGCCGCGGCTGGCAACGATCAGCAGGCAGAAGCTGAAGGCGCCGCGGCTGGCAACGAGGTCTGATTGTAAGTGGCGCTGCCGGCAGCCGCCGGCGCCAGCAGCCCAGCAAAAGATTCGTATTTATCCAAGGAGGAAGAACGATGTCCATTTCCCGAGCCGAGGTAGTGGATTACCTGGCTAATATGACGGTACTGGAGCTCTCCACCCTCATCAAGGAGCTGGAAGAGAAGTTCGGCGTGTCCGCGGCAGCGCCAATGGCGGTGGCTGCGGCGATGCCGGGGATGGCGGCCGCGGAAGCACCGGCGGCCGAGGAGAAGACCGAATTCGACGTGGTCCTGAGCACCTGCGGTCCCAACAAGATCCAGGTGATCAAGGAAGTGCGGGCCATCACCAATCTGGGCCTGAAAGAAGCCAAGGAAGCGGTGGAAAACGTGCCCACCACCTTGAAGGAAGCCATCTCCAAGGCGGAAGCCGAGGAGATCAAGAAGAAACTGGAAGCCCAAGGGGCTACCGTAGAGGTTAACTAGGGTGCCAAGCCGCCGCGGTTCCCGCCGATGAGGGCTCATGGGTTTGGGGCTGGAGGAGTGACAGCTGAAAAGGCCAACCGGGGCAGGCCATCCGGTGTCCCTTGCCATTATTCGGGATTAGCGGCAAACTCCTGGAGTTGTGGGTGGGTTCGGGCTGTACGGACCCCGATTTTTTCCAGGCCATCCTATTAAGGAGTATCCATGGCCAACGCCTTATCGCCATTAAAGTTGTACCGCAAGAATTTCGGCAAGATCGAGCGGATTGTGGAAATCTCCAATCTTATTGAGATGCAGAAGGAGTCTTACCGCCGCTTTCTGCAGAAAAACCTGGCGCCGGAGGCGCGTTCCGAATATGGCCTGCACGGGGTGTTCCGGAGCGTCTTTCCCATCCGGGACTTCAGCGGCGCCTGTTCCCTGGAGTTCGTGGACTACGATCTGGGTGACCCCAAGTACGATGTGGATGAATGCCTGCAGCGGGGCATGAGCTACGAGGTCCCCATGAAGATTCGGGTCCGCCTGGTGGTTTACGAGACCGGGGCCGAGGTGAAATCCCAGACCATCCGGGACATCAAGGAGCAGGAGATCTATTTCGGCACCTTGCCCCTGATGACCGAGAATGGCACCTTCATCATTAACGGCACCGAGCGGGTGGTGGTCAGTCAACTGCACCGCTCGCCGGGCCTGTTCATCGATCACGACCGGGCCAAGATCCACTCCAGCGGCAAGATCATTTATTCAGCCCGTTTGATTCCCTTGCGGGGCTCCTGGATAGACTTCGAGTTCGACCCCAAGGATATCCTCTACGTCCGCATCGACCGGCGGCGCAAGTTTCCAGTGACCATTCTCCTGAAGGCCCTGGGTTACAGCACCGAAGAGCTGCTCAATTTCTTTTATAAGACCGAACGGATCTTTCTGGAGGAAGAGGGCATACATCGCCCGTTCGTTCCGCAATTGCTGCAGGACAAGACCAGCACCGCCGACATCCTGGATCCTAAGACTGGGGAAGTGGTGGTCAAGAAGCTAAAACGGCTCACCCCGGTATTGCTAAAAAAATTGGACCGGGCCGGAGTCACCAGCATTCCCGGGAGCGTCTCGGAGCTGGTGGGCCGGGTGGTGGCCCACGATATTCTGGACCCGGAGAGCGGCGAGGCCCTGGCTCACTGCAACGAGGCGCTGTCCGAGGACAAGATAGCCTTGTTGCAGAAAAGTGGGATCAAGGAGCTCGACCTCCTCTTCATCGACGGGGTCAATGTCAGCGCCTGCCTGCGCCAAACCCTCTACGCCGACAAAACCGCCACTGCCAAGGACGCCATTCTGGAGATCTACCGGCGTTTGCGCCCCAGCAACCGTCCCAATGAGGAAGTGGCCACCATCTTCTTTAAGAACCTCTTTTTCAATCCGGAATACTACGATCTCTCCTCAGTGGGCCGTCTCAAGCTGGACCTGAAGCTGCGGCCCCCGGAGGAGCGCCTGCCCCTGAGCCAGACTACCCTGGAGCCGGAGGACATCCTTTTGGCGGTGAAGGAGCTCATCACCCAGAAGGACAAAGAAGGCCCGGTGGATGACATCGACCACCTGGGCAACCGGCGGGTACGGGCCGTGGGCGAGCTTCTGGAGAACCAGTTCCGGGTGGGGCTGGTGCGCATGGAACGGGCCATCAAAGAGCGCATGGCCATCCAGGACCTGGACACCCTGATGCCCCACGACCTGGTGAACGCCAAGCCGGTGCAGGCGGTGATCAAGGAGTTTTTCGGCACCTCCCAGCTCTCCCAGTTCATGGATCAGACCAACCCGCTCTCCGAGATCACCCACAAGCGGCGCCTCAGCGCCCTGGGGCCCGGGGGCTTGACCAGGGAGCGGGCCGGATTCGAGGTGCGGGACGTACACCCCACCCATTATGGCCGCATCTGTCCCATCGAGACGCCGGAAGGTCCCAACATCGGCCTCATCGTCTCCCTGTCCACCTTTGCCCGGGTCAATGAATTGGGCTTCATCGAAACCCCCTACCGGGTGGTGCAAAAAAAACAGGTAGGCAACCGGACCGAGACCCGGGTCACCCGGGAGGTGCGATACCTGAGCGCCCTGGAAGAAGGAGAGTCAGGGTGGATTCCCGGCCAGCCTCGGGTCATCGCCCAGGCCAACGCCCCTCTGGACCCGCAAGGCCGTTTCAAGGTGGACCTGATCGAAGCCCGGAGGGGGGGCGAGTTCATCATTGCCAACCCCAAAGATATAGAGAACATGGACGTCTCACCCAACCAATTGGTGTCGGTGGCAGCCAGCCTCATCCCCTTCCTGGAGCACGACGACGCCAACCGGGCCCTTATGGGTTCCAACATGCAACGCCAGGCGGTGCCCCTGCTCACCAGCAGCTCACCCATCGTGGGCACCGGTATGGAAGACGTGGTGGCCCGGGATTCGGGGGTCACCATGGTGGCCCGGCGGGCCGGGGTGGTGGAAGACGTGGACTCCACCCGGGTGGTCATCCGGGCGTCGGAGCCGGCCAGCGGCGGCGACGGCTCGCCGGTGGACATTTACAAGCTCACCAAATTTCAGCGCACCAACCAGAACACCTGCTTCAATCAGCGGCCCATCGTGGCTAAGGGCGACCGGGTGGAGAGAGGCCAGATCATCGCCGACGGGCCGGCCACGGGCATGGGCGAACTGGCTCTGGGCAAGAACGTCATGGTGGCCTTCATGCCCTGGGGCGGCTACAACTTTGAGGACTCCATCCTGGTGAGCGAACGGCTCATCAAGGAGGACGTCTTCACCTCCATCCACATCGAAGAGTTCGAGGTGATGGCCCGGGACACCAAGCTGGGCAAGGAAGAAATCACCCGGGACATTCCCAACGTGGGGGAGGAGGCCCTGAGCAACCTGGATGAGAGCGGCATCATCCGCCTGGGGGCCGAGGTCCACCCCGGCGACATCCTGGTGGGGAAGATCACCCCCAAGGGCGAAACCCAGCTCACTCCTGAGGAGAAGCTCCTGCGGGCCATCTTCGGGGAGAAGGCCGGCGACGTCAAGGATACCTCCCTGCGGGTCCCACCGGGGATCGAAGGAGTGGTGATCGACGCCCGCGTCTTCTCGCGCAAAGGAGTGGAAAAGGACGACCGCAGCCGATCCATCGAGGATGAAGCGGTGGCCAAGCTCCAGAAGGACCAGGCCGATGAAGTGGCCATCATCACCGAGAGCTACCGCCAGAAGCTGGGGGAAATGGTGGTGGATCAAAAGGTGGAGGAGGCCCTGGAAGACGAACGGCGGGGCCTCACCCTGCTGGAGCAGGCCGCGGCGGTGCCCCTGGAACTGGTGAAGCGCCAACCTCTGGAGTTCTGGCGCCACGTCTCCTTTCAGGAAGCCGGCCTGGAAGACCGGATAGACCGGATCCTGGACCGCTACCTGGAGCAGTTGCACCTGGTGAACATGATCTTTGAGGCCAAGCTGGGCCGTCTCCGGAAGGTGGACGAGCTGCCCCCCGGGGTGATTAAGAAGGTCAAGGTCTTTGTGGCCATGAAGCGCAAGCTGGCGGTGGGTGACAAGATGGCCGGCCGCCACGGCAACAAAGGGGTGGTCTCCCGCATTATGCCGGATGAAGACATGCCCTATTTTGCCGACGGCACCCCGGTGGACATCGTACTCAACCCCCTGGGGGTGCCCTCCCGCATGAACGTGGGCCAGGTGATGGAGACCCACCTGGGCTGGGCTTCTTATGAGCTTGGCAAACAGATCGGGGAGATGATCGACCGCTTTTACAGTCTGGAGGCCATCAAGGGCCGCCTGAAGAAGATCCTGGGGGCCGACGCCGCCCTGGCCAAGGAGATCGAGGAACTGAGCTTTGATGAACTGCGGCAGGTCTGGCAGAAACATTATCGGGAAGGCATCCACATGGCTTCTCCGGTTTTTGACGGGGCCACCGAAGACGAGGTCCGGGAGTTTCTGGCGGAGGCGGGGCTGCCCACCGGCGGCCAGGCCAGATTGCGGGACGGCCGCACCGGGGAGGAATTTGACCACAATGTGACGGTGGGGGTGATGTACATGATGAAACTCCACCACCTGGTGGCTGATAAAATTCATGCCCGTTCCATCGGACCTTACTCCCTGGTGACCCAGCAGCCCTTGGGCGGCAAGGCCCAGTTTGGCGGGCAGCGCCTGGGGGAGATGGAGGTCTGGGCCCTGGAAGCCTATGGGGCGGCCTACACCCTGCAGGAATTTCTGACCGTAAAGTCCGACGACGTCGCCGGCCGCACCCGGATGTACGAGAAGATCTTCAAGGGCGAATACGATCTCGAGGCCGGTTTACCGGAATCCTTCAATGTCCTGGTTCGGGAGCTTAAGAGCCTGGCTCTGAATGTGGAGCTTCTGAAAAAGGAAAAGGGCAAGGAATAAGGTTATATGAGCAATAAGATGAAGGAAGTGGCTTTAGAAGATCTCAACAGCCTTTTTGCCCGGCCGGAAGACCCGGTGGTCATCGAGGCGGTCCGCCTGGCCCTGGCTTCCCCGGAGTTGATCCGCTCCTGGTCGCACGGGGAAGTGAAGAAGCCGGAGACCATCAATTACCGCACCTTCAAACCGGAGCGGGACGGCCTCTTTTGTGCCAAGATCTTTGGCCCGGCTAAGGATTACGAATGTAACTGCGGTAAATACAAGCGTATGAAACACCGGGGTATCACCTGCGAGAAATGCGGGGTGGAGGTAATCCAGTCCAAGGTGCGCCGGGAGCGCATGGGCCACATCGAACTGGCCTGCCCGGTGGTGCACATCTGGTTCTTGAAGAGTTTGCCCAGCAAGATCGGCAACCTCCTGGACCTGACCCTGAAGGAATTGGAAAAGATCCTCTATTTTGAGGCCTTCGTGGTGGTTGAGGGCGGTGACACCACCCTGCTCAAAGGGAGCCTGCTCTCCGAAGAGAAATACCGCTCCTCCCGGGAGGAGTTTGGAGACCGTTTCAAGGCCGGCATGGGCGCCGAGGCCATCCGGGGGATGTTGAAGGTCCTGGACCTGGATGCCCTGTCCAAGGAAGTGCGGGCTGAAATGAGCAAGACTGCCTCCGACGCCAAGCGCAAGAAGCTGGGCAAACGGCTAAAGATCATCGACGCCTTCCGGGAATCGGGCCAGCGGCCCGAATGGATGGTTATGGAAGTGATCCCGGTGTTGCCGCCGGATCTGCGTCCCCTGGTGCACCTGGACGGTGGCCGCTTCGCCACTTCGGACCTCAACGACCTCTACCGCCGGGTGATCAACCGCAACAACCGCCTGAAACGCCTCCTGGAGCTCAGCGCCCCGGACATCATCATTCGCAATGAAAAGCGCATGCTCCAGGAAGCGGTGGACGTGCTCTTCGAAAACGGCCGCCGCGGCCGCACCATCACCGGCCCCAACAAGCGAGCCCTGAAGTCCCTCTCCGACATGCTCAAGGGCAAACAGGGGCGCTTCCGCCAGAACCTGCTGGGCAAACGGGTGGACTACTCCGGCCGCTCGGTCATCGTCATCGGCCCGGAACTGAAGCTGCACCAGTGCGGCCTGCCCAAGCAGATGGCCCTGGAGCTCTTTAAGCCCTTTATCTTCCACAAGCTGGTGTCTCGGGGATATGCCACCACCATCAAGGTGGCCAAGCGCCTGGTGGACCGGGAGACCCCGGAGGTCTGGGACATCCTGGATGAGGTAGTGCGGGAGCATCCGGTGATGCTCAACCGGGCCCCCACCCTGCATCGCTTGGGGATTCAGGCCTTTGAGCCCATCCTCATTGAGGGCAAGGCCATCCAACTGCACCCCTTGGTGTGCACCGCATTTAACGCCGACTTTGACGGCGACCAGATGGCAGTGCACGTGCCGCTCTCCATCGAAGCCCAGATCGAGGCCCGGGCCTTGATGATGTCCACCAATAACATCCTCTCCCCGGCCAACGGCGATCCCATCATCATTCCCACCCAGGATATCGTCCTGGGGCTCTACTATTTAACCCGGGAGCGCCCCTTCGCCAAAGGCGAAAAAATCATCGATGATTTGCAAAACTTTAACCCCTTCCAGAATCCCGAGCTGGTCCCATACCCCAATCCGGATGAGGTCAGGGCGGCCTATGATCAGGGGGAAGTCCATTTGCAGGCCAGGATTCCGGTCTTAATTAACGGGAAGATTGTCCAGACCACCGTCGGCCGCGTAATTCTCGGCGAAATCCTGCCAAAAGGCCTCTCCTTCGACCTGATCAACAGCACCATGTCCAAGAAGGAGATTCGCAAGCTCATTGCCCAATCTTACCGCAAGTGCGGCATCAAGCAAACAGTGATCTTTGCGGACCAACTCAAGAACCTGGGCTACAAATACGCTACCCAGGCGGGTATCTCCATCTCCATTAAAGACATGATGATTCCGGCCCGCAAGGCCGAGGTCCTGAAGAGCTCCCAGGTCGAGGTGGCCCAGGTGGAGGAGCAGTACCAGGAAGGCCTGATCACCGAAGGGGAAAAATATAATAAGGTGGTGGACATCTGGGCCAAGGCCACCGACGAGATCGCCGCGGAGATGATGGCAGAAATGGCCCGGGAAGTCCTGGTCCGGGAGGAGGTGGCTCCTGATGGTTCCAAGGTGATGCTTCAGGAAGAGGTGGCCTCCTTCAATCCGGTCTTCATGATGGCCGACTCCGGGGCCCGGGGCAGCAAGGATCAGATGCGGCAGTTGGCGGGCATGCGCGGCCTGATGGCCAAGCCTTCGGGGGAGATCATCGAGACCCCCATCACCGCGAACTTCCGGGAAGGCCTGACGGTGCTGCAGTACTTCATCTCCACTCACGGAGCCCGGAAAGGCCTGGCGGACACGGCCTTGAAGACCGCCAACTCGGGCTACCTGACCCGGCGGTTGGTGGACGTAGCCCAGGATGCGGTCATCACCCAGGATGACTGCGGCACCATCGACGGCATCTTCGTCACTCCCCTGGTGGAAGGCGGCGAAATCATCGAGCGGGTGGGGGATCGGGTCTTAGGGAGGGTATGCCTGGAAGACATCGTTGATCCCCACACCGGGGAAGTACTGGTGCAGGCCAACGAAGAGATCGATGAAGACGCCTCCCGGCGTATCGAGGAGGCCGGCCTGGAGAAGGTGCAGATCCGCTCGGTGCTGACCTGCCAGACTCGCCGGGGAGTGTGCGCCAAGTGCTACGGCCGGGATCTGGGCCACGGCACCCCGGTGTCCATCGGCGAGGCCATCGGTATTCTGGCGGCCCAATCCATCGGCGAGCCCGGCACCCAGCTCACCATGCGCACCTTCCACATCGGCGGCACCGCCTCGCGGCGGGCCGAACAGAGCTTGCACGTGGCCCGGGGGAAGGGCTGGGTCCGTTTCGACAATCCCAAGATGGTAGTCGACCGTCAGGGCGAGCTGGTGAACCTGAGCCGCCAGGCGGAACTGGTCCTGGTCAGCGAAAAAGGCATCGAACGGGAACGCTACCCCCTGACCTACGGGGCCCACATCAAGGTGAAGGAGGGGCAGGCGGTGGAGGCCGGCCAGGGGCTGGCGGAGTGGGACCCCTTTACCAATGCCATGCTCACCGAAGTGGGCGGCCGCATCAAGTTCGGGGACATCGTGGACAACAGCACCGTGCAGGAACGGGTGGACCCGGTGACCGGCAAGGCCTCCCGCCTCATCATCGAGAGCCGGGACCCGGAGCTCAGGCCCCGCATCTCGGTGAAGGACGAAACCGGGGCCACCGCCCGCATTCCCGGGAGCCCGGCCTTTGCCCGCTACTTCATGCCGGTGGGCGCCATCCTCATGGTGAATGAAGGCGATGAGGTCTTTCCCGGGGACGTTATCGTCAAGATTCCCCGGGAAACCACCAAAACCAAGGACATCACTGGCGGCCTGCCCCGGGTGGCGGAGCTCTTCGAGGTGCGCAAACCCAAAGAAACCGCCATCATCACCGAAATCAGCGGGGTGGTTTCCTTCGGCCGCCATATCAAGGGCAAACGCAAGATCATCGTCACCCCGGAGGTGGGCAAGCCCAAGGAGTACCTGATCCCTAAAGGCAAGCACGTGGCGGTGCAGGAAGGCGACTTTGTCCGGGCCGGAGAACCACTGATGGACGGTTCCGCCAACCCCCACGATATCCTGAACATCAGTGGCCTCAAGGAACTGGCCCGTTATCTGGTGGATGAAGTCCAGGAGGTCTACCGCCTCCAGGGGGTGAAGATCAACGACAAGCACATCGAGGTCATCGTCCGGCAGATGCTGCGGCGCATCAAGGTGGTGGAACCCGGCGACACCGACTTCCTCATAGGCGAACAGGTGGAAAAATGGGTCTTTGAGGAAAAGAACGACCGGGCCCTGGGCGAAGGCAAACGGCCGGCCACCGGTGAGCCGCTGCTGTTGGGGATCACCAAGGCCTCTCTGACCACTGAGTCCTGGATCTCGGCGGCCAGCTTTCAGGAGACCACCAAGGTACTGGCGGACGCCGCGGTGCAGGGCAAGATCGACTACCTGCGGGGCCTCAAGGAGAACGTCATCATGGGGCGTCTCATCCCCGCCGGCACCGGGCTGGACCTCTACCGGGAAATGGATATAAGAATGTCGGATGAGGAACTGGCTGGAGTCCTGCCGGAGCCGGCGGCCCTGGCGGCGGAGGTGGAGGCCGGGATGGAGCCCGAGAGCTTGCCTGAGCAATAAAACATTGACAAAGTGGCTCTGAATTGATTAACATAATTAATTTTAGTGGGCCTGCCTAATCCGGCGGGCCGCCGCGGAGCACATTTACATGCCGACCATTAACCAATTGATTCGCAAGGGGCGGGAGAAGGTGAAGAAGCGCACCGCCTCCCCGGCCCTGCAAAGCTGCCCCCAGAAGCGGGGGGTGTGCGTCCGGGTCTATACCACCACCCCCAAGAAGCCCAATTCGGCGCTGCGTAAGGTGGCCCGGGTACGTCTCACCAACGGCATCGAGGTGACCACCTATATCCCGGGGGTAGGGCATAATCTCCAGGAACACTCGGTGGTCTTGATCCGGGGCGGCCGGGTGAAGGACCTGCCTGGGGTGCGCTATCACGTCATTCGGGGTACCCTGGACGCCTCGGGGGTTCCGGACCGCCGCCGGGGCCGGTCCAAGTACGGGGCCAAACGACCGAAGTGACATTTTCCGGTTTTCTGTTTTCGGTTTTCGGTAAAGGCCAAAAAAAGAACAGCTGCACCCTAAACCGAAAACAGAAACTGAATAAAAATACGGTATGAGGACCTTTGAGGAGGAAGGGGGAACCGAACCTGTCGATAATAATGATTGGGATGGATACTTTCCTTTAGACAAACACGATTAGCTCGATTCAAAGAAGAAATATAGAAGGTTTTTGCAGCCGGAAACTGAAAACCGAAAACCGAGGTTTTTATGCCCAGAAAAGGGGGAGTGGCCAGGAGACAGGCCATCGCCGATTTGAAATACAACGACCTGCTGGTGAGCCGTTTCATCAACGGCTTGATGGAGCGGGGCAAAAAGAGCATCGCCCAGCGCATCCTGTACAATGCCATGGAGATTCTGGGCCAGCGGGGAAATGACGAGTCCTTGAAGCTCTTTCACCAGGCGGTGGACAATGTCAAGCCCCTCATCGAGGTGAAGTCCCGGCGAGTGGGCGGCGCTACTTACCAGGTGCCAGTGGAGGTGCGGGCCGACCGGCGGGTTTCTCTGGCCATCCGCTGGCTCATTAGCTATGCCAAGGCGCGGAGCGAAAAGTCCATGGAGGCCAAGCTGGCCGCGGAACTGATGGACGCCGCCAACAACCGGGGCGCGACTATTAAGAAAAGGGAAGATACCCATAAGATGGCGGAGGCCAACAAGGCCTTTGCCCATTATCGTTGGTAATGGCTTTGGCGAGACAGACCCCGTTAAACCGGGTACGGAATATTGGGTTTATGGCCCACATCGACGCCGGTAAAACCACCACCACGGAGCGTATTCTCTTTTACACAGGGGTGACGCACCGCCTGGGAGAGGTGCACGACGGGCAGGCGGTAATGGACTGGATGGAGCAGGAACAGGAGCGGGGTATCACCATTACCTCGGCGGCCACCACCTGTTACTGGAAAGACCATCGCATCAACATCATTGACACCCCGGGCCACGTAGACTTCACCATCGAAGTGGAGCGGTCCCTGCGGGTGTTGGACGGGGTTGTGGCGGTCTTCGACGCGGTGGGTGGAGTGGAGCCTCAGAGCGAGACGGTCTGGCGCCAGGCCGACCGCTACGGCGTTCCCCGCCTGGCCTTCATCAACAAAATGGACCGGGCGGGCGCGGATCCCGCCCGCTGCCTGAAGATGATGCGGGAGCGCCTCAAGGCCAACCCGGTGTTGGTGCAGTTGCCCTTGGGGGAGGAAGACCGGTTTCAAGGGGTGATCGACATCATCCAGATGAAGGCGGTGGTCTACGACGAGGCCAGCAAGGGGATGAGCTTCGAGGTGGGGGAGATCCCGGCGGAATACCGGGAGTTGGCCCAGGAGCAGCAGCAGTTGCTCCTGGAAGCCCTGGCGGAAGTGGACGAAGAACTCATGGAGCGCTATCTGGCCGATGAACCGGTGGATGTGGCCCTGATGCAGAGGGCCATGCGCCGGGGTACCATTACCCTGGCCCTGGTACCGGTGCTGTGCGGCTCCGCCTTCAAGAATAAAGGTATCCAGCAGCTGCTGGACGCGGTGGTGGATTACCTGCCGTCGCCTTTGGACATTCCCCCGGTGCAAGGGGTGGATGCCAGGGGCCAGGTGGTGGAGCGCCCTCCGGCGGATGAGGCGCCCCTGGCGGCTCTGGCCTTCAAATTGGTCTCCGACCCCCATGTGGGCCATCTCACCTTTATCAGGGTTTATTCCGGGGTGCTCACTTCCGGCGGCGCGGTATTGAACTCCACCAAGGGCGTGAAGGAACGCCTCGGCCGCTTGCTGAAGATGCACGCCAACAAGCGGGAGGAGATCGGCGCGGCCTATGCCGGGGACATCGTTGCCGCGGTGGGGCTCAAGAATACCACCACCGGGGACACCCTGGCGGATGAACGGGAGCCGGTGATCCTGGAGACCTTGCATATTCCCCACCCGGTGATCGATATTGCCATCGAGCCCCAGACCAAGGCGGATCAGGATAAGCTGGGCCAGGCCTTGAGCCGCATCGCCGCCGAGGACCCCTCTTTCCGGCTGCACACTGACCCGGAAACCGGGGAGACCATCATCTCCGGCATGGGGGAACTCCACCTGGAGATCATCGTCGACCGCCTGATGCGGGAATTCAAGGTGGATGCCCGGGTGGGCAAACCCCAGGTGGCCTATCGGGAAACCGTCACCGAAGAGGCCCGGGCTGAAGGGAAATTCATCCGGCAGAGCGGCGGGCGGGGCCAGTATGGGCACGTGGTCCTGGAGGTGAAACCCCTGGCGGCTGGCGCCGGGGTGGTCTTCACCAACAAGAGCGTCGGGGGCGTGGTTCCCAAGGAATTCATCCCCGCAGTGGAGAAGGGCGTCAAAGAGGCGGCGGCCACCGGCATCCTGGGTTACCCCATGGTGGACGTGGAAGTGGTTTTGGTGGATGGCTCCTATCATGAAGTCGACTCCTCGGAGCGCTCCTTCTTTATCGCCGGCTCCATTGGTTTCAAAGAGGCGGCCAAAAGAGCCCAGGCGGTGCTGCTGGAGCCCGTCATGGACCTGGAAGTGGTAGCGCCCGAGGATTTTGTGGGCGAAGTGATGGGAGAGTTGAATGCCCGCCGGGGCCGCGTCACCGGTCTGGAATCCCGGGGCTCCACCCAGATTGTTCATGGCCAGGTGCCCCTGGCCACCATGTTCGGTTACGCCACGGCCTTGCGCAGCGCCACCCAGGGCCGGGCCACCTTCACCATGCAATTCGATCACTATGAGCCCGTTTCCGCCTCCCTGGCGGAGGAGATCTTAGGCCGGCGTCAAGCCCGGGCATGATGACCCCTGATATTAGGAGGAAGTCCTAATGGCCAAGAAGAAGTTTGAGCGGAAGAAGCCGCACGTGAACGTAGGGACGATAGGTCACATCGACCATGGGAAGACGACCTTGACCGCGGCCATTACCAAGCATTTGGCCAAGAAGGGATTGGCCGAGTACGTGCCCTTCGACCAGATCGACAAGGCGCCGGAGGAGAAGGAGCGAGGCATAACCATCGCCTTGGCGCACGTGGAATACGAGACGGAGAAGCGGCACTATGCGCACGTGGACTGTCCGGGGCATGCGGATTATATCAAGAATATGATTACCGGGGCGGCCCAGATGGACGGGGCCATACTGGTGGTGGGGGCGGACGACGGCCCCATGCCCCAGACGCGGGAGCACATCCTGTTGGCCCGGCAGGTGGGGGTGCCGTACATCGTGGTCTATCTGAACAAGGTGGACCTGGTGGACGATCCGGAGCTCATCGAGTTGGTGGAGCTGGAGCTTAGGGAACTGCTCTCCAAGTACGACTTTCCCGGGGACGACATACCCATCATCAGGGGTTCGGCCCTGAAGGCCTTGGAAGCGGATGACTTCAAGGCTCCGGAGGTGCAGTCGATCTTTGCGCTGATGGATGCCCTGGACAGCTACATTCCGGTGCCGGCGCGGGACATCGACAAGCCCTTCCTGATGCCCGTGGAGGACGTCTTTACCATCTCGGGCCGGGGCACGGTGGTCACCGGCCGGGTGGAGCGGGGCCAGGTCAAGGTGGGGGAGGAGATCGAGATCGTGGGATTTGCCCCGACCCAGAAGACGGTGTGCACCGGGGTGGAGATGTTCCGGAAGACCCTGGACTATGGGCAGGCGGGAGACAACGTGGGCCTGCTGCTGCGGGGCATCAAGAAGGATGAGGTGGAGCGGGGCCAGGTGGTGGCCAAGCCGGGATCGATCACGCCGCACACCAAGTTCAAGGGCGAGGTCTACGTGCTCACCAAGGAGGAGGGTGGCCGTCACACGCCGTTTTTCTCAGGTTACCGGCCGCAGTTTTATTTGCGGACCACCGACGTCACCGGGGTGGCGACCCTGCCCGAGGGGGTGGAGATGGTGATGCCCGGGGACAACGTCTCCCTGGAAGTGACCCTGATTACCCCGGTGGCCCTGGAGGACGGGCTGCGCTTCGCCATCCGGGAAGGTGGCCGCACCGTGGGCGCCGGCGTAGTGAGCCAGATTTTGGAATAAGGGGAACAGGATGATCACACCCAAGATTCGCATCCGTCTGCGATCATACGATTACAGGCTGCTGGACAAGTCGGTCTTGGAGATCGTAGAGACGGCCCGCAGCACAGGCGCCAGGGTGGTGGGGCCCATCCCGCTGCCCACGGAGATCAACAAATACACGGTGCTGCGTTCGCCCCACATCGACAAAAAGTCCCGGGAGCAGTTCGAGATGCGCACCTATAAAAGACTTCTGGACATCCTGGAGCCAACCCAGCAGACCATGGACGCCATCAGCAAGCTGGACCTGGCGGCCGGAGTGGATGTGGAGATTAAAGTATAAAGGCGGTTTTCGGTTTTCTGTTTTCTGAAGAGAAAAAGAATTTCAGAAGCCCAGAACAGCAGAACGCATTCAGGTTTCGATTTATCTCTTTTCTGCAGTTCATTAACACAGAAGACAGATAAACAGAAAACAGCAAACAGGGGTTTACAATGCCCGGGGGATTAATTGGCAAGAAATTGGGGATGACCCAGATCTTCGATTCCGAGGGCCTGGCAGTGCCGGTCACGGTCATCGAAGCCGGCCCTTGCTTTGTGGTGCAGGAAAAGACCGGCGCCAAGGAGGGCTACCAGGCTGTGCAGTTGGGCTTTGAGCGGCGCTCCCTGGAGAAGCTGAACAAGCCGGAAAAGGGTCATTTGCAAAAGCACGGCGCCAAAAGCGGCTTCAAGTATCTCCGGGAGGTGCGCCTGCAAGAGGCGGGTTCCTTTGCAGAGGGGCAGGAGATCACCGTGGAGCAGTTTGTGGTGGGGGATCGGGTGGATATCACCGGCACCAGCAAGGGTCGAGGCTTTGCCGGCACCGTGAAGCGCTGGAAATTCCATCGTGGCCCCATGACCCATGGCTCCATGAACCACCGGGCCCCCGGCTCCATCGGCGCCAGCGCTTATCCCTCCCGGGTCGTTCCGGGCAAGAAGATGCCGGGGCAGATGGGCAACGCCCGGGTGACCACGAAGAATCTGGAAGTGATCGACGTGCGCCCGGAAGACCATCTGCTGCTGGTGAAAGGCGCGGTGCCCGGCCCCCAGCGGGGCCTGCTGTTCATTCGCAAGGTTGGCTGAAACCATGCCCACAGTGGACATCTACAATATTCAAAAGGAAAAGGTCGGGGAGCTGGACCTCCAAGATAGCATCTTTGGGGTGGAGGTGCGGGGCGACGTGCTCCACGAAGTGGTGACCTGGCAGCGGGCTTGCCGCCGGAGCGGCACCGCCTCCACCAAGACCCGGGGGGAAGTGCGCGGCGGCGGCCGCAAGCCCTGGCGCCAGAAAGGCACCGGCCGGGCCCGGGCCGGCAGCAATCGCTCCCCTGTCTGGAAGGGGGGCGGCACTACCTTCGGCCCCAGACCCCGGAGCTACGCATACACCTTGCCCAAGAAGGTGCGACGGCTGGCCCTGAAGATGGCCTTGAGCAGCAAGCTGGAGAACGGCCAACTGCTGGTTCTGGATGATTATCCTCACCGTCAGCCCAAGACCCGGGATTTTATCGCGGTTCTTAAGACCTTCGAGATGGGCAAGGCGTTGTTTATCTCCCCCGAAGGGAACCAGGCCCTGGAGTTGAGTGCCCGGAACGTGCCCGGGGTCCAGGTGATGCTGCCGTTGGGCCTGAACGTTTATGACATCCTGAAATACGACCACCTGGTGCTGTTTTCCACAGCGCTGGCGGCCATCGAAGCGAGGTTGGCCAAATGAAGGCTTATTATCATCTCATTAAGGGGCCCATCATTACGGAAAAGACCCATTCCCTGAAGGAGGCGGCCAACAAGCTGACCCTCAAGGTGGATGTCAAGGCCAACAAGATCGAGATCCGCAAGGCCATCGAGGAACTCTTCAAGGTGAAGGTGTTGGGGGTGAACACCATCCAGATGCAAGGCAAAAAGAAACACGTCGGACACAAAGAAGGGCTGCGTTCCCATTGGAAAAAGGCCATCGTCACCCTGGCTCCCGGAGAAAAGATTCCCGGTTACGAAGGACTGTAAGGCAGGGGTCAGGGATCAGGGGCCAGAAAAAGAAGAAAGTTTTTACTGACCACTGATTCTTCAGCCCCAAAATTTTTTTATAAAACTAAAGAGCAATAACGGGCAAAAATATGGCACTAATTTCCCGGAAGCCAACCTCCGCCGGGCGGCGGCATCAGACGGCCCTGGATTTTGCCGAGATCAGCCGCGGCGCCCCGGAGAAGAGCCTGGTAAGGACCTTGAAAAAGACCGGGGGCCGCAACAGCTACGGCCGGATCACCTGCCGCCACCGGGGCGGCGGGCATAAACGGCGCTACCGGCTCATCGACTTCAAACGCAATAAGCTGGGGGTGGCGGCCAGGGTGGCGGCCATCGAATATGATCCCAACCGCACCACCCGCATTGCCCTGCTCCATTATCTCGACGGGGAGAAGCGCTACATTCTGGCTCCCCAGGATTTGCAGGTGGGCGACCTGGTGGTGGCCGGCCCCGAGGCCGACATCAAGCCGGGCAATTCAATGGCCCTGGCCAATATTCCCACCGGCACCCTGGTGCACAACGTGGAGCTGAAGCCCGGCAAGGGCGGGCAGCTGGCCCGGGCCGCCGGCGCCTACGCCCAGTTGATGGCCAGGGAAGGGAAGAACGCCCATCTGAAGCTGCCTTCCGGGGAAGTGCGCATGGTCTCGGTGTATTGCCGGGCCACTATCGGCCAGTTGAGCAATGTGGAACAGGAAAATGTCGCCCTGGGCAAGGCCGGGCGCAAACGCTGGCTGGGGAAGCGGCCCCACGTGCGGGGCGTAGCCATGAACCCGGTGGACCATCCCATGGGCGGCGGCGAAGGCAAGTCCTCGGGGGGCCGGCATCCGGTGACCCCCTGGGGGGTGCCCACCAAGGGGTTCAAGACCCGCAAGAAGCCCAAGGACAGCGACCGTAACATCATCAAACACCGGTCTAAGAAGTAGAGGGGAGAGACGTGGCCCGTTCACTGAATAAGGGACCCTACGTGCAGGACAGCCTGGAGGCCAAGGTGCACAAGGCCCGGGAGACCCAGGACCGCCGGGTGATCAAGACCTGGTCCCGGCGTTCCACCATCACCCCGGACTTTATCGGCCTGACCCTGGCGGTGCACAACGGCAAGAAGTTCATCCCGGTATACGTCACCGAGAACATGGTGGGGCACAAGCTGGGGGAGTTCGCCCCCACCCGCCATTTTGGCGGCCACGCCGGGGATCGCAAATCGAAAGTGGGTAAGAAATAGTCATGGAGATCACAGCCCGCGCCAAATATTTGCGCATCTGCCCGCGAAAACTGCAATTGGTGGCCCAACTGCTGCCCGGCAAGAAGGTAGGTGAGGCCCTCTCCCTGCTGCAGTTTCTGCCGCAGCGGGGCGCCGGACTGGTGCGCAAGGTGATGGTGGCCGCGGTGGCCAATGCCGAACAACGCTCCCAGGTGGATGTGGACACCCTGGTGGTCAAAGGGGTCCAGGTGGACGGTGGTCCCAGCCTGAAACGCTTTCAGGCCAGGGCCATGGGGCGGGTTAACCGCATCCTCAAGAGAAGCAGCCACATTACCGTGGTCCTCAAGGAAGGGCCCGGGAAATGATCAGTTAAGGAGGCAGGGATTGGGCCAGAAAGTTCACCCCATCGGTTTCCGCCTGGGGAGCTACCGTAAATGGGATTCCGTGTGGTTCGCCCGGAAGGATTTCGCTTCCCTGGTGCTGGAGGACCGCAAGATTAGGCAGTTCGTCAAGGAGGATCGGGAGCTCAAGGGGTCGGGGATCGCCGGGGTTGATATTAAAAGGGCGGCCAACAAGCTGACCATCAAGATCCATACCTCGCGGCCGGGGATGGTCATCGGCCAGAAGGGCAAGAAGATCGAAGACCTGCGCCGCCGCCTGGAGAAGGTGGTGGGCCGGGAACTGGTGATCGACGTCCACGAGGTGCGGAAACCGGAGATCAATGCCCAGTTGGTGGCGGAAAACATCGCCCAGCAATTGGAGCGCCGGGTCTCCTTCCGGCGGGCCATGAAAAAGTCGGTGGGCCAGGCCCTGAAGTTCGGCGCCAAGGGCATCAAGATCCGCTGCAAGGGCCGCCTGGCTGGGGCGGAAATCGCCCGGCAGGAATGGTACCGGGAAGGGCGGGTGCCGCTGCACACTTTGCGGGCCTTCATCGATTACGGTTTCGCCGAGGCCAAGACCACCTACGGGATCATCGGGGTAAAGACCTGGATCTTTCACGGCGAGGTCCTGAGCGCGGAAGAAGGCATGAGCTTTTAAAAAATGTGAGTAGTAAGCAGTTCCTTCCACCGGCAAGGGAGAGGGAACCTTAGAAACAGGATAGAAAAATGCTGGCTCCGAAACGAGTAAAACATCGCAAGGTGATGAAGGGGCGCCGGCGGGGCCAGGCCACCCGGGGCAATTTTATCGCCTTCGGGGATTACGGTCTAATGGCCACGGAATGCGGTTGGATCACCGCCCAACAGATCGAGGCGGCCCGGATCGCCATCACCCGCCACGTGAAACGGGGCGGTCAGGTGTGGATCCGGGTATTTCCCGATAAACCCTTCACCAAGAAGCCGGCGGAGACCAGGATGGGCAAAGGGAAAGGCTCACCCGAGGGCTGGGTGGCGGTCGTGCGTCCGGGCCTGGTCCTCTACGAGATGTCGGGGGTGGAGCGGGAGGTAGCCATGGAGTCCATGCGCCTGGCGTCCCACAAGTTGCCGCTGCGCACCAAATTTGTGGAGCGGGCCGGGAGCGCCGTCCCGTTGGCGGCGGCAGCCGCCGCCGAGACGGAGGCGGGGTCATGAAGGCCGCCGACCTGAGGGACCTGACCACCGAGGAGCTGGAGGCCAAGCTGAAAGAGGTCTCGGAGGAGCTATTCAACCTGGGTTTTCAGCACAGCCGGCAGCAGTTGGACAATACCGCCCGGTTGGGCCAGGCCCGGAAAGACCTGGCCCGGATCAAGACGGAGCTCAGGGCCAAAACTGGAACAAAGCAATAGCCGGGAAGGTTAGGTATATATGGAAACACCGCGGGGTATCCGTAAGACCCAGGTAGGTATGGTGGTCAGCGACAAGATGGACAAAACCGTGGTGGTGGAGGTGAAGCGCCTGGTGGCCCATCCCCGCTATCACAAGATCATCCGGCGCCGGGTAAAGATCAAGGCCCACGACCCCCAGAACACCTGCCAGGTGGGAGACAAAGTGCTGCTGGAAGAAACCCGGCCCATCAGCCGGGACAAGCACTGGCGGATCAAGCAGATCCTGGAGAAGGCCCAATAAGCGGCAACCGCCTTTATGGATATACGATCATGATTCAGGTGCACACACAGATGACGGTGGCGGACAACTCCGGGGCCAAGAAGGTCTTTTGCATCCGCGTCCTGGGCGGTACCCGCAGACGGTACGCCAGGGTGGGGGATATTATCGTGGTGTCGGTGAAGGAAGCCTTGCCGCACTCCAAGGTCAAGAAGGGCGACGTGATGCGGGCGGTGGTGGTGCGCACCGTCAAGGAAACCCGTCGCGCCGACGGCTCCTACATCAAATTTGACGACAACTCCGCGGTACTCATCAACCCGGCGGGCGACCCCATCGGCACCCGCATCTTCGGACCGGTGGCCCGGGAGCTGCGGGCTAAACGGTTCATGAAGATCATCTCCCTGGCACCGGAGGTGTTGTGATGGCCGGGTCTCGGAAACTCAAGCAGCCAGCGCTCAGGATCCGCCTGAAAAAGAACGATTTGGTGGAGGTGATCGCCGGCAAGGAACAAGGCAAGACCGGCAAGATCCTCAAGGTTATTCGGGAAACCAACCAGGTGCTGCTGGAAAAGATCAACATGATCAAGCGCCACACCCGCCCCAGCCCCACCACCGGGAAGGGGGGCATTGTCGAAAAAGAGGGGCCGATCCACGTCTCCAAGGTGAAGCTCGTTTGCCCCAAATGCGCCACAGCCACTCGCTTCGGCCTGGGCCAAACCGGCGAAGGTAAAAAGGTGCGGGTCTGCCTGAAATGCAAGGAATTGATTGATGGCTGAAAAAGAGAAGAAACCGAAGGCCAAGCCAGCGGCTGCGGGGAAGGGCGAGACCAAGGCCGCGGCCAAGGCCAAAGGCAAGGGCGAGGCCAAGGCGGCGCCGGCGGCGGAGGTTGCAGAGGCTCCCCAGGCCGAAAAGTTCGAGGCCCGGCTGTGGGATTATTACCGGACCGAATGTGTGCCCCGCATGATGCAGGAGTTTCGCTACGGCAGCCGCATGCAGGCGCCCAGGGTGGAGAAGATCGTCATCAATCTGGGGTTGGGAGAGGCGATCCAGAACATCAAGCTGCTGGAGTCGGCCAGCGCTGAACTCTCCGCCATCGCCGGACAGAAGCCGGTGGTGACCCGGGCCAAGAAATCCATCGCGGCCTTCAAGCTGCGGGAGGGGATGCCCATCGGTTGCATGGTGACCCTGCGCCGGGAGCGGATGTATTTCTTCCTCGATAAACTGGTGAACGTGGTACTTCCCAGGGTGCGAGACTTCCGGGGGGTATCGGAGAAGGCCTTCGACGGGCGGGGTAACTATACCCTGGGCATCCGGGAGCAGATCATCTTCCCGGAGATCGATTACGACAAGATCGACAAGGTCAAGGGAATGAACATCACCATCGTCACCAATGCCCGCACCGACGAAGAAGGCAAGTTTCTCTTGAAGCTAATGGGCATGCCCTTCAGGAGATAAAGGCGGGGGCGGATTTAAAGCCCGCCCCGGCGGAGACGCGAATGGCCAAGAAATCATTGATAGCCAAGGCAAAGCGCCCCACCAAGTTTGCAGTGCAACAATACCATCGCTGCCCTTTGTGCGGTCGTCCCCGGGCTTTTCTGCGGCGGTTCGGCATCTGCCGCATCTGCTTCCGTAATATGGCCCTCAGGGGAGAGATCCCCGGGGTGACGAAATCGAGTTGGTAGCCAAAGATGAGTATGACCGACCCCATCGCCGACATGTTGACCCGGATTCGCAACGCCGGGGTGGCCCGTTTCGACAAGGTGGATATCCCGGCGTCCCGCATGAAGATCAGCCTGGCCCGCATCCTCAAGGAGGAGGGCTTCATCAAGAACTACAAGGTGATCAAGGACCATCGCCAGGGCCTCCTCCGGGTCTATTTAAAATATTCCGAACACCAGAGACCGCTTATTCAGGGCTTGCGGCGGGTAAGCAAACCCGGTTGCCGGGTATACCGCAGCCACTCCGAGCTGCCTAAGGTCCAGGGGGGCCTGGGGATGGCGGTCGTCTCCACCTCCCAGGGCGTGGTGACCGACCGCCAGGCCCGGAAACTGCAAGTGGGCGGAGAAATTCTCTGCGAGATCTGGTAAGGGTAATGCCATGAGCCGCATCGGTAAGAAACCTGTGCCTTTGTCCCCGGGGGTGAAGGCGGCGCTGCAAGACGGGAGGTTGACGGTCACAGGCCCCCAGGGCACCTTGAGCCAACTGATGCCGCCCCGGGTCCACATCGACATCGGGGCCAGGGAGATCACCGTGACCCCACAGGACGACTCCCGCTTGAGCCGCTCTTATTGGGGGCTGGCCCGGACCCTGGCGGCTAACATGGTCATCGGGGTCAGCGAGGGTTTTACCCGGGTGCTGGAGCTGGTGGGCACCGGCTACAAGGTGGAAAGCAAGGCCGGCGCCCTGGTCTTTAGCGTGGGTTATTCCAACCCGGTGAATTTTCCCCTGCCCCAAGGGATCAGCGCCAAGGTGGAAAAGGCCACCCGCATCGAACTAAAAGGCTACGACAAGGAGTTGTTGGGCAAGACCTTGGCGGTGCTCCGGGCCTTGCGGCCGCCGGACGCCTATAAAGGCAAGGGGATTAAATATGGGGGCGAAGTATTGCGGCGCAAAGTGGGCAAGGCCGGCGGCCGCTAAGGGGAGGAGCTAAGAAGAAGATGAACTCCAAACTGGCGGCAAGGCTGAAACGGCGGCAGCGCATCCGGCGGAAGATCAGCGGCAGCGAGGCCAGGCCGCGGCTCTCGGTGTTTCGCAGCTCCCGGCATATCTACACCCAGATTATCGACGACGGCCAGGGCCGGACCTTGGTGGCGGCTTCCACCCTGAGCGCCGAACTCAAAGAGAGACTGGCCGGTTTGAAGAAGTCCGAGGCCGCCAGGGAAGTGGGCAAGCTCTTAGCAACCAGGGCCAAAGAGAAAGGCATCTCTTTGGTGGTCTTCGACCGCAGCGGTTTTCTCTACCACGGGCGGGTAAAGGCCGTGGCCGAGAGCTGCCGGGAACACGGGTTGGTATTTTAGCAAGCAGCTGTCAGACGGCATTTTAGCGGTCAGCGGTCAGCTTTCAGCTTAGAGATCAAGGAAGTACCAAGATGGCACATCCTTTAGTGGAAGCTGCTTTAGAATGGCAGTATTTATGTAAAGAACATCAAGCTGCTCAAGATTAGTATGACCGAACCGCCAATGCGCTTAATTATCAATGGGGAAATATAACACAAGGAACCTCACGTGATCTTCCCAAAGCCGACGAAGAATCTGAGTTCGATAGTACGTGGGAAGTATTGAAGGACGTCAGGAGCAGGATGGCTGAATTCATGCAGTCGCATATTAAAGCTGATAGCTGAAAGCTGAAAGCTGACAGCTTCTACGCGGAGGTAAGCTTGTTCGAGTCAGAAGCGCCGGAACAACAATTGACCGACAAAGTAGTGAGCATCGCCCGGGTCGCCAAGGTGGTGAAGGGGGGGCGCCGCTTCCGCTTCAGCGCCATTGTGGTGGTGGGTGACGGCCAGGGCCGGGTGGGCGCCGGTTTGGGGAAGGCCCACGAAGTGCCGGAGGCCATCCGCAAGGCGGTGGAACAGGCCAAGAAGGCCATGATCCAGATCCCCATCGTCAACAGCACCATCCCCTATGCGGTGCTGGGGCAATACGGCTCCGGCCAGGTTCTGCTGAAACCGGCCTCGGAAGGCACCGGGGTCATTGCCGGAGGTCCGGTGCGGGCCGTGGTGGAAGTGGCGGGCATCAAGAATGTCCTCACCAAGTGCCTGGGGTCCCACAACCCCCACAACGCCGTGAAGGCCACCATGATGGCCCTGAAGCAACTGGCCTCTCCGGAGGAGGTGGCCAGCCGGCGCAACCGTTCCCTGGCGGAAATATTGGGATAGGGGTATTTCAGCTAGCAGCTTAAAGCTAGCGGCTTTTGGCTTTTATTAGAGGGTGGCCGCAGGCCCTAAAAAAACCTGCGCCGGTAAAACAGAATCTTGCTATTTGCGGCAGACCGAAGCAAGAGATGGCAAATAGCAGTCCATCATTGGGTTTGGGTGACTGCTGAAAACTGAAAGCTGAGAGCTAAGCCATGTTTCTGGAAATAACTCTGAAAAAGAGTCCCATCGGGAGGCCGCCGCAACACCGCAAGACCTTGCAGACCCTGGGACTGACCCGCCTACAGAAGACGGTGCGCCACCGGGAGACGCCGGCCATTGCCGGCATGGTGCGGCAGGTGAGCCATCTGGTGGAAGTGCGCCAGATCCCGGAAGGAGAGTAGCAGATGCGACTGTCAGAACTGCAGCCCAGTCCGGGGTCCAAGCATAAGAAGAAGCGGGTCGGCCGCGGCCCGGGTTCCGGTTGGGGCAAGACTGCGGGCCGGGGCCACAAAGGCCAGAACTCCCGGGCCGGCGGGCCCAAAGGGCCTGGTTTTGAGGGTGGCCAGATGCCGTTGACCCGGCGGATCCCCAAGCGGGGCTTCACCAACATCTTCCGGCAGCCCTGGGCCATTGTCAATCTGCGGGATTTGAACCGCTTCGCCCCGGACAGCGTGGTGGATGAGGCGGTCCTGAAAGAGGCCGGGCTGGTGGCCGCCAAGACCAGGCGGGTAAAGCTCCTGGCCCAGGGGGAGGTGACCGTGCCCCTGACCGTCAAAGTGCAGGCAGCCAGCGCCCAGGCCAGGGCGCGCATCGAAGCAGCCGGAGGGCGGGTGGAGGTCCTCTAAGTGTCAGCCTTCTCCAGCATCGCCAAGATCCCCGAGTTGAAAAGGCGCATCATCTTTACCCTGTTGATGCTGGGCGTCTATCGCCTGGGCTGCCATATTCCCACCCCGGGGATCGACCCCCAAGCCCTGATGGCCTTCTTCGCGGCGCAGCGGGGCACCATCTTCGGACTGTTCGACATGTTCTCCGGCGGCGCCCTGCAGAAGTTTGCGGTCTTCGCCCTGGGGATCATGCCTTACATCAGCGCCTCCATCATCATCGAACTTCTCAAGGTGGTGCTCCCGTCGATAGAGAAGCTGTATAAAGAAGGGGAGGCGGGCCAGAAGAAGATCAAGCAGTATACCCGATACGGGACGGTGGTGATTTGCGCCGTCCAGGGTCTGGGGATCGCCTGGGGCTTGGAGCAGATGACGGGCGGGGCCGGCCATATGCCGGTGGTCCTGCACCCCGGTTGGGGCTTCCGTCTGCTGACGGTGCTCACTCTCACTGCGGGTACCACCTTCATCATGTGGCTGGGGGAAATGATCACCGAACGGGGTATCGGCAACGGCATCTCCCTGATTATCTTCGCCGGCATCGTGGCGAGGCTCCCCTCCGCCATTATCAGTACCTTCCAGCTGATGGGCGCCGGGGAGATTTATCCTATTTTCATGGTGCTGCTGGTGATCGCCATGATCGGGGTGGTGGCCTTCATCGTCTTTGTGGAGCGGGCCCAACGCCGCATTCAGGTGCAGTACGCCCGGCGGGTGGTCGGCCGCCGCATGATGGGTGGCACCACCACTCACCTGCCCCTGAAGGTGAACACCTCCGGGGTCATCCCGCCCATTTTCGCCTCGTCGCTCCTGATGTTTCCGGCCACCATTAAGAGCTTTGTTCACATTGATTGGGTCCAACGCGCCATGGATGCCCTGGTTCCCGGGGGGATGCTACACGACCTGGTTTATGTGGTCCTCATCGTTTTCTTCTGCTATTTCTACACCGCGGTGACCTTCAACCCGGTGGACGTGGCGGACAATTTAAAGAAATGGGGCGGTTATGTTCCGGGGTTACGGCCTGGGAAACCCACCGCGGAATATATTGACCGGATTCTCACCCGCATCACCCTGGGGGGCGCGGTATACGTCTCGGCGGTCTGCGTGTTGCCCAGTATCTTGATTCGCAAGTTCAATGTCCCCTTTTATTTCGGTGGCACGGCCCTGTTGATTGTGGTGGGGGTGGCCATGGATACCATGAGCCAGATCGAATCGCATTTGCTCACCCGCCATTACGAGGGTTTCATGAAAAAACGCATGAGCCGGATGAGACGCTGACCTGAGAAGGAGGAGGAAGCTATGAATCTGATTCTATTGGGCGGTCCGGGGGCCGGAAAAGGCACCCAGGCGAAGAAACTTATCGACAAGTACGGGATTCCCCAGATCTCCACCGGAGACATCCTGCGCGCCGCGGTCAAAGAAGGCACCGAAATGGGGCGGAAGGCCAAGGAATACATGGATGCCGGCAAACTGGTGCCGGATACAGTGGTCATCGGCATCATCAAGGACCGCCTGGCGCAGCCGGACTGCAAGAAAGGCTTTATCCTGGACGGCTTCCCCCGCACTGTGCCCCAGGCCGAGGCCCTGGACAAGGTGCTGGCGGGCCTGGGCAGTAAGATCGATCACGTAATCTCCATAGACGTGGACGAAGAGGCCCTGGTAGCACGGCTCACCGGCCGGCGTACCTGCAAAAACGCGGCTTGCGGCCAGATGTTCCATATCAAGTTCACTCCGCCCAAGAAGGAGATGGTGTGCGACAAGTGCGGTGGCGAACTCTATCAGCGGGATGATGACAACGAGACTACGGTGCGCTCCCGCCTGGCCACTTATAATCAGGCCACCAAGCCCCTGATCGATTACTACACCAAGGAGGGGCTGGTGCGGCCCATCACCGGGGTGGGAGGCATCGAGGACATCTTTAACAAGATCGTCATCATCCTCGGACACCCCCAGAGCGCCGCGTTGGGCACCTGCAGGTGCTGCTAAGCGGCGGTAAGGGAACGGTCGAAGGTCTCGCACCGATTTATGATTCTGCTGAAATCTCCCCAGGAGCTTGCCAGGATGGAGGTGGCCAATCGCATCGTGGCGGAAATCCTGGCGGGGGTTCAAGAACGGGTGCGACCCGGGGTGGAAACCCGGGAACTGGACGAACTGGCGGAAGAGATGTGCCGCAGCCGTCAGGTGGAGCCGGCCTTCAAGGGCTACCGGGGTTATCCCCGCTCCATCTGTGTCTCGGTAAATGAAGAGATCGTCCATGGGATTCCGGGAGCCAGGCGCATCCAGGCCGGGGATTTGGTGAGCCTGGACTTCGGGGTGAAATACCAGGGTTATTATGGGGATGCGGCCCTCACCCTGGCCGTGGGGGAAGTGGATCCCCGGTCCAGGGACTTGGTGGCGGCCACCGAGCAGGCCCTATACGCCGGGATCAGCCAGGCCAAGGTGGGGCGGCACCTCACGGACATCTCCCACGCGGTGCAGGCTCTGGTGGAGGGCGCCGGCTTTGGGGTGATCCGGGAATTCGTGGGCCACGGCATCGGCCGCTCGCTCCATGAAGACCCCCAGATCCCCAATTTCGGGCCGCCGGGACGGGGGCCGCGGCTGCAGGCGGGTATGACCTTGGCTATCGAACCCATGACCTCCATGGGGGCCTGGCAGGTACGCATCCTGCAGGACGGCTGGACTGCGGTGACCCAGGACGGCTCCTGTGCCGCCCATTTTGAGCACACCGTGGCGGTAACCGCTCAGGGACCCTTGATCTTGAGCCGCCTGTAGGGGCGGGGGGCGAATCCTTGATTTTGTGAGGATAATGGATTATCCTAGAGTAACTTCTTGAAATAACTATAAAGATAAGGTAGATGCCCAAGGAAGATGCCATCGAAGTCGAAGGGACGGTAGTCGAGCCCTTGCCCAATGCCATGTTTCGGGTGGAGCTGCCCAACGGGCACAAGGTGCTGGCTCACATTTCCGGGAAGATGCGGATGCATTACATCAAGATTCTCCCGGGGGATAAAGTCATCCTGGAATTGTCGCCCTACGACTTGAGTCGGGGGCGCATCGTCTACCGGGTCAGATAGGAAGCCAAAGATGAAAGTCAGGTCGTCAGTTAAACGCATGTGCGCCAAGTGCAAGATTATTCGCCGCAAACGCGTGGTGCGGGTGATCTGCGAAAATCCCAAACACAAGCAGCGCCAGGGTTAACAGGGAGGAGAACAATTGGCCAGGATCGCAGGGATCGACCTGCCCCGGAACAAGCGGATCGAGATTGCCCTTACCTATATTTTCGGCATTGGCCGCAGCACCGCCGTCCGGGTGCTTCAAGAGGCCAGGGTGGACGGGGGCACCAAGACGGGTGAATTGACTGACGTCGAAATCACCGGCATCCGCCAGGCGATTGACCATACCTGTAAAGTGGAGGGCGACCTGCGTCGGGAAGTCTCGATGAACATCAAGCGCCTGATGGATCTGGGATGTTACCGGGGTTTGCGGCACCGCCGGGGATTGCCGGTCCGGGGCCAGCGCACCCACACCAATGCCCGCACCCGCAAAGGCCCGCGGCGCAGTGTGGTGGGCAAACGGAAGAAGGCCTAAGGAGGCAGGATGGCCAAAGCGCAGGTTCGCACCAAGAAAAAGAAAGAGCGGAAGAATATTCCCGTCGGGGTGGCTCACATCAAGGCCACCTTCAACAACACCCTGGTGACTATCACCGATCCCGTGGGTAACGTGGTCTCCTGGTCGTCTTCCGGGGTCCAGGGTTTCAAGGGCTCCCGCAAGGGCACTCCCTTTGCCGCCCAGTTGGCGGCCCAGGACGCGGCCAAGAAGGCCATGGAACACGGCATGCGCAACGTGGATGTCTACGTCAAAGGGCCGGGGGCAGGTCGGGAGGCGGCTCTCCGGGCCTTGCAGGCCGCTGGTTTGTCCATCAACCTGATTAGGGATGTCAGCCCCATTCCCCACAACGGCTGTCGTCCTCCGAAACGCCGCCGGGTATAACGAAGAGGTGACCGAAATTGGCTAGATATTTGGGACCGGTTTGCCGGCTTTGCCGCCGGGAAGGCATGCAGCTCTACCTTAAAGGAGACCGCTGTTACACGGATAAATGCGGCATCGAGCGGCGCCACTATCCGCCGGGACAACACGGCCAGCGGCGGAGCAAGGTATCCGACTACGGCACCCAGCTCCGGGAAAAGCAAAAGGTGAGACGTATCTATGGGGTGCTGGAGAAACAATTCAGCGGTTATTTCGAGAAGGCCGAACGGCAGAAAGGGGTGACCGGGACAAACCTGTTGGTCTTGCTGGAGCGGCGCCTGGACAACGTGGTGTATCGGTTGGGTTTCGCCAACTCTCGTTCCCAAGCCCGGCAATTGGTGCGGCACAACCTCATGCTGGTCAACGGCGCCAAGGTGAATCTGCCCTCGTATCTGGTGAGCAAAGGCGACCTGGTCCAGGCCACGGAGAAGGGCCGCAACCTGCCGCTGATCCGCGATGCCATGGAAGCGGTGGCGCGGCGAGGCTGCCCCTCCTGGCTGGAGTTCAACAAGGAAGAGGCCCAGGGCCGGGTAATCTTGTTCCCTAACCGGGAAGATGTCACCATGCCCATTCAAGAACACCTCATTGTGGAGCTTTATTCCAAATAGAGAATCATGATCCTTTATGGCTCGGAGATCGACTCCCCCGGCTGAGAAGTGAGGACGGGGCTGTAGTCGGTTTTTTCGGCGGCAGCCGGCGTGAAGAGTCGTGGAATCCGAGTAATCCGAACGAGGCACCATGATCCACAAAAACTGGAGCGACATCATCAAGCCCAAACGGCTGGAAGTGGATAGCGAGAGCTACAGCCGTTTCTACGGCAAATTCACGGCTGAGCCCCTGGAACGCGGCTTCGGCACCACCTTGGGAAACGCCCTGCGGCGGGTCTTGCTGTCATCCCTGCGAGGGGCGGCCATTACCGCAGTCCGCATCAAGGATGTCTATCACGAGTTTTCCGCCATCCCCGGGGTGCGGGAGGATGTCACTGAAATCCTCCTCAACCTGAAGCAGGTGCGCCTGAAGATGCTCACCAACGGCGTCCGGGTCCTGTACCTGGATGCCGCAGGGGAACGGGAGATCAAGGCCGGCGATATTAAATCGGATGGGATGGTGGAAATCCTCAACCCCGGTAATCATATCGCCTCCCTGGCCGCGGACGGCCAACTAAGCCTGGAAATGACGGTCAAGACCGGCAAGGGTTTTGTGCCGGCGGAAGCCAATAAGGAAGAGGATCAGCCCATCGGCTACATCCCGCTGGACGCCAGCTTCTCCCCCATCCGCAAGGTGAATTACGTGGTCACCCAGGCCCGGGTGGGTCAACGCACCGACTATGACAAGCTGACCCTGGAGGTCACCACCGACGGCAGCCTCACCCCGGAGAACGCAGTGGCCTATGCCGCTAAAATCCTCAAAGAGCATCTCATCATGTTCATTAACTTCGAAGAGGAACCCAGCGGACTGGAGGAGAAGGCCATGGAGGAGCCCCCCGTCCTGAATGAGAACCTCTACCGTAGCGTCAATGAACTGGAGTTGTCGGTGCGAGCCGCCAATTGCCTGCGCAACGCCAACATCCGCTTCATCGGCGAACTGGTGCAAAAGACTGAGCAGGAGATGCTGAAGACCAAGAATTTCGGCCGCAAGTCCTTGAATGAGATCAAAGAGATCCTCCAGGAGATGGGGTTGCACCTGGGGATGAAGTTGGAAACCTTCATGCCTCCGGATCAGATGCCGGAAAGGAAGGAAGAAGTCGCATGAGGCACTTAAAAGCCGGCCGGCGCCTCTCCCGCACCACGGAGCATCGCCAGGCCATGCTGCGCAATCTGATCACCGCCCTGCTGGAGCAGGAGCGGGTAGAGACCACCCGGGCCAAGGCCAAGGAGGCGCGTCAGTGGGCCGAGAAGGTCATTACCCTGGCCAAAAGGGGTGACCTGCACGCCCGACGCCTGACCCAGGCGGTGGTGCGTTCCAAAAAGGTGGTGGCCAAGCTCTTCGGAGAACTGAAGGAGCGTTACCAGGACCGCCCCGGCGGCTATACCCGCATCATTCCCTTGGGGGTGCGGCTGGGCGACGCCGCCCCCATGTCCATCCTGGAGTTGGTGGATCGTCCGGAGAAGCTGCCCAAGGCCAAGACCAAGGCCAAAAAGGCCGCGGCCAGCTAAACTACTCACAGCCCGGGGGCAAGGAGACTTGTCCCCTTAAACCTGCAGCGCTTTCTTCCCTGCCAATCTTGCGTCTTCCGCCCCGGCCGCGGGCCTGAAAAAATACCTCAGTTATCTCATTGATAATACAAGGCTAACCGGGTCGCAGCGGATAACCGCGAGAAAAAATGTTTGACAACCGGTTTTAAATATATTAAGGTCACCCCAAAATAAATAGGTAATTTTACCTAATCATGCGTAGGTAATTTTACCTAGTAGTCATGCAGGCTCTTTTTCAAAGATGCCAATTGTCCGGGGCTGACGATCCAGCTAGCCCTCTCCGGGTTGTCCCATCACCAAGGAGGTTCTGGATGGCAAAGCGGATAATTGTTAGCATGGTAATCACCCTGGCACTAACTTTCTCTTCCAGCCTGGCATTTTCACTACCCACGAAAACCGTCAAGAAGAAGCCCACATCTTCCAATACACATAGAGAGGATAGCAGAAAAAGCAAATCCGCCAAAAAGTCTAATTGCAGCAGTAGGCATTCCCGGCGGGATAGCGGCGAGGTCATGGAATCTTCCATGGTGCCGCAATCCGGCGCCTCGGTTCACGAGACCCCCCCGTTGATGAAGGTCACCCCCCAAAGGGATGGCGGTTTTCTCCTTGAACCCTTGGAGCCCAAGAAAAACGGGGCTGCTTTGAGCAAGCCTTCCTCCAATGCGGAAGTGAACCGGGACCAAAGCTCCATGCGGCAGGGTCACCAATACAACCGGTTTGAGCCCTGGGGTTTTTCGGATCTGATTCTGGCCCAGGCCAGGTACTATCGGGACACCCCCTACGCCCGCGGCGGCTCTTTACAGACCGGCAGTGCCACTGATTGCTCCGGGTTTGTCCAATACATTTACAAAGGTTTTAAGATCAATCTGCCCAGGTCCAGCGCCGAGCAGGCCCAGGTGGGCAAGGTTGTGACCCAAGACATGGATTTCTCCAAGTTGCTTCCCGGGGATCTGCTATTCTTCCGGCGGGGCGACCGAGTGGGACACGCAGGCATCTACCTGGGGGAAGGGAAGATGATTCATGCCTCCAACCCCCGCAACGGGGTGACGGTCACGGATTTGCGGCAGCCTTACTATGAAGGCACCTTCGTGGTGGCCAGACGCGTCTTCGAGGTGCAGTACCCCAAGTAGTAAATCCTCTCCGAGGGCCGGCCCTTCCCAGCCGGCGGCCATTGATTCCAGCCCTGGATTCTCTCTGTCAGGAAATGAGGAGGCGCGTCTTTCTCCGACGGAGAGGTACGCCAGGCAGGGGCCTGGTCACTGGATGGGCGGGGGGCTGGAGCCCTGCTCCAAGGAATTATCTTGCCCTGGACCAACTTTTGCGTTATTTTGTCTGACAGTAATTTCAACTAAAGGATTTGCTGACTCCGGCGAGAGGCCGGCTCCAGTGGTTCAACACCTTATATAAGATCTATCTCGGCGCCGGGATGCTCTCCCAGATCCGCTTCCCGCCGCCGGCCGGGGAGGCAGAACAGTACCCATCATGACCAGCGGCGGCATCCAGACCCATGATTTTATCAGGCGGCTCCAGCAGGTGGATGAGAGCAGCCTGCCTACGCTGCTCCTGGAACTGGCCCGGGTGATGGAGGCTATGATCCGGGAGATCGATAACCCGCAACTGGAAGATATCAGGAAACTCCACGGGGCGATGCGGCGCCTGATCGGGGACGCCACCGGACTGCGGGCCGTTTGTGGCACGGCCGGGGAGATTTGCGGCCAGTGTCCCTTTGGGGCCTATCTGCCTTCCGGGTTCCCTTACGCCTCGGAAAAACAGGCCTTGTGTCTTCCCTGGATTGCGGTGGTGCACCCCATCCCGGAGGGGCCCCCGGCCGCGGAGGGTTAAGCGGTCTTATGGGACTCCTCTCACCCTCCTTTATCATCCGGCTTGGATTACTGGCAGGTCGGGCCTCTCAGCGCCTGGCGGCCGGCTCCTAACCTAAAGCCTCGATTACCTTTGGCTACCCTCTAAAACTCCGGCTCAGCCATGAAATTACTAGTGGAGGGAGCGCAGGCTAACGCCTGCGGCTACCAGAACATGTAGATATTTTTAAGGGTATTTCAGAAACCTGACACTAGGAGGGCAGGGCGCTTCCCAGGAAGGCGTGCAGGTTCCGGAGCAGGAGGGCGGCGTTGGGGGCCGGCAGGTCCCAGAGGGCCAGAAGCATGGCCCCCATGACCCCCTCGCCCCAGGAGCAGCTACACTTGACGGTGGCCGGCACTATCGGCGGGCCCAGGATGGCGGTGAGATCGGCGACCAATTCCCGGCCCAGAGTGGAGGCGGGCAAGTTCAGGGAGATCTGGTCGGAATAAAGGGTTAGGGAGAACTCCACTTCCTCGGGGTCGCCGGCGGGTCCGGCGCCCCGGGCCCGCCCTTCCAGGAACGCCACCTTGCGGCGCTGTTCCTGACGGTCCAGGATTATTTGCCATTTTGGGGACATGGGATAAAGATAGCTTTCAGCGGTCAGCGGTCAGCCTTCAGCTAAAGCCAAAAGCTAAACCTGGTTTCGTTTTCACGGCAAAAGGCAAAAGGCAAACCTGGTTAATGGCGCTATAAATTTCTTCGCGATTCATCAGGGCCGGCTTTCGTTGGCAGCCTGCCTTTGGCCTTAGCTGACAACTGACCGCTGAAAGCTATCTTTTATAGCAACTTTTTCAGGCGGGCGGCAAAGCCCGGAAGTTTAAGGGCCTCCTCCGCCCTTCCCAAGCCCAAGAGGGCGAAGCCTTTGCCGGTCAGGGCCTCGTCCAGGTCCGGGGCGTGTTTCAGAATCTTGTCGAAGCAGGCCAGGGCCTCGTCGTAATGCTGCAATTCGGTGAGGGTGGCGCCTTTATAGACCAGGGCTTCAACGTTGCCCGGGTCCAGTTGCAGGGCGATATTGTAACATTCCAGGGCCTTTTCCGGGCGGCCGGCATCCGCCAGCATACGGGCCGCGTCCAGGTATGGCCGGCGCTGGTCTTCCTCCATCGACTTGCGGGTTTCCAGATAGGCGTTGAGCACGTGGGCCTCGCCGTCGGAGAAGGCGGGCTGGCCGTGGCCCGGCAGCAGGAAATCGACCTGGTAAGGCACCAGGCGGCCCAGGGAGGCGATGAGTTGGTCCAGGCTACCCAAACCCTTATCGGCGTCAGACAAGAAATTTTCCATGGGAGAGCTGGCAAAGACCGTATCCCCGGAGAAGAGGAGGCGCCGTTCGCCTTCGTAGATGCAGATGTCGCCCCGGGTGTGGCCTGGGGTGTTGATCACCTCCAGGAGATGGTTTCCCACCTGGAGGCGCTCGCCGCCCCGGAGGATCACCACCTGGTCTGCCCGGCCGGCCTTCTCCATGATCCGCATGAAGGATACGTTGCAGAAATTGATGTAGGGCAGGGTGTCGATGTGCCCGTAGACCTTGGGGTTGCACCAGTCGAAGAGCTCTCCCATGCCCCCTACGTGGTCGAAGTGACAGTGGGTGATGAAAAGCTGTTCCAGGAGGGAGAGATCAAAGACGTCGCTAAGTTCATGGAGGATACCGTAGAAGTTGCCGGCGTCTATGAGGGTGCGGCCTTCATTGAGGACGTAGACATTGCAGCTCATGCCCGTTTCTTCAACCCACCAGATGCCCGAAAGCAAGGGGTCATATTCGCCCAGATGGATCATGGCTCCTCCTGATAAGATGAAAGCGCCGGCATTTTACGGCCCCTCTGGTGGTTTGCTTTTATTGGCCTCTTCACTCCCAAGGCGTTTCTTCAAGGCCTGCAAAATTTCTGCATTTATTTTACCCGGATACAGGCGATCAGCAATCTCTGCATACTTCAGGGCCTGAGGCTTTTAGGCCTTGGCTCTTGCATTAATAATCATCTCCCGTTTGCTAATCACTTCAGGACATCATGGTTTAACGGAGATAGCTAGATAAATATCAGCTTTTATTCTCTATTTTGGCGCATCAGGGCAATGCCCGCCCTAGAATCTCCCCCAGCCGGTGGATCATCTCCCCACGCCCGACTGGCGGAAAATGCCACTCCACCAGAAGCAGGGCGCCTTCCTCGTCAAGCTGGCTGCCGCCCAGCTGCACCCGGGGCGGGGCCGCCGGTTGACCCAGGAGTCCCGCCAGATAATGCAAAAGCCGCTCACCATCAAAATCCCGGCTCACCTCCAGGGAGAGATGATCGGGACCGACCACCGCGTAAAAAAAGAGCGGATCGTGATAATGGCGCTCGTACGGGGGATGAGCCTGGCCTTCCAGGATGAGGCGCCGGGAGCGGGCTTCCTGGCGCAGGATGGTGAACTGCCAATTTTCCGCCAACGCTGCTTCCTTTGCAGTATTGGCTACGATTCTAACTGGTTTCCCGGTGGGTGTCAAATGGCAGGCCGCGAGGCGGGGGCCTGCCCAGGATCATCGTGCCTTTTTTCACTAGGGCGGCGGCAGCCCTCTTGACAGCCATTGGCAGAGACAATAAACTTTACATTCTATGTGATTCCCCAAGATCGCTTCTGGAAAAATATACCATTAAAATAAAGGTGATAGAGATGAAAATGTATCTGATGACTCCTGGCCCCACCCCGGTGGCCCCGGAAACCCAGCTGGCCATGGCCCAGCCCGTCATCCATCATCGCTCCCCCCAGTTCATGGAGATCCTGGGCCAGGTGCGGGAAGATCTGAAATACCTGTTCCAGACGGAACAGGAAGTGCTGATCTTTTGCGCCACCGGTACCGGCGCCATGGAGGGGGCGGTGGCCAATACCCTGAGCGCCGGCGACACCGCCCTGGTGGTGGACGGCGGCAAGTTCGGGGAACGTTGGACCGAGCTGTGCACGGTTTACGGGGTCAAGGTGGAGCGCCTCGCGGTAGAGTGGGGCCATGCGGTGGCCCCCCAGATGGTGGCCAGGATGCTGGACGCCAACCCGGCCATCAAGGCGGTCTTGGTCCAGGCCAACGAAACCTCAACCGGGGTGGCCCACCCGGTGCAGGAACTGGCGGCAGTGACCAGGACCCGGCCGGGAACCATCCTGGTGGTGGATGCCATTTCGGCCCTGGGGGGCTATCCGCTGCCTATGGACGCCTGGGGCATCGACCTGTTGGTGGGCGGCTCGCAAAAGGCCATGATGCTGCCGCCGGGGTTGGCCTTTGCCGCTCTCAGCCCCAAGGCCTGGGAGTTGGTCAAGGCCTCCAATCTCCCCAAATACTACTTCGATTTTGCCAAGCAGCTCAAATCCCAGGCCAAGGACCAGACCCCCTATACCTCGCCGGTGTCTATGATCATGGGCCTTAAGGAAGTGCTCGGCAAGATTCGCCAGATGGGGCTGGAGCGCATCTTCGCCCACAACCGGCGGCTGTCCCTGGCCACCAAGGCGGCCATGCAGGGCATGGGGCTTAAGCTCTATTCCAAGGATAACCCCTCGGATGTCCTCACCGCGGTGGAGTCTCCGGTGGACAGCCAGAAGGTGGTGGCCGAACTGCGGAAAAAGGGAATCTGGATCGCCGGCGGGCAGGCCCAGGCCAAAGGCAAGATCTTCCGCATCGCCCACATGGGCTTCATAGACACCGTGGACCTGCTGGGCACCATCGGCGGCCTGGAGGAGGTGCTCAACCAGTTGGGCTTCCGGGTGGAGCCGGGCGTCGGGCTAAAGGCGGGCCAAGAGATCTTGAGCAAGGAGGTAGCGGTATGAAGGTCCTGATCAGCGACAACTTGCATGCCGCCGGAATTGCGGTCCTGGAGGCCCAGCCCAACATCGAGGTGGTGAACCGGCCGGGCCTGGCGCCCGGGGAGCTTAAGGAGGCCATCAAGGATGCCGACGCCTTGGTGATCCGCAGCGCCACCAAGGTGACCGCGGAACTCATGGCCGGCGCCCCCCGGCTGAAGGTGGTGGGCCGGGCCGGCACCGGCCTGGACAACGTGGACGTCCCCGCCGCCAGCAAAAGGGGCATCGTGGTGATGAACACCCCCGGGGGCAACACCATCACCACCGCGGAGCATGCCCTCTCGCTGATGATGGCCCTGGCCCGCAACATCCCCCAGGCGGCTCAATCCATGCGGGACGGCAAATGGGAGAAGAAGAAGTTCCAGGGCACCGAGCTCTTCAACAAGACCCTGGGAATTATCGGCATGGGGCGCATCGGCTCCGTGGTGGCGGAACGGGCCCTGGGTCTGCGGATGCGGGTCCTGGCCTACGACCCCTTCATTACCAAGGAGCTGGCCGCCAATCTGGGGGTGGAGCTGGTGGCCCTGGATGAGCTGATGGCCCGGGCCGACTTCATCACCCTGCACACCCCCAAGACCAAGGACACCGCCAGACTTTTGAACCGGCAGGCCTTCAAAAAGATGAAGCCCGGGGTGCGCGTCATTAACTGCGCCCGGGGCGGCCTCATTGACGAAGAGGCCCTGCTCCAGGCCCTGAAGGAAGGCAAGGTGGCCGGCGCCGCCCTGGATGTCTTTGAAACGGAACCGCCGCCGCCGGTTTTTCCGCTGCGGGAGCTGTCCCAGGTCATCTGCACCCCCCATCTGGGGGCCTCCACTGAAGAGGCCCAGGCCAACGTGGCGGTGGCCATCTGCGAACAGATCGTGGAACTGCTCCTCTACGGCACCATCACGAACGCGGTAAACGCCCCCTCCGTGACCCAGGAGACCCTGGCCAAACTGAAACCCTACCTGACCCTGGCCGAGGCCCTGGGCGGCTTCCAGGCGCAGATCAGCGAGGGGGCCATCTCCTCGGTGTCCGTCGCCTATGTCGGCGAGGTGGCCAAACTGGACACCAGGCCCCTGACCCATTCCCTGCTCAAGGGGTTGCTCTCTCCGGCGATGCGCGACGAGGTGAATTACGTCAACGCCCCGGCCATGGCCGAGGCCCGGGGGATTCACATCAGCGAGGAGAAGGCGGCCTCCGCCGAAGACTTCTCCACCCTCATCCGGTTGACGGTGGTGGCCAATAACGAAGAGAACACCGTGGCCGGCACTATTTTCGGGAAATATGAACCCCGCTTAGTGCGGATCAACAAGTTTCGCCTGGAGGCCACCCCCGAGGGCCACATGCTGTTCATTTACAACAACGACCGCCCGGGGGTCATCGGCGCCATCGGCAGCGCCATCGGCAAGCACCGGATCAATATCGCCCGGATGACCGTGGGTCAGGAGCGGGAGCGGGGCCAGAATATCATCCTGCTCACCACCGACACCCCCATCACTCCGGAATGTCTTGAAGACGTGCGGGCCCTGGAGCACGTGGCCGAAGCCATCCAGTTGGAGTTGTAGCCGATCTTGGACAAGACCACATGGTGGAGGTGGCCATGCCGGATTCCGAAGATAAGGGTTATACCGTCAAGGATCGGCGTTTTCACCAGATGAGTGAGGAAGAGAAGGCCAGGGACCAGGAGGCCAGGAACTCCCAGGAGCGGGTCTTTCAAGAGGCGGCCCAAAAGGCCGCCGGCGGGCTCGCCGGCCCGGAAATCACCTTCTCTTCCCTGATCTTCTCCCTCAGTTCCACGGCTTTCATGCATCTGGGAGCCATTCCCGACCCCAACACCGGGAAGCAGGAAAAGAGCCTGCCTCTGGCCAAACAGGCCATTGACCTCCTGGGGGTGCTCCGGGAAAAGACCCGGAACAATCTGGACCAGGAGGAGGAGAACCTGTTTGCACATCTTCTGTATGACTTGCGCCTGGCATACATCAAGGAGGTGGGCTAATTAGGGGACCGGGGGGAGGAGTGCGGCTGCACTGCCCGGCCAAGGTCAACCTCTATCTCCGGGTTTTGGGGCGGCGGACCGATGGTTACCACGAGCTGGTGACCGTGATGCAGCCGCTGAGCCTGGGGGACCAACTGACGGTCACCCCCGGGGGCGACACCCTGCGCTTCATTTGTGACCACCCGGAGGCGCCCCAGGGGTCGGAGAACCTGGTGTGGCGGGCGGCCCAGGGTTTCCAGGAGGAGACCGGGATACGGGTGACGGCGCGCCTGGAGTTGCGAAAAAGGATTCCGGTGGCCGCGGGTCTGGGGGGCGGCTCCAGTGACGCGGCCGGCGCCTTGCAAGCCCTGAACCTCCTGTACGGCTCCCCCCTAAAGGGGCCGCGGCTGCACTCTCTGGCATGCCGCTTGGGGGCCGACGTGCCGTTTTTCCTGGGGCGGGGGCCGGCGGTGGGCCGGGGCATCGGCACCGACCTCAGCCCCCTGAGCCTGCCGCCTTATAACTATCTGCTGCTCAATCCCGGCGTGGCCCTTTCCACCCGCTGGGTTTATGAAAACTTGGACCTGGCCAAATTGTCCGAGGCGCCGCTCCCCCCGTCCTGGGACCCGGAGCATCCGGAGCGCTGGGTCCATAACGATCTGAGCGAGGTGGCCGTCCGCCGCTTCCCGGAGCTGGCCGAACTGCAGGCCCGCCTCAGGCAAGCGGGAGCTGTCACCCAGTCCGTCTCCGGCAGCGGCCCCACCGTCTTTGGGCTCTTCGCCACCTGGGAGGCGGCCCGGGAAGCGGCCCGGGTCCTGCGCCGGTCGTTTCCGGGTTGGCTGGCCGCCACCCAGGGTCTCACCGGCGGGGAACCGACAACGCCTGGGAGCATCGTCTATGGATGACCTGAAAATCTTCACCGGCAACGCCAACCGGCCTCTGGCGGAAAAGATCTGCAACCACCTGGGAATTCCCCTGGGGCGGGCCACGGTGGGACGTTTCTCTGACGGAGAGATCTTGGTGGAGTTCCAGGAGAACGTCCGCGGGCAAGATGTTTACATCATCCAGCCCATCGCCATGCCCTGCAATGAGAACCTCATGGAATTGCTGGTCATGATGGACGCTTTAAAGAGGGCCTCGGCCCGCTGCATCACCGCGGTGGTGACCTATTTCGCTTATGCCCGCCAGGACCGCAAGACCGCGCCGCGGACCCCCATTGCCGCCAAGCTGGTGGCCGATCTCATCACCACCGCCGGGGCCAACCGGATGCTCACCATGGATCTCCATTCCGGCCAGATCCAGGGATTTTTCGACATCCCCGTGGACCATCTGTACGCGGCGCCGGTGACCCTGGAGTATATCCGGGAGAATTTTAGCCCGGACGTGGTGGTGGTCTCCCCGGACTCCGGCGGGGTGGAGCGGGCCCGGGCCTTTGCCAAACGCCTCAACACCTCTCTGGCCATCATCGACAAACGCCGGGACGCCGCCGTCATCAAGGCCATGACCCTCATCGGCAATGTCTGGGGCAAGGAGGCCATCATCCTGGACGACATGATCACCACCGGGGGCACCCTGACCATGGCCGCGGAACTGCTGATACGCCACGGGGTGCGTGCCGTCCACGCCTGCGTCACTCACCCGGTTATGTCCCGCAATGCGGCAAGCAACATCCAGGGCTCTTTGGTCCAGTCCCTGGTGGTGACCGACACCATTCCCCTGAGCCCGGAGGCTGCGGTCCTGGAAAAAATCCGGGTTTTGTCGGTGGCCCCTCTCCTGGGGGAAGCCATCAAGCGCATCCACAACCTTGATTCAGTCAGTTCTTTGTTTGTGTAAAGAGCGGTCAGCGGTCAGCTAGCCGCAGACAGCTAAAAGCAAAGGATCAAAGCCAAAGATAGCGTCGGCCTCCCAATTGGTGTGTCATCTATTGCTGTCCCACTATCTTGAATTTATTAATGACTATAATTACGAGAATCTCAGCAAAGAACTGTAGAAGTTAAGCAAATGTTAACCTCGTTGATCAAAAAGCTGAAAGCTGAAAGCTGACCGCTGAAAGCTGAAAGCTGATATGCGCCTCATCGTGGGTTTGGGGAATCCCGGCCGGGAGTATGCCTGGACCAGACACAACCTGGGCTGGCAGGTGGTGGCCTGCCTGGCGGAATACTGGGGGATTCCCCTGAATAAGAAGGGCCTGGAGTCGGTTTGGGGCCAGGGCAGGGTAGGGGAGGAGGGGGTGGTTCTGGCCCAACCCGCCACCTACATGAACCTTAGCGGCCAGGCGGTTTCCCTCTTGCTCTCCTACTTCAAACTAACCCCGGACCGCCTGGTGGTGATTCACGATGACCTGGACCTGCCGCGGTGGCGCCTCAAGATCGTGGAGCGGGGCGGCGCCGGCGGTCACAGGGGGGTCCTCTCCATCATCAGCCGGCTGCACAGCGAGGAATTCCTCCGGGTGAAGATGGGCATCGACCGGCCACCGGCGGTGATGTCCGGGGAGGGTTATGTTTTGTCCCATTTCCCGGCGGCAGAGGCGGAAAACGTGGCCCGCTTCATCGAGCGGACCGCCCGGGCGGTGGACACCCTGGTCCGGGAGGGGCTGGCCGCGGCCCGGAATCTCTTCCACGGCGAGCCACCTGATTTAAGTGATTAGAATGTTTTTGGTGGCACATCGCGGCCTTTAGGGCGCAACCAAACTAAAAAATGACCTGATTACTTAGTACTTGATTCCTTAAATATGGTAACGTTTCTTGTCTACCCCCCTCACCCCAGCCCTCTCCCCCCGCCGGGGGGAGAGGGAGCATTCCAAGCCTTGGCTCTTTATCCCCTCTCCCCCAATGGGGGACGACACCGGGTGAGGGGGAATTAATCACTTGTTCCCGCTGTTAATAAATACGTTACCGGATTTATGAAATCGGGTACGTAGTCAAATCAATATCATAAAGTAACAACTTTGCCAAAAAACAAGAAACTCAGAATGGGTGGCACAGGCGTCTCGCCTGTGCATAGTAAATATTTGCGAAAATCTTTTTTGATAAAAAATTGATGAAAATAATGGAATTTATATTTTTTATGGGAATTGATGTTCAGATAAGGAAAAAATGCGCTTACCTAATCTTGGACAGTAAAAGCATATGCGTTTCGTCAGGTTGGATAGAAGGAGATTCAAAAAACGAAATCTGTGAAAGCCTTCTTCAACTAATTAATGAACTTGAAAAGAATGGAATAGGAACCGTAGCTATCGGAATTGATGCTCCCAGAGTTCCACTTCCAGCGCCAAGGGAGTTTTTTTGGAATAGAAATCATTGGAGACCCAGGAACGAAAGAGAACGCGGTTTTGGCAGGCATTGTGAAGTTATCCTGGAATCTTTAAATATCGCCAACCCACAATTCACTCCAATCAGAGGAAAATGTCCTTCATGGATGGAATTAGGCTTTGCGCTTTTTTCTTGTCTTGGTGATAGAGAAGGTGTGTTTGAAGTATTCCCAGCGGCTTCCTATTCTATATTGGAAGGTCGGAATAATCCTAAGGTTACCATTGATTTTGCTAATTTTAGTTCTGGACCTAAAGATATGATTGACGCTTGCGTTTCTGCAATTACAGTCCTTGAATATTTAGAAGACCGTGGATGTGAGGTAGGTGGGGGAGACGGGCTGGACAGTATCATTTTACCTGGGACTATTCCAATAGAGAATACACCTCCCGTTCTCAATTGGCCTAATTAACCATACAAAGGCTTTATGCACAGGTGGAACGCCTGTGCCACCAAAAGAATGCGCCTCCTGTTCATCTCCACCAACCGCTGCCGCCTCGTCTTCCTGCCTTTGCCCCTGGGCCTGGCTGCGGTGGTGGCCGCAGTGGGTTCAGAACATGAAGTTAGGGTCCTGGATTTCATGTTTGCCGAGGACCCCCTGGCACAGGTGGATCGGGCAGTGGCGGAGCTTCGCCCGGAGCTCATCGGCATCTCGGTCAGAAACATTGACAATCAGGACAGCCGCCTGCTGGAAATCTATTTTCCCGAGGTAAAAGACCTGGTGCAGCACTTGCAGGGAATCAGCCCGGCCCCGGTAGTCCTGGGAGGGGCAGGCTTTTCGGTGGCGCCCCTGGAATTCATGGAGTTTACCGGGGCCGATTTCGGCATGGTGGGCGAAGGGGAATTTTTGGTAAGGTTTTTGCAGGCCTATCCGGAAAAGGAATGGGACCAGGTTCCAGGCTTGATCTGGCGCCAGGACGGTGGCCTCAAGCTGAATCGGCGCCGGCCCATCCGGCAGCTCGATTTGCTGCCGGGTCCGGCCCTGGAATATTTTACCCCGCGCCACTATCAGGAGACCCAGGGAAGCGCCGGGCTGCCAGGCCTGATCCCGGTGCAGAGCCGCCGGGGCTGCCCCATGAGGTGCATCTACTGCAGTACCCCGCTCCTGGAAGGGGCCCAGACCCGGGCCTGGGCTCCGGAGCAAGTGGCCTCCTGGCTGGCGGCCTGGCAGGAGCAGTGGGGCCTGACCCGCTTCTATTTCGTGGATAATATCTTTAACTGTCCTGTCGATTACGGGCGGCGCCTCTGCCGGGCCATCGCCGCACTGCGGCTCCCCCTGGAATGGGTCTGCTTAATTAATCCAGCCTTTCCGGATCAGCCATTGTTCGAGCTCATCCGGACTGCGGGCGGCGTCATGGTGCAAGTGGGTAACGACAGCGGCTCGGAACTGGTGCTGAGCCGCCTGGGCAAAGGATTCGAATTGCAGCAGGTGGAGCGTACCCTGAAACTGCTGCAAGCAGCCAACTTGCCATTCACCTGCTTCTTGCTGCTGGGCGGACCCGGCGAAACCCGGGAGACCGTACAGGAGAGCGTCGCCTTCTTGGAGGCTTACCAGCCTAAGATGGTGAACTTGAAGGCCGGCATCCGCATCCACCCCGGTCTGCCCCTGCACCGCCTGGCTCTGGCGGAAGGAGTAGTAAAACCAGAGGATAATTTATTATGGCCCAAGTTTTACCTGGCCCCGGCCATCCGAGAGTGGATCTGGGATTATCTTGGGGAAGTGAGCGCCCGGCACCCCAACTGGATCTTATAAAAACGGTTTTCGGTTTTCGGAGAATCCCCCATGGAAAAATCAAGGAGTGAACATGGCTCCTCCACCAGATGACGAGAGGGAACGCCCCAGCTGGAGAGAGATAGATCAGCGCCGGGACCGGGCCGGGGGAGCGCGTCCCCCCCGGCAACCCCGGGTCCCGAAGAAGCAAGCGGAAAAGATCCGCCTGCAGGCATTGGCCCAGGCCGAGGCCCTGTTCCAAGGCAAACGGGCCAGGCCGGAGTATCAAAAAGACCTGCGGGAATTGGAGGCCAGGCACGGTACCAAGAGATTCGCCTCCTGTGCCAGGAAGTTCCTGGAGGAATACGGCCTGCCGGGGGAGTGGGGGGCGCTGACCCGGCTGTTGGAGTATCCGGACCCGACGGTGGTGCAGGAGGTCCTACAGGCCATGGCGTCCCAGGCGGGGAGCCGCAGCCGGGTAGAGCAGCAGGGTTTCAGGGGCCGGCTGCAGGTCCTGGCCCTCACCAGCAACCATGGGGAGGTGCGACGCTCCGCCGAGGAGATCCTGTCAGGAATGGAATATAAATAAAATTTATTATTATCTTGACAATATCAATAAAATATGATAGCCATACCTTCGCTATGAAACCGCGTTCTCCCGGTTACTCATGGCGGCCGTCGGGATTAAGCCGGCACTCTCCGGGCCTATTCCAGCAGCCTGGAGCTCTCGGCACAAGGAGGTGCCCAGATCATGAGAAGCAAGGATGCTCCTTTGGTTTCTGGCCTGGCATCAAGTCCAGGGCCGGCCCCGGCGGAATTATCCGGGATCATCACCCAAGATCCCGCTCTTCTTCTGATCCTTGCCCGGCTTCCTGCCTGGGCCCAGTCCGATCTCCCCATCATGCTGACCGGAGAACCGGGGACCGGAAAAGAACTGGTGGCCCGGGCCATCTTTGCCCTGAATCCGCAGCGGCAGTCTTGCCGGCTAGTCAATTGCGCCGCCCTGACGGAATCCCTGGCGGGCAGTGAACTCTTCGGCCACCTGCGGGGTGCCTTCACCGACGCCTATAGCCCCCGGCTGGGCAAGTTCCGACTGGCCCACGGCGGCACCCTGTTCCTCGACGAGATCGGGGAGTTGCCCCTATCGGTGCAATCCAAGTTGCTGCGGGCGGTGGAGCAGGGGGAGATCGAGCCGGTGGGCGGGGATGAGGTGGTGAAGGTGGATGTGCGCCTGGTGGCCGCCAGCAATCAAGATTTGCGAGAACGCATCGCCCGGGGCTGTTTCCGCCAGGATCTCTATGACCGCCTGGCGGTGCTGGAGATCCATTTACCGCCGCTGCGAGAGCGGGGAAAGGATATTGCCCTGCTGGCCCGGCACTTCGCCCAGGAGGTGGCCCTGCGTCACGGCTGCAGAGGGCCGATGGTGTTTACCGCCGCCGCCTGGCGCTGCCTGGAAGCACATAGCTGGCCCGGCAACGTCCGGGAACTGAAGAACGCGGTCACCCGGGCGGTCCTGCTGCACCGCGGCTGGCGCATCTGCCGGGAGGATATCCATTTGGCCTCATACGCCGCTCCGGGGGAGCCGGGCCACAGTGGGGCCACTGGCTTGAGGGCGGGCGTCCGCCCCAGCCGGGGACGGCTGGAGGATCTCTTGGATGAGGAGCGGGGCAATATCTCCGTCCTCTCCCGGCGTCTCGGGGTCTGCACCAAGACCATGTATCGCTGGCTCAGGTCTTCTAACATTGACCTGATGAATTTCCGGAGGGGGCACTCCCTCAATTAGAACATGCCGAAATTGCGGCAGGGGGCTAGCATTGACCTGATGAATTTCCGGGGGGGCACTCCCTTTGCCCTGTCCTGAGATTAACGGACCCCCTGGCTGGCGTTGATGGTTAAACCAAAAAAGTGAAGCCGCCCTTCCCCCGGGAAAGGCGGCTTTTTTCCTGGAACTCGAAACTAAGGGAAATGGTGGGCTCGTGTCCACCCTACAACTCAAAACTCAAAACTCGAAACTCAAAACTCAGAGAACCGACTTCACCGCGAGCTTGGCCAGTTCCACGATGCGGTCCGGGAAGATTCCGAAGCCGATAATCACTGCGGCCAGGGCGTAGT
>Ga0208191_1000227_pt1 | contig 48655 bp, 38 predicted proteins | sample June2015DPH_13_5_FD_184709 | JGI IMG/M metagenome (GOLD analysis project Ga0208191, IMG submission 184709) | Peatland microbial communities from SPRUCE experiment site at the Marcell Experimental Forest, Minnesota, USA - June2015DPH_13_40... | ecosystem: Environmental > Terrestrial > Soil >... | reverse complement strand
ACGATGGTTGATTGATGAACGTCGAGCCCAATATACTTTTCACTATCCATGAGGGTGCTCCTTTCTGTAGGTGGTGATGTGAACGATCACAACCTACTCTAAAAGGGCGCCCTTTTATAATGCGATTTCCCCGGCTGTCATACCACAATCGAAATGTCCCCGGGCTGGGTGCCCCTCATCGTGTTCTCTGCGATGAGTGGGACTCACTGTTACTAGATGCCCCGGCTTTCTATGTGGAGCAGTATTCGCGGGTAGAGCCCGGACCCATTCTGCGATACCATCTCTGGTGATGCTCCGCGAAGCTATCGTCGAACCCCGCCATTTCCCCGGCTGTCATACCACAATCGAAATGTCCCCGGGCTGGGTGCCCCTCATCGTGTTCTCTGCGATGAGTGGGACTCACTGTTACTAGATGCCCCGGCTTTCTATGTGGAGCAGTATTCGCGGGTAGAGCCCGGACCCATTCTGCGATACCATCTCTGGTGATGCTCCGCGAAGCTATCGTCGAACCCCGCCAGGAAATCCTGCGTACCGCCGCTCGCCTCTTTCAACAGCAGGGATACGATGCCACCTCCATGAACGATGTCGCCGCCAACCTCAAGCTCTCCAAGGGCGGCCTCTATCACCACTTCCAGTCGAAGGACGAAATCCTCTACAACATCATGTCGCACGCCATGGACATCACCGAGGAACGGGTCATCAATGTGGTGCGTCGCATCGACGGAGCCGAAGAGCGACTGCGCACGCTGATCCGGCTGCACATCCAGGTTGTACTCAGCCCCGAAGACCGTGAGATTACAGTCATGCTGCACGAGAACCATCCGCTGCCGCCGGCGCTCCGCCGCAAGATCAACGGACGCAAGAAGGGCTACCTCCACTTCGTCGAGAATCTCGTCGCCGACGTCCAGCGCAAGCGTAATTCCCAGTCATCGGTGACGCCGCGCGCTGCCGCCCTCGCCCTGGTCGGGATGATCAACTGGATCTATCAGTGGTACAAGCCCGACGGCCCGCTGACCGGCGACGGGCTGGTGCAGCAGTACACGGATATCTTTTTCCGAGGCGCGTTGGGGTGAAGCAGTAGTCAGGAGTAGAGACGATGCTCGCCACGTCTTTTCGTGAACACACGACAATTGACGGTTCGTGTCAGGGCATCGCTTCAGCGATGCCGAAATCGGCGCGAGAGCAATGCGCCTTTAAGGCGCTGCACGCCGGACGAAGAAACTGAGAACTTCCTTACTCGCCAGCCGTCTTCGTCGGCACCCAATACACTTCTTCCTTTAAGTTCTCTCGGTTGAAACCGATTCGCTTCAGGATGCCCTTCCCGTGCTCGATCATTTCCGGATGCCCACACAGATATGCGATGCTATTCGCCCCGGTGCATCCCCAGTGGTCGGCGTACTTGCGAATCAGTTCGTCCACCCGGCCGACCTCGCCCTTCCAACTCTCGTCCTCCCACGGACGGCTCACCGTGAAAACACAGCGAAACCATGGCGCTTGTTTCGAGAAGTTTTCCAGCTCCTCGCGATAACCGAACTCCCACGACCGGCTCGCACCGTTCAGCAGAAATAATTTGTGGTCGCCCGCAAACCTGCCTTCTTTCCAGTCCTGGAACAGCGTTCGCACATAGCTGACAAAAGGCGCGACTCCGGTCACGGTGCTCACCATCAAGTGGTTCGTGCGTTCCGGTTGTGCGGTGTCGAAGGTGAAGCGCCCCTTCGCAACTTTGCGCACCAGAACTTCATCGCCCAACTGAAGGCCATATAGCGGCGGCGTGGTCTCGCCGTGCGGCACCAGTTCAAAAAAGAATTCCAGTTCCTTTTCGGAGGGAGAAGAAGCAATCGAGTAGGGACGCTCCAGTCGTCGCGCGTCTCGTTCAACCCCGAGCGTCGCGTATTGGCCCGGAGCAAAGCTGAACTCCGCCCCTGGATCAATGCGGATCATCCATAGATCCGGCGCAAAATCCGCGCGCTTGGTAATACGGGCCCGGTAGTGCTTGTCATCCATGATGATCAGTTTCCCCACAGAATTCGCAAGACTTACAGGTGATCCTGCAAATCTCGCCCGAATCAAATAACCGACCGGTCGGTTGCCGGTGCTATAGACTACCGCAATTCGCCCAGAATGTGCCCCTCTAGTGATTTCTTGTCATTTTACCCTCCACAAGGGAGGAAGCGCGGGCTCGCGCTTCCATCAATGACATGCATTCTTTTGCGCCGAACGTGCCGGCTAGATCCTCCCGGATGATCTTGCCGGTCTGACTTGTGATCGAGCGTCCGAGGGCGGGGCGCTCCGGCATGCCGGTCATCGCGGTGGTGCCGTCGTCAAGAATCACGAGCACGTTATCCCGTCGGCAGGTTGTACACCAGCCAGGCGGTCATGTCTAAAATGCGAATCCCGATACGAGAGACTGCGCCGCAAACGTCAAAGTTACGCTCACCGGACCCGATGGGCAAAAAGCAGAGAGCGTGACCGACTGCTTCGGAGACTTTGAGTTCAGAAACGTGAAAAAGGGAAAACACCAGATCAGTTATGTCAGCGCCGGCTATCAGCCTGAAAGCAAGTCGTTCGGCCTCGATGATGGCAACGTCTCCGGGATCATGCGTAACATCTTACATGCAAAACGTCAATCCGCGCTTCGACAGGACGCTCGCCGAATTTACATCCCTGAACCACCGCTACTGGGCGCGTGGCCTGCCCGAATCCAGGCGCGGACGGTTCGCATGGTCGCAAGGTAAAAGTGCAGGTTGTGGACCGTATTCAAAACCTGGGCCAGCAGTTCGTTCGAGGCGTAAAGATGGCGCAGGTAGGCCCGCGAATAACACTGGCAGACGCGGCAGTCGCAGGCGGGATCGAGCGCGCTTTGGTCCTGCGCGTACCTGGCTTGCTTGATCGACACTCTGCCTTCGGAGGTGAACAGCAATCCATGGCGGGCCGCGCGGGTGGGGAGCACGCAATCCATCATGTCGACGCCCGCCTGGGCGTACTGCGCGATCTCTTCGGGAGTGCCGACCCCCATCAGATAGCGCGGCTGGCCGGAGGGAAGATGCTCGAGCGTGGATTCGACGATGTCGCGGGTAAGCTCGCGCGGTTCGCCGACGCTCAAGCCGCCGATGGCGTATCCGGCGAAGCCGATGTCGATGGTTCGGTCGGCGGATTCGTGACGGAGACCGCGGTCCATGCCGCCCTGAACGATGCCGAATAATGCCTGCGTCGCCCCCGCTTGCGTAGGGACGGCCGCCCTCGGCCGTCCAGCGGAGCGAAGCTCCGCAGCCTCATCGCGCGCCCACGGCACCTCGTACTTGTATGCTTCAAAATAATTCTTGCAGCGCTTGCCCCAGCGCAAGGTTAGCTCCATCGACGCGCGCGCGCGCTGAGCGTCGGCCGGATACTCGGTGCATTCGTCGAAGGCCATGGTGATGTCGGCTCCCAGGCCGATCTGCGCCTCAATGGCTTTTTCGGGACTCAGAAAGTGAGGGGAGCCGTCCAGGTGCGAGCGGAACGCCACGCCTTCTTCACTGACCTTGCGGAGATCGTTCAGGCTGAAAACCTGGAAGCCGCCCGAGTCGGTGAGGATGGCCCGGTCCCACGACATGAACCGGTGCAGCCCGCCCATCCGCCGAACGGTTTCAACCCCCGGCCGCAGAAAAAGATGGTAGGTATTGGCAAGCAGAATCTCGACGCCGAGTTCTTCAAGCACATCCTGCGAGACGCCCTTGACCGAAGCCAGGGTTCCGACCGGCATGAACACAGGCGTCTCGACCTCTCCGTGAGGAGTGATGAGTTTGCCGGTGCGGGCGGCGCCGCGAGTGGCTTCAATCTGCAGGCGGAGAGGCACGGGGGGATTGTAACGGAAGTCAGAAGTCAATCCTCACCATAGAGGACACGGAGGATCACAGGGGAGATCAAAAGAGGTTTTCCCCTGTGTTCCCCTGTGCCCCCTGTGGTAAAAAGGTGTGGTTCTTTTCACCTCTGCGATCGGTCCTCTACTTCGCGTACTGATTCTTGACCACCTCGCCGCCCTTCATCACAAACTTCACGCGCTCCAGAGTGGTGACGTCGGCGAGCGGATCGCCGTCCACGGCGACGATGTCAGCCCACTTGCCCGGCTCAATGGTTCCGACCTTGTCGGACCAGCCAAGCAGATCGGCGTCATTGATGGTCGCTGCCTGGATCGCCTGCAGCGGCGTGAGACCCAGCTTCACCATAACCGCGAACTCATGCGCGTTGAGCCCGTGCGGATACACCGCGGCATCGGTGCCAAAGCCGACTTTCACTCCCGCGGCAAACGCGCGCGCCACATTCTTACGCGCGGCGGGAAAAACTTCTCGCGCCTTGGCAATCAGCTCCGCCGGCGTGCCAATCTTCTCCGCGTTTTCAGAAAACCAGTCCTCGAGGTAAAGAGTCGGCACAAGATAGGTGCCGTTCTTCTTCATCGTGGCGATGCCCGCGTCGTCGATGTAGGAACCGTGCTCGACCGAATCCACGCCCGCCTCTGACGCCCAGCGGATGCCCTCGGCGCCATGCGCATGCGCCGCCACCTTGCGGCCGAGCCGGTGCGCGTCCGCCACAATGGCCTTCATCTCTTCGAGCGTGTATTGCGAGGCCTGCGGATTGTCGCCATGCGAGAGCACGCCGCCGGTGGCGCAGATTTTGATCAGGTCGGCGCCGTACTTGATGATCTCCCGCGTCTTGTGCTGGACGGCTTCGACGCCATCGGCCACGCCTTCGCTCTGCACGTGGGACTCAAACGGCAGCAGATTGTTGTCGCAGTGGCCGCCCGTAATGCTCAGGGCCGGACCGCTGACCAGCATGCGCGGTCCGGGCACGTCGCCGGCGTTGATGGCATCGCGCAAGGCGACGTCGCTGAAGCCGCTGGCGCCCACGTTGCGGATGGTCGTAAAACCGGCTTCGAGCGTGACGCGGGCATTGCGTGCTCCGGTCAGGGCCTCGCGCGGCACCGAAATCGCAAGGCGCGAATAACCGAAGTTGGTGGTGAACGTGATGTGCGTGTGCGCGTCAATCAATCCGGGCAGCACGGTGGCGTTCGTGAGATCGATGATCTGCGGATTGATGCCCTGCGCTCCGGCGGGAACTTGCGTGTCGGAGCCAACGCTCACGATCTTGTCGCCCTGGATCAGGATAGTTTGGTTGGCAAGCGTCTTCCCGGTCTTCACGTCAAGCAGGTGCCCAGCGCGGATGACAACCGTCTTCGGCGCAGGCGCGGTTTGCGCCCAGGAAAAGTTGATGCAGGAAAGCGAAAAAATAAACGCAAGCAGATAACGGCTGAGCTTCATTCGATCCCCCAATTAAGAATTGACTCTTGGCCGATTACGTTACAACTTCGGGGATGGGGACGGCAACCTTTATCGGAGTCTTGTCGCGGAGCAGTTCGTGTGGGGACGGGCGCCCTCGCCCGTCCAAGCCGAGCGCAGCTCGGCAGCCTTCCGGACCCCTGACTTCTCATTTCGGAATTACAACGATCGGAAGATGCGGGAGGTATCGGCCGGAAACTCGACAATGGTCATGCCCGCATTCCCGCGATCGAGATCTTCATCCTTATTGAGAAAAGCATAGCGCTGGCGCAGATCCTGCGAGCCCGGGTCGAAGATGCTCCAGTTTTCGCCGGGCACCACCTTGAGTACTTTGCCTTCGCGCTGCCACTGCGCCATCTGTTCGCGGATCGCGGTGCGAATCGCGCCGCCCTTCCCCGAAGATCCATAGCCATGAATGATCTTCACCACCGGCCCACTCGCTCCCCGCGGCGCATACAACGACTCAAGCAATCGACGCTTCGCCTGTTCGACCGTCGGCATTCCCGCCTTAAGGTTCAGCACAATCAGTTTTGTTTGTGAAGGCGCGGCCACGGCTTGTATTCTACGAGCCGCGATGAAACATTGCGCGTGTCTTCGGATCCGATAACGTGGAAGACGATGAGCTCCCCCACAAAGGGCATTACTTCTTCGCCCGCGCTGGCTCTTTCTCCCCTACCCGCTCACTGACCTTGAACGTCATCTTGCCCGCTTTTTTATCGGCGTCCACTATCACGTGGTCGCCGTGCAGCACCGCGCCGTCCAGAATTTTCAGCGCCAGCGGATCCTGCACCAGCTTCTGAATGGCGCGCTTCAGCGGACGCGCTCCGAAGTTTGGATCGTAGCCTTCGGTGAAGAGCAACTCTTTGGCGGCGTCGGTTAGTTCGAGCGAAATTTTGCGGTCGGCGAGCAGGCGGCGCAAGTCTTCCAGGCGCAGCTCGACGATCTTGACCAGCTGTTCCTTGCCGAGCGGATGGAAGATGATGATGTCGTCCACGCGATTCAGGAACTCGGGTTTGAAATGCCCATGCAGCGCGTCCATCACCTGCTTCGAGGCGCGCTCGAAGCCCTCGGCGGAGCGAATGTTTTCCGACTGCAGGTACGCCGAGCCCAGGTTCGAGGTCATGATGATGACCGTGTTCTTGAAGTCCACATGGCGGCCCTTGCCGTCGGTGAGGCGGCCGTCATCCATGATCTGCAGCAGGATGTTGAACACATCGGGGTGTGCTTTTTCGATTTCGTCGAACAGCACGACTGCGTAAGGATGCCGCCGCACCTGCTCGGTGAGCTGTCCGCCCTCTTCGTAGCCGACGTATCCCGGAGGCGCGCCGATCAGACGCGACACGGCATGCTTTTCCATGTATTCGGACATGTCGATGCGCACCATGGCGCGCTCGTCGTCGAAAAGAAATTCGGCGAGAGCGCGCGCCAGTTCGGTCTTTCCGACTCCAGTAGGCCCGAGAAAAATAAAAGACCCGATCGGCCGCTTGGGATCGCTTAACCCGGCGCGGGAACGGCGGATGGCGTTGGCCACGCGTTCGAGCGCCGCGTCCTGTCCGATGACGCGCAGCCGCAGCCTGTCTTCCATATTGATGAGCTTCTTGACCTCGCCCTCGAGCATCTTGGAAACCGGAATGCCGGTCCACTTGGAGACGATGCGGGCCACGTCTTCCTCATCGACTTCTTCTTTCAACATGCGATGCCCGGCCTTGCCGTCGATCTGCGATGTGACTTTCCTCAGTTCTTCTTCAGTGTTGCGGATGAGGCCATAGCGGATCTGCGCCACGCGCTCTAGATTTCCTTTGCGCTCCTCGGCAGCTTCTTCGATTCTGAGCTGCTCGAGTTTTTCTTTCAGCGCGCGGGCTTTCGCGATGACGTCTTTTTCCTGCTTCCACTTGGCTTTAAGAGCGTTTGATTGTTCACGAATGCCGGCAAGTTCTTTCTCGACGTGGGCTAGGCGCTCTTTGGAGTTGGCGTCGTCTTCTTTCTTCAGCGCTTGCTTTTCGATTTCAAGTTGCGTGGCCCGCCGTTCGAGCTGATCGATTTCGGTGGGCATGGAATCGATCTGGATGCGCAGCGAGGCGGCGGCCTCGTCGATCAGATCGATGGCCTTGTCGGGCAGGAAGCGATCGGAAATGTAGCGATGCGACAGAGTCGCAGCTGCGACGATGGCTGAGTCTTTGATGCGCACGCCGTGATGCACTTCGTACTTTTCCTTCAGCCCGCGCAGGATGGCGATGGTGTCCTCAACGTTCGGCTCGCCCACGAACACTATTTGGAAGCGGCGTTCGAGCGCGGCGTCTTTCTCGATGTACTTGCGATATTCGTTGAGCGTGGTGGCGCCGATGGCGCGCAACTCTCCGCGGGCGAGCGCCGGCTTCAGCATGTTCGAGGCGTCGATTGCGCCTTCGGCTGCCCCGGCGCCGACCAGCGTGTGCAACTCGTCGATGAAGAGGACGATCTTGCCCTGCGAGTCTTCGATTTCCTTGAGGACGGCCTTGAGGCGGTCTTCGAACTCACCGCGATATTTCGCGCCCGCTAGCATGGCGCCCAGATCGAGAGATACGACGCGCTTGTTCTTTAGGGCTTCGGGTACGTCACCGGAGACGATGCGCTGCGCGAGGCCTTCGACGATGGCAGTCTTACCCACGCCCGGCTCGCCGATCAACACCGGATTATTTTTTGTGCGCCGCGAAAGCACCTGCACGATCCGGCGAATTTCCTCATCGCGGCCGATGACGGGATCGAGTTTGCCGCGTCGCGCCTGCTCGTTCAGGTCGCGGGCATAACGCTCGAGCGCCTGGTACTTCGCTTCCGGATTCTGGTCGGTGATGCGCTGCGAGCCTCGGACCGCGGTGAGAGCCTTCAAGATGGCGTCGTGGGTTGCGCCGTGACGCGCCATCAACTCCTGCGCCGGGTCGCGCTTCAGACTGGTCAACGCCAGCAGCATGTGCTCGGTCGACACATATTCGTCTTTGAAGGTGTCGGCTTCTTTGAAGGACTTCTCGAGGACCTGGTTGATCTGCGACGACATGGCCGGCTGGTTCGCGCCGCCGCTGCCCGAGACTTTGGGCAACTTCTCAATTTCTTTGTAGATATCGCTGAGCACGGCCTGCGGCCCGATGCCGATTTTTTCGAGCACGGGCGCAACGATGCCCTCGCGGTCCTCCACCAGCGCCGCCAGCAGATGGGCCGGGGCGAGTTCCGGATTGCCGTGCTCGCAGGCGAGCTCGTTCGCGCGCTGAACGGCCTCTTGCGCTTTTACTGTGAATTTGTCCCAACGGATGGGCATGGCTGTTGTCCCTCTATGACCATGTCATTCTGAGCGAAGCGAAGAACCTATGCAATTGGCTGACTGCGAAAGAATGCAGAGTCCTTCGCTGCGCTCAGGATGACAGATCATTATTCAAAATGAAACGGGAGGCGCTGTTTCTCGCCTCCCGCTGAGTTTACAACTGCCGGGCTTCGCCCGGCATGGACGGGCGAAAGCGCCCGTCCCTATGTGGATCGTGGTGGCTTACGCCGCTTTGCTGGCGCTCTTGGGCTCTTTGCCTTCCAGCGTCTTCTGGCTGCCTACGTTTACTTTGATCTGCTTCGGCTTGGCTTCGGCTTTCTTGGCCAGCTTGATCTTCAACACGCCCTTGTCATAGTCAGCCTGAACGTTTTCATGGTTGACCGTGCTGGGGAGAGTAAAGGTGCGGGTGAAGCTGCCATACTGACGCTCCACTCGGCGGAAGTTCTCTTCTTTTTCTTCCTTCTCGAACTTGCGCTCGCCGTGCACGGTCAGAGTGTTGTTCTCGATGCGGACGTCGATGTCCTTCTCGTCGATTCCCGGCACTTCGATCTTCAGGGTCACGTTGTGCTCGTCCTCGTAGACGTCCACGGGCGGAGCAAATGCGGTCGTGGTCAGAGATTCATCCTGCCCTTCCGGCCCACGGGGGTCGCGGAACAAACGATTCATGCGGTCTTGCAGGGTGACGAACTCACGGAATGGATCCCAACGGGTAATCATGGTCATGACTTAAATCCTCCTACTTGAAGTTCATTCTGGGAGCTTTCGGAAGCTCCCAGGTTTCTAATTAGTGTCAAGCAAGCATAAAATCTTAGTGTGTTATTGTCAAGCAAATTATCGGTTTATTTTTCAATTGCTTACGTTCAATATCAGGCACTTGAGGTAGCTGGTTTCAGGCACATTCAACAATATTGGATGGTCCTTGGCCGCTCCACGGTTCTCGACCACTCGCAGGGATTTGTGGGCGTCTTGGGCGGCGTCGGCGACCACTCCGAGGAAGTCGGCGGCACTGACGTGGAATGAGCAGGAGCAGGTGACGAGAATGCCTCCGGGGCGCAGCATCTTCATGGCACGCAGGTTGAGCTCCTTGTAGCCGCCCAGTGCTTTTTCGAGATCGCGCTTGGTCTTGGCAAAGGCTGGCGGATCGAGAACGATGGTGTTGTAGCGCCGATTCGCGGCGGCGTATTCCCTTAAAAGATCGAAGGCGTTGGCCTCGATCCACTCCAGTTCGCGGCCGTTCAGAACCGCATTCTTTTCCGCCATTTCGAGCGCCGGACGCGAGCTGTCCACTCCGGTAACGCTTGAACACTTTGCTGCGACGTGCAGCGCAAATCCGCCCTGGCAGCAGAAAGCGTCGAGGGCTTCGCCGTGCGCGTACTGCGCGGCGGCGGCGTAGTTCTCCCGCTGATCGAGAAACGCGCCGGTCTTCTGGCCTTCGAGGCCGTCGTAGTGAAAGCGGATGGCGCTGGTTTCATCGTCGGGCGTTTTTGGGCCAGTCGTTTTCCCGCCATTCATGCTGAAGACGGTCGAGCTCTTCTGCCCCCAAAGCAGGCCGGACTGCGCCGGCGGCAATTGCTCTAGTTCTCGAATGCGCGGATCGACGCGCTCCACGATTCCCGCCGGTTGCAGTTCGTCACATAACGTTCGCAGGATGGCTTCGCGCACGGGTGCTGCGTTCATGGCTTGGGTTAGGATTTGCAGCGTGAGCACGTCGTTACAGCGATCGACGATGAGGCCGGGGAGAAAATCGGCTTCGCTGAAGACGATGCGGTAGGCGTCGGTGTTGGAGACAAGTTCTTTCCGGTAGGCGATAGCGGCACGAATGCGCTCCGCGACCAGAGCGGGCAGGTCGGCCACGGAACCGTGAGAGATCATGCGGATCGCGATCTGCGAAGAAGAACTGTAGAGCGCGGTTCCGAGGAATTTTCCGCGCAGATCGTGGACGCGGACGACCGAGCCGGGCGGCACGTCGTTCGCCTCGGCGACATCCGAGCGATAGACCCACGGATGCCGGCCTTGCAGGCGGGCGACTCCTCGGGCAGAGAGTTTTACGGAAGGCTCCGCGTTCTTGGCGGAGACGGCGCGCTTTTTCGGCATGAATAGATGTTATAGCGAATCGAAAGTTGCTGTGGCCACAGGCGGCCGCCGAGCTGCGCTCGGCTTGGACGGGCGAGGCGCCCGTCCCCACACAAGCACGGATGGCTTAGGCTCGGATCACGATCCCATCCAGATTCCGTTTGCGCCGGCCCAGTTCTCCTGAGCTCGGCATCGCGCCGACACTGGCCGTCACCGCGCCCGACATCACCTTCTGCCACGCCGCCTGGAACTGCTCCATCTCGGACGCGGTTCCAACGGTGATGCGGGCGTAGGTCGGCCACGACGGCCAGATGCGCCCGATGAATACATTTTGTTTTGCCATGGCGTCGATCGCAGCCTTCGCCGGCCGTTTCGTGTCGAGCATGAAGCAGTTCGATTCGGAGGGAACGTAGGAGTATCCGTTGCGGTCGAGCCAGGCAAAGACCTGGCCGCGGATGCTGGCGTTGATGCGCTTGCGCTCGGGCACCAGTTGCGCATCTTTCAGGCTGGCCGTTGCGGCGACGAGCGCGGTGACCGGCATGAAATTCCAGCCGCCATAATTTTCGATTTTGTCGAGCAGGTCGGGGCGGGCGAATACGGCGCCACAGCGCAGGCCCGCCATCCCGTAAATCTTCGAGAACGTGCGCAGCAGGATCACGTCCTTGCCGGCTTTCACCAGATCCATCACCGAAACCGCATCGGAAAAATGAATGTAGGCTTCGTCGACCAGCACGACGGAACCCTTGGGCTTGTTCTCGAGCAGGTATTCGATATCGGAATGGCTGGTCAGCGTGCCGGTGGGATTGTTGGGGGTACAGACATAGAACACGCCCGCATCGGGAGCCGCGGCCAGCATCGCCTTCACATCGTGGGCGTAGCTTTTCGTCAACGGGACTTTCACCACCTTCGCGCCGACGGCATGGGCGGCGAACATCCCGGCTTCATATCCGGGGTCGGCGGTCACGTAGCTGCGCTGAGGTGAAGTGAAAGCGGCGACCGTGTGATGCAGAGGCTCGCTCGATCCGGGATAGATGTGAACGTGTTCCGGCTTCAGCCCTTCCATTTCCGTAATTGTCTTCACCAGATCGTCCGTGAGGTAGTCGGAATAACGGCCGCCCTGAGGGACGATGGCGGTTGCCGCCTCACGCGCCGAAGCAGAGGGCCCGAGCGGGTTTTCGTTGGCGTCAATCCGGATGGCATCTTTCGGAAAGTTGTGCACGCGAGCGCGAGCCAGCATCGGTTCGGTGACAATGCGCAATGCCAGCGCGGCCGATGCAGCGGCAGACAAGCTGAGAAACGAACGGCGGGATGCGGAAGGAAGGCTGAAATCGTTGGCCATCACTCACCTCGTGGGCGCAATCTTACCGCACAATCGGTCTTGGATTCGGTCGTAAATTATGACCGGACGAAGCAAAATAAGCGCAATAGTCCAGCTGGCGACCGGTTGTTCCGCCGGAGAGGTGGGATCAGCCTTAGTTTGCCAGTAACTGCTTCACGGCAGCGATATCGTCGTGGAGATCTCGGGTCATGCGGGCGGCCCGGGACTGCGCCGCGCGGGCCGCTTCTGTCTGTCCGCCGATCTCGAGGGCCTGGGCCAGAAGTAGATAACCCAGCGGCGTTGGCTGAAGCTCGACCGACCGTTCGTAATCCTGGATCGCTTGAGTGATGTCGCCAGCTCTCTGGGCCAGCAAGCCCAGCCCGCGATAGGCCGCCGAATTTCCCGGCTGCTGGTTCAGAGCTGCCTGGAAATCTTGTTTCGCGCTGTCATATTGTTTTAGCGAGCAGTGCGCATATCCGCTGTTGACTCGCGCCATCGCCACCCAATAGGGAATCTTTGTGAATTGAAGTACTCTCGCATAGCCATCGAGAGCGGCCCGATAGTTGCCGTGAATCTGCTCGTAGCTTGCGATATTGAGCGTGGCCACTGGGTCGTCGGGCCGCACGAATCGCGCCCGTTGAAGGTGCGGCAAGGCTTCCTCGACCCTGCCCTGGGCAATCAACGCGGTAGCCAGGTTATCTTCGGCCGTGTAGTTGCCCTGGGTGATTTCCAGAGTGTGAGTCCAGAGGGTGAGATTGTCGCTCCAAAAACTCACCTGCCGATGAAGCGCAATTCCCAGGGTCAGCAGGATGGCAGCAGTGCAGACCGCAGACATCGCCGTTGGAACGTGCCCCAGTCTTATTAGATCCGCCGCACCCCAGCAGACAATTACGAAAACTCCCAGCAATGGGATGTAGGCGTAGCGGTCGGCCATGGCCTGAACGCCAACCTGGACCAGTCCGATCATCGGGACCAGCGTCCCCAGGAACCAAAACCATCCCACAAAGAGAGGGCGGCGCTGCCGAAAGATCACGGCAAGAGTTGTGACGGCAAGGAGCGCGAATGCGGACAGCGCAGCAGCAGGGACGCTAATCGAAAGCTCTGGATGCGGATATACGGGCGCCAGATTGAGCGGCCAGAAGGCCTTTCCGACATATTTGACATACGCAATCGCCGCATTTCCCAGATGTATCCAGAGCGGCAGTTTCACCTGGGTTGCTTCGGTCTGCACCTTCATCGTGATGACCGCGCTCACGGCCGACAGCGCAAACCAAGGCACTTTCTCCCAAACCAAACTCCAGAAAGAGGGGCCGCGGGCAGTTGGACCTGCCAGCACGGCTCCAACTCCGTCCGGTCGCGCCAGACGACACAGGGGCCAGTAGTCCAGCAGCAGCAGAGCAAACGGGAACGTAATCACCTGCGGCTTGGTCATCAGGCCCAAAGCAAAGGCAAAAGTGACCGTCAGGTATCGTCCGACACCGGGCCGGCGCGTGTACCAGCCATAGGCGGCCAGTGCGAGGAGGAAGAAGAGCATGCTGAGGACGTTCTTACGTTCCGCGATCCACGCCACCGACTCCACATTGATCGGATGCAGAGCGAAGAGCGCGGCGATCACCAGGCTGCGCCAAGCCAGACCCGTAGCACTCTCCAGAATTAAGAACAGAAGCACCGCGTTGGCCGCATGGAGAAGCACGTTGATGGTATGGGGGCCGGCTGGGTTCAAGCCGAAAATCTGGCAATCGAGAGCATGCGAGAGCCAGGTGACCGGGTGCCAGTTCGACGCTTCCGAGGTGTGAAAAGCCCAAACCACGGTATTCCAGGTGAGTCCGGCACGAACCTGGGGATTGTCGGTAACGTACGCGACGTCGTCGAAATTGAGAAATGGAGCGCGAGTAACCGAGTTATAGAGTGCAATGGTTGCCAGAGCAAGCAGCAGGCAGAAAATCAATCTGCGTCTTTGCGGGAGTTGAAAAATGGAGGACTCAGCCGGGCGCTGGTCGTGCTTCGGCTCCGTCGTGGATTTCATTTAACCTTAGCGGGCAGCCGGTTGTCCCGCGGGAGAGGCGGAATGCTTGGGGCTGGCTCTGTGCTCGCGCCGGATGGCCAGCAGATCTTTATGAAGAAGATCGAGCGCATTCGAGGGTATCTCGGAACCCCACTCGTCGATTTCTTTTTCTTCCCAATGGCCGTTGAGCCGGAGGGCGGCGGCGGTAAACTCCTCGGGAAACGCCAGGCGGTAATTGCCTTCGCGCAGCAGCATACCGCCGACCTGGCGTCCGGTGTGCATTTCGTAGATGCGCCGCGTCGAACTGCCGCCGTCATTGGTGAACACCAGCAGCACTTCGCCTTCTTCGCCGTAATCCGGACGGTAGAACCATGCCTGCGGCGCATCCGCCTTGGGGCGTGCGCGTTTTCTCCCGGTAACCGTCACGACTTCCTGCTCCGGCTTCACTTCGTTCGCGGGATTGTAGTAACAAATTCTCTGGCACGATTCGCAGACCATTACCTTCTCGCCATTCCGCACTTCATTGTAGGTCTGCGGACGCAGCATCACCTGGCAGCCCATGCATTTGTGGTCGCGGACCTCCGCCAGTCCGCTGCCGCGGAACTTCATCACGCGCTCATAGTGGCGAAGAACATCTTCGGAAATCCCGTGGCGCAGGGCTTCGCGCTTGGCGTTCCACTCGGAGAGCTTCTTCTGATCTTCCGTGGTGACTCTTCGCGCTTCTTCTTTTTCTTTTTCGATCTCGGCCGTCTCTGCCTTGAGCTCGGCCTCCGCCGCTTTGACTTCTTTTTCGCGCGCCTCCACGTTGACCATCACCTCCAGAATGCGGTCCTCGTTGAGGCGGATCTCCTGCTCGGCAAACTGGATCTCGTGCAGCAGAGCTTTGTACTGGTCGTTGGTTTTCACGTCGAGGGATTGGTCGCGATACTTGGAAATCTTGCCTTGCAGATCTTTAATAGCGGCTTCGAACTTCTTGCGGTTGGCCTCGTCGCCTCTGGATGCAGTCCGCACCTTTTCCAAGTGCGCCTTGGTCCCAGCCAGCTTTTGCTCGATCACCGCCACGCGTTTCGGCAAAGCGGCCACTTCGTCCCGCAGTCCGCGGATCTCTTTATCCGCCGCCTGCAGCTCCAGCAATTTGTCGATGTCAGGAAGCATCGGTTCGGGGAGTCACAATAACGATTCTAGCATGTGAGAAGTGCAAAGCCGCCGGGGTCGCGGCGGCCTTGCACCTGATTTTGGGTGGCGCAGCGCTCCAGCGCTGCGGAAAGACTTAACCCCCTTCACGAACGGGAGGGGCACAGCTTCAACGTGCCATCACGTTTTGAAGGGGCACAGCTTCACCCGTGCCGTCGCGTTTTGAAGGGGCACGGCTTCAGCCGTGCCGTTACGGCCATCCACACAATCGGCTTTAGCCGCCGAGGCCAACCGCGCCGCGCACCACGGATTCATCCGCAATCGATCCACCCCCCAACCCAACCAGCACCAAATTGGTCTATGTATCTTTAGTCGAGACTGGTAGATAATGATCCCGACCGAGGGGGCCATAGGGAATTCCATGGCTCCTTTTTTGTTTGCCTTGCCCTCAGGAAAGGCATATAGAAAGGCAGAAGCGAGGGATGGATGGCGGTACGCAACTATTGGCTTGATCTTTTTACGCCGGTGACGTGGCAGGAATTTCTCCAATCAGGTGGCAAGGTGTCTGGCTTTCGGGACTCGAGGTGGAACACCCTCCAGAAGGTCAAACCGGGAGATTATTTTCTCTGCTACGTGACAGGCATTTCGAGATGGATTGGCTTGTTGGAGATCACTTCGGAACCCTTCCGAGATACGGCCCCGATCTGGAAGGACGAGAGCTTTCCCTGCCGCGTGAAGGTTAAGGTCATAGCAAAACTAACCCCCGAAACTGGAGTTCCGGTTAAGGAGATGAAGGATCAGCTGTCTGTATTTCAAACGGCTGGAGGCGCGCTGTCCTGGACTGGCCACTTCCGCGGCTCACCGACGAAGTGGAAAACAGCCGATGGTGAGGCCGTAGTCCAATCGGTTCTACAAGCTGCAGAATCACCGGTCGTGCGCCCGATTGATCCAGTCAAGCTGAAGTACCGCCCGAAAGCGCTAAAAGCGAAAATCGGGCTGGTCACAGTCCCAGAGTCCGAAGGAACGGATCAGCCTGAACAGGAAGTGATAAAGGAACCTGCGGCGCACACTGAGATTCAGTGGCTGCTTCTTAAGCTGGGCTCCGACATGGGTTTCAGCGTCTGGGTGGCGCGGAACGACCGCAGCCGTTCGTTCGGGGCGCATCGCTTCGCAGAGCTACCTGCGCTGAAGTCGAGCCTTCCCCTCCAGTTCGACGATGCAACCAATCGGACCATCGAACTGATCGACGTGCTCTGGCTCGACCGGAACTCAATCGTTGCCGCGTTCGAGATCGAGAGCACGACATCAATCTACTCGGGTCTATTGAGGATGGCAGACTTGGTGGCGATGCAGCCGAACCTGAACATCCCCCTTTTTCTGGTCGCGCCTGAAGAACGCAGGGAGAAGGTCTTTGCTGAGGTCAACCGTCCGACGTTTTCTCGACTAGATCCTCGGCTGGCAGAGATATGTCGTTACATCTCGTTCGATGCTCTGAGAGAGCGATTAGGGCGGGTGAAGGATTTCGTTCGGTACTTGAAACCGGATTTTCTCGAAGAATTGTCAGAGGCGTGTGACTTGGAGCAGGAGTCGTAAGCCGGGTGCCCCACTCATCGCGCACTTTGCGATGAGTGGGATTTCGCGCGCACGGCTTGTCGACCCCATCACAATTATTTCCCCCATGAGGGTGGACGCCTAAGGTCCGCTTGGGCTGGGTTCTAGTTTTTTTCATCACATTCAACCTGTGAGTGCCATCACAGACATCCAGCCCGACCGATGCAACAATATTCCCTGATTAGGGCAGTGAGTAAGTGCGCCTGTCCTCAAAGACGGCCCGCGTAGTTACTCCAAAGTAATTTGTCAGCGCTCTTTGAAAACCGTAATTGAGGCAATGAGCGGGCGTCAGACCCCTCCAAAATCCCAAAAAGTGGGGGATTTTCCGCTAAGTCCTTATTCCGGAATATTTTGAAAATAAGTCCTTTGCACTCTGGATTTTGGCGGCGAACACCCCCTAACCCCATGATTCCAATGGTATCGAAAAAAGGGGGGGTAGGGGGGTGGGGCTGGTAGTGAGCACGGCCTAATACCCTCAGAGTAAACAAAAATGCTAGCAGCCATGCAGGATAGCGCTGAGCAGGCAGCCTCAGTTCTCCCCCGGCATCGGATGCGCCGCCTGATCCGCGTTGGGAACCATTGCGCTGGGAACGGGGATTGACGGCTTACTTTTTCTGGAAGGGCTACCACTGCAACCAAAGCCGAGGGCCTGACTTTCGTAATCTGCCCTGCTATCGCCGCCTGATGCAAAATTGATGCAGAATGCCCTCCACCGCCATCACGCAGAAAGGACACCGGGGCTCGCGCGTCAAGCTCGGCGGTTCCATCCTTGTCCTGGTGGTGCTCGAAAACGGGCGTCAGATCCGTGGCCGCATGAGTCAGCTCTCCGTCAACGGCGGGCTGCTCTCGCTCGAACACCCGCTCGACGAAGGCATCCGGGTGACAGTCCTGTTCCACCTCGGCTTCAGCGTCCGGTGCCGCGCGCAAATGTTGTTTCCCATGTGGGCCACCCAGGGATGCCTGCAGCCTTTTCGCTTTTTGGAATTGCCCGAGGCCATCCGCGCTGGTCTGAGCCGAGAATTGGAAACCCTGGTCCGAGCCGGCGCGACTCAGGAAGAGGAAGAAGCCGAGTAACACAGAGAACGGCTGCGAGCTTCGAGCCACGAGCAAAGGGGTTTGGAGTTTGGTCGCAGCTCGTGGCTCGAAGCTCGCAGCTCGCTGGAACCCTTAACCACAGGGCACAGGGTAAAGGCTCTTACTTTCCTGCTGCCGTCAAGATCTCTTCCAGCGAATATTTCTGCAACTCCCCAATCCGCTCCAGCGTGATATCTGGCTTCGGATACTGCGCCACCAGCGCCGCATCCAGCGCGTAGTGTCCTTGGCGCGGAAACACCGTCGTCACCCGCGCGCCCCAATGCTTCTTGATCGCGGCCAGAATACGCACCTTGTCGTCCACCATCACGTAGTGCGCCGCCGGATACTTCGCCTCCACATCGTCCAGTTCCAGTTCCTTATGGATGTAGATCAAGACGTTCCCTTCGAAGATCTCATACAGGCCCGACCGGTCGATCTTGCGCGGCTGAAAGACCACATCGCCGTCGCTCAAGATCACAACCCGCCCCAACCGCCGCGCGTACTCCACCGCATCCAGCGACTGCGGAAACAGCCGGTTCGCAAAGGGATAATTGATCATGAAGTGCGACACTGCCAGCAGCTTCGGATCGCGCGGCCGCTCGACGCGATAACGCTGCAACGTGCCCAGATAGTCCGCGTATCCGAGTTCCGTGCGCAACTGCTCGAATATTTCCCAATAGCGCTGCTCGCAGGCCTCGCCCACTTTATTCGTGAGGTACCGCTTCAGATCTTCCGCCACGCGATCGTTGTCGAGCAGCGTATTGTCCACGTCGAAAAAGAACACAGTGCTGCGATTGGCATCAGCTCGATTCACACGATCTCCAGAATGATCCCCAGAATACTGATCTCCAGAATAAAGAGTGGCCTTATCATGCCAGAAATCACAGCCCCGCGTCGTAGCCGGGATCCCCCCGCTTCCTGTACACTTGAGCCATCTCGGGAGCAGGAAATTTGCGCCAACCACGAAGGGCTTGTGCAGGTCCCTTCCCTTGTAGTACAAGGGGCGTCGTCCAACAATCGATAAATCAGCCGAAGCAGAATGTTGTGACTCTGCCTCACAAACCGGGCGAATCCGTTTGCGCCCCTCCCAGGAGCCCCTCTTCGTGGAACACATCGATCCAGCTGTCATCAGTCGCTTCGACACACGCTCAAGCAGGCCTTGTGAATTCTGCCGGGAACTCGACCCGCAATTCCCCCACCGCCGCCCGCTCGATCAGATGGTTGCCAGCAGCCGCAAAGCCATTGCTTCCGCCCATTTGACAGAGGACGGCTACGTCCGCCACCGGATGCTCGAACTGCGCCGGATCACTTCCCGCACGCCCCTGACCGCAGCATAACCGGTGGATTTCTGCTCCAGCGCGAATTTTTCGCACAACTTTCGCAATGGCGGCGAGTTCTAATGAGTTAGGCCCCCAGATTGGTGTACCCTACGCGGGGGAGGCTTCCCATGCTTGCCCGTATGCGATCCTTTTTCCTCCTTTCCTTTTTGTGGGCGTTCTCCGTGGCTGCCTGTTTGCCCGTTCAAGCTCAGATTCACGGTGTCCCCGCCTCGGTCACTTCATTCGGTTTCGGCGGGAGTGACAACCCCACTCCCGGAGTCCGAGCCAGCATGACGTACCTCGGAACAAACGGTTACGGCAACAGCCGGCCGGTTTTTGGAAACTGCTGCGCCAACTTCTTCATGCCGGCAAGCCCAAATCCAACGCTGTTCTCCGGGCGCCGCCACCGCCACGGGGATCACGCCTTTTTCCCCGTCGGCGTCAGCATGCCGGCTTACATTCCATATGCGGTTCCTTACGTCCAGGAAGCCGACGATGACTCACTCGACGTCGACTACGTCCACGCTCCTGGCGCGCGGAACGCAGATCCTCCCACCAAACGCGCCGCCGACCGCGATTCGGCTCCGAAAGCTGACGCTTCCGACAAGACAGAAGAGCCCGTGGCCGCTCAGCCCTCGACCGTGCTCGTTTTCAAAGACGGCCACCAGTCCGACGTGCTCAACTACGCCATCGTGGGCGATACGCTCTTTGACTTCGGCGCGGGCCGCACCCACAAGATTCTCCTCGCCGACCTCGATCTCCCAGCTACCCGCAAAGCCAACGATGACCGTGGCGTAGACTTCCAGATTCCGGCGAGCACACCCCGGCAATAAAGAACTCAGCAATACTGATCGACGATAGCGTCCGATGCGACAGCTAGAGTCGTGTCCCAAATTCGCGACGTAAGTTTGGGTTGTTATCTTGAGCGAAGCGAAAGACCTATGCATTGGGCGGATTCAAATACACAGGTCCTTCGCTTCACTCAGGATGACAGTATGGATTCATGCCACGAACTTGCGGGGCACAACTCCCGACCCCCCAGTCCCCCATGACCCGGGGCATTCCCTCGAACATTTCCCGCTTGACACGACCATACCGATATATGGATACTTATTCATTGAGTTGCATTTTTATTCATGTCGAAAACAGCGCGCCACAAAGCGATCCTCGATCTGCTCGACGACGGTCCTGTCGAAAACCAGGACTCTCTCCAGCACCGGCTTGAGCGCAAGGGCTTCGACGTAGGTCAGGCTACCCTCTCCCGCGACATCCACGAACTGAAACTCGTCAAGGGCGTCGAGGGCTATCGGCGGGCTGGCGAGAGCTTGGGCGCGGAAGGTGTTTTGCCCTCGGTCATGCATCTCGCTCGCCAGTTTGTGGTCGAAATCCGCCAGGCCCAGAATCTGCTCGTGGTGAAGACCACGGTCGGCAGCGCGCAGCCGGTCGCGGCTGCACTCGACGCCTCGCACTGGCCTGAGGTGGTCGGCACAATCGCCGGCGACGACACCGTGCTGGCCATCGCTGCCGACAAAAGGAAAGCGCAAGCGCTCGCCCGACGTATTCGCGAGCTGTCGTAGGCGGTTTGCCGGGGCAAATCCCGGCATCCGCGTCAGATTTTTTCGGAAATGGAGTGTTACGAAATGCAAACGAGAACCGAACCCATGGTACTGATGGACCTACCGAAGACGAACCCGCCTGCCCTGCTGCCGGAACCGGCCGCGCCGCGTGATCTCGTCTCGATCCACGACCTGGCCCCCGCTGAAATCCTCGCGCTCTTTAACCTCACCTCCATGCTCAAGCAGCGTCCCGCGGACTACCGCGGCGTTCTCGCCGGCAAGCAGATGGTCATGTTCTTCGAGAAGCCCTCGCTGCGCACGCGCCTGACGTTCGAAGCCGGCATGGACAGCCTGGGCGGCAGCACCTTCTTCGTCGACCAGACGGCCAGCCGCCTCAACGCCCGCGAGTCACTCTACGACATCGCCCACAACCTCGAACGCTGGATCGACATCATCGTGCTGCGCACCTTCAGCCATACCGTCGTGGAAGAGATGGCCACCTACGCAAGTGTTCCGGTCATCAACGCCCTCAGCGAACTCGAACATCCCTGCCAGGCGCTCGCCGATTTCTTCACCCTGCACGAGCATTTCGGCGATCTCTCGAAAATTCATTTCGCCTACGTCGGCGACGGCAACAACATGGCGCACTCGCTGCTTCTGGCGGGCGCCTCGGTCGGCGCGAAAGTTTCGATTGCTACGCCGGAGCGTTACGGGCTCAATCCCGTCATCGTGACCATGGCGAAGGCCATTGCGGACGAGACCAAGGCTTCGCTCCGCATTCTGACCGACCCGCGCAAAGCCGTTGCCGCAGCCGATGCCGTTTACACCGATGCCTGGGCCAGCATGGGGCACGAACAGGAAGCGCAAGAGCGTGCCGCCATCTTCGCCCCCTTCCAGGTGAACGCTGCGCTCATGCAGTTCGCCAAGCCCAATGCGCTATTCATGCACTGTCTGCCCGCGCATCGCGGCTGTGAGGTGACCGACCAGGTTATCGACTCGGTGAACTCGGTCGTCTTCGATCAGGCGGAAAATCGTCTGCACATTCAGAAGGCCATTCTCGTATGGCTATTGGGCGGCGGCGTGGGCCGCTTCCCGGCTAGGAGCGCACATGCTTGAAAAGCCCGAAAAAATTGTTCTCGCTTACTCCGGTGGGCTCGACACCTCCATCATCATTCCATGGCTCAAGGAAAACTATGCCTATGAAGTGATCGCCATGGTCGCCGACATAGGCCAGGGGGATGACCTTGAGTCCGTTGTGGAGAAGGCCTACAAAACCGGAGCCAGCAAAGTGGTGGTCGAAGATCTGCGCGAAGAGTTTCTTACCGGCTACGTCTGGCCGGCGCTGAAAGCGGGCGCGGTGTACGAAAACAAGTATCTGCTCGGTACCTCGCTGGCCCGCCCCGTGATCGCGAAACATCAGGTCGAAGTCGCGCTGCGCGAAGGCGCCTCGGCCGTCGGCCACGGGAGCACCGGCAAAGGCAACGACCAGGTACGCTTCGAGATGGCCTACCAGGCGCTCGCTCCCGAGCTGAAAGTTGTTGTACCGTGGCGCGAGTGGGACCTGAAATCGCGAGAAGATTGTCTCGACTACGCCGAGAAGCGCGGTATTCCCGTGACCGCGAGCCGCGAGAAGATCCACAGCCGCGACCGTAATCTCTGGCACCTCAGCCACGAGGGCGGGGAGCTCGAAGACGCCGGCAACGCGCCGTTCCCGAGTACCTGGCAGATGACGAAGTCGCCGCACGAGGCTCCCGATCAGGAAGAACAGGTCGAAATTGGATTCGAAAAAGGCGTGCCCGTCTCCGTGAACGGCATGAATCTCGATCCCGTGTCGCTGGTCGAACTGCTGAACGAAATCGGCGGACGCAACGCGGTTGGACGCATCGACCTGGTCGAGAACCGGTTCGTCGGCATCAAATCGCGCGGCTGTTACGAAACTCCCGGAGGCACGCTGCTGCTCGCCGCTCATGGCGAACTCGAAGCCCTCTGCCTCGATCGCGACCTGCTGCACTTCAAGCAGCACGTCGCGCTCAAGTACGCCGAACTCGTTTACTTCGGCCTGTGGTTCACGCCGCTGCGCGAAGCGCTTGACGCCTTCGTCGAAACCACGCAACAAAACATAACCGGCGCGGTCACGCTGTCGCTGTACAAAGGCAACGTCGACATCGTCAGCCGCAAATCGGATTACTCGCTCTACCGTACCGACCTCTCCTCATTCACCATGGGCGCAAGCTATGATCAGAAAGACGCCGAAGGGTTTATCCGCATTCTGGGATTGCCCTCGCGTTGCCGCGCCCAGACGCAACGTGGTCGCGCTGCCGTGGGCACTTTACATGAATTGTCATCCTGAGCATGAATTGTCATCCTGAGCGAAGCGAAGGACCTGCTGTTCTCGCCATACCACGGTCGCTGATGAGCGTCCCAGAGGTCGCGCAATGAAAATGTGGTCTGGCCGCTTCCGGCAGCCGCTTGACCCAGAATTTGAAAAATGGCAGCGGTCGTTCCCCTACGATCAACGGATGCTGCCCTTCGAAATCGCCGCCAGCCGAGCCCACGCCAATGCTCTCCAGCACGCCGGAGTGCTTTCCTCCGAAGAGCTTTCCGAAATCGTGAAAGCGCTGGGAGAAATCGGCCACCGCGCTGAATCGTCGCCGGAATTTCTGAACGATCCCGAAGCCGAAGACGTCCACCACTTCGTAGAAAAGCAACTGGCCGCGCTGATCGGCCCCACCGGCTACAAGCTGCACACGGGACGCAGCCGTAACGAGCAGATTGCGACCGACCTCCGCCTCTTCGTGCGCCAAAGCATCGACACCCTGCAAAACTTGATCGCCGATTGGATCGAGGCGATCCTGGCGCGCGCCGAAGCAGCGGGCAGCGCGTCTTCGCTCTTAGCTATGCCCGCGTACACGCACCTGCAGCCGGCGGAACCCGTGCTAGTCGCGCATTGGTTGCTGGCGTATATAGAAATGTTTCTCCGTGATGCTTGGCGCCTTGCCGACTGTCGCAAGCGCGCGAACCTTTGTCCGCTTGGATCAGGCGCTGTGGCCGGAGCCACGCTTACCATCAATCGTCAAGCCATGGCCGCGGAGCTGGGCTTTGATGGCCCGACAGCGAACAGCATCGACGCTACAAGCGACCGCGACTTCGCCATCGAATTTGTCGGAGCGCTCTCGTTGCTCGCGCTTCACCTCAGCCGCTGGGCCGAAGAGATGATCCTGTTCTCGACGCCCGCTTACGGATTTGTCGAGTTGCCCGAGCCCTACTCCACCGGTAGCAGCGCCATGCCGCAGAAAAAAAATCCTGACTTGCTGGAACTGGTGCGAGCGAAAGCTGCGCGCGTCATGGGTTGCGCCACCACGCTGCAAACTTTAGTGAAGGGACTGCCGCTAGCCTACAACAAAGACATGCAGGAAACGCAGGAGCCGGTGTTCAACGCCTCCGACACGGTCATCGGCACGCTGCCGCTCGTGATTGGATTTATGAACACCGTCGAATTCAACGACGCCAAGATGAATCAGGCCGCAAGTTTGGGTTTTATGAACGCGTGGGCCGCGGCCGCTTACCTCGTCGAACGCGGAGTGCCCTCGCGCCTCGCCCACGAAGCGGTCGGCAAGGCCGTCCAGCTAGCCGTGGGACGCGGATGCGAATTACAAAAACTGCCTCTCGCGGACCTGCAAGCGATCCACGCCAGCTTTGACGCGGGTTTCCACTCCTGCCTCGGACTTACTGAAGTGCTCGGACTGCACGACGTCCCCGGCGGCACCGCTCCACGTCACGTCAAGCGCGCTCTGCAGAATGCTCGGGAGCGGGCCGCCGCGTTGCGCTCCCAGGAACCGCTCGCCGCCCGCTAGCCCAGAGTCACCAGATTCGCTTCTTGATAGGGCCGGCCTAGAACTGAAGCACATCTACTTCCGCGCTATAAGTCGGAGAAGGACCCCATTCGAATCCTGTTGTGTTGTACGTTCTGAATTGCAACGGACTGTTGCTGCCAACGAAAACAGGAGAAACGCAGGTGGCTGGGATTCCAGAGGGAGCCGCCATTAGCGCCGACGCACAGGAACCGGTCGCCTCCTTTGCCCAATAAATCTGCAGTGCTTCGCTGACCGTTCCGTTATTTGCCGGTTGCGTCACATCGCCCAATAGAAGAACATTTGCGCCAGCGCTGCCGGCAGTGAAAAGTGTTTGCCAACTCGGGTAGGTGGCGCTGGTCCAATTGAGTAAGTTTGCTTCGTAGTCGCTGAACGGACCCGAGCCTGTGGCCGGTGCCCCGAAGACAATGAGCGCATACCACGTCTTGTCTCCTGGGTAAGTGTGAATCCAGACTTTGGTGCCTCCGGCGATTCTCACCGGAACAACCGCTGATGTTCCGACTGGCACTTCCAGAGAGTTGTAGCCGTTCTCGTCCGTCCAACTCAGGTAGGGCACGTCCGTGCCTGCGTAGCCGGTCGAATACGCCACAAGCAGCGCACTGGTGCTGCCCGAAGCTCGGTAAACGGGAAGGGCGTAAACGAGGTCTGCAGGCAGCTTACCGGTTACCTCAGACAGGCCGCCTTGCCCTTGTGCCCCGCTTGGCCAAAAACCCACTCCTGAGACGTAAAGAGAGTAAACGAAACGGTTGTTATCGCCGTCAGTTTCAACAGTGGGTGTCGTGTTTGCATGAACTCTAAGCTTCGCAAGGAGAGATATGTAGCAGTTTCCCTCTGCCAGTTCGATGCTGGCAGGTCCGATGCTGCCTTGCTGGGAACGTGCCACTCCATTTTCGTCAGTCCAGCGCAATGTGGGCACGACTTCGCAACTAACCGTTGATTCGTAGACGCCGATCAGGTAGCTGGCGTCGCCCGTCGGAGCCAACATAATGGCAGTGGCAGGCAGGTTGGTCCTTTGGTTGAAAAAATTCTGGCGTATTTCAGTAACCGATGCGCTCACGCTACCGCAAACCGCCAGCAAGAATAATGTCAGGAGCAGGCCGCGATACTTCATGGATAAATCCTTCCAGGGGGATCAGTGTCATCCCATAAAATGACGATAGCGGTATGATCCCCATCTCGCACAGACCACGAAAGATGGACAGCCGTTGGTAGCCATCAGAGAACCAGCAAAGGCTGGCAGCGGAGTCTGCGGATGCAATGGCAACCACGAAATTTATGCGGGATTTGAAGACGATAGTCCAGAGTCGCACTTCGCCCGCGTCCACTGAGATTCAGTAGCGCCTCGCCATTCCATCGAGTCTTCTTCCACGCAAGACGCATCTTATCCCGTAAAGCCTTCTTGGGAGTGTTGACCCTGATACTTAGCCGAGTTTCCTTTGCGTTGTTTCTTTTGGCGGTCTACGCCGTCCAGCGGTTCTGGTTTTTGCGGGCGTGGACGTGGCTTGGCTCGTTCTCGAATGCCAACTGGCGTTTTGGTCTCCATGCTGGACTGATCGCGCTCGCCGCTGCGCTTCTCGCGACGTTGCTTGATCCGCTGCTTGGCCATGGGGTCTCGCGCCTTAGCTTTGGCGGCTTGAACCTCGGCAAAACACTCTCTACAGTTGCCCGCTTGTGGATGGTCGCTTCTGTTTTCGGATTCCTGGCGGTCGAATCGGTGGGAGCGATCGAGTGGGTCACCAATGTCGCTGCGCGGCTTCGTCCCGGAGCTGTAGCCGGTGAGTTCAGTCCCTCGCGCCGGACATTTTTTCAATACGCCGCCTGTCTCGCTGGAAGCACTCCATTCCTCGCCGCGACCTATGGATTTGCCGCCGGGCGCTTGCGCTACACCATCGAGCGTGTCGATGTGCCGGTCGCCAATCTTCCTCCGGAGCTGGACGGGCTGCGCATCGCTCAGCTTAGCGACATCCACATTGGCGACTACATGCCGCCGCGCGAAATTGCTCGCGCCGTCGACACGGCGAACGACCTGCAACCCGACATTTCTTTTGTCACGGGAGACTTCGTCAGCGGCGAAGGCGATCCGCTGGACGCCTGCATCACCGAGTTGAGCCGGCTGCGCGCGCCGCTTGGAGTCTGGGGATGCAATGGCAACCACGAAATTTATGCGCGAGTGGAAGACGACGCGGAGCGCCTCTTCCGCGAAAAGGGAATGCGGCTGCTGCGCGCCCGGAGCGCGGTCGTGGAGCACAACGGAGGCCGCTTTAATCTGCTGGGCGTCGACTACCAGCGCGACCGGATGGTGAACGGCGAACATACCCGGCCAGAATTAATGTTGCGCGAGATCGAGCCATTGGTGCGCCGCGACATGCCTAACTTCCTGCTCTCCCACAATCCGAACTCGTTCCATCGCGCGGCCGAGCTTGGCATCGAACTCAGCCTTGCCGGTCACACGCACGGCGGCCAGCTAAAGTTTGAGATCGTGGATCACAGCGTCAGCCCGGCTCGGCTGATTACGCCTTTTGTCGCCGGACTTTATCGTCTGCCGATGAACGGCCATGCTGGCGCCGCGCCGGGGAGCAACGGCTTGCAGAAGGCTGCGCTCTATGTTAACCGGGGGCTCGGAACCTTCGGCTTCCCGGTGCGAATTGGCGTCCCGCCGGAGATCACGCTGCTGACGCTGCGAAGAGCCTGAAAAGCCAACCTTCGCGCGCTCCGAGCGGCCCCGAACGTGGTATAATTCTCGAGTAAATCCGTCCAGATAATGCCTGTAGATGCAAGAACTTAGCGACATTTGTGCGGGGACAGAGCGGGCGGAGCTTCGCTCCGCATGGACGGGCGAGGCGCCCGTCCCCACACGAGCTTCACTGAGAACTGACAACCGAGAACTGAGAACTGAACTTCATGGCTGACGATCAGAATCCTGAGCTTCCCCTAACTCCTCCTCCTGGCGGCGACGGACAATCTCCGACGGGTCCGGGCGCCCTCAACATGCAGCCCGTCAACATTGAAGACGAGATGAAGCGGTCGTATCTCGACTACTCGTTGTCGGTGATTATCGGCCGCGCGCTGCCCGACGTACGCGACGGATTGAAGCCCGTGCATCGCCGCATTCTGTACACCATGCAGCAGATGGGCCTGGCCCCGGGGCGCGCCACGCGCAAGTGCGCACGCATCGTCGGCGAAGTCATGGGCAAGTATCATCCGCACGGAAACCTCGCCGTTTACGATGCGTTGGTGCGTCTGGCGCAGCCGTTTGCCATGCGCGCGCCGCTCGTCGATGGGCAAGGCAACTTCGGCTCGGTCGATGGAGATCCTCCGGCAGCCGATCGATATACGGAAGCTCGTTTGACGCGCGTCTCCACCGCGCTGCTCGAAGACCTCGATAAGGAAGCGGTCGACTTTTATCCGAACTACGATGGCACCGAAACGCAGCCTGCGGTTCTGCCCGCGCGTTTTCCCAACTTGCTGGTCAACGGCTCCGATGGCATCGCCGTGGGCATGGCTACCAAGATTCCGCCGCACAATCTGACCGAGATCGTCGATGCCACCATCTGGCTGGTGAATAACCCCAACGCGCAGTTGCCGGAGATTCTGAAGTTTGTGCAGGGACCGGACTTTCCGACGGCGGCCATCATTCACGGTCGCGCCGGAATTTTTGAGGCTTACCGAACTGGCCGCGGCCGTTTCATGATGCGCGCCCGGGCCGCCATCGAAAACGTCACCAAGGAAAAGCAGGCGATCATCGTCACCGAGATTCCCTACCAGGTGAATAAGGCTCGCTTGATCGAGCGCATCGCGGACCTCGTCAACCAGAAGACCATCGACGACATCTCCGACATTCGCGACGAAAGCGATCGCGACGGCATGCGCATCGTGATCGATCTCAAACGCGGCGCCGAGCCGCAGATCGTGCTCAACCAGCTTTTCAAGCACACTTCGATGCAGGAAGGCTTCAGCATGATTCTGCTGGCCGTGGTCAACGGCCAGCCCAAGGAAATGGGGCTGATCCAGGCGATCAAACACTTCATCGACCATCGCGTCGATGTCGTGCGGCGCCGCACTTCGTATTTGCTCAACAAAGCGCGCGATCGCGAGCACATCCTGGAAGGCTACCTGACCGCGCTCGATCACCTCGATAACGTGATCGCGATCATCCGGGGCAGCGCCCACCGCGCTGACGCGAGAGAGAATTTGGTCGCGTACTTCGGCGGCAAGAAGATCGACATTAACACCACCGGACGCGCTCCGAAGCTCGAGGCCGACAAGCCGTTCACCGCGAAACAGGCCGACGCCATCCTCGAATTGCAACTGCACCGGCTGACCAAGCTCTCGATCGACGAAATTGCGAACGAGTTGAAGCAGGTGCGCGAGGCGATCGCCGAATTCGAATCGATTCTTGCTTCCGAGAAGAAGCTGCGCAACGTCATTATCAAGGAACTGGAAGAGGTCAAGAAGCTCTACGGCGACGCCCGCCGCACCATCATCGAAGACGAAGCTGCGGAAATCATGCTGGAAGACCTGATCGCCGACGAGCAGGTTGCGGTTACGGTCAGCCATTCCGGATACATGAAGCGCACTCCGATTTCGACCTATCGCATGCAGCGTCGCGGCGGCACCGGGCGCACCGGCATGAAGACGCGCGACGAGGATTTCGTCGAGCATCTGTTCATCGCCTCGACCCATGCTTACATTCTGATCTTCACCAACACCGGGCGCGTGTACTGGCTGAAGGTTTACGAGATTCCCGACATTGCCGCTGCCGGCAAGGGGAAGCACGTCGGCAACCTCGTCGGCCTGCAACCCGGAGAAACCGTGCGCACCATGCTCGCCGTGCGCGATCTGGAAGAAGAAGGCAGGTACGTCTTTTTTGTTACTCACAACGGCACGGTGAAGAAGACCGAAGTGAAAGACTTCTCGCACGTGATGTCGCGTGGCATCATCGCCATCAATATCGAACAGGGCGACGAGCTGGTCGCGGCCTCTCTGACCGACGGCAACCAGATCGTCTTCCTCGCCTCGCATGACGGACAAGCGATTCGTTTCTACGAGAACGACGTGCGCTCCATGGGACGCAACGCCACCGGCGTGCGCGGCATGAACCTGGGCGAGAAAGATTACATCGTGGGCATGGCGACTACGCTCAAGCCGGAGGCGAAAGCAGTAGTGAAAGAGGGCGATGTCGCTCCCGAAATCGCGGACTTGATTCCGGAAAAAGGCTCGCTCATTCTTTCCGTCACGGAGAACGGATACGGCAAGCGCACTCCCGCCGACGAGTATCGCCTTACGAATCGCGGCGGCAAAGGCGTGATCAACGTCAAGACCACGGCACGCAACGGCAAAGTCGTCGGCATTTCGCAGGTGAGTGAGAAATCCGAGGTAATGCTGATCAGCCAGTACGGCAAGATCATCCGCATCGAGTCAAAGTTCATCCGCGAATCGGGGCGGTCGGCGCAGGGTGTGCGGCTGCTGAACGTTGAACCGGGAGACCGGGTGGCGGCGGCGGTGGTGATTCCGCCGGAAGAGCCGAATGGAAATGGGTTGCTGATACAGTAAGCAGTCGTTGGTCGCTCGTCGTTAGTCGTCGGGGATTAGATGCGGCGCGGGCAGCCTCAACCGCGAAGATCATGGGACGCGAGAAATATTGTTTCGACGCCCGCGCAGCTGTTTGAGATCTGCCCGAAGCCGGGCGGCCGCCTTCGGGTCGAAGAGGCGCACATAATTGATCTGGCCTTCCAAGCTCATGACGTATTTCACCACGCCAGGCTCGGGTACGCGCCCAATTTCCAGGTTGTGAATGCCCGCGCGAATCCTCTTTAGGTACCTGTTCTCGACCGTAATCACCCTGCCCAACACCAACTTATTAATAGTTTTCTTGCCACCGGGCCTCATCACTTTGACCTTGCGGTGACGGACCTTGAAGCCCGACTCCAGCAAAACTTTGACGACGAGAGGCGTTAGGTCTCGGGCAAGCTCTCCCGAAAAGACGAGATCGTCGACCCAACTCGAATACTTCACTTTATGAGTTTCGCAGGCAGCCCTGATAGGGGCATCTATGCTGCCGAGCACGAAGTTTGCAAGAAGGGTGCTAGTGGGTGCCCCTTGCGGGAGACGGCCTCGGAAAGTCGTGAGTTTCGTGAGAGTCTCAGCGATTTCCGGCGAGCAGTTCAGCGTGTTGTACCAAACCGAATAGATCTGGATCGGAGTTATGGATGGGAAAAAGTTCTTAATATCAACGGTAACTATGTACGGAGCTCCGAAGTGCAGCGCCGCATTCTCCTTAATAGTTTTGCCTCGGACCCCTCCGAGTAGGTGCTCGGGGATTGCGAGGCGAGCCAGAAGTCGAGCTTCAATGCGGGATTGGAGCAATTTGAGAATGCCCGTCGGGTTATCGATGAGCCGTTTCTTGTCGGGTTGGACTTTGTGCGCGAAGGGTCGGATCTTCTGCTGCTTTATAAATGGCTCGTAGTAGCCGCCAGCGTGCGATGAAAGATCGAGCAGCTGCTCGCGAGAAAATCCCAGCAGGACCGTGAGATGCCGGAAGGAGTAAAGATTAAGCGCCGCGGGTGCGTTTGCGCCCGACAGATCGTTTTCGTTTCGTGGTTTCGGTTCCGGCATCGTGAATCACAAACCTCGCCAAATATCGACCGACGCCTTCGAGTTCTGCCTCGCTGATTCCCCTAACGTCTCCTGATTCGGCTGCTAGCATCGTGAAAAGACTCTCAGGGATCTCGAGCGCCTTGCTCAGTTTCTCAATTGCTGCGACGCTAGGCTTGCGTGATCCTTTTTCAATTAACGAGATATGGCTCGCATTGAGTCCGGCACGCTCGGCTAGCTCCTGCTGCTGCAGCCCCGACACCGCACGTGCGATTCGTAGCGCTTTTCCGTAGTTCATGGTTCTTGGATTTGGCTCGTCTCTTAAGCGTCCCCGTCAAAAGCTAGTCGCAATCAAGAAAGGCCCGAATCAACTCCTCCGTGATAGTTCGCACGGAACTGTAAACTTCGTGTCTCTTCGGATTTGACTTGCGCCAAATCCGCTTGATTTCGTCAATCGCTTTATCTACAGCCTGCTTCTGCTTCAGGTTAACGTCGCCTCCGCTCTGTACTTCCCGCAGAAGGGAAATACAGGCGCGGAGATCCCGCCTTTTTTTCATAGTCGTGCTCCTTTACGGCGGGTTGCGCCGTGCTGTTAAGCGCCCATCCCATCTAAGGAGCGACATTCACCCAAAACGAGCCAATCACTGTGCTGTATATACAAATACTACAAGCACAAGCGTCCCCATTCGTGCGGGCTGGTTGACCCGCGGCGCAGCCTGAGTAAGGCCGCGTCGTAAGGCTTCAAGTGGTCACCCACTTGAAGATCACCATCCAACGTGCTGCACATACAATTACTACAAGCACAAGCGTCTTTCGGTCTTGGGAGGGTCCGAGCAGCAGAGCAAGTTGTCAGGGATCTCAAAACCACCGTTAACGGTGGCCCTATCGCAAACAGGATAGCGATTGGATTGCTGAAAGTCAATCCATATGACTGTGGAAACCTCGGACTTAATCTTAACTAAGTAGATTCTGGCCTGCGACGCACTCTCGGACGCTCGTGCTCGCAGTGCTTGTGTGTACAGCACAGCGGATGCTCGAATTTCGCCCGTTCGTTGGACGCATCCTGGTCGCATTACCGCAGTCACTTCTAAATAACCCCGCTTTCCATTACTGTTAATCGTAGTGACACTCCTCCCCCGTGTGTGCCCGCGCGGTTGCAGACTGTTTGTGAGCGTGCGTTTGTGCATGACATCGTAAACGCGAAACCTGAACCCGCGTACCAGGAACTTCTGAGCCGGCCGATTCGCGAGCTGGGGCTTAGGCTCGAGGGATCGCCGGTGGAGCGCTTCGTCGAACAGCTTTATCGCGAGCTGGACGCCAAGGGGCTGACGAAATTTCGTCCGGCCTGTTACTTGACCGATGAGTGGGGATGCCCGTCCGGCGAGCCGATGATCGGGATTCCGTTTTACCTGGCGAATGCGGCGCTGGCGCAACTGGAAAAAGAAACGCATGACCTCGAAGACGCGAGAGAGATCATGATGTACCTGCGGCATGAGGCGGGACACGCGTTCACTTATGCGTACAAGCTGCACAATAAGCCGGAGTGGAAGCAGATCTTCGGGCCGTTCCGCCGCCCGTATCACGACAATTACCGTCCCGCGCCATTTTCGCGCGACTATGTGCGGCATTTGCCGGGATGGTATGCGCAGAAGCATCCGGATGAAGATTTTGCCGAAACGTTTGCGGTGTGGCTGACGCCGCGCTCGAACTGGCGCAAGCGCTATCGCGGCTGGGGCGCGATGGAGAAGTTGCGGTACCTGAACCGGCTGGCGCGCAAGTTGGGGAAGAGCGACCCGGCGCGGCGGCGGGGACAGACCGATATCACGGTCGATGACATGGAAACGACGGTGGCGGAGTTCTACCACTTGCAGCAGTCTGCGCGGGAAGAAGTTGCGGTCACCGAACTCACGCCGGATACGGATTTGCGCGACATCTTCCCCATATCCAAGCGGCGGAAGACGGCGCTGCCGGCGCACGAGTTTCTGCATCAGCATCGCAAGGCGGTGATCGACAAAGTTGCGCAATGGACTGGCGCGCAGCGTCCGCTGATCAAGACTTTGATGGACACGATCGAAAAGCGCGCCGGTGAACTCGACTTGCGCGCCGACAAAACGCGCAGCGCGGAACATCTGGCGGAAGTCACGGCCTATGTCACCGCGCTGGTGATGACTTATGTGACGAAAGGAAAGTTTATTCAGCCGTAGAACAGGTCCCAGATTTTAGGTCTCAGTTCTGGGGAAAACCGGGCGACCGATCAATATCCAAGATTTTCCTGAGACCTGAGACCTGAGACCTAGGACCTGAGACCCGCGGCACTAGCAATGGTTTCCGAGGAGACATGATGGTCGGAGCAAAACTGAAAATCGCGCTGCTTTATGACCTGTGGAACGAAGATCCGGTCGCGGCAGCGGCGAAAGAAGAGGCGGTTCCGGTGCGCAAGCCTCGCAAGAAAGTGAAGAAGGTAAAAAAAGAGAAGACCGATCGCGAGGAAATCTTTGAAGCGCTGCAGAAGTTGGGGCACGAGCCCTCCTACTTCGAGCTCGACGGGCGCCCGCAGTCCTTGCACTCGCTCTCGCGTTCGGATGCCGACCTCATTTTCAACCTGACCGAGTCTTTCGACGGCGACGACACCAAGGAAATGAACGTGGTCGCCTATGTCGACCTGCTGGGATTGCGCTACACGGGAGCGGGTCCACATGCCATTATTCTTGCCCAGGACAAAGCGATTGCCAAAAAAATCTTCGCGTTTCACGGCATCAAGACTCCATTCTTTGCGACGGCCTATCGCGGACGCATTGAACATGCCCACGATATTTCTTTTCCGCTCATCGTTAAACCGTCGTGGGAGGATGGATCGATCGGCATCGATGCCGGCGCCGTCGTGAAAAACGTCAAGGAGATGATGGAGCGCGTCGAGTATATCCAGGATGAATTCGACTCTCCGGCGCTGATTGAGGAGTACATCGAGGGGCGCGAAATCTACGCCGCTATTCTGGGCAGCTACGAACGGGCGCAGGTTTTGCCGATGATAGAGCTCGACCTGTCACGCTTGCCCGAAGGCACGCCAAAGATCGCCAGCTACGACGTGAAGTTTGAGAAGAATACCGAAGCCTACAAGCTGACCAAGTCGCAAATTGCGGAAAATCTGGACGAAGATACGATGAAGCGTCTGTCCGATACGGCGCTCGCCGCGTACCGCGCGCTCAAGCTGCGCGATTACGGACGTATCGACATGCGTCTCGCTCCGAACGGCGATGTCTACGTCATCGAAGCGAATCCGAATCCGTGGCTGGCGAGCCGCCAGGAGTTTGCCATGGCCGCGAAGGCCTCAGGACTCTCCTACACGGAAATGATCGGCACCATTATCGACTTGGCGATGAGCCGCTACCTGAATGCCAACCTGGTGAATGCGGCGGCGATGCGCTAGCGTCGTGTACCGCAAGTTCGCAAATCCCAACTATCATCTGCTTCGAAGGCTGAAGGTCCTCTGTCCCATCTCTAGCTTTAGGCAACTCTTTGTCTTATCTAGCCTTTAACATTGAAAACAGACCCTGGACCAAGACTCACAACCCCCCGTGGAACCGGCCGAGTGCGTGGGCAAGCATTAGCGACATGATCAGGATGCCCGCCCCGAGGACAAGGACGTGCCGGGTCTTGCGCAGTTCGAAGTTCCCGACCCGGCACACAAGCAGATAGCCGACAGCAAGGTTGAAGAGGCCCCACAGGACATTGACCGTCGAGGACGACAACCCTACCCCGGGCGGGGTCGCGAAGGGACTCTGGAAGGCATGGCCCGAGATCCCATTGCCGAGATGGGGCAGCGCGTTCGCGAGGAAGGCGCCCCCGAAGAAGTACGCCAAGTAGTGGTACCAGGACATGGTTGTCTCCATTTTGGAGTTCCATTCTCCCGCTTGGGCGAAGAGAAAGGCGCGACAGTCCGCCGCGCCTTCCCGCTCTTTCATTTCAGTTCGGCTCTAGAACAGATTCCACAGGAACTGGTTGTACACCTCGTGGTGGAACTGCACTTCGGCTGCCTTGACGAGCGTGCCCAGCAGACGCGGGCAGCGGTCGGCCGATGCCTGCTTCAGATCGGCGTAGCGGCCTTTCACGTCTTCCCCGAGGAGTTTGGTTGTCCATTCGGCTTTGCGGAAGTTGTCCATCGCCGTGTAGATGTTGTCGGGCAGGTAGCGTTCGGCTTGGCGGAGGTTCTTGATCTTGGCCGTCTCGCCTTCCAATCCGGTCTTGAAAATGGAGTACATCACCAGGTAGGGATTGGCGTCGGGAGCGACGGCGCGCACCTCGGTGCGCATGCTGCGCTCGTTGCCGATCGGGATGCGGACCATGGCGCCCCGGTCCACGGCCGACGCTGTGAGCTTGTTGGGCGCCTCGAAGTGCGGATCGAGGCGGCGATAGGCGTTGACGCTGGAATTGAACACCAGGCAGAGGTCGTTCCCGTGAGTGAGAACGCGGTCCAGAAACTCATATCCGAGCTTGCTGAGCTTCTCCTCGCCCTTGGGATCCCAGAACAGGTTCTTGCCGTTCTGGCTGACGGAGACATTGGTGTGCATGCCGCTGCCGTTGACGCCCACCACCGGCTTCGGCAGGAAGCAGGCGGTCAAGCCCATATTCCGGGCCACTTGGCGGCAGATCAGCTTGTAGAGCTGGATATGGTCGGCGGCGGCCACCACTTCGGCGTAGCCGTAGTTGATTTCGAACTGCGAGGGCGCGACCTCCGGATGGTCCTTCTCGTTCTGGAAGCCCATGGCGCGCTGCACTTCGGCGGTCGTATCGATAAACGTGCGCAGCGGATCGCCCGGCAACGAGTGGTAATAGCCGCCCGTGTTCACGTATTCGAACTTGCCGGTCTCGTGGTAGGTGCGCTCGGCGTCCGCCCCCTGGAACAGGAAGCCCTCGATCTCATTGGCGGCGTTGAGCGTGTAGCCGTGTTTCTTGTGCAATCCGTTGGCAAACAGCTTCAGCATGCTGCGGATGTCCGCGGTGTAGGGCTCGCCATCTTTATCAATGACCTCGCCAAAGACGAGCACCTTGCCCGGCCCGAACACATCCGCCGGTCCCCAGTAGAAGGCAGCCCAGTCAATGCCTAAACGCAGATCGCTTTCCCGCTGCGCCGTGAAGCCGCGAATCGACGAACCGTCAAACGTCAGGTTGTCGTGGCTCTTCAGCAGGAATTTCTTGTCATAGTCCAGCATGTGCAGACGGCCTTCCAGGTCGCTGAACAGCACGGTCACGGCCTTGATGCGGGACTCGTCAGTCAGGTACTTCAGCCGCTCTTCCTGAATTTTGTGAGGTGCGACGCGGTCAAGGCGCTGCTTCTTCGCCTTCAGATTTATCTCTTCCAGTTCGTCGTAGGGGATCGCTAGAAAATTTCGCAGTTCAGTTGACATGCCTCTCCTTGTTCGGGCACTGCCCGGGAATCAGATTGAATGACCGGAGGTGACTAGATAGGCTATCGCGTCAGGCGCATCCATACAAATAGAAATCGGTTATAGCAACGATTAGCTTTTCCAATTTGCATCAGGAACGGTGCAGAGGGCAGCTTCGAGCTTCGAGCTTCGAGCTTCGAGCAACCCAGAGCCTGATCGCTCGGAGTTCGATGCTCGCAGCTCGACTTACTTTTGCCATTTGCGTCAGGAACGGTGCAGCGGGCAGCTCGATTTATTTCGAGGCGTCTCGGTGGTAGAACAGCGCCGTGAAATAATCAAATCCGAGGAACTGCAATTGAGTTGCGCGATCTGTGAAGAACGAAAAGAAAAGCGGTTTTGCCCGGCCGTGCACGGAAAAATCTGTCCGCAGTGCTGCGGCGAGCAGCGCGAGGTGACGCTCGACTGCCCCAGCGAGTGTCCTTATCTCCAGCAGGCGCGTGAGCACGCGAAAGCGCAAAATGAGCGGCCGGGCGAACGGGATCGCGAGGCTTTGTTTCCGGAAATTGAGATCCCCAATGTTGAGATCCCCGAGCAGTTTCTCTACGAACGCGAGGAACTGATCCTGGGACTCAGCTTCGCACTGGCGAAGAGCGCCCGCGCCGATCGCTCGCTCACGGACCGTGATCTGATCGCGGCGGTCGGTTCGCTCGCGAAGAGCTACCAGACGCTGGTGAACTCCAGCCTGATCTACGAGCCGCCGACTACCAACGTCGCCCACCAGACCATCGCTCGCGAAGTCGAAACCATGGTCAGGGAATTTCGCGAGGCCGAGCAGCAACACATCGGCTACGCGCGGTTGCGGGATTCCGACGTACTGAAGGCGCTGGTATTCCTCTTGCGCATGGCCTTAGGACGCACGTCGGGCAGGCCGAAGTCGCGGGCGTTCGTCGATTTCCTCTTTGCGCAGTTCCCCGAAAAGCACTCGGCCATCGCCGGGCCAGAAGAGGCAGGCAGCCGGATCGTGATTCCATAGGATCTGATTCCGTAAGGCCTTGCCACCGGTCACGTAGGGACGACCGGCGGAGCCAAACTCCGCCGCCGGAAGCAAGAGTTTCAGAGTCGGCGGACCGTCTGCCCGACAGCCAGCGCCGCCAGAAGTTCTCGCGCCGTTTTCCCGAGTTCGGGATGGCGCACCTCCGGAGCGATCTCGACCAGCGGCTCCAGAACAAACCGCCGCTGATGCATTGCCGGATGCGGAATCTTCAAGCCCGGCTCGTCCACGATGCGATCCCCAAACAACACCACGTCGATATCAATCTTGCGCGCACCTTTCTCGCGCATGCGGAGACGTCCCATCGTCGCTTCGACCTGCAACGCCAGCTTGAGCAGTTCTCTCGGCGTCTTATCAGTTTCAATCGCCGCCACGCAGTTCAGAAACCACGGCTGATCCGGGACCTCTACCGGCTGGGTCTCATACAATGCGGAGACCGCCAGCAACCGGCCCGCTACCTCCAATTGTGCAAGCGCCGCGCGCAGGTTGGCCGCACGATCTCCCAGGTTCGATCCCAGCGACAGATAAGCGGTTTCGCCCACCTAGCTAGTTTCGTGGTGAAAGGCGCGAGAATCCACAAAAAACTGACGAGAAAGGGATTATTTTTGATTTTCTGGCTTTCGGAAAGCGATTCGCCTGGATTGCAACCAACGAGGCAACCAACGCCGCGGAGTTTCCGCTGTGACGGAGGGACCCTCTTCGCCCAGTACCTTCGCCCAGTACCTCCGCCCGGTACCTAGGTCACTTTCTTAGGCTCTCAGGTACCGCTAGTATCGAAGAAGCCATGAATCTGGACTCTCTTCTCATCAGCCAGGACGCTGCTTTGCTCGGCGTGCTGCGTCCGGCACTAGAGAAGATATCGGTCAATATCCAGGTTTGCGCAGAGTCCCAGTCCGGCAACGATCTGCTGGCGAAGCGCAAGTTCGATGCGGTCATCATCGACTGCGACGATCTGCAGAACGGCTTTGATCTCCTGCGGGCCCTCCGCCAGACACAAAGCAATGCCAAGTCCGTAGCCTTTGCGGTGGTGAATGGGAAAACGACCACGCAGGAGGCCTTCCAGTCCGGAGCCAACTTCGTTCTGCAGAAGCCGCTCACCCCGCTGCACGCCTCGCGCTGTTTTAATGCGGCTCTCAATTTCATGGTGCGGGAACGGCGCCGGTACTTCCGCCATCCGGTGGAGATGCCGTTGCGAATCGTCCTTCCGCACAACCAGGAAATGACCGCCACTTCGACCAACGTGAGCGAGGGAGGCATGGCCATCCGCATTCTCGGCAAGCTGCCCAAGGATGCGGAGGCGCAGTTTCGCTTCACGCTTCCCACTACTAACATTTCGCTCGAGCTGAAAGGCCAAGTCGCCTGGGCCGATGGAACCGGCCATGCCGGTATCCGCTTCATCGAGGTTCCGCAGAGCTCACAGTATCAGCTTGAAAAATGGCTGACCGACCGCTTGCAAGACGCAGTGCCCGCGCGACTCCAAGGCTACGCGGCGCTTTCCTAGCCGCTCGCTCGGCTTCGCCAGTTCGGAAGACCACCCACGCACCCGCATCCAGCTTGTAACTTGCACTCGGCCACTGCTGTGGCACTGTAGAGACGCGGCTTGCCGCGGCTCCAGTTCCCAGCGAGCTTAAACATGATCACATTGGAAGAAAGAATCGCCAGAACTCAGCGGTTGCTGCGCCGCCTGGAAGAGGACCAGCCCTACTTGCATGTGCGCTTGTCCGCGCTCGGCGCCGAGCATCGGCAGAGCGCGAATGCTTTCGCGGACCGCGTCCGCGCCGAAGCAGAAGCCGAACTGCAGCGCCTGCTAGCAGAAAGTAAGCATTGCCCTACGAATGGAACGTGCCCCCAGCCGGCGACTGAATCCAGAAGCTTTGAGCTACGAGCCACGAGCTGCGAGCAAGCCCCAGCTTCTGTTCGCTCGTAGCGCGAAGCTCGCAGCCGCAGGAATTCTTAACCACAGGAACACTGGGGAAGCTCTTGATGCACGGACTTACGGGACACGCCGCTAGACGCTAAGACTAACCGCGGACGCGAGCACCGGCAACGCAGTTTCATCTTCCATCGCTGTTTCTTCCCAATACGACCGGTCGCGTAAAATGCGCGACACCAGCGCGGTGTGCATGGCGTGGCCCGCGCGGTCGGCCACCACCGAACCCAGTATCTGTTTCCCGATCAGCGCCAGGTCACCGATCAGGTCCAGAACTTTGTGGCGCACGAACTCGTCGGGGAAACGCAACGGTGGGTTCAGCACTTCACTGCGGTTCAGCACGATGGCATTCTCGGTCGACGCTCCCCGGATCAGTCCCTGCTGCCGCATGGCATCGGCTTCATGCAGAAATCCGAAAGTGCGCGCTGGCGCAATCTCTTTCAGATAACTGCCATTCGTCAGCCGTACACAGAAGCTCTGCTTGCCAATGAGTGGGTGAGGAAAGTTGATCGAATACGAAACCGAATAGGAGTCTGCCGGATACACGGCAATGAATTTATCGCCCTCGCGCAACTCGATCTCCCGCACGATCCGGAGATAAGTGCGCGCCTTGCGCTGTCGCCGAATCCCGGCCTTTTGAATCATTTCGACAAACGGACGGGCGCTGCCATCCAGAATGGGCAACTCCAGATTGTCCAGCTCAACGATGGCATTGTCGATGCCGACCCCGGTAAACGCCGAGAGCAGATGCTCGGTGGTTGAGATGAGCACGCCCTTCTTCATCAGGCTGGTGGCGTAACTGACGCGGGCCACGTTGCGTCCGCTGGCTTCGATCGCGAAGCTGTCGAGGTCTGTGCGGTGGAAGACGATTCCCGTTCCGGCAGGCGCGGGCAGAATCCGCAAGCTGACCGGCGCGCCGCTGTGGAGACCCACTCCTGTGCAGGTCACCGCGGCACGAATTGTTTGCTCGTGTGTCAAGGGGGAGGTGGTGTAAGTCTTTTGCTGTGTATCAGCTTACCGTGATGGGCAGACTTCCGCATGTGGCAAAACAGCCACACTCCGTGGCGCGGGCGACCGTGGCGGCGCTAACTTGTTCAGGCAGCGGTAGATCTTGGGGGTATCCAGCGAAGGACTTGCCCCTCTTTCCCTGGCTTGCCGCGGCTCCCGTTACACTAACTTCGGCGTGATAAAGCCTGTTTAGGCGCACAGGCACTCCTGCAAGCCTAGAGCCAAAACCTCAATCCCGCTATACTAAAAAGTTATGCTTCGCGTTCGATTTGCGCCGTCTCCCACAGGTTTTCTGCATGTCGGCAGTACCCGCACCTTCATCTTCAACTGGCTCTATGCCCGCCGCAACGGAGGAACCATGGTTCTGCGACTCGATGATACCGATGTCGAGCGCAACACCGGCGCCTCCGTCAACTCCATCTTCGACGGTCTGCGCTGGCTCGACCTCGATTGGGACGAGCAATACAAGCAATCCGAACGCCTCGCCCTGCACCGCCAGATCGCCGATGCCATCTTTCAGAAGGGCCTAGCTTACCGCGACTTCACCCCCGCCCACACTGGCGACAGCGAAAAATCCGGTGCCAATCAAACCTGGCTCTTCAACCCCGGCATGCGCGAACTTTCCCGCACCGATAGCGACCGTCGAGCCGCCGCCGGAGAGTCTTTCGCCATTCGCTTCCGTGTCCCCAGGGGCACAGGCGGACAAGTTCGCTTCACTGACGCGGTCTACGGCGAGCAAATCAAGGCGGCGGACGACATCGAAGACTTCGCGCTCCTCCGCTCCGACGACATGCCCACCTACCACCTCGCCTCCTGTGCCGACGACATCGACCTCCGCATCAGCCACATCATCCGCGGCCAGGACCATCTCTCGAACACCTACAAGCACCTGCTCATTTTCGAAGGCGCGGGCGCCAAGCTGCCGCAGTTCGCGCATCTTCCGCTGCTCGTTGCCCCCGACGGATCGAAGCTCTCGAAGCGTCGGCACGGGCCGGTGGTCAGCGTCACCACCTACCGCGACGCCGGATTCCTTCCGGAGGCCTTCATCAATTTTCTATGCCTGCTAGGTTGGTCGCCAAAAGACGATCGCGAAAAGATGACGCGCCAGGAACTGATCGACGCGTTCTCCCTTGAAGGTATCAATCGCGCCAACGCGGTCATTAATTTCAAGGACCCGGCCGCCACACCCGACGAAACCTTCGATCCCAAAGCCGTCTGGCTGAATGCGGAACACATCCGCGGGCTTTCGATCGACGACCTCAGCGCGCGCCTGCTCCCCATCGTCCACGCCGCCGGATTCCCAATTGCGCCGGAGAAAATGCACGCCATCACCCCGCTCATCCGCGAGCGCATCAAACTTCTGCGCGACGTCCTCACCGCCGCCGACTTTTTCTTTGTGGACCAACTCCCGCCCTACAACCCAGACGAACTCATCCCGCAGAAGGGCGACGCCGCCATGGCGCTCAAAGTTCTGACCCGCGCGCGAGAAGTCCTGGCACAAACGGAATTCAAGCACGACCCCTTGGACCAGGCTCTCCGCGCCGCCGCCCAGGCGATGGGCGTAAAGGCGGGACAAATGTTCCAACCGATTCGAGTGGCCGTCTGCGGGCGCAAGAACGCCCCACCCTTATTTGAGACGCTCCAGGTTCTCGGACAAGAAACTACATTGCCACGAATCGATCAGGCGGTCGAAAAGCTGCAGTGTCGCGACGCGCCGTCCTAGCGCGTGATAAGTCAGACGGTGGAGCGACGGGCGCCTCGCCCGTCCGGCAGTAACCATCACGCGGTCGGGCCACTAGTGAGAAGCCTTGAACTGCGCCGCTTTCCGCCGGGCCTCCGCGGCTTCACTCTTCATTCCCTTGGCTTCGTAGACTTCAGCCAGCAGATTCTCGTTGTCGCGATCGTCCCCAGCTTGCCGCTGCTTCAACAGCGATACGATGGCATCGTCGTACAGTTTGAGCCGGGCCTGGGTGACGCCCAGGTTGTAGTTCACGCCCGGATAGCCCGAGTCGAGCGCCGCCACGCGCTTGTATTCTTCGAGCGCTTCGAGATTCCGATGCTGATCCGCAAAAGCATCCGCCAGTCCGGAGTGTCCATCGGCGCTGTTGGGGTCGATCTTGAGCAGTTGAGCAAAGGTGTCCTGGGCTTTTGCGGGCAGCTTCTGCTCCAGATAAATCAGTCCAAGCCGGTAATACGCGTCTTCGCTGCGCGGATTCAGCGCAATCACGCGCCGCATTTCCGACGCCGCATTCCCGAAGTCATGCTTCGTAATGTAGGCATGCGCCAAGGCCGCGTGGGCTGGGGCGAAGTCGGGCCGCAGCCGTACGGATTTCTGCAGCTCCGCAATCCCTTCGTCCGTCTTTCCCTGTTCGAGAAGTCCGACGCCGTTTTGTCCATGAAGCATATAGGCGCGGGAGCGCTGCAGAAACATCCGGCCGCCCACAACGAGTAGAATCCCGACGAGCAGCACTGTGATCCGCCGCAAAAAGTCGTCATGTCCCGGAGCGACCTTTGCGATGAGCGCGCCTAGCAGCAACCCCATGAGCACGCCGCCGACGTGCGCCGCGTTATCGGTGCCAGCCATCACCGCTCCAAAGAAGAGGTTGTATGCGACAAATGTAACCACGCTGCGCAGCATCCCGCTCATCGCAGCACGCGGCATTGAAAACTCGCCCAGATAAAACGATGCGATCAAAGCTCCCGCAATCCCAAAGATCGCGCCGGAAGCGCCAACGCTGGAGACGGGAATGGGAAAATGCCAGGCTACGCTCATGAGGCTTGCCGACAAACCAGTGGTCAGGTAAACCACGGCAAATGTCCAGTGTCCGTAAACCGATTCCGCCAGTCGGCCCAAGTTCCACAGGCACCACATGTTGAATGCAATATGCAATAGACCGCCGTGGATGAACACGGAGGCGACCAGCCGCCACCACTGGCCGTTGACGGTATACGGCCCGTAATTGGCCCCCAAGCGCAACGAGAGTTCCTGCCACGCAGGATCGCCGAACACCGGCACGTTGCGCACAGCCAATGCCATGGCAATAAAAACCGCAACATTGATGCCGAAAATGGCCTGAGTGACCGCCATCGAACTAGACTGCTGCCGCGTCCATGGCGCCGGTTCGACTCGCTGAATGGGGATATCTTCGCCGCGTTTCGCAGCCTCATTCTGCACGCACCACTGGCAAAGCTTCTTGCCGAAGCTGAGGGCTGGAAGCTGACGACCGCATTGAACGCAATTTGCCATGAAAGATTGAATGGGCCCGCCAACGTCCACCGGGCAGCGCCCAGTCACCGCGAATCCACTTTACCCATATAGAATACAGTGAGTATGAGCACTACGAATTTGTCTTCATCTCAATCCAGCCAAGCTGCCGCGAACTCGCCCTCCGAGTCTCGCCCCTCGAACTTCATCCGTGACATTGTTATTGAAGATCTGAAAACGAAGAAGTACGGCGACGCCGTCATTCAGACCCGCTTCCCTCCCGAGCCCAACGGCTATCTGCACATCGGCCATGCGAAATCCATCTGCCTCAACTTTGGATTAGCCGACGAGTTCGGCGGCAAGACCAACCTGCGCTTCGACGATACCAACCCGGAGAAAGAAGAGCAGGAGTATGTGGACTCCATCCTGAACGACGTCCGCTGGCTGGGCTTCGAGTGGGACGGTCTCTACTATGCTTCCGACTACTTCGACCAGCTCTACGAGTGGGCGATCAAGCTCATCAACGAGGGTAAAGCTTACGTTGACGATTTAAGCGCGGAGGAAATTCGCAAGCATCGCGGCACACTGACCGAGCCCGGCAAAGAAAGTCCGCATCGCAACCGCGGGACGAAGGAGAACCTTGACCTTTTTGAGCGCATGCGCAAAGGCGAGTTTCCTGACGGATCGCTCGTGCTCCGCGCCAAAATCGACATGGCGTCGCCGAACCTGAATATGCGCGATCCGATCATGTACCGCATCCTGCGCGCCGAGCATCATCGCACCGGCGACAAGTGGTGCATCTATCCCATGTACGACTACGCGCACGGCCAGTCCGACTCCATCGAACACGTGACCCACTCTATCTGCACACTCGAATTTGAAGATCATCGCCCGCTCTATAACTGGTTCATCCAGCAACTCGGCATTTTTCCGTCCCAGCAAATGGAGTTCGACCGCCTCAGCCTTACCTACACGCTGCTCAGCAAGCGCAAACTGCTCACGCTGGTGCAGGAAAAACGCGTCACCGGTTGGGACGATCCGCGCATGCCCACGCTCTCCGGCATACGGCGGCGCGGCTACACGCCGGAGGCGATCCGCAATTTCTGTGCGGCGATCGGAGTTTCGAAAACGAATGGCACGCTGGAACTTGCGATGCTCGAACATTTTGTTCGCGAAGACCTGAACAAGCGCGCGCCGCGCGTGATGGCCGTGCTGCGGCCATTAAAGGTCGTGATCGATAACTACCCTGAAGGTCAGGTTGACGAGGTCGATGCGGTCAACAATCCCGAGGACGAAAGCGCCGGGAAGCGCAAAGTGCCATTTTCCAAGGTGCTCTACATCGAGCAGGACGATTTCCGCGAAGATCCGCCCAAAAAGTATTACCGCCTGTCGCCCGGCCGCGAGGTACGGCTGCGTTACGGCTACTTCATTACGGCGAAGACGGTGGTGAAGAACGACAAGGGAGAAGTAGTTGAGGTGCATTGCACGTACGACCCAGCCACGCGCGGCGGCAATGCTCCCGATGGACGCAAGGTGAAGTCGACGATCCACTGGGTCTCAGCCGCGCATGCCCTCGACGCCGAAGTGCGTATCTACGACAAGCTCTTCACCAAGGAAGACCCGAATCAGGTTGAAGAAGGCCAGGAGTTCACTGCGAACTTGGATCCGAATTCGCTGGAAGTGATTGTGCAGGCGAAGTTGGAGCCATCGCTCGCGAACGCACCGATCGAAGGCCGCTGTCAGTTCGAACGCCTCGGGTACTTTTGTGTGGACCCGGATTCCAAGCCCGGACGTCTTGTGTTCAACCGCACCGTGGCGCTGAAAGATACCTGGGCCAAGATCGAAAAAAAATCGGGCGCATAGATGTCTAGGTAGAGACGCGGCAGTCCGGCACCGTCCCCCATGGGATAACGTCGATGACCGTGTAGGCGCAAAAGGTTGGCGCTGCACAACTGCTGCTGGAGGCAACGTAGGTGCCAGACCCCGAGTGCAACCCGAGACCGGAGTACGCCGCTTGCCCGAAGGCAGAGACGCAAAAAACTATAACCGCTAAAACTTTCTTCATCGCCGTTTGCTCCACAAGAAATCGCACCCCGCGTTAAACCGGGGCGAGGTCTTTGCCCGTCGCAAGGGCCCGCCCAGACCCGTGCGCTCTGCGCCCGAAGTCACTTCCGGCTTCGCTATAATGTTTATTTGCTCTTCCCCCGCCGTTTGCGCAGAGCTTGATGGAAAGGGAACTATGCCGACTGACATTGTCATGCCCCAGATGGGCGAATCAATTTTCGAAGGAACCATCACCAAGTGGCTGAAAAAGCCCGGTGACAAGGTCCAGAGGGACGAACCTCTGTTCGAGATTTCCACCGACAAGGTCGACGCCGAAATCCCCGCCCCCGCCAGCGGAATTCTTCAGGAAATCAAGGTTTCCGAAGGCAACACCGTTCAGGTCAACACCGTCGTCGGCGTGATTGGCGACGGCAGTGGCGCTTCCGCTTCCGCACCCGCCAAGGTTGCTTCGCCTGCTCCTGCTCCTGTCGTTCCGGCATCCGCAAAGAAAGAATCTCCGGCTCCGCCGCCCGCGCCCGCCGCCCGCGCTCCCGAGGACGAAGAGGATTCCGACGTCCGCTCTTCCCCGCTCGTCCGCAAGCTCGCCCGCGAGCACAATGTGGATCTCGCAAAAGTAAGTGGCACCGGTACCGGCGGTCGTGTCACCAAGCAGGACGTCCTCGATTTCGTCGAGCACCGCACGGCTGTTCCGGTTGCGGCCCCCGCACCCCGTCAAACCTCAGCCCCTGCGCCGGCTGTCGTTCCAGGCGACCTTGTACCCATGTCCCAGATGCGCAAGATCATCGCGCAGCGCATGATCGAATCGCGCCGCACCAGCGCTCACGTCCACTGCATGTTCGAGGTGGATATGACTCGCATCGTCAATTTGCGCAACAAGCTCAAGAAGGGTTTCGAGCAGCGCTACGGCGCGCGGCTTACCTTCATGCCGTTCTTTGTGCGCGCCGCCATCATCGCCCTGCAGCAATATCCGATCGTCAACAGCTCGCTCGAAGCGGACAGCGTCCGCTACCACAAGCACGTCAACGCCGGCATCGCCGTCGCGCTCGATTGGGGACTGATCGTCCCCGTTCTCAAGAACGCCGACGAGCTTAACTTCCTCGGACTGCAGCGCGGCATCACCGACCTCGGCGAGCGCGCGCGTACCAAGAAGCTCACGCCGGCTGACGTCGAAGGTTCGACCTTCACCATCACCAACCCCGGCCAGTTTGGCGCCGTGTTCGGCTTGCCCATCATCAACCAGCCGAACGCAGCCATCATGGGCGTCGGCGGTATCACCAAACAGCCCATGGTGATCACCGACAAAGACGGCGCAGATTCCATCGCCATCCGTTCCGTCGTTCACCTCACGCTCGGCTACGACCATCGCATTGTCGACGGCGCTATCGCCGACCAGTTTATGGCCGTCCTAAAGAAGACTCTTGAAAGCTGGAGTGAAGAAGTCGGCTAGCGCGCAGCATCTCGACGGTGCAAGTCACAACGAGTGAGCGTTACGGCGTCTCTCTTCTCGAACCTATACCAGCAGCCAGCTTGCTCCCGTGTCTCTGCGGTGCTAGGTAAACGAGTGTAGGTGGAAGCGTGTTGCCTTGTCGTGCAGCACGAGCATTCCGGCGTCGCCGAGAGTCCCTGGACGGGCGACCTCGTTCTTCAGTTCTTTGGCGATCGAGGTCCGCCCCAAGGCCGTCTCAAGTCGATCTTCGCCGAAGACCTGAACGATTTCGTCGCCCGCTACGAAGGCAAGAAGTGTGCTTCGTGTGGCGCGGCGTTAACCCGAGACGACTGGTAAAAGAGTCGGCTGGCGGTCCTGGGGACCAACACGGGAGGGGCGAAAATACCCGAGGTTGTTCGCCCATCGCTCTTCAGCATCCCCGAGACTAGCGATTCGATCTGCTCAGCCTGCTACGGCGCGAAGTTGCGCATAGGTCTGGGCTCCTCGCCAGTCGAGACCGGTTAGGACCGCCCGGATAAGGCGTGCCAAGGCGCTCGCAATCTCCACCGGGGTCGTCCACCAGACGACCACCTCGCTACAGCGTCTCGCGCCTAAGCTGCCGTTTTTCCACTCTCCAGGACGACACCTCCGGGGACCGCGCTCGCACCGGCTGCCGGCAACTCTTGCAGCGGGTCCCCGTCCGTTCCCGACGGCGTTCCATCCGGCTGCGCCTCAGCCGAAAAGTCCACATCGGAAGCATCCGTGTCGGCTTCTTCCGTTTGGCAATCGCCGTTTCGTAGAACTACCGGTCTCCTAGTTTGGTTTCCGGGTTTCTTGCGTCACAGGTTGCGTGATGCTCACCGCCAGCTTACGGCTGCTTGATGGCTTCTCCGGCGAAACACTCTTTTGATCTCGAGGTTGTCTTCGGTCGGGCCCGAACAGGCCAGTTCTTTTAGTCCACCGCGAACGTTCAAGTTGCTCTCGCTGTCGTCGTTCCCACTCGTGCTTCATGCTGCGGTCCACCCGGACTCCGAAGTCGAAGCTGAGTTCCTTGCGCCGCTCGTCTCTGAGTAACAGCTCGACCGTAACAGGCGACTCGTCGTGGTATTTGGAGGGAATAGAACTTTGGCCGTGCGCGATGATCACTCCCTCCACTTGGCGAACATCTAGAGGGAGCTCGCGTTCCAGATAAGGGTTGAGAAGTGTGGGTGGGGAGTGATACAAGCTTCCAATCACACCCTGATAATCTGAGCTTTCCTCGGGATCATCTAAATCGAGTAAATCATCCCACGGTGTCATCATTGCGACGTCCGTAATCAAAATCCCAGACTTCAGAACGATCATCTTGGCAGGCACGACAACTGCAACAGCACCTGAAGGCAACTCGTAAATCCTGGCCAATTCATCCCAGGTCTGCTCGAACGTTA